>Ga0256407_10000294_pt1 | contig 123397 bp, 107 predicted proteins | sample RumenRJG_04DNA_FD_193489 | JGI IMG/M metagenome (GOLD analysis project Ga0256407, IMG submission 193489) | Bovine rumen microbial communities from Lethbridge, Alberta, Canada - RJG_04 | ecosystem: Host-associated > Mammals > Digestive system > Stomach > Rumen | place: Canada: Alberta... | reverse complement strand
GATTGTAATACTACAAAATCTTCTTTTGTCATGATACAGTAACAGTTGTAGTTGGGTGCACTATTGCGACTGCAAAACTACAACTAAACTACAACTGTTACAACGTGTATTTTATCGAATGCTTACGGTGTTTTCAGAAAATAGAAAAAAGAAAAATGATGCTGACTTTAAGGCTTTGTTGGAATCAGAACTTGGACATCCCGTTATCATTATTCCATGGACTCCGCATGAAGACGATGTTTATGGTCATTCAGATGGTTTCATCAAATGGTGTGGTGATAATCAAATACTGATGGGTAATCATGGTGATTGCTACCCTGAAGAAGCTGCATCCATCCGTCGGATTTTTGAAAGATATGGGTTTGAGGTAACAGAAATGCGTTTCAAGGACAAAGTTGATACTCCTTGTTATGAGTTCAACTGGGCATATATCAACTTTCTTCAGGTAGGTAAAAACATCATAATGCCTAAATTTGATATTGACGAAGATGCAATAGCCTTACAATATATTCAAACTGCTTTCCCTAATTGCAATATTCGTCAAATAGAAATGGCAGAGATTGCAAGAGAAGGCGGAGCTTTACATTGTATAACTTGGAATGTATATCTTCCATAATCACAAGCCAAAATGTGAATCACCATCCAGAGGATATTTTTATTCCTCGGCTATCTTTTACTATCTCGGGGGCATCTGGGGTTCACTTCATGACTTGTGAAATTTACCCACATGTTCTAATCCATTTGCAGAAATGGTATTTTTCTTTAATAAAGAATCACTTTTGGGGGTATTTGCAGAGTTTGTTTCACTACTTGGCCTTCAGCAGTTCTATCGTTATCAGTTCAATATTCGATTCAAAGAATTTAGTCATGCGCTATATGATTAAAGTATTGCAGAATAGTTTTTTCAATAAATGTTTCTAAAGATTGAGGTACACGGGCTCTTGGTGCTATTGTTTCCATAATATCATTCTCATTCAATGTACGTCCTTTATTTGTTTTATTAATGTGCATCGTAGAACAATCGTTATGAATTGAATTACAAAACAATATAAAGAAAACAGCGAAGTACTTACCTCTCACAATTTGATGAACCAAAGACTTCTCTTTCAGTTCAGATATAACAATCTCCATTTGGGATTTATCATACATTGAATAGTCAACTTGACTATCTTTGTATAATTTCTTTATTATTTCGTCTTGGGAACCAATTTGAGTTAATATGCCATTTTTTACATTGAATAATTGCTTTATTTTTAATTGACTATAATTTGCAGGTTTTATATTGTTTTTTTTCCAAATTATGATATTTGCCATTATTGGCAACATTCTATTATCAAAATCATTCAATTGCTGATTGTACAATTTCTTAATTGAGCTTAATTCATCCGTTGGAGTAGAGCAAAATCCTAATATATCTTGCAAAACAGATTCTAAAGTATCCTCATTAAGGATATCATTCTCTATAGAATAATTATCGGTAATATAAACGTAAGGGTCATTAATTAAATTAGTATCGTTTATTATACAAGATAAATCTCTGTCCATAAAATAGACGATCTTTTCAATTGGATATTTTCTATTCCGTATTTCTTCATACACATACCTTACAACTTCTTTTCCGTTTGATGGATATAGAATAATAGAACAATCTTTGTCTATTTTTTGTTTAATAGTTGTTCTGTAATATGATGGGTCATCCTTCCCTTCAACAAAGCCATAACAAACTTTAGAAGAGTCTTTCTTGAAATCAGTATAGAATCTTGAAAGAGGAACTGTTTTTCCATTTCTTTCAAGCCTTAAAAGGTCTGCTATTCCCATAATGTTATTCCCTAAATTCTTCGATTCCATGCGCGTATTTATCCAAACTATTATCAAAAATAAAAGGAGAATGTGTCACGGCAATCAAACCGTTACAGAAAGCACCTTTTCTGACATCTTCCAAGAAAGTTTTTTGCCATTTTACAGATAGAGACAGCTCTGGTTCATCAATTAAAACTAGGTAATCATGTTTATTTGTCAGATACAAATGACTGAACAATGAAACAATTTGTTTTTCTCCAGAAGACAATTGAAAGAGTTTTATGTCATGATCATCATAATTGGATGTAATGCTAAACTCAAAAGTTGGACTATCATATTTCATGGATTTATTCTGTAAATAACTATTACATACATCTACAAAATCTCTAATTGATGTCTCTTTTTGATTTAATTCTTTATGCGATTCATATAATTTAAGGAAATAGTGACAAACGACCTTATCGTGTTCAGACTGAATATCTCTATCTTTAATATTTTGTAATGTATTGAATAATTTCTTTTTCCGTTCTTCAGAAAGAATGGTATCATCAACTCTATTCATGATTTGATGAATTGTTTCCTCATCAATAGAAGCGATTTCCTTGGCATTAATGGATTCGTATTTTTTATCAACAATATCTCCCAAATACCCAAGTGTCAAATCATTAAGATTCGTTCTTGAAGAATCCTTCAGATTGGTTAATGTGTTATTTATTGCCTCATCAACATCACGCATACCAAATTCTATGAGTTCTGTATAGTTGTTGTTCTCATGCATATGCCTTATTCTACGACTTCTAAAATCATCTTCATCAATTCTTCCATCAAGAACAACTCTCAATTCTTGTTCTATTCGCCTATATGTCGGCAAATACAGGACATGAATATTCTCAACTTTTTTCCTAATATCTTGTAATGATTTCAATAATTGGTTTCGCCTGTTTTTCTTATTACTTGTTTTTGAGGATAAGTCAGGATTTTCTTCAATACTCAGTTCTTGGAGTATATACTCAACGGGAATGTCATAGTGTTTACATATCATTTCTAGTCTTTCAATATCAATCCTGTTATCTCTTTCAAGCATGTTTTGAATGGCTCTTCTTACAGGAAGTGGTAATCTCCGTAATGATATATCATCAAGAGCTACAGAAGAATTAATAATGTCTTCTTTAGCAATCTTGTACTTTTCTGTATCAATGTATACTTCAATACTTTCAAAATTGTATCGACTCAATTTTCCCCATTGTAACGACAATGTGTAATACAACATTTTAATAATAGTCGTTTTACAAGAACCGTTTTCACCTAATAATATTAGGGTGTTGTTTTCAAACTTCAACTCGAAATTTAGAGTCTCATGTAGCTTGTTAATCTTAAATCTTTTTATTTCCATATATTATTGTTTTATTTAGTTTGACATAAGTTTAGGTAATTAAAAAGCTCAAGTCCTTGGCATGATAGTTTTATTGTTTAATATACAATTTTGTTAATAATCAATCGTTTCCTACTTGCCCACGCAGAAATTCTTAAAGATATTTCCTAATACTTCGTTAGGGGTTATTTGACCACCAGTAATCTCTGCGAGATGGTTGATGGTGAGTCTGAGATCTTCTGCGAGTAAGTCGCCAGGAATCTGTTGCTCCATTCCCATGATGACACGCTGAATACTATCTTGCGCACGGACAAGGGCATCGTAGTGGCGGGCATTTGAAACAACAATATCGGTTTCTGCCAAATGCGGAATGTTGGCCGCAGTATAGATGGCTTGCTCAAGTGTATCAATGCCTTGTCCGAATTTGGCTGCTATTCTAATAATAGGGGAGCTTAGTTGAGAAAGAGAAGGAAGGGGATCGTTTACGTTCTTGTCAATCTTGTTAATGATAATAATAAGTGATTTATTCTTAGTGCGTTGGGTGATTTCTTCTATTTCTTTAGTTGAAGGCTCTGAATCAATCATCCAAAGTACGATGCGTGCTTTATCAATGGCTTGATAAGTACGTTTGATTCCAATCTGCTCAATCTCATCAACGGTCTGACGAATACCTGCTGTATCGATGAATCGGAAGGTGATGCCGTTAATGTCAATGGTGTCTTCAATCGTGTCGCGAGTAGTACCATGATAATTGCTGACGATTGCTCTGTCGTCTTTCAGGAGTTGATTGAGTAATGTGCTTTTTCCCACATTCGTTTTACCCACGATAGCTACAGGAATTCCTTGCTTAATGACTTGTCCTGTTTCAAAAGAGTGGGCGAGAGAAGTAATCCTATTGTCAATCTTTTTGGTAAGTTTAAGTAACTCATCTCGGTTGGCAAATTCCAGATCTTCATGGTCGGAGAAGTCGAGCTCAAGTTCCAACAACGACGTGAGTTTCAGGAGTTGTTCGCGTAACTGCGCCAGTTCTCCTGAAAAGTTACCACGCAGCTGGTTCATAGCCATCTGGTGCGTAGCTTTGTTGGTGGATGCGATGAGGTCGGCTACAGCCTCTGCCTGACTCAGATCCATCTTACCGTTGAGGTAGGCACGCTGGGTGAACTCACCAGGGTTGGCCATACGACAGCCGTTTTGGATGAGTAGTTCCAACACCTTATTTAATATATAGCGTGAACCATGGCAGGATATTTCCACTGCGTCTTCTCCCGTGTAGCTTCGTGGCGCTTTGAAAACAGATACCATTACCTCATCGACTACTTGGGCCACCCCCGACCCCTCCAAAGGGAGGGGAGAAATGATGTGTGTGTAGTGCACCGTATTGGGGGCACAATCGGCACATTTGACAGCGCAAATAGCGGATACAGCATCAAAAGCTTGGGGACCACTTACACGGATGATGCCGAGGGCACCACCTGTAGCTGTAGCAAGGGCGCAGATGGTATCGTTCATGAGATAACAGACTTAATGGCACGTGACAGTTCTTCTATGTCGGCTTCAGTTGTAGCCCAACTGGTAACAAAGCGACATAGGGTATGTTCATCGTCAATAGGCTCCCATGTTTCGAAGAGTATCTTTGACATGAGTTGCTGAAGTTGCGTATTGGTGAGTACGACAAACTGCTGATTGGTGGGAGAATCCTTGATGGGAATGTTCGCATCGATGAAGAGTTGACGGAGACGGGAAGCCATAACCAGCGCATGACGGGATATCTGGAAGTAGAGGTTGTTGGTGAAGAGCGCATCAAACTGTACTCCTGCTATCCGACTCTTTGCCAATAAAGCGCCATGACGTTTGACGATGGTGAAGAACCCTGTTGGTGCTCCTTGGGGAAACACCACCGCTTCACCGCAGAACGCTCCGACCTTTGTTCCGCCAATGTAGAATGCATCGCAATGGTGTGCAAGCCAAGGAAGGTCAATATCACACTCCTCTGCCATCAGTCCATAGCCCAATCGGGCCCCGTCAACGAATAAAGGAATCTGGTACTTCTGACAAGTAGCATAGATCTGTTCTATTTCAGCTGAAGAATATAGGGTGCCGAGTTCCGTTGGAAAGGTGATATAGACCATTCCCGGGAAGGCCATGTGTTCCCATGTAGGATCAGCATAGAATCGCTGCATGTATCCCGACAAATCTTCCGGGAGCATCTTACCGTTGTGTGAAGGCAGGGTGATGACCTTATGACCACTGGCTTCAACAGCTCCAGACTCATGAACATTGATATGAGCCGAGCTGACAGCAATGACTGCACCATAAGAAGGCAGGAGCGCATCTATCACGGTGGCGTTGACTTGTGTTCCGCCGACAAGGAAATAAACGTCTGCATCGGGACACTTACAGGCTTCGCGAATCTTCTTACGTGCAGCTTCGCTCCACTCGTCATAGCCATAAGAAGCACTTTGACTATCGTTCGTCTCTAAAAGACGGCGCAGTATTTCCGGATGTGCCCCGTTATTGTAGTCACTTTCAAATGAGGTCATTGCTGTCTCTTTTGGAACCATCTTGCGGTTAGATTCTTTCAAGTACTTTCTCGATGAGCGTATCGATAGTGTTCTTGTACTCGGTATTCATCTCCTTCGCATAGCGGTTGGCGATAACCATGCAGCAAGTCATGGCACGGTGACCTAAGAGTGAGGCCATACCAGCGAGTGCCGACGACTCCATCTCGAAGTTACAGATATTCATACCCTCGTATTCGAAAGCCTCTATCTTCTCGTTCTGCTTAGGATCAGCAATAGCAGCACGGAGCACTCGTCCCTGAGGACCGTAGAAACCACCACATGATATGGTATAGCCACGAACCATGTCGTCTTGTGCTATCTGGTTGATAAGCGCCTGATCAGCAACAGCTACATAAGGAGCGCCTTTGATAGGATCCCACTGCATGTGCTTCTTGAAAGCTTCTTCCAGTTCAAGGTCGCACACCTTGTTACGGTCAGCATAGTAGTTCAGCAGTCCGTCGAAACCAATACTCTTCACGCTGGCAATAAAACAGCCTGTAGGTGTGAATGGCTGCAATCCGCCGCAAGTACCGATGCGTACACAAGTCAGCGTACGGTGTTCAGGCTTCTCAGTACGACTCTCGTAATCAATATTAGCCAGTGTGTCGAGTTCGTTCATCACAATGTCGATATTGTCACATCCAATACCATGCGACTGCACAGTGATGCGTTTACCCTTGTAAGTACCGGTGATGGTGTGGAACTCACGACTTGACACTTCGCATTCTTTCTCGTCGAAGTGGTCGGCTACGGTATTCACACGTGCTGGGTCTCCCACAAGGATCACACGGTCGGCCAACTGTTCAGGACGGAGGTGCAGGTGAAAGCACGAGCCGTCGGCATTGATAATCAGTTCAGATGGTTCAAAGTACTTCATAAGCTGGATTATTTAGTTAATGACATGATTTCTGCATTGCGAATTCTTTTCTCTGTGTTAAGGATCTGCACGTTCTGCCGCTCCAGTTCCTTCTCAGCATCGAGTATGGACTTCCGCATGGAAGCACGTTCTGCATCATCAGCATGATAATACCGTTCACGCATGGTTTCCAGACGCTGTGCATATTCCTGGTTACGTTCTTTCTGCTGTAATAGCTCCATGAACATATCACGGGCCGTAGATGAACGGAAATCGCCTTGGGTGTGATAAGTAATCTCATCATTCACATCAAACGTGAACGAGGCAGTCTCCCGACGCGGTGTGTTCCTGTTCTTCATGTTCTCAAGACGCAGCAGGGCTTCGCTTCTTGCCTCTTCACTGGGCCACGTGTCTTGAATACTATGTATCGTAGCGAACTGTCTTACCTCAGATTCCGACATCTCGCCCAGGTCGAAGTTCTCCCTTGTCTTTGAGGGAACGAAGGTATAGATGCACACCTTCCCTTCAGGTTGGAACCTGTCGGTTACCAGCCATCCCAAAGAATCAAGTTCATCCACCACATACATATAGTCGTTGGCAGAGGAGTTGAAAGGCAGTCCCATATTATTAGGCTTCAGGAACTCACCCGTACTACTGTCGTAACGTGTCACGAAGATATCATATCCGCCAAGGGTATCATCACCTTTCTGTGAGAAATAGAAAGTGGTTCCATCAGGCATCATGAAAGGATAGTCGGGATTGGTCATGTTATCAATCCCTGTTAGTCCCATGGGCTTCGACCAGTCGTTGCCCAGCTTGTCCTTTGTGTAGATGGACGCATTACCCATGGTGTCCCTCACGGAGTAATACATCTTGTTACCGAACTCATTCAGATAAGCAGCAATCGTATTCTCTCCTTCTTGCTGGGCACTGATGGTTCCGCATTCACGGGGTAGGGGGATGTGTTGGATAAAGTTATCCTTGTCAACCACCATACTATCGATGAAGAACACGCGTTGCGTATTCTCGAGCATGTTCTCGAAAAGCAGCTCGGCAGGAGAACGCTGAACAACCTCTGTCTTTTTCTTGGGAGTAGGCTTGGCGTTCTTCCTTTTCTGCGCGTATGTCATCTGACAGATGGCCAACACTGCAAGTATAATAAAAAATCTTCGTATCTTCATTTTCCTTTCATGCACTATGAGAAAACAAAGATACGAAGAATATTTGTTACCGCAAAATGATTAACGATTTTTTACTTAGTACGTTGAACCATCTGTCTATTTCATGAATACGAGATACACGGCACAGATAATCAGGAAAAACGCCAGGATATGGTTCCAGTGCAGATGAGTGCCTTGGAACATGATGTTGGCAATGATGCAGAACACGCCCAGCGAAATACACTCCTGTATCACCTTCAGCTGGATGAGGTTGAAGGGACCGCCGTTTTCAACGAATCCCAACCTGTTGGCAGGAACCTGACAGCAGTACTCAAAGAAGGCGATGCACCATGAGAAAACAATGACGCCCAACAGCGGCCAGTTACTGGAAACACCTGATTCCTGTAATTTCAAATGCCCATACCAAGCCAGTGTCATGAAGACATTGCTTAGTATGAGCAAAATGATGGTATATAGTCCGTTCATCTTGAACTACTGTTTCTTCTGAAGATACTCGTCCATGTTGGCTGCCGCACGACGACCGTCGCCCATGGCGAGAATCACCGTAGCACCACCGCGTACGATATCACCACCGGCGAAGATCTCTGAACGGGCCGACTGCATTCCCTCGTTCACCACGATGGTGTTCTTACGTCCCAGTTCCAGTCCTTCAATAGACTTCGGTACGAGCGGGTTGGGAGATACACCAACAGCCACAATTACCTGATCCACCTCGAGGGTTACCGTCTTGCCTTCCACGGGAACAGGAGAACGACGACCGGAAGCATCTGGTTCGCCCAGTTCCATTACCTGTAGCACAGCAGCCTTAACAGCACCGTTCTCGTCGGCAATATACTCGATGGGGTTATGCAGGGTCAGGAAGTTGATACCTTCCTCCTTGGCATGTTTCACCTCCTCCAGACGAGCAGGCATCTCCTGTTCGCTACGTCTATATACTAAGGTGACGTTTCCACCCAGTCGTTTGGCAGTACGACAAGAGTCCATGGCCGTATTACCACCACCCACTACCAGTACGTTCTTACCGAAGTTAAGCGGAGTATCTGTAGTAGGATTGGCCGCATCCATCAGGTTCACACGTGTCAGGTATTCATTGGACGACATGATGTTGATGGCATTCTCGCCGGGGATGTTCATGAAGTTCGGCAGACCGGCACCAGAACCCACGAAGATACCCTTGAAGTTCTGTTTCTCCAACTGCTCAACGCTGATGGTCTTACCAACGATGACGTCGGTCTGGAAGTGTACGCCCATCTTAGCGAGGTTCTCGATTTCCACGTCAACGATCTTGTTCGGCAGACGGAACTCAGGGATACCGTACTTCAGCACACCGCCAATCTCGTGCAGCGCCTCGAATACATATACGTCGTAACCCTTCTTCACCATGTCACCAGCAAACGAAAGACCGGCAGGACCTGAACCCACAACGGCAATCTTGATGCCGTTGGCAGGAGCAATCTCAGGTAATGAGATATTGCCGCTCTCACGTTCGTAATCGGCAGCGAAGCGCTCCAGATAACCGATGGCCACTGCAGGCTCGTTCATCTTCAGGTGGATACACTTACTTTCGCACTGCTTTTCCTGCGGACAAACACGACCGCATACGGCGGGTAGGGCAGAGGTCTGCTTAAGAACCTTGGCTGCAGCAAGGAAATCACCACGCTCGATATTCTTGATGAACGAAGGGATATTGATATTTACCGGACATCCTTCTACGCAAGAAGGTTTGGCACAGTCGAGACAACGCTTGGCCTCTGTCATAGCCATCTCCTTGGTCAGACCGATGTTCACCTCTTCTGTACGAGTGGTGGCACGATAAACAGGATCAAGTTCGGGCATGATGACACGATCTATCTGAGTGCGTTCCTTTGCTTTCATGCTCTTGCGGAGCTCATCACGCCAAGGAGCATTGCGGTCGGTAAGAGACTCGATAGAGTCAATGGGGTTGATGGGCTCAATGGGCTTAATGGGCTTAATAGAACCATTCTGACCATCAGTCTTATCCTGACCATCACTCAGATGCTCTTCAAAGTGCTCCATCTCTTCCTGTTCGGCCCGCTTGAAGGTACCCATGCGCTTGAACATCTCGTCCCAGTCGACGAGTGCACCATCGAACTCAGGACCGTCGATGCAGACGAACTTCGTTTTTCCACCGATGGTGAGACGACAAGCACCACACATTCCAGTACCATCCACCATGATGGTGTTCAGTGATACCTCACAAGGAATGCCATGCTTCTGTGCGGTGAGGTTCGAGAATTTCATCATGATAGGAGGACCGATGGCGAATACCTTATCGACATGCTCCTGTTCAATGAACTTCTCAATACCCACGGTTACCACACCTTTCTCTCCATACGAGCCGTCATCAGTCATAATGATCACCTCGTCAGAGCTCTCGCGAACCTTATCTTCAAGAATAATCAGGTCTTTCGAACGTCCTGCCATTACCGACAGGACACGGTTCCCTGCAGCCTTCAGTGCCTGTATGATGGGCAGCATAGGAGCAACCCCCAAGCCACCACCAGCACAAACCACTGTACCGAATTTCTCAATGTGTGTTGGATTTCCCAACGGACCGACCACATCTGTCACGTAGTCACCCTCGTTGAGCATGCAGAGTTTCTTCGACGATAATCCCACTTGTTGTACGACAATCGTGATCGTTCCCTTGTCAATGTCTGCACCGGCAATGGTCAGCGGCATACGCTCACCTTTCTTTCCGACACGAACAATGACAAAGTTACCCGCTTTGCGACTCGCTGCGATGAGCGGAGCCTCAATCTCAAAAAGAAAAACTTTCTCAGAGAACTGTTCTTTTCTGACAATCTTGTTCATAACAGTATTTTGTTTGTTTCAATTTGCTTGCAAAATCGGATGCAAAGTTAACAAATTGTTTTTATATAGCCGAATATTTTCTCATTTTTTTCTATCTCCATGGTTTACAATCAGTAAAGATGTAAAATAAACATAAAAAACACCCGTTCTTACGTATCCGTTGGATTATTATTCATATCTTTGTCATGAAAACAATTTAATCTTCTAAATCTGACTAATATGTACAATGTCCTTAAATGTTTGTTGGTAAGTTTTTTCTTATCGATAGGATTAGTAAGCTGGGCTGATGACTGCATTGTTGATGGCATCTATTATGAACTTGATGCTGACAAGAAAGAAGCCTGTGTGAAACCATGTGGTGATGGTCGTTATCAAGGACAGGTGATTATTCCTTCTTCCATTCAAGTAGAAGGAATAGATTATACGGTGACATCCATTGGTGAGAAGGCGTTCGATAATTGTAGCCAGCTGTACTTTATAACCATACCCAACAGCATTACATCGATCAGAAAGGGAGCCTTTTCTTTCTGCTATGGTCTGGCAGCGGTAACCATTCCCGCGAGTGTAACATTCCTTGGCGAGCATGCCTTTGAAGGTTGTTCGAATTTGACTACCGTGAAACTCCCTGAGGGCTTGAAATCTATTGGGGAGTGGGCTTTTGCTCATACGCCTTTGACTACTATGACCATTCCTATAAGTGTGGAAAGCATCGGCGAATGGGCTTTCTCCGGATGTGGCGATATGCTTTCTATGAAAGTAAAGGAAGGTAATACCCACTATGATTCGCGTAAAGACTGCAACGCCATTATCGAGACTTCCACCCATACGCTGATTGCAGGATGTTTGAACACCATAATTCCCAACAGTGTTAGAGTAATAGGTCCTAATGCTTTCTGGGGTTGTCGCATGACCTCTTTAACCATTCCCGAAGGCGTTACAATGTTAGATAGAGCAGCTCTCAGTTGTTGCTACAACTTGGAAACAATCACTCTCCCCAAGAGTGTAACAACTATTGGTGAATACGCTTTTAGCAGTTGTAAGAGTATGACATCTATAGAACTCCCTGAAGGAATCACATCCATAGGTAATGATGTTTTTATGAGTTGTTTAAGTCTGTCTTCCATCATTATTCCCGCAAGCGTCACATCCATTGACGGAATGCTTTTCACCGGATGCCGTAACCTCGTATCCATCATCGTTAGGGAAAGAAATGCGCATTATGATTCGCGTGACAACTGTAATGCAATCATTGAGACTGCCACGAATAAGCTAATTGCAAGTTGTAAGAACACCATGATGATTCCCAAGAGCGTAAGAGTTGTTGGTAATGCCGCATTTAATCAGTGCGTCGACAAAACCTCTATCACCATACCTGAAGGTGTTACCCAAATAGAAGATTATGCATTCAATGATTGTCAGGGTTTGAGATCCGTCATCATTCCCGATGGCGTTACAACAATCGGTGATGCAGCTTTCAGGGGCTGTAGAAACCTGACCTCAGTGAACATTCCTAACAGCGTTGCTCATATAGGAGAATCAGCTTTCGATTGTTGCGTAAGTCTTCCCTCCATCACGCTCCCCCAAAACCTCACAACCATTGGAGAAGGGATTCTTTATAATTGCGATATGATGGAGGCGGTACATTGCCAAGGGACAATACCACCTAAAGTGGTTATCAATAAATCGGAAGGTCATGCGAACTTGTCAACATGGCGTTTCGAAAAACCAAAACAGACCGCTAAGACCATCTTATACGTTCCTAAAGGAGCAAAAGATGCTTATCGGTCTGCCGAATATTGGAAAAACTATGAAATCGTAGAAGAATAATCCTTTACGCTTTACATCTTAGTCAATCATGTCGCAACCCATGTAAGGAACGAGTGCGGCAGGAATCTTGATGCCATCCTCTGTCTGGTTGTTCTCCAAGAGAGCAGCCACGATGCGGGGTAGGGCAAGCGCACTTCCGTTGAGTGTATGACAGAGCTCCGTCTTCTTCGTCTCGCTATTGCGATAACGACACTTCAGTCGGTTGGCCTGATAGGTATCGAAGTTAGATACTGACGAAACCTCCAGCCAGCGTCCCTGCGCTTCGCTATATACCTCAAAGTCGTAGCAGATAGCAGAAGTAAAGCTTTGGTCGCCACCACAGAGCAGCAGAATGCGGTAGGGCAGCTCCAGCTTCTTCAGCAGACCTTCCACATGTTCCAGCATCTCCTTATGACTCTCCTTGGAATGTTCAGGCTTGTCGATGCGCACAATCTCAATCTTTGAGAACTCATGCAGACGGTTCAGTCCGCGTACATCCTTACCATAGCTACCGGCTTCTCTGCGGAAACACTCAGTATAAGCGCAGTTCTTGATGGGCAGATCCTTCTCGTCGAGAATCACGTCGCGATAGATATTCGTTACGGGCACCTCTGCAGTAGGAATCAGATAGAAGTCATCCACCTCACAGTGATACATCTGTCCTTCCTTGTCAGGCAGCTGTCCTGTACCATATCCTGAAGCCTGGTTGACCACCGTAGGCGGCATAATCTCTGTATAACCGCTCTTGCGAGCCTCATCAAGGAAGAAGTTAATCAGCGCACGCTGCAGTCTTGCACCCTTACCGATATAGACAGGGAAGCCAGCACCGGTGATCTTTACACCGAGGTCGAAATCTATGAGATTGTATTTCTTGGCCAGTTCCCAGTGGGGCAGTGGAGTGAAACCCTCTGCGGCGAGCTTGGGATTAACGTCCCAGTTGCCAACGGTATCATTCTCTGTGCACTCCTTGAGGTTACTCTTCACCACGCGGTTATCTTCTGCCGCCTTTCCTTCAGGTACCTCATCATAAGGGATATTCGGAATCTGACAAAGCAGGGTGGTCAGTTCCTCCTGTGCCTTGCTCATCTGTTCCTCCAGTTGCTTGTTGGTCTCCTTCAGCTGGGAAACGGATTCTTTCACAGCATTGGCCTCGTCCTTCTTTCCTTCCTTCATCAAACCACCGATCTGCGCAGCCATCTTCTTGGCCGCGTTCAGGTTGGCATCTAATTGCTGTTGAGCTTCGCGACGCTGTTTATCTACAGCGAGCACTTGTTGAATGGCCTGTTCTGCATCGGCAAAATGCTTCTTTTCCAGACCTTTGATAACGCGTTCAGTTTCCTCACTGATGAGTTTCAATGTAAGCATATACTATAATTATATTAATGTATTATCGATAATTGGCTGCAAAGTTACGATTAAGTGAGCGAAAAACCAAATTTTTTTTGGTTTTTCCGAGGGGGAGTAAGTTCGCGGATTCATCCGCAAAGTTACTAAAAAACGAGTGCAATGCAAAAAGAAAGCATGCTTTTCTTTTTATTCCCATGTTGGGAACAATTTATTCCCACGTTGGGAACTTTTTATTCCCATGTTGGGAACAATTTATTCCCACGTTGGGAACTTTTTATTCCCATGTTGGGAATAACCCGTAATTAATAAGAAATCCCAGTCTTGTAGGACTGGGATTCTATTGTTTGTTTGGAATAAGCTTGTTAAATTAAGTTAGGCTTCTGCCTCCTCAGCTACGGGAATTACAGAAACCGTGCTCTTGTTGTTACGGCCTTTCTTGAAGTTCACGATACCGTCACACAGAGCAAAGAGGGTGTCATCCTTACCGATACCCACGTTCTCACCAGGATTGTGGTGTGTACCACGCTGGCGAACGATGATGTTACCGGCAACACATTTCTGACCGCCCCAGATCTTGACGCCAAGTCTTTGTGCAGCACTCTCGCGTCCGTTCTTAGAACTACCTACACCTTTTTTATGTGCCATTTCTTGTTCCTCCTTAATTAAGCGATTACTGATTTGATTTCCACCTGAGTGTACTGCTGGCGATGACCGTTCTTCTTACGATAGTCCTTGCGGCGCTTCATCTTGAAAACGATAACCTTCTCGCCCTTAACCAGGGGATTAATAACCTCACACACTACTTTTGCACCCTCTACAGTAGGGGTACCCACAGTGATTGCACCCTCATTGTCAACGAGGAGCACTTTGTCAAACTCAACAGTCTGGCCCTCTTCCGCCTCGCGGATGTGGTTCACGAAGATCTTCTTTCCCTCTTCGACCTTAAACTGCTGACCGTTGATCTCTACAATTGCGTACATTTGTTTTTATTGCATTTAACGGGTTTTCCCGCAAGGCGGACAGGCATCGTGCCGTCACTTTTTGAGCCTCCACGAGCTAAATCGGCTGCAAAATTACTACATTTCCCTGAACCCTGCAAACTTTCCTTCAACATTTTCACGTTTTTAACGAAACTTTTTGTGTGCCAACTGTTCGTTCGTTCCGCTTGATGAACAACCATAAAAAGCGACAGATGGTTTAAATATTATTAAAATAGGAGGAAACACTTGCTTATTTGATTTTTTTGTAATAAATTTGCAATATGTTTATCTAGACTATCAATGTTAACAAAATGGCAAAGTATAATATTACAGAAAGAAAAGAGAAGGAAGCGGCCTATCGTAATCTGGTGAATCCCAAGCTAATGGATGATCTCAAGGAAAGGATTCTCAACATTATTCTGTTCCAGAAGAAGTTCAAGGATAAGGATTATTCTGCGAAGAAGCTTGCCGAGGATCTCGGTACGAACACGAGGTATATCTCTGCCGTGGTGAATGTGCGGTTCCATACGAACTACACTACTTTTGTGAACAAGTTCCGCATTGATGAAGCAATGACGCTGCTTGTTGACAGACGTTATCGTGACTTGAACATGGAGGACATCAGTGACATGGTGGGATTTGCTAACCGACAGTCGTTCTATGCCGCGTTCTACAAGTTCAACGGCATTACCCCACGTGAGTATAAACTCCGTCATCTTGCCCAGCATCCGCAACCAGAACAGAAGAAAGGGGCGAAAAAGGAACGCAAAGCATAAGCCTCCTTCATGAAAACATTCTCTTATTCCGACGAGTGCTTCTCTGATATTCAGCTATTGAGGTACCGCCTGAACAGCTTTTCCGATTTGACACTACGGCAAAAGCTGTTAGTCTATTATTTGTCTGAAGCCACGCTTTGCGGTCGTGACATTACCTTTGATCAGTTCGGACGCTTTAATCTTCGCATCAGGAAACTGCTCGAGGCTGTGTATATTCATTATCAAGGTAACAGGGATTCCAAGGATTTCCTTGCCTTGGAGGAATACCTGAAGCGTGTGTGGTTCTCAAACGGTATCTATCATCATTATGGATGCGAGAAGTTTGCACCGGCATTTGGTGAGGAGTATCTACGTGAAGTAATCGGCACCTTGGACGTGTCGGTGTTGCCTTTGCAAGAAAGCGAAGATGTAGAGGCGCTTTGTGACGAATTGTTTCCAGTAATCTTCAATCCTGATATTCTTCCCAAAAGGGTGAACAAGGCCGACGGGGAGGACTTGGTTGCTACATCTGCCTGTCATTTTTACGAAGGGGTTACCCAACAAGAGGTGGAAAGGTTCTATCAGGAGATGAAAAACGCTTATACCAATGATCCGGAACCACCGTCGTTCGGACTGAATTCCACGTTAGTTAAACGAGAAGGTAAGATCGTGGAAGATGTGTGGTGTGCCAACGGACGGTATGGAACGGCTATCCGACAGATTATTCATTGGCTGGAAAAGGCACTCAAGGTTGCAGAGAACGAACAGCAACAACAGTATATCTCCACCTTAATTAAATATTACCGTACAGGCGACCTTCAGCTGTTTAATAAGTATTGTATTGAATGGGTGAGGGAACATGAGGCTCGTATCGATTTCATCAATGGCTTTATTGAGGTATATGGCGATCCGCTCGGACTGAAAGGATCGTGGGAAGGAATCGTGGAATACAAGGATCTGGAAGCTACTCGACGCACTCAGCTGATTTCAGATAACGCGCAGTGGTTTGAAGACCATTCGCCTGTGGATCCCCGGTTTAAGAAAGAAAAGGTGAAGGGGGTGACAGCACAGGTGATTAGCGCGGCTATGTTGGGAGGGGATGAGTATCCTTCAACGGCAATAGGTATCAACTTACCCAATGCTGATTGGATTCGGGCTGCTCATGGTTCCAAGAGTGTAACCATTGGAAATCTTACCGAAGCTTATCAGAAAGCGGCTAAAGGAAACGGCTTCAAGGAAGAGTTCGTGATTGATGAGAAAACTATCTCATTGATAGAACAATACGGTGATGTGTGTGATGACCTTCATACCGACTTGCACGAATGCTTGGGACACGGCAGCGGACAACTTCTTCCTACTACCGATCCTGATGCGTTGAAGGCTTATGGGAATACGATTGAAGAGGCAAGGGCCGACTTATTTGGCTTGTATTATATTGCCGACCAGAAACTCATAGACTTAGGACTCGTGCCTGATAAGGAAGCCTATAAGAGTCAGTATTATACGTATGTGATGAACGGATTACTGACGCAGCTTACTCGCATCAAGCCGGGTCATCAAGTGGAGGAGGCCCATATGAGGAACAGAGCCTTAATCGCTCACTGGTGCTTGCAGAAAGGATCAGCAGAGCAGGTCATTGAACTGGTGGTTAAAGATGGTAAGACGTTCCTTCGCGTCAACGATTATGAGAAGCTGCGTACCCTCATTGCCACTTTACTTGCTGAGGTTCAGCGCATCAAGAGCGAAGGTGATTATGAAGCAGCACGAGAATTGGTGGAGCGTTATGGAGTAAAGGTGGATGCGCGTCTTCATCAGGAGATTCTCAGCAGATATGAACAACTCCACCTTGCACCTTACAAAGGATTCCTGAATCCCGTAATGACGCCTGTCTATAATGATCAGGGTGAAATTGTGGATATCCAACTCGATTATACGGAGAGCTATACCAGTCAGATGTTGCGATACAGCAAAGAGTACGGCTTTTTATAAACATGAAGTAATATGACAGAAGAGACACAGCACAAGGTAAAAGAGATCAAACAAAGTCTCAGACAACTGATGAATGGGGTAACGGCTAAGTCGATGCGTGAAAAAGGCATGGACTATCATCTGAGCTGGGGAGCGAGTATTCCAGACTTGCAGAAGATGGCAACGGAATATGGTAAGGACTATTCGTTGGCCATTGAGCTCTGGAAGGAGAATATCCGTGAGTGTAAGATCCTGGCCACAATGATTATGCCTCCGGAAGAGATGCCTGTGGAGATTGTGGAACTGTGGATGGAACAGACTCCCTCGCTGGAAGTGGCTGAACAGGCAGCATTTAACCTTTATCAGCATCTGGATGAAGCATCTGTGTTGGCGTTTCAATGGATTGCCTCTGATAATGACTTTGAACAAGTATGCGGTTACCATGTGCTTTCACGATTGTTTATGAAAGGTATGACGCCTGATGAGAGGGGACTCAACGAGGTGATTGACCAGGTGCTGACAGCATTACAAGGAGCCTCTTATCCCGTCAGACGAGCAGCTGTTTCGTGTTTGCAATGGCTTGGCAGACAAGGAGAAGAATATGCGCAAATTATTCGTTCTGCAACGAAATCCTATGATTTAGGACTTTTTTAGTTTTCATTGTCCATAATATAAATAAAAAATACTACCTTTGCACGGACTTATGTGAATCAACGCATGAAGGATGACGTAAAGGTAGCAGTAAGGAAAGTGCTATCCAACTATTTGGAACAGAACAAACGCCGCAAGACGCCCGAGCGCTTTGCGGTGCTTGATGCTATTTTCGAGTTTCCTTCATACTTCTCTTTGCAGGATTTGAACGACAAGTTGGAAGCATCTCATTTCCCTGTCAGTCGTGCCACCCTTTACAATACCATCAACCTCTTGATGGAACTACGACTCATTCTCTCGCACCGTATGGGAGGGGAGACGCGTTATGAGGCTGCTTACGACAGTGTGGGACATTGCCGGCAGATCTGCACGGTATGTGGTAAGACTACTGCAGTAAAATCTCCTGCTATCATTCAGGCTGTAAACGAAACACGTTTGAAACGCTTCCGCCGCGATGGCTTCTCCCTCTATATCTATGGGGTGTGTAGTAGCTGTCTGGCAAAAATGACACGACAGAAAAATAAGAAAAAATAATAGATCGTATGAACAAAGGTAGAGTAGATGTCCTGCTGGGTCTGCAGTGGGGCGATGAAGGTAAAGGCAAGGTAGTCGATGTACTGACTCCTGGTTATGATGTAGTAGCTCGTTTTCAGGGTGGTCCTAATGCCGGACATACCTTGGAGTTCGAAGGTGAGAAGTATGTGCTTCGCAGTATTCCCTCCGGTATCTTCCAGGGAGGAAAGGTGAACATTATCGGTAACGGCGTGGTGCTGGCTCCCGATTTGTTCATGGGAGAAGCCAAGGACCTGGAGAAGAGCGGTCATGATCTGCGTTCCCGTCTGTATATTTCCAAGAAGGCTCACCTGATTATGCCTACTCACCGTGTGCTCGATGCCGCCTACGAGGCTCAGAAAGGAAAGAGCAAAGTAGGAACTACAGGTAAAGGTATCGGACCTACCTATACTGACAAAATCTCTCGCAACGGTCTGAGAGTAGGCGATATCTTCGAGAATTTCCAAGAGAAATACGCCGCCCATAAGGCCCGTCATGAGGAGATCCTGCGGTCGCTGAACTTTACCGACTATGATATCACGGAGGTAGAGAAGACCTGGATGGAAGGTATTGAATACATGAAGCAGTTCCCCATCGTGGATTCGGAATATGAAATCAACAAGCTGCTGAAGCAGGGAAAGACAATCCTTTGTGAAGGTGCTCAGGGTACAATGCTGGATATTGACTTCGGTAGCTATCCTTTCGTTACTTCTTCGAACACCATCTGCTCGGGTGCCTGCTCTGGCTTGGGCATCGGTCCTAACAAGATCGGTGAGGTGTATGGTATCATGAAGGCTTATTGTACTCGTGTCGGTGCGGGTCCTTTCCCCACGGAACTCTTTGACGAGACAGGAAAGAAGATACGCGATTTGGGTCATGAGTACGGTGCAGTGACGGGTCGTGAGCGTCGTTGTGGCTGGATCGACCTCGTGGCGCTCCGCTATGCTATCGACATCAACGGTGTTACCCAGCTGATTATGATGAAGAGTGATGTGCTCGACGGCTTCGATACAATCAAGGCATGTGTGGCCTATAAGCAGAACGGTGTGGAGATTGATCATTTCCCCTACAGCATCGAAGAGGGTATTGAGCCTGTATACAAAGAATTGCCGGGATGGAAGACTGATATGACTCAGTTTACTTCAGAGGATCAGTTCCCGAAAGAGTTCAAGGATTACATCGCATTCCTTGAGGAGCAGCTGGCCACACCCATCAGCATCATCTCTATCGGTCCTGACCGCGATCAGACAATTGTTCGAAACAAGAAGTAATCACATCTCTTATTCATTGTCTTTATGAAACCAAGTATTCCTAAAGGAACGCGCGACTTCTCTCCTGTAGAGATGGCGAAGCGCAACTATATATTTGACACGATACGTAGTGTCTATGCCCTTTATGGGTTCCAGCAGATTGAAACACCTTCCATGGAAACGCTGCAAACCCTGATGGGTAAGTACGGCGAGGAAGGTGACAAGCTGCTTTTCAAAGTACTCAACAGCGGGGATTTCCTGAATAAGGTGAGTGATGAGGAACTGCAGCAGCGGAACGCTTTGCATTTGGCTGCCAGACTCTGTGAAAAGGGTCTTCGTTATGACCTGACCGTTCCCTTTGCCCGTTATGTGGTGATGCATCGTGAGGAACTGCAATTGCCGTTCAAACGTTATCAGGTACAGCCCGTATGGCGAGCCGACCGTCCTCAGAAAGGTCGTTACCGTGAGTTCTACCAGTTCGATGGTGACGTCGTGGGATCTGACTCCTTACTGAATGAGGTGGAGCTGATGCAGATTGTGGATACGGTATTCAAGCGCTTCGGCGTTCGTGTGCAGATTAAGATCAACAACCGGAAAATCCTGACGGGTATTGCTGAGGTTATAGGAGAGGCGGATAAAATCGTGGATATTACCGTGGCTATTGACAAGCTCGACAAGATAGGATTGGAGGCTGTCAATGAAGAACTCACCAAGGATGGTATCAGCGCTGAAGCCATTGAGAAGTTACAGCCAATCATCTTACTCTCAGGAACTAACGAAGAGAAACTTCAAGTAATTAGTGAAGTGTTGAAGGACTCTGAAACCGGACTGAAAGGTGTGGAGGAGATTCGCTTTATTCTTGATACACTGAAGTTGTTCGGACTGCAGAATGAGATCCAGCTCGACCTGACCTTGGCACGTGGCTTGAACTATTACACAGGTGCTATTTTTGAGGTAAAGGCTTTGGATGTGCAGATCGGCAGTATTACAGGAGGTGGACGATACGATAACCTCACGGGTATTTTCGGTATGCCGGGAATCTCAGGTGTGGGAATCTCGTTTGGTGTAGACCGTATCTTCGACGTGTTGAATGCCCTCGATGCCTATCCCAAGGAAGCGGTGAACGGAACACAGCTGCTCTTCATCAATTTCGGTGAGAAGGAAACAGCCTTCTGTATGCCTATTGCCGCCCGACTTCGTGAGGAGGGTATTCGTACAGAGGTGTTCCCTGATTCCGTCAAAATGAAGAAGCAGATGAGCTATGCCAATGCCAAGAGTATTCCGTTTGTTGCCCTCGTAGGTGAGAACGAGATGAACGAAGGAAAGGTTACGCTGAAGAACATGACGACAGGCGAACAGAACCTCGTTACTCCTGACGAACTTGTAGCTCTGATGCGAAATCATCAGTAATGATTCTTTTTTTTCGGTTTTGTAATAAAAGTCACAAAAAAATTTGTGGCTTTGGGAAATTATTGCTATTTTTGCGCTTATAATCTAAAAACGTTTATTACAACTATCAGATATCAACTTACAAATATAAATCGCTTATGACACAGATTAAAGGACGCATTTCTCAGATTATCGGTCCGGTTATCGACGTTTATTTCGATACCGAAGGACTGGATGCAGAGAAAGTGCTCCCCAAAATCCACGAAGCTCTTCAGATTGTTCGTCCCAACGGTGAGAAACTCGTTATCGAGGTGCAGCAGCATATCGGTGAGGATACCGTCCGTTGTGTGGCTATGGACAATACCGATGGTTTGCAACGTGGTTTGGAGGCGATCCCGATGGGCACACCTATCGTGATGCCTGCCGGTGATCAGATTAAGGGTCGAATGCTGAACGTGATCGGTCAGCCTATCGACGGTATGAAACAACTCGACATGGAGGGTGCTTACCCCATTCACCGCGAGGCTCCTTCTTTTGAGGAACTCTCTACAAAGAAAGAGATCCTTGCCACTGGTATTAAGGTGATCGACCTGCTCGAACCTTATATGAAAGGTGGAAAGATCGGACTCTTCGGCGGTGCCGGTGTGGGAAAGACAGTGCTCATCATGGAGCTGATCAACAACATTGCCAAAGGACATAACGGTTTCTCTGTCTTCGCTGGAGTAGGAGAGCGTACCCGTGAGGGTAACGACTTGATCCGAGAGATGTTGGAATCAGGCGTTATCCGCTATGGAGAGAAATTCCTCAAGGCAATGGAAGAGGGCAAGTGGGACTTGAGTCTCGTTGATCCCGAAGAGATGAAGAAGAGTCAGGCTACCCTGGTATATGGACAGATGAACGAGCCTCCTGGTGCCCGCGCATCCGTAGCCTTGTCTGGTCTGACCGTTGCTGAGAGCTTCCGCGACGGTGGTGGTAAGGACGGCGGTGCTGCCGATATCCTGTTCTTCATCGACAACATCTTCCGTTTCACACAGGCTGGTTCCGAGGTATCTGCTCTGTTGGGTCGTATGCCTTCAGCCGTAGGTTATCAGCCTACGTTGGCCTCTGAGATGGGTACGATGCAGGAGCGAATCACTTCAACCAAGTCGGGATCTATCACCTCCGTACAGGCTGTGTATGTGCCTGCAGACGACTTGACCGACCCGGCTCCTGCTACAACATTTACTCACTTGGATGCTACTACGGTGCTTGACCGTAAGATTGCTGAGTTGGGTATCTATCCTGCTGTGGATCCACTGGGATCAACCTCACGTATCCTTGATCCGCTGATTGTAGGTAAGGCCCACTATGATTGTGCTCAGAGAGTAAAGGAGATTCTGCAGCGCTATAAGGAGTTGCAGGACATCATTGCCATCTTGGGTATGGACGAGCTTTCCGATGAGGATAAACTGACCGTGAACCGTGCTCGTCGTGTACAGCGTTTCCTGAGTCAGCCGTTTACCGTAGCCTCTCAGTTCACGGGTCTGCCAGGTGTCATGGTACCCATTGAGGAAACCATCAAGGGCTTCAACGCTATCCTCGACGGTGAGGTGGATGATCTGCCCGAGCAGGCATTCCTCAACGTAGGAACCATCGAAGACGCGAAGGAAAAGGCCAAGAAACTTCTTGAAGCTGCTAAGGCTTAATTGGCAATTGAAAATTGAAATTTGAAAATTGACAATTATGTTGCAATTGAAGATTGTTTCGCCCGAGAAGGTTGAATACGACGGAGTTGTTGAGAACGTACTGGTGCCTGGAACGATGGGCCAGTTCGAGATCCTGACCAATCATGCACCGATTATCTCATCGCTGGGTGTGGGTGATGTGGTGTATGAAACCACCGACGGTAAGCATACCATTAAGATTGCAGGTGGTTTTGTGGCAGTACAGAAGAATCAGGTTAGTTTGTGTGTAGAACTTCACGAACATGACTAAGGACGTAGTGAACACTTATCTGAGACAGAGCATCTGTCTGATTGCAGGAATAACCCTGCTGGCACTGCTTTATGTCAACGTATGGGGCAATGTGGAGCGGATGACGATACCTATCTGCATCTCGGCTGTGTTCCAACTGGTGGCCTGCATCGCCTATGCCATGGTGTGGAAGTGGGTTTCATCTAAGTCACCTGCCAGCTTACCGACACTGTATCTGTCAGCGTCCGCCTGTAGGATGTTTGCAGCTATCGTTGTGGTAATCATCTACTGCCTTGTCGCGAACAATCGGGATTCCATCCTTTTCTTCGTCGTTACTTTCTTGATTTACTATTTCGTGATTCTCATCTACGATACCTGGTATTTCGTCAAGATTGAGAAGAAGATTAAAAATAATGTATAAACTGAATAACATGAGATATTTGCTTTTATGCCTGACTTTCCTTCTTGCTACCGCCACACCTGTGTCGGCAAGTGAGAGTGATGGGATAGACGTGAAAGAGATTGTGCTTGGTCACCTCGCTGATGCTTATGAGTGGCACATCACCACCATCGGTGGGAAGCATATCAGTATTCCTCTACCAGTGATTGTAAGAAGCGAGGCCACAGGTAAGTGGCATACTTTCTGCAGTTCTCGCATCGAGGAAGCAGCAGAAGAGGGCACAGACTATATGGGCTTCTACTTCAATGAAGAGAAGAACGGCAAGATCTACGAACGTCTGGCCGACGGATCAAGTGTTCGTCCTTGGGACCTCAGCATAACCAAGAGTGTGTTGCAGATATGGATTGTGGTGATTATCATGCTGGTCATCTTCCTGGGCTGTGCCCGTTGGTATAAGAAACATGATCCAACCAAGGATGTGCCCAAGGGATTCGTAGGCATGGTAGAGATGCTCGTGATGTCTATTCACGATGACCTTATCCGCGACTCAATAGGAGAGAAGCACTACCGTCCTTACGCACCTTATCTGCTGACGGCCTTCTTCTTCATCCTTATCACCAATATGCTGGGGTTATTACCTATATTCCCAGGTGGAGCCAATGTAACGGGTAACATCAATATCACGTTCTTCCTGGCCCTCTGTACGATGTTGGCTGTGAACCTCTTCGGTAACAAGGAATACTGGAAGGAAATCTTCTGGCCCGACGTGCCGATGTTCCTGAAGGCCTATCCTGCAGCCATCATGCCGATTATAGAAGTATTTGGTATCATCACCAAGCCCTTCGCCCTGATGGTCCGTCTCTTTGCCAACATGATGGCAGGTCACGCAATCATCCTGTCGTTTACGGCTATCATCTTCATCGGCTGGTCGTTGAATGCCTTCCTCGGCTCTGGTCTGACTTTACTCAGCTTTGTCATGATGCTCTTCATGAACTGTCTGGAGTTCCTGGTGGCTTTCATTCAGGCATACGTCTTTACCATGCTCAGTGCCGTCTTTATCGGACTGGCTCATCCTGAGCATCACGAATAGATCTATAATACATTAATTAATAACCATTAAAAATTTAAGATTATGTTATCAACATTGATTTTACAGGCAGCCGCTTCTGCTGGTCTTGCTAAGTTTGGTGCCGGTCTCGGCGCAGGTATTGCAGCAATTGGTGCCGGTCTGGGTATCGGTCGTATCGGTGGAAACGCCATGGATGCCATCGCTCGTCAGCCGGAAGCTGCAGGCACCATCCGTACGAACATGATTCTGACAGCCGCATTCGTTGAGGGTGTTGCCCTGTTCGCTGTCGTTGTATGCGCACTCTGCGTATTCCTTTAATCATTAAATTCATCTGTGCAAATGGGCTCAATTAACTTACCATCAATATTAACGCCCGACTTCGGATTATTCTTCTGGATGTTGGTGGCGTTCTTGGTGGTCTTTCTCCTTCTAGCCAAGTTCGGCTTCCCCGTCATCACTGGTATGGTGGAGGAACGCAAGAACTATATCGACGAGAGTCTCCGCAAGGCTCACGAAGCCCAGGAGCGTCTCGCCAATATCGAGAAAGAAGGTGAATCCATCTTGCAAGAGGCTCGTGAGAAGCAGGCTCAGATACTGAAGGAGGCTGCTGAGACGCGTGACGCTATTGTGGAGAAGGCACAGGAAAAGGCAAGGGCAGAAGGTGCCCGTCTGCTGGACGATGCGAAAACAGCCATCGAACAGGAGAAAAAGGCCGCCATTGCTGATATCCGCAGTCAGGTAGCCACGCTGAGTGTCGATATCGCCGAGAAGGTTCTCAGGCAGAACCTGAAAGACGACAAGTCGCAGATGGATCTGATTGACCGTATGCTGGATGATGTTTCTACTGTTAACTAAGGTATTTAACGTATGGATATTGGAGTCATATCGGTAAGATACGCTCGTGCACTGCTCAAGAGTGCGACCGAAGCGAAAATCGAAGATGCTGTGTACATGGAGATGCAGCAGCTCGCCAAGAGCTACGTCGAAGTGCCGCAGCTACGGTTTACGATTGACAATCCGATGCTCTCGAAGGATAAGAAGGAAGCCTTGTTGCTGACTGCCGTTGGTGAGAAGCCTTCCGACCTTACCAAGACTTTCATCAAGCTGGTGCTGAAGGAAGATCGGGAGCGTGTGATGCAGTTCATCGCTAATTCGTACATCACGCTTTACCGTCAACAGAAGAATGTCATCCGTGGACGTCTCATCACTGCTGCCGCCGTTTCACCTGCCACAGAGCAGAAGATGCGACAGATGGTGGAGGGCAAGACTAATGGAACAGTGGAGTTTGAGTCGGAGGTGGATCCCGATATCATCGGTGGTTTCATCCTCGAGTACGACACCTATCGCATGGATGCGAGTGTCAAGACGAAGTTGAATTCCATTCTCACTCAATTAAGTAAATGAACGTAATAACGTCATGACGTAATAACGTAATAACGAATAACAGAAAACAATGTCAGATAAGATTAAACCAAGCGAAGTATCCCAGGTACTGCTCGATCAGCTGAAGGGAATCACCAATGCCGAGAAGTTCGAAGAGGTGGGAACCGTGCTGACCGTCAGTGATGGTGTGGCCCGTATCTACGGACTACGCAATGCCGAGGCGAACGAGCTGCTGGAATTCGAAAACGGAATCATGGCAATCGTGATGAACCTGGAGGAAGACAACGTGGGTTGTGTGCTCTTAGGTTCCACCTCAGGCATCAAGGAAGGCATGGTGGTGAAGCGTACCAAGCGTATCGCCTCTATCCGTGTCAACGACAACATGCTGGGACGTGTCATCAATCCGCTGGGTCAGGCCATCGACGGTAAGGGAGACATTGACTTGAGCGATGCTTTCGAGATGCCGCTCGACCGTAAGGCTCCGGGTGTGATCTATCGTCAGCCGGTGAAGGAGCCGCTGCAGACGGGTTTGAAGGCCATCGACTCGATGATTCCCATCGGTCGTGGTCAGCGTGAGCTGATTATCGGTGACCGTCAGACAGGTAAGACCGCCATTGCCGTGGATACAATCATCAACCAGAAGAGTTTCTATGAGGCTGGTAAGCCTGTTTATTGTATCTATGTGGCAATTGGTCAGAAAGCCAGTACGGTTGCCACCCTCGTATCTACCTTACAGGAACATGGGGCCATGCCTTATACCATCGTGGTAGCTGCTACAGCTGCTGATCCTGCCGCTATGCAGTACTATGCACCCTTTGCAGGTGCTGCCATCGGTGAGTATTTCCGCGACCGCGGTCTGCCAGCACTGGTTGTATATGACGACCTCTCCAAGCAGGCTGTTGCCTACCGTGAGGTATCACTGATTCTCCGCCGTCCTTCAGGACGTGAGGCTTATCCTGGTGATGTGTTCTATCTGCACTCTCGTCTCTTGGAGCGAGCAGCAAAGATGAACGAGCAGCAGGAAGTGGCTGAGCAGATGAACGACCTTCCCGAGTGCATGAAGGGACATGTGAAGGGTGGTGGCTCTTTGACAGCTCTGCCAATCATCGAGACACAGGCAGGTGACGTATCCGCTTACATCCCCACGAACGTGATCTCTATCACCGACGGACAGATTTTCTTGGAGAGTGACCTCTTCAACCAAGGTTTCCGTCCTGCCATCAACGTTGGTATTTCCGTATCACGTGTGGGTGGTTCAGCACAGATCAAGTCAATGAAGAAAGTGGCCGGTACGTTGAAGATCGACCAGGCGCAGTATCGTGAGCTCGAGGCCTTCTCGAAGTTCTCCAGTGATATGGATGCTGTGACGGCCATGACCCTCGACCGTGGACGAAAGAACAACCAGTTGCTCATCCAGCCGCAGTACAGTCCTATGCCCGTAGGCGAGCAGATTGCCATCCTTTATTGCGGTGTGCACGGATTGATGCGCGAGGTACCCATTCCTAAGGTACGTGAGTGTCAGACGGCCTTCCTCGATAAGTTGCGCTCTGCCAACCCAGAGGTCATCGAAACCCTTGCCAACGGTAAGATTGACGATGAGACGACTGCTAAGATCGAAGCCGTCATGGCTGACATTGCAGGAACGTATAAAGCCTAGCCTATGCCTTCGTTGAAAGAAATCAAAGGTCGTATTGCCTCTGTCAATTCCACGCGGAAGATCACGTCGGCGATGAAGATGGTGGCCTCCAGTAAGCTGCATCACGCACAGGTGGCCATTCAGAACATGCTGCCTTACGAGACCTTGCTGGAGCATATCCTCAAGTCGTTCCTCGCAGCTGAAGCCGATTCTCAGACCCCGTTCGACCAGGTGCGCCCTGTACAAAGGGTTGCCCTTGTGGTCTTTTCATCGAACTCCTCCCTCTGTGGCGGATTCAATGCTAACACCATCAAGATGATGACGCAAGCGGTAGATGAATATGCCCAGCAGATCGGTCGTGAGAACATCGAGATCTATCCCATTGGTCGTAAAGTCTATGAGAAGGCCAACAAGATGGGATTGAAGACGATGGGTGAGTATTCTTCCTTGGCCGACAAGCCCAATGCGCATGATTGTATTGAGATTGCGCGGGAGCTTGGAATGAAGTTCCTGGAAGGGGAGATTGACAAGGTGGAACTGATCTATCATCATTTCAAGAGTGCCGGTTCGCAGGTGCTCACCCGTAAGACCTTCCTTCCTATCGACATCGAAGAGGAGCTTGAACGCGATCATGAGCGTGACCTTACCTCTGTGATTGCCACGAAGGAGAGTCAGGAGTACCTGAAGAAGAGAGGTGAGAAGAAAGAGGCAAGAGGCGAGAAGGAAGAAGTGAAGCCGTTGAACGACAACTTCATCGTGGAGCCAGACATGGATACTGTGCTCTCACAGCTTGTTCCTAAGCTTGCTCACCTGATGCTTTATACGGCCTTGCTCGACAGTAATGCATCGGAGCATGCCGCCCGTATGGTGGCCATGCAGACCGCAACCGACAATGCCGATGAGCTGCTTCGTGAGTTGAACCTGCAGTACAACAAGAGTCGTCAGCAGGCCATCACCTCCGAGCTACTCGATATTGTTGGAGGAACGGTCAACAACTAATCAAAAAATAAGGATTAAGAAAACTCTTAATCCTTATTTTTTTAATGTTTAATGTTTAATCTTTAATCTTCAATTCTTCTCAGAACATCATCGCCGTATCCGATAGGATCTCACTGAGTGTGGGATGTATATGCACCATCTGTGCCAGTTCGTGAATGTTGGTATGTTTGCACATCAGTACACTCACTTCCTGTACGATATCCGCTGCATGGGCACCGAACACATGACAGCCGAGTATCAATCCGTTATCATCGGTCATCAGCTTGAGTAAGCCGTCGGTCTCATCCATTGCTAATGCCTTACCATTGGCACGATAGAATCCCTTCTTACAGAGGAAACTCATACCTTTCTCTTTGCATTGATCTTCAGATAGTCCCACGCAAGCCGCCTCAGGCTTTGTAAAGATGGCCGAAGGCATCATGTCCAAGTTGATCTCATCCCCGATGCCCAGCATGTGGTTCACGGCCTTCATCCCCTGGAAGGTAGCCGCATGAGCCAGCATCATCCTTGCATTCACATCACCAATGGCATAGATATGCGGGATATTGGTCTGCATGTTCTCATCCACCTCTATTCCTCTGGGAGAGAAGTTCACACCAGTATTCTCCAATCCGAGATTATCCACGTTGGCCCCACGTCCTGTAGCGATGAGGATGATATCCGCTTCCACCTGTTCCTCTTTCCCTTTTCGTTCGAAGAACACCGTGTTGCCATCGATCCGTTTCACGCCACTCTGCATGAAGAAGTTCACGCCCCGTTTGGCGATGGTCTGACGAAGACGTTTGGCGATATCACTGTCAACCATCGGCAGACACTCCTTGAGGAACTCGACGACCGTCACCTCACTTCCTAAGCTATTGAACACCGAAGCCATCTCCATACCGATCACCCCGGCACCCACAATACACAACCGCTTAGGTACCTCGGTGATGTTCAGTAATTCGGTGGAAGTCATGACATGAGGCTGGTCAATCCCCTCGATGGGCAGCATCTTGGCATGCGACCCAGTGGCAATGATGATCCTGTCGGCCTTATATTCCTGACCGTCAGCCACCACCGTATTCGCATCCTTGAATGCAGCATGCGCTCTCACGAACGAGATATTCTCACCTTGCAGTACCGTTTCCACCCCCGAACGCAGCTGTTCAATCACCGCATTCTTTCGTGCCATGATGGTGGAGAAGTCAACCAGGTCAAACCCCTTATCCTTCAAGATGTCGACAATCTCCGCCTCATGACAGAGTGTTTTGGTAGGAATACATCCGCAGTTCAGACACGTGCCGCCAGCCTCCTTATCTTCGAAGATGGTGGTATGAATACCCATCCTTGCGGCATACGCAGCCGTTCTGTAGCCACCTGGTCCGCTACCGATGATAATCAGTTCCTTCATGCCTGCTCCTCGTTTTTCATTTGACGGAAGGTCACCACGGGATGCTTGGCTGCCAGCACATCATCCACCCGTCCGATAGGCGTGTTATGCGGTGCGCTCTTCACCAGCTCAGGATTTTCCTTGGCCTCCTGCGCAATCTTCCGCATCACCTGGATAAACCCGTCGATGGTTTCCTTACTCTCATTCTCCGTCGGCTCAATCATCAGACTCTCGTGGAAGAGCAGCGGGAAATAGATGGTTGGAGCATGATAGCCATAGTCGAGCAACCGTTTGGCCACATCCATGGTGGTTACGCCTGTTGACTTATCCTTCAGTCCGTCGAACACGAACTCATGCTTGCACAGTCCGCCAATCGGCAGTTCGTACACATCCTTCAGACTCTCCTTGATATAGTTCGCATTCAGTGTGGCCAAAGGTCCCACCATCTTGATATACTGCTTACCCATAGAAAGAATGTAAGTAAAGGCACGAAGAATCACGCCGAAGTTTCCGAAGAACGATCCGATGCTGCCCAACGACTGGTCATTATCTGTCTCAACAGTCAGCATATTCTCCTCTTCATTCAGGATGACGCGTGGAGTAGGGAGGAAGGGCTCCAAACCTTTCCTTACGCCCACAGGACCGCTTCCTGGTCCTCCGCCACCATGCGGTGTGGAGAAGGTCTTGTGCAGATTGATATGCATCACGTCGAATCCCATGTCACCAGGTCGACAAGCCCCCAGCATCGGATTCAGGTTCGCCCCGTCGTAATACATCAGTCCGCCGCAGTCGTGTATCCTCTTGGCAATCTCAGGAATATCCTTCTCGAACAGACCCAACGTATTCGGGTTTGTCATCATCATCCCCGCAATCTCCGGTCCGTGCTGTTCAATCAGTGCGATGAGGTCAGGCAGATCCACCAGTCCCTTATCCGTACTCTTCACTTCTAAGATATCCAGTCCGCATACCGCTGCCGAAGCCGGATTCGTACCATGCGCCGAGTCAGGAACGATTACCTTCGTACGTTGGCTGTCACCCCGACTCTCATGATAGGAGCGGATAACCATCAGTCCTGTGAGCTCCCCATGCGCTCCGGCACAAGGATTGAGCGTAAACTCACTCAGTCCTGCCAGTTCCGATAACGCCTGCTGCACACAGTAGTACACCTCAAGGGCACCTTGGCACGTCTCAGCCGGCTGTAAAGGATGAAGCTCTGCGAACTCCTTCATAGCCGCAATTTCCTCGTTGATCACCGGGTTATACTTCATCGTACAGCTACCCAAGGGATAGAAGCCGTTGTTCACACCGAAATTGTTCGCACTATGGTTCGTATAATGGCGCACCACCGTCATCTCATCACATTCAGGCAACTGCGCCTCTTCCTTTCGTTTCAGCGCATCCGGCAGTTCCTCTACGGAGTAGATTCCATATCTGTTCTGAGGCAATGAATAGCCCCTACGACCCTCTTTCGACAGTTCGAAGATCAGGTTACCATATAGTCTATTGTTCATTTCTTACCCTCCTTGATGATTTCTACCAGATCGTCGATGTCCTCTTTGGTACGTTTCTCAGTAACAGCAAACATCACCGTGTGCGCATCGATTTTCACACCGGCGAGATAGCCCAGTTCCATACATTTCTTCTGCATGGCATCCACATCCCCTTCGTAGGTAACGCAGAACTCATTGAAGAACGGCTGGTTGAATGTACGCTTAAACAAGCCCGTTTCTATGAGCTTGTCGCACAGATAGTGAGCACCGGCATACGACTGCTCAGCAGCTTCCTTCATGCCTTGCTTACCCATCAGAGAGAGGTAGATGGTAACGAACAACGCCATCAGACTCTGGTTCGAGCAGATGTTCGAAGTAGCCTTCTGTCGGCGTATATGCTGTTCACGAGCCTGAAGTGTCAGTACAAAGGCACGCTGGTCACGACTATCCTTAGTCATACCCACGATTCTTCCTGGCATCTTCCTGATGAGCTTCTCCGTGCAGCACAGATAACCCACCGACGGTCCGCCGAATGTCATCGGGATACCTAAACTCTGTCCGTCGCCAGCTGCGATGTCAGCGCCCCATTCCTTAGGCGATTTCAGCACCGCCAGATCAGCAGCAATGCTGTTCATGATGAACAACCCTTTCTGCTCATGGATAGCATCAGCAAAGCCGGTATAGTCCTCTACGATACCATAATAGTTCGGCATCTGTACCACTACGCCAGCCACGCCACCCTCAGCGAGTTTCTTTTCCATGTCCGCCTTGTCGGTCACACCCTCCTTCGCTTCAATCCCTACGATCTCAATACCGTGGAACTTCGCATAGGTATCTATCACGCGGCGCACCTTCGGGTCGATGGTGTTGCTTACCAATACCTTCGTGCATTTCTTTCCTGCGGCGAAAGCCATCATCACCGCCTCGGCAGTAGCCGTAGCCCCGTCGTACATCGATGCGTTCGACACATCCATGCCGGTAAGCTCCGCCATCATACTCTGATACTCGAAGATATAATGCAGCGTACCCTGAGAAATCTCTGCCTGATACGGTGTATAGCTGGTCAGAAACTCAGAGCGCTCCACGATACTGGGAATCACCGAAGGTGTATAATGATCATATACACCGCCGCCGGCAAAGCACGTCAGCTGATCGTTCATCATCCCCAAGGTGTTGAAGAACTGACGGATTTCCAACTCGCTCATCGCATCAGCGATCTCGTAGTCGCCTTTGAAGCGGATATCCTCAGGCACATCCGCGTAGAGTCCGTCAAACGAGTCAACCCCTGCAACCTTGAGCATCTGTTGGATTTCCTCCTCGGTATGCGGGAAATACTTGTGGTTCATAATATTTATTTTTTTAGAGGTGAGAAGTGAGAGGTGAGAAGTGAGAGATTACCTTTTATGTTAGAGCTTATGATCTTGTTATAGAACATAATACTCTTTCATGTTATCATTATCTCTGAATCTATTCTCTCACCTCTAATTTCTTACCTCTCACCTCTTATTTATTACAGAATTCTTCGTAAGCGGCAGCATCCATCAGGTTGTCGAGATCACCCTTGTCGCTGAGCTCTACCTTGATGATCCAGTTGGCGTAAGCATCCTCGTTTACCAGTTCCGGCTGATCCTCGAGTGCCTCATTGATCTCCACCACCGTACCACTTACCGGTGAAATCAGGTCGCTGGCAGCTTTCACGCTCTCCACAGCACCGAATTCCTCACCTGCAGTCACTTCATCATCCACCTCGGGCATATCCACATACACCACGTTACCTAATGCGTTCTGCGCATAGTCGGTAATACCGATGAAACCGAAGTCACCATCCACTTTCACATACTCATGACTCTCAGAATAATAGAGTCCTTCAATTACTTTTGCCATAAATATAAATTTTTAAATTTCGCTTCGCTCAATTTTTTAGAGGTAAGAGGTGAGAGGTGAGAAGTGAGAGATTACCTTTTATGTCAGAGCTCATGATCTTGTTATAGAACATAATACTCTTTCATGTTATCATTATCTCTGAATCTATTCTCTCACCTCTAATTTCTCACCTCTCACATCTATTTCTTATATCTTTTCTCATAAAAACGTTTCTTCACTACTACACCCGGGAAGGTTTTCTTGCGTATCTGGATTTCCAGTTCCGTACCCAGTTTAGCATGCGCTGTGTCAACTAATGCCATGCAAACGCTCTTTCCTGTGGAGATGGAGTTGTAACCTGTTGTTACTTCACCCACCTTCTCGCCTTGGTATAAAACACTATAACCATGACGGGGTATAGCCTTGTCTTTCAATTCAATACCAATCACGCGTTGCTTCACACCTTCGGCTTTCTGCTGTGCCAATGCCTCCTTACCGATGAACTCCTCCTTGTCGAGTTTGCAGAACATTGATAAGCCAGCCATGACCGGTGAGATCTCATCAGACAGCTCATCGCCATAGAGTGGCAATCCCACCTCGAAGCGCAGCGTATCTCTACAACCCAGTCCGCAGGGCTTACATCTTCCACATGCCATCAGCTTGTCCCACTGGCGCTGGATAAAGGCATGCGAGCCATAGATCTCGAAGCCGTCCTCACCGGTGTAACCCGTCCTGCTGATGATAATGGTCTCGCCATCAACGTCTATCGTCTTGGCTGTGTAGAACACCAGTTCCTTACAAGAAAGTCCGAGCACCTCTTCCACGACAGCCTCCGATTCAGGTCCCTGTACAGCAAGCTGTCCGTAGTAGTCGGAGCGGTTCTGCAAATCAATGTCGAACCCCTTTGCCTGCTGCTGCATCCAAGCCCAGTCCTTGTCGATGTTTGCCGCATTGATCACCAGGAAGTAGTCCTGTTCGCCCATCTTATACACCAAGAGGTCGTCAACGGTACCACCATTCTCATAACACATCATTCCATAATAAATCTGTCCGTCGGGCGCACCTGTGACATCATTGGTGAAGATATGGTTCACATAGCGTTCCGCCTCAGCACCCTTGACGGTTACTTCACCCATATGACTCACATCGAACACCCCGCAATGCTGTCTTACGGCATTGTGCTCATCAATGATGTTCGAATACTGTATCGGCATGTCAAAGCCGCCAAAGGGTGAGATTAATGCACCCAGAGCCACATGTTTGTCATACAGACAAGTTCTTTTATTCTCCATTGCTTAAGATTAAAGATATTAAATCAGTTGTTTGTAAGTTTACTATGATATCACTGATGGAGTGGGGGATTGCGGCCATCAGCGCCTCTTTGTTCAAAGCCGTTCCCTTCAGTCGGCTACACAGTTCATTCTGGTCGCCTGTCAGGAAATAGTCGCCTTTCATATCGAAATCCCTGATCACCCCGTTCTTCACCTCCATTCTCACCTCGATGGTCCCCATATTGTCCATGCGCTGTTTCCTTATCACCGTATAGCGCGGATTATTTCCATAGATGAACTTCGGTGAGAGATACTCCTTTTCCATCTCCTCGATGCTTTGTATCTCCTCTGCAGTCAGCATTCGTTCCTCATTACAGGCGAAACGGATGAGTGCTTCGCGAATCTCCTCCAGTGTCAGTGTTGTATGTTCCTTTAACAAGGTGATACGCTGTCGAACGCTTTTCACTCCCTTGCTCAGCAGCTTCTCGTCATCAGGAGTAATACATCCCAGCATGTTCCGCATCTCCGTGTCGTAGAGCATCGTTCCATGTACGATATTCCTCCCTTTACCCGTAGCGGTCTGATGTGCTCCCAGGTGGTAGAATGCGTTTCCGCTCACCTTCTTCCCATCTATCAAGATGTCGTTCCTTCCGTTGGCCGTGGCAGGAATACCCAGTTGTCGAAGAGCAGTAACCACCAATGTGGTATATTTGTGGTAGGTGAAGTTCACGCTGTCGCCATTAGTGATATACGACAGCATCATATTACTCATATCAGCATATACGCAGCCGCCTCCGCTTTTCCTGCGGTACATCTTCACACCGTTCCTTTTGCAGTATTCGATGTTCACCTCGTTCTCAATCAGTTGGTTCCTTCCGAATATCACGCTGGGTTCCACTTGCCAGATAAAGAAGGCGTCGTCAACGTTGGTATTTCGTGCAACGTACTCTTCCATAGCCAGATAGAAGCTTAGTGGTCTGTTCTTATCATCGGGTAACCTAATATGTACCATCCCTCTTTCGGATTGTTTAGGATTCTTGCATGCAAATATAATAATAATCCATGAATCCCCCAACTATTTTCACATCATTTTTATGGTCTTTTTTCTCTAAAAGGAAACAGGAATGATTGGTCTGCCTATTGCAATTGCCTAAGGAGCTCTCTTTGTCATTAATTAATCCTACTTTTATTCCATTTTTATTGACACCGCGTCGGAGCAAGACATCACCGACACTACTCCATTTTGAAAACCATCCTCCAGGGGATGGTTTTATCGTTCAGAGGGGAAAACTAGCCTAGTAACGGTTCGTAAGAAGGCTGATAACTGCCTCTCAAAAGGCTGGTTTCTATTTATTCCCACGTTGGGAACAATTTATTCCCACGTTGGGAATAAATGGTTTTATGGCAGTTTTCTTTCACCCCGCCCCCTTGCCAGGACCCCGCCCCTTAGAGGGGTGGGGAGCCGACCCCCCGAACTCCCCTCCCATCTCAGGGGAGGGGTGAGCGAAGCTGGGGTGGGGTAAGACAAAACCGATTTCCCCAAGACCTAACAGTTTCACGGCAAAAATCCCCTACACAAAGATGTTTCACGGTTTTTCACACCTAACATAAACCTAACAAAAAGGTAACAAACACCTAACATCAAACCTAACACATTTCCCCATCGTTATTCCGTTGTTTGTGTGAGATGTCGTAATAACGGGATTTCGTAATAACGTAATAACCTAACATTTTAGAGACAAGAATGTGATGTGTTATGTTAGGTCTTTGTTAGGTCTTATGTTAGGTCTTATGTTAGGTCTTTTGATATTTATTTTGCATCTAAGTAGTTTATAATTAAGCAATTAACTATTTTCGACGGTAGGTCTTTCGAATTTTGCGAAAATTCTAAAAAAATGAGGGGTGATATCTTAATGATGCCAACCCTCACTTTCATTTCCTTAATGTCACAAATTCCAGCTCCATCAAATTAATGTATGGCTTCCTTTCTCTGCTCCCCACCCCTTAAGGGGCGGGGTACCTGGCAAGGGGGGCGGGGTAAACAAAATGCCACTTGCTTTTCAAATCTATGGCACTTATAATTTGGTAGTTTCAGAAAAAAGTGTTCTTCTTTGCAAAAGAATTAAACATAGTCGAACCAAAAACTTTAGCAATATGAACCAAATAGTAAACAATAATATACAAACAAGGGCGTATCTTTCGATGCGCCCTTTGTCTTTGCAACAACTCTGTAGTATTCTCTTGCCTCTTGCTTCTTACCTCTTGCTTCTTGCCTCTTGCTTCTTGCTTCTAAATAATCCCAGCCCTTAAGGGTTGGGATTATTTATTATCTCCTCCTAAACTCTGCGCAGGTGATGGCGGTTGCAATGGCAACGTTCAGACTGTCGGCAGTGGGCTTGTCGGCAGGGTAGTGGGGGATGAGGAGACGGCGGTTGATATGGGCTGCTACCTCTGGGGAGATACCTTTCCCCTCGTTACCCATCACAATGATGCCATTATGGCTGAGCGGCTCCTGATAGATATTCGTGCCGTTGAGGAAGGTGCCATAGACGGGGAAGTCTTGGGGCAGATGACTGAACAGCTCTACCAAATCGGTATAGATTACCTTCACCCTGGCAATACTTCCCATGGTGGCCTGTACCACCTTGGGGTTATAGGCATCAGCAGTGTTCAAACTACAGAAGATGGTGGAAATGCCGAACCAGTCGGCTATGCGGATAATCGTGCCGAGATTACCAGGATCCTGCACATCATCAAGCGCAAGAAACAGTTCATTGGTAAGCGGTGTAATATCTTGTTGATCAGCTGAAAACGGATTCTCGTTAACGGGAAGAAGGAAGAAGGCCATTACCTGTTGCGGATGCTGCAGGAAACTAAGACGGCGGAGATCCTCTTCAGAGAGAACCTTATCCTCCTCGCAGGGTGCCAGGTCGTTTTCTTTCCACCACTCCTCTGTGGCAAAGATCCGGAAGGGTCCCATTACCTTCATCATGTCACCCACGATCTTCGTTCCTTCAGCAACGAAGAGTCCCAACTCCTTGCGCCCCTTCTTGTTTTCGAGGCTACGTACGTATTTCAACAAGTTTTTGCTTATCATATTGCAAAAGTACATTTTTTTTCTTACTTTTGCAAGCGAAAAAGAAAAATTCATGGTATCAAGGAAATTACTCGCACCACTTGCTTGTCTGCTGTTCATGGCTTCGTGCTCATCATCGAGATTCCTTTCCGATGGTGAGTATTTGCTGGATAAGGTAAGGGTGGAGACTGATGCCAAGGAGATTGACGTTTCGCAGATGTCCACTTACATCCATCAGCAGGCCAACAGTAAGTGGTTCTCGCTGTTCAAGGTTCCCTTGGGAACGTATGGGATGGCCGGAAGAGATACAACGAAATGGCTGAACCGTACGCTGAGGAATATCGGTGAGGAGCCTGTGGTGTATGATTCGTTGTTGGCCAAGCAGACATGCGAGGATCTGCAGGATGCGTTGCATAACATGGGTTACATGAACGGTTATGTGACCTTGGATACCAAAACGCATCGTCATAAGCTTACCGCCATCTATACCTTGCATCCGGGAATACCTTATTTTATACGGTCGGTGAAATATGATATCCAAGACGATAGTGTGGCCAAGGTGCTCGATATTGATCATGCCAAGAACCTGTATCTGAAGGAGGGAATGAAGTTCTCGGCTTCAGAGTTGGATAATGCCCGAAAGCAGATGACGCAACAGCTTACTCATGCCGGATTCTACCGATTCCACAAGGATTTCATTCGTTTCTATGCCGATACTACACGTGGCTCGAAAATGGTTGACCTCACCATGCAGCTGATGCCGTATCAGTCGCATAGCGATGCGGAGGTGACTTTCCATCCGCGGTATAAGATACGACAGGTGAACTTTATGAGCGGTGACGATGGGAAGCTGCATCTCAGACGGTCGGTGCTTCGGGAGAACACCTGGTTGAAGGAGGGGGATTTCTATAGCTCGCAGAACCTGCAGCGAACGTATAACAGTTTCGGACGACTGTCGGCTGTGCGCTATACGAGTATTAAGTTCAACGAAGTGCCTGATAGTAATCTGCTCGACTGTAATATCCAGATCAGTACATACAAGCCGAACAGCGTGAGTTTCCAGCCCGAAGGAACGAATACCGCAGGTGACTTAGGTGCGGCTGCCACGCTGACGTATGAGAACCGAAACCTGTTCAAGGGGTCGGAGACATTCAGTGTTCAGCTCCGCGGCGCCTTTGAGGCCATTACAGGACTGGAGGGTTATCAGAACCAAGACTACGAGGAGTATAACATGGAGGCGAAGCTGTCGTTCCCGAGGTTCATCGCTCCTGTGTCGAAGAGCTATAGGAAGAGGAGCTCGGCAGCATCGGAACTGTCGGTGAGCTATAATATGCAGAATCGCCCGGAGTTCCACAGACGGCTCTTCTCTGCGGCGTGGCGGTACAGGTGGACGGATGCGAACAGGAATACCACTTATCGGGCGGATGTAATCGACTTGAACTATATCTACATGCCGTGGATTTCAGGTACGTTCAAGCATGATTATCTCGACAGCGTGAGTAACAGGAACGCCATTCTGCGATATAACTACGAAGACCTGTTCATCATGAAGATCGGATTCTCGTTGGCGCACAACGGAAGGCACCATGCGTTCCGTGCTAACCTCGAGACGGCTGGTAACCTGCTCAATGGCTTCAGTCATCTGTTTGGCGAAGATAAGAACGAGCGCGGACAATATACCTTGTTCAATATTGCTTACGCACAGTATGTCAAGGGCGATTTCGACTATACCCACCTGATTCGTTTCGACCGCCGTAACCAATTGGCTATCCATGCGGGCTTCGGTATTGCGTATCCTTATGGTAACAGTAGGATTCTGCCGTTTGAGAAACGTTACTTCTCGGGTGGTGCGAACTCAGTGAGAGGATGGAGCGTAAGGGGCTTAGGACCCGGAAAGTTCAAGGGGTCGAACGGAGCTATCGACTTTATTAACCAGACTGGTGATATGAAGCTCGACCTGAATGCGGAATACCGTACTTTCCTGTTCTGGAAGTTCGACGGGGCGGTATTCGTGGACGCTGGTAATATATGGACGTTACGAAACTATGAGGAACAGCCGGGCGGTCAGTTCAAGCTGGATGAGTTCTATAAGCAGATTGCTGTGGCTTATGGTATCGGCCTACGACTGAATTTCGACTATTTCGTGCTGCGCTTTGATATGGGTATGAAGGCGGTGAACCCGGCGTATGAGAACAATAAGGAACATTTCCCCATTGTGAATCCGCGATTCAGTCGTGACTTCTCTTTTCACTTCGCAGTGGGCCTTCCATTCTGATGTACCATCTGCCGTTGTGGATGTGAGCATTCAGAAGGAAATCGGCCTCGTCGGTCATCACACCTGCCTTACCAATGGAATCCATCTTCAGGAAATTCTGCACGGAAATATTCACTATTGCTGAGCTGTCACCAGTATAGCTTACTTCTCCAACCTGAACCGTTGCAGGCAACTCCTGTTGCCGCAGTATGTCCACATCTTCCTGCTGGATATTACTGGCAATGTACTGTAGCCACTTCTCGGAATCATCGGTGCTGAAACGCTTTGCTTTCTGAAGATCGTAGTTGAAATAACCCACAGAAAAACTGTCGGCCACCTCCTTCAGCTGATCTTCAGAACCATCCTTGCTGGCACCGCAAGCCATGAGTAAAGGCATTACCAGTAATAGAAAACTATACCTTTTCATATTAAAAGTTTAAAATCATGCAAATATATAAAAAATCTTTGGTATATCCCTCTTTTTTTCTTACTTTTGCATTAAAATAATCACAGACATGCTGAAATTCATTTCCTTCGGGAGCGGTAGCAGCGGAAACTGCTATTTCCTCTTCACCGAAACGGACGGCATATTGATAGATACTGGTATAGGTGTACGTACACTGAAGAAATATTTTCAGGATTATGGACTAAAGATGGCACAAGTCCGCCATATTATCATAACCCATGATCATGCAGACCATGTAAAGTCTGTAGGTTCTTTTAGTTGTGAATATCATCTTCCAGTTTATGCCACTCGTGAGGTTCATCGCGGTATCGACCATAACTATTGTGTGCGACGAAAAATACAACCCATCAATGCAAAAATCATTGAGAAGGGTTCGACGATGCAGTTAGGTGATTTCACCGTGACATCGTTCGACGTTCCTCATGATAGTAATGACAACGTGGGCTATTGTATTGAGTGTGAGGGAACGGTGTTCTGTTTGATGACTGATGCAGGACATGTTACCGACGAGATGAAGCAGTATATCCAGCGTGCGAACTATTTGGTGATTGAGGCGAACCATGATGAGGAGATGCTGTTCAACGGTCCTTACCCGCAGTACTTGAAAGACAGGGTGTTCAGCGAGAACGGTCATCTGAGTAATAAAGCATGTGCGCAGGCTTTGGTTGAGAATGTCACACCGAACATCAAGCATGTGTGGCTTTGTCATCTCAGTGAGGAGAACAACCACCCTGAGCTGGCCAGGAAGACGGTGGAGATGATTCTGCGAGATGCCGGCATTATTCCCGGTAAGGACTTCCTGCTGGATGTGCTGCGCAGGAAAACACCCAGCGATATCTATGAGCTGACATAATTTTATCAAAAAATTTGGGTATTCAAAGAAAAAAGAGTAATTTTGCAGCCGCTTTTGGTTCCGTAGCTCAGCTGGATAGAGCAACAGCCTTCTAAGCTGTGGGTCTCGGGTTCGAATCCCGACGGAATCACAGGAAGAGAAGCTCCGAATGAGAAAGTTTACTTTCGCGTTCGGAGATTTTCTTTCTGGGGGATTGGCCCGTGGCAGGGTGGGGGATCGACGGAGTCAATCCCGACGGAAAAACATGCAAAGAAAGAGGGCTGCAAACGATTTTGGTCATCGTTTGAAGCCCTCTTACTTTGCGTAATTGTTATAAACTACGAGTTCATCGACAGCAGGAACTCCTCATTACTCTTCGTACGTTCCATACTATCATGAATGGTGTTCATCGCCTCTATCGGATTCATATCAGCAATATACTTACGGAGAATCCACATGCGGTCGAGTGTTGTCCTATCCTGGAGCAGATCATCACGACGTGTACTTGATGCCACGAGGTTGACAGCCGGGAAGATACGCTTATTACTGAGTGAGCGGTCAAGCTGCAACTCCATGTTACCTGTACCCTTGAACTCCTCGAAGATTACCTCATCCATCTTCGAACCTGTGTCGATAAGGGCCGTAGCAACAATCGTCAGACTACCGCCGCCCTCAATGTTACGGGCAGCACCGAAGAAACGCTTCGGCTTCTGCAGAGCATTAGCATCCACACCACCAGTAAGCACCTTACCACTGGCAGGAGCAACGGTGTTGTAAGCACGGGCAAGACGGGTAATGGAGTCGAGGAAGATCACGACATCATGACCGCATTCCACCATTCGCTTGGCTTTCTCCAAGACGATACCGGCAATCTTTACGTGACGCTCAGCAGGCTCATCGAAAGTAGAAGCAATCACCTCTGCATTCACCGTACGAGCCATGTCGGTAACCTCCTCAGGACGCTCGTCAATGAGCAGCATCATCAGATAAGCCTCAGGATGGTTAGCTGCAATAGCGTTCGCAATGTCCTTCATCAAGATGGTCTTACCGGTTTTGGGCTGAGCGACGATCAGTGCACGCTGACCCTTACCGATAGGAGCAAAGAGATCTACCACGCGGGTACTGAGGTTGGTTGTCCTCGGGTCGCCGCAAAGGGTATATTTCTCATCCGGGAAGAGGGGAGTGAGGTGCTCGAAAGGAATTCTGTCGCGCACTTCAGAAGGTACTCGTCCGTTAATCTGATCAATGCTGGTCAGCGGGAAGTACTTCTCACCATCGTGGGGAGGACGTACATGACAGTTTACCACATCACCAGTCTTCAAACCATAACGCTTGATCTGTGCCACTGACACATACACATCGTCGGGTGAAGAGAGGTAGTTGTAGTCGCTGGAACGGAGGAATCCGTAACCGTCGGGCATTACCTCAAGCACACCATTGGCTCGGATGATATCAGAGAAGTCATATGCGGCACTCATCGGCTGCTGCTGTACAGCGGCAGGACGTAATGAAGGCTGTGCTGTGGGCATCGGTGTGGTGGGGTTGTCGAACATGTCGTAGTTGGGAAGCACGGCATGATCCTCTATAGGCAGATCGACCACAGGAATGAAATCGGTTCCATCGCCCGGGTCACCTTCCCAAATACCATTAGAGCCTAACGACTGTTCGGCTTCTTCATGGTGGGCATTTACCTTGGCTTGGAGTTGGGCCAGAAGATCACTCTGCTCTTCATTGTCGGATTCCGATGGTTCTCCAGTAGCAAACTCTGCCTCAGGAACAGCATCCATGATATCTTCCTGTTCCACTACCGACTCAGGTTCATTAACGGTCTCTTCAACAGACTCGGCCTTTTCTGCTGCTTCCTGCTCCTTCTGGGCTGCCTCTGCGGCGGCAATGGCTGCCAGCTCTGCCTTAGACTTTCTTCCACGATGCTTGGGGAACTGTGCTAATATCTCTTCAGCAGCGGCTTTCTTACTCTTCTCAGTCTTGGGCTTCTCAGTCTTGGGTTCCTCAACTGCAGGTGCCTCTTCCTGCTCAGGTACTGGTGCTATTTCTACATTCTCTGTAGAAAACAGGGGAGCAACCTCAGGTGTAGCGCTCTTGCTTTTCTTCAAGTCGAAGTTCTCGCCTTCCTTCCCGTTAACGGAATAAACGCGGTCAGTATCTTTCTTACTGATACGTACGCGCTTACGTTTTGTGGTTAGAGGCGTTTTAGCCGCACCTATCTTAGCCTGCTCGTCAAGAATCGTATAAACGATGTCCTGCTGAGAGGATTTCTTGTCAATGGATATACCAAGCTCTTTCGCAATATCTTCCAATTCGGAGATATTCTTCGATGATAATTCGTCTATGTTATACATACGTAGGATATGTGTATTTTTAAAAATTGGATGTTGAATAATTGATTCTTGCCGTTTACCTAGTCATTGGAGCGTAGCCCCCGACCATAATCCGGAAACGACTTAATTTGAAATCGACTGCAAAAGTAGTGATTTTTATCCACACCACCAAATTTTCCAGCGTATTTTTTGCAATCTTCTTCTAAAGTTTTACAGAACGGCTGTGAAGCAGTCAGGGAAATAGGTTTGTAATGATTCTGGCTGGTTGGCGAAGAGGGCAAACAGGGCACTTCCGCTACCGCTCATGGCGGCATATACGGCTCCAAGATCATAGAGCTTTTCCTTGATGGCACCGATAGCAGGATATTGGGGGAAGATGCTCTCCTCGAAATCATTGGTAAGACGGTCGCGCCAGGTCTCTACGGGTTGCATGACCACCTCGCGACAGCATTGAACGGGTCGCTTCGGACTGATCAAGGCAAAGGCCTCACGGGTGGAGACGGCAATGGGTGGCTTGACAATCGCCAAGGAATAGTTGTCCAACGAGAGGTCAATAGGGTGGAGGATCTCACCGATGCCCTCTGCGTATGCAGGTTTTGCTTGGATAAAGAAAGCACAGTCGGCTCCCAACTGTACTGCTGCAGCTTCCAACTCTTCTGTCGTCATTCCCAACTGGAACATCTCGTTGAGGAGTCGTAACGTAAAGGCTCCATCAGCAGAACCACCTCCCATACCAGCCTGCATGGGGATGTTCTTGGTAAGAGTAATGTTCACAGGAGGAAGGGAATACCTTTGCGCCAGCTGATGGTAGGCACGAACCACAAGATTCTTCTCGGGATCACCGTCAATGGGGTTCCCGTTCATGGTGAGAAGGCACCTTGAACGTCCGTCATCGGGGCGTTCCTCTATCGTGATTTCATCGTGGATGGGTACGGGGTAGAAAACTGTTTCCAGGTTATGATACCCGTCGGCCCGTCGCGCCACGATGTTCAGTCCTAAATTGATCTTTGCACAAGGTTGGATTCTCATATCTTATTTGTGGTGTTCGACTGCAAAGATACACATTTCTTTGCAACTAACCTATTTATATGGATCAAAAAGTGATGTCAAACCGTAACATACCGATACACTTGGTGTCGCCGTCGGTGTGGAGGATATGCAGCACGGGTTTGACTGTCAGGTAGTTGGTGAATTGATGACTGCAGATAAGCTCTGTAGCCCATTCATGGATGTCGTCGATATTGGTGTAGTCGGTAAACAAACCGAACTCGGTGTTCTTGATGCCATATTTTGCTCCTAAGCCATAGAAGTTGTTACATACATTGTCACGACCGAAGGTGTGTCCGTAAGCGGCAAGCAAAGTAAGATTAGGTGCCAATGCTTGTTCCGCGTAAGACCAAACTGATGGTCGTACATCGGGTTCGGTATGTAAGCTGGCACCAAGGTAATAATGACTGTCTCGATAGCGGTATTCTGCCTGACCAATAGCAAATATACCATCACTCTGAGGACAGAAGCGGAATACATTGTGGCGACCGCTAAAACGGTGGTTACCAGTACCATTATATAACGAAGCCTGTAAGCACAGCGCTTCTGTATCGTACTTATAATGAATGCCCCAAGCAGCCTCTGGGAAAGTAGCAATAGGGAAGTTAAAGCTGAGGGTGGGGAAGATGCCGCAAGAGCTGTTGGTAAATAAGGCCACTCCGTCACTACAGAAGTAATCCTCATCGGTTCGGCGGATACCTGCGAAGACTGAATGATGGTCGTTGATTTGCCAGTTGAATCCTGCCACCGTCAGTGCAAAGGGAAGATCATCAGCATTGATATTGGAGTAGCCTTGAAGGTCATCCGCCACTAATTCCTTATTAAAAGAATGTATGCTCAGAGAGCCTACTTCGAAGGAGAGAGCCTTTGAAAAGGGAATCTCAGCAGTAAGGTGAAGGAGGTTAGCCTGACGAACGCGCTTGAAATCAGTTTGTATCTCACCAGTATATTCCACGCCGAATGACGGATGCAGTGAAGTACTGTCCGTTTCGGCTGCCTTCATACCGAGGCAGTTCATGGTCATGACTAAAAGCATGATGGTTGTGTTCAGCTTATTCATTCAATGCTTGGGTATATACAAGTGTAACGATCTTAACTGCTGGTCTTTAAAAGAAAAAGGAGGGGTTTGAAACCTCTCCTTGGTAGTGGATAGGGGAATCGAACCCCTATGCCAAGATTGAGAATCTTGTATCCTAACCATTAGATGAATCCACCAACGGGCATTCTCAAAGACCCCTGCGGAAGGAGGGGGATTCGAACCCCCGGTACGGGAACCCGTACGGCAGTTTAGCAAACTGCTGGTTTCAGCCACTCACCCATCCTTCCAAGATGCTTCGTGTTAGAAACCGAGGGGTATCTCCTCAAATGCGAGTGCAAAGGTAATGCTTTATTTTGACATGACCAAACATTTCTGGAAATATTTTCAAAATTCTTTCTTCTGACAATTATTCCACGATCTTGATCATCTTGAAGAGAGAGATCTTACCATCGGGGTTGACGGTAGCATTGATCTTGTACTTGTTTGAGCCATTTTTCACTGCATCAGTATATTCCACGTCTTGGTTAGCCGAGAAACTTACGTTCAGCTCATATCTGTCATTACCCACTTCGCGTTTTTTGATATCGTAGTTACCAGGGAGTCGCCAAATCATCTTTACGACATCTTCCTTATAGAGCTTGTCCATCAAGTCAACGATGTCACCCTTCGTAGCATTCTCCTTATTCAGCAGTGTCATCTCCTCAGCCACGGTATTCTGCAGCGCTGTCTCATCCTTCTCATTAATGGCCACGAAGAAGTTGTGGAACACATTCGACACGAGTGTTTTTTCCTCGGGTGTCACATCCTGGGCCTTGAGTTTCTTCATCAGTTCCTCAGCCTCATCATAGTGGTCGCCATCGGGATGATCGGTCATGTACGACTGATACGACTCTGGTGTATTGATGTTATTGCTCTGTACCCAGTCGATAGAGTCGATCTTATGCATGGCCAACTGACGGTGTATCGTACTGGGGTATTTGTTCAGGTATTCCATCAACAGCGCCTTGGAATTACTAGTCAGCGCGTTGGTCCAGTCGAGATCAGCCTGCTTGAGCGCTTTCAGATGCGCCTCGATACTGTCGCGATGTTCCTGTGGTGCATCCTTGAAAGTGTCGAGATAGCCTTGAAGAATCAGCGGCTCTGTACTGCGCATGGCTATGTTGAACTCTTCGTTCTCACGGTTCTCCTGCGCCTGGTTGTACATATAGTAGCATGTACCGAAGATGAGGAGGGCAATAACAAAGGACACAATGATTGCTGCCTTACTTTTCTTCTTGGGTTTCGGAGGTGTTGGTGGAGCTGGTGGTGTTACCTTGGTAGCAGGCACGTTAACTTTTGCCTCAGTCATCACTGGAGCTATAGGGGGAGGGGCAACAGTTTCCTTTTCCTGTTCTACAGGTGTATTCATGATTGTCTGTCCCCGTGTCGGTCGGTGGCAATGAGGACAAAGATCCTCTTCCTTAAAATAAATCTCACCGCATTCAGGACATCTGATCACCTTTCCGGCGATCTCCACGCCACAACTGGGACATGTGGGCGCCTTGTCACTGATTTGATGTCCGCATTCAGGACATTTGATGATTGCCATAGTGTTTGTTGTTTATATTCTTTGCTTTATCTATCGGTGTCGGAAACGGATTTCGCGCATGCTGTGCCTACCCATGAACCTACTTTTGTCCACATAGGTGTTGATGCCGTTGATTCTTCCTTTTGCCGTATATTGCCATATCAAATAGTCACGATCATCAGCCAATACCGGAGGCTCATTGGCATACATGGCCACCATCAACGGATAGTCGTCAATCTGTCCGATGAGATGCTTGTTGTAGAAGTTGCGGCCCGTATAGACCAGCGGTTTCTGCCGGTAGGCATGTCCCACCATCTCCAGGAACCGAATCAGCGAGTCGCAGAACTGTTCGTCTGAAAGACCGCCTGTTGACTCCACATCAATCATGGGAATCAGATCCTGGTCGCCTGGACGGCATTGAGCCATGAAGTTCTCCAGTTGTTTCTTCAGCTCCGACTTCGGACGGAAGAAATGGTAGCTTCCCACCTTCAGTCCGTAGCGATGAGCCAGTTCAATATTCTGTGCGTATTTATCATCGATTCGGTCACCACCCTCAGTAGCCTTCAGATAGACGTACTGCATCTTCGTGTTATCGCCGACTGTCTCCCAGAACACCTGTCCCTGGTAATGACTGAGGTCGATGCCATGAATATGCGTACAGGTATCCTCGCACAGAATATAGCTCTCCTGTGCGCTGATGCTTGCTGAGATCATGGTGAAAATGACCAATAATAGCTTTTTCAAATTCTTCATATTTTGCAAAGGTACGAATAAGTGAGGAAAAAACAAAACGAAAATGAAATTTCTTTTTATTTTCGAGTGAAAGTACCTTCGACGCAGTCAATGTTCGATTTATTCCTCTATCTCCGATAGACTCTTGGCAAAGTTCGCCATGAAGCTACTGATGGTTTCAACGGGATTGTACCGCATATAGCGCATGCTCCTTCGCAGGTTTCTACGCAGCACCCTGCTGTTGTTCTCAACCATTCCGTTGGTGCGCATCCGGAAATGCCAGTTCTCTGCCGTGTCTGCTGCCATGTGTGTCAACGAGCGCTGGGTGAGTTTCGAGGCGGCCTTTTCTTCTTTCTGCATGAACGGGATTTCATTCATGTCGAAATGGAACACCTCAATCAAGATGCTTCCCTGCAGACTGGCCAGTCGGGTAATACCGAGCTGGTGCAACCATTGCTCGAGTTTCACGAAATCCACCTTGTCGCCTTTGGTTCTCAGGAACCTTCCCATCTCAATGATTCCCTGAAGGGAAATCCCTTTAGAGAGCGTCTGGTTCACATTATGAATGATGATATTGAGCATCTGCAACGTTTCTTCCGAACAATCCTCGCTGTTCAGTTCACGTTTGCGCAGTTTCTTCAGTTTCCTTTTCGACAGGAAATTGGTCAGCTGTGGTTCCTCCTGTGTGATGGTCAGCAGGGAAGCATCAACCGAAGGTATCTGTTGGTCGCTGATTCTTTCCACCTCCTGCCGAAGCGATTCCGTATAAGTAAGCTGACGGTCGTCTGCATGTTGCGAAAAGCCCCGTGACAAATAGGGTAGGACATGCTGCACCTCACCGATCTGTATCAGTCGTTTCCACTTAAAAGCCGACATCGGCTCCACGACTTCATAATCGTCGAATGCTCCAGCACGTAGCATGCGGAAGAAATTCCTGTTGATGATACTTGACTTACTCATGGATGATCAGCTATAACGTTTGGGATACCTGAAAAGAATAGCGAGCAGGGCAACGATGCCCGTAGCGAGAGGGTAATATAAATAAGGTATGATCTGTATGGGGTTCAGCTGTGCCAGTCCGGCTGCCATCAGCATCTGCGCCCCATAAGGAATCAATCCCTGCATACAGCAGGAGAACGTGTCGAGAATACTGGCGCATTTGCGGTTGTCCACCCCGAACTTATCGCCAATCTGCTTGGCAATACCTCCTACGGTGATAATGGCAACGGTATTGTTGGCCGTACATATATCGGTAAGGGCAACCAATCCGGCGATGGAGAGCTCAGCACCACGTTTGGATTTGATATGAGCCGATAGTCTTGAGATGATAAAGTCAATACCGCCATTGGCTTTCACTATCTCCAACAAACCGCCCGCCAGCATGGTTACAATAATCAGTTCACTCATGCCAAGGATTCCTTCGCCCATGGAACTGAACCAACCATAGATGTCGTACGTGCCATTGATCATTCCAATCAGTCCTGTCAGAATAATACCTATGGTGAGTACAGCCATCACGTTCATGCCGAAAATGGCACATACCAGAACCACAAGGTAGGGAATTACCTTGGAGAATTCCACAACGGGAATATCAGTAGGTGACTGTATTCCCGAACCGGCGAAGATATAGATGATGAAGATGACCAGTGCTGCGGGCATGACGATAAAGAAGTTCACACGGAACTTATCACTCATCCTACAGCCCTGCGTACTCGTTGCCACAATGGTTGTATCAGAGATAAACGAGAGGTTATCACCAAAGAAAGCACCACCCACCACCACGGCGGTCATCATCGGAATGCTGACACCCGTTGATCCCGCCAGTCCTGCGGCAATCGGTACCAAGGCAACAATCGTTCCCACACTTGTTCCGATGCTCAGCGAGATGAAGCAAGCAGCCAGGAAGAGTCCTGCCATGATCATACTTCCAGGCAGCACCATCAAGGTGAGGTTCACGGTTGCATCAACGCTCCCCATTACCTTGGCCGAATTGGCAAAGGCCCCTGCCAACACGAAGATCCAGAGCATCATCATCATATTACTCGTTCCTGCTCCCTTGCTGAACATATCGATACGCTTGGGTAGGGGGAAGTTCCATGATGTTGCCACGGCATAGATACTGGATATCATAAAGGCCACGGTGATGGGCACCTTGTAAAAGTCATGAGCTATGATGCTTGTGATCAGATACAAGGCGATAAACACCAGTAATGGCGACAGAGCCAGCAATCCTTTCTTATTACTCATTGGTTATAATGTCACGCCGTTTTTAAAGATAGATATTTCCCGATTGCCATTTTCTTCGTTATGTGTCCTCTCTCCGTTGGCAATGGCTATGATCTTGTCGATGAATGCGTGGAGAACGACTTCCATCGACTTTCCTTCCAACAGTTCACCGGCATTGAAGTCGATCCATTTCGGCTTATTGCTGAACAGTTCGCTGTTGGTGGAGATCTTCATGGTAGGGATGAAGGTACCGAAAGGCGTACCACGTCCCGTTGTGAAGAGCACCATCTGACAGCCAGCTGCCGCCAATGCTGTCGATGCCACCAGGTCGTTTCCCGGAGCAGAAAGAAGATTCAGTCCTTTTGTGGTAAGACGACAACCATAGTCGAGCACGCCTTTAACAGGCATACTTCCGCATTTCTGGGTACAACCCAAAGCTTTTTCCTCCAAGGTAGAGATACCACCTGCCTTGTTCCCTGGTGAAGGGTTTTCACCCACAGGTTCACCATGACTCAGGTAATAGTCCTTGAAATCATTGATGAGTTTCACCGTTTGCTCAAATAACGCAGGTGTCTCGCAACGATTCATCAAGATGGTCTCAGCGCCAAACATCTCAGGTACTTCAGTAAGAATACTCGTACCACCTTGTCCTACAAGATAGTCGCTGAAGGCCCCCACAAGCGGATTAGCAGTGATACCGCTGAATCCGTCTGAACCACCACATTTCAATCCTACACGCAGTTCATGGATAGGGCACACCTGTCGTTGATCCTTTTTCGCCACTTGATACAACTCGCGCAGCATCTTCATACCCGCTTCTATCTCATCACCTTCAACCTGCTGTGTAACCAACAGCTTGATGCGCTCCTCATCGTAGTCACCCAACGACTGCATAAAGGTGTCTGGCTGGTTGTTCTCACATCCTAATGAAACTACAAGAACTGCTCCAGCATTGGGGTGTAAAACAATGTCGCGCAAGATTTTACGGGTGTTCTCATGATCGTCGCCCAACTGAGAGCAACCATAGTTATGATGCCAGGCAAACACGGCATCAATACCTTCCAACTTGGTTTCCTGTTCAAGTTGACGAGCCAGTCGTTCGGCCACACCATTGACACATCCCACAGTGGGCACAATCCATATTTCGTTCCTGATTCCCACCTCGCCGTTCTTACGGACATATCCGTTGAATGTACGATGGTCGGGTTGCACGTTTGCCTTTGATTCTACGGGATGATACTCGTAGGTAAGCTTACCGCTCAGGTTCGTCGCAAGGTTATGTTCGTTCACCCATTGACCAGCTTTCAAATCCTGACAGGCATGACCAATAGGGTAGCCGTATTTGATGATGTTTTCGCCTTTCCGCGTATCTCGGATTAGCACCTTATGACCCATGGGAACATCCTCCAATAAGGTGATCTGTTGATGATCCACCTCAATGATTTCCCCTTGATGCATGGGTCGCAGACAAACGATAACGGTGTCGGCAGGGTTGATTCTGATGGTTGATGACTGTTGCATAGACACAACAATTACAACTGTGTTCTACGGTAGAAATCTACATTCTCTTTGGTGAGAAGTTCAATAGGCATGTAGTTGATGGGATCAACCTTCTGTTTCAGGACGATGGCCTTGAACAAGGTGTCCACACAATTATATCCTTGCATGAAGGCATGCTGTGCAATGAGGAACGAGATGGAACCCTGACGCAGACAGTTCGCATTCTTTCCCACCATATCATAACCCATGATCTGCACATTCTTACGGTTTGTCCGCAACAGGAAATCACCTACGATATGTGCTTTTGAACACATGGTAATGCAGTGATGTACTTCAGGATGTTTGTTGAAGAAAGATTCAATCATCGCATCATACTCGCTCCTGTCGGCTTCGAGGGGAAGGTCGAGCTCAACAATCTGCACAGCGGGGAAGTGGTCTTTCATATAATGACGGAAACCTACTTCGCGGTTATCCTGCTGTTTGCTCGCCACTTTCCCGTCTTTGGTCTGCTTCATCAGCATGATACTTTTTTCCTGAGCGGCCACAAGCATCAGCATCTTTGCGGCGAAGTAACCACTGCAGAAAGAATCCTGACCGAAGAAAGAGAGGGGATTCAAATCGGGCATGTAAGAGTCAAGCAGGATGAATGGAATATTGCGTTCGTGTAAAAGATCGGTATAGTGTTTGGTGATCTCGAACTCGCTGGGGACTACAATCACACCGTTCGGCGCCTTGTCGAGCACATCTTGGAAAGTCTCCGAGAAGGTCTTTGTATCTAACCTTGTGTAATAGGCCACCTGTACGTCGATGTGGAAGTCACGTCGGGCATCGCAGGCCTTCATGGCCCCTTCTTCAATCTCTTGCCAGTATGCTTCGCTCTCGTGCATAGGCATAATGATATAAAAGGTGTACGATTTGTTGTATGCCAATGCACTGGCATACATGTTGGGCTGGTAGTTGATTTCCTTCAGTACCTTTTCCACTTTCTCACGTGCCGACTTCGATACGTTCGGACGGTTGTGAAGGATACGGTCAACAGTTCCAACAGATACTCCCGACTTCTCTGCGATGTCTTTGATTCTTACTTTTTGTGCCATTGTAATGGGTTGTGATGATTGGTTGTTTGCGAACACATTCTCTTTTCGTGTGCAAATTTAACAATAAAAGTTGAATTGTGCGAACACACAACACATTTTTTTCTTGTAAACCTATTATTTCTCGATTTTTCTTTGTAAATTTGTCGCCGAAAGCGTATTTTTGTGCACGCAAACAGCAAAACAAATCATTCAAATAGAAAGTCAAAGATTTAAAGAAATAGTAATTATGGCAAAGATTGTAACCCTTGGCGAGATTATGCTCCGCCTGTCACCGCAAGGTAATGACCGTTTTATTCAGACTGAATCGTTCCGCATCATCCCTGGAGGAGGTGAGGCAAATGTAGCTATCAGCTTGGCCAACTACGGTCATGACGCTTATTATGTAACCAAACTGCCGAAGCACGAAATCGGTCAGATCGCCGTGAATGCGCTTCGTCGCTATGGTGTCAATACCCAGTATGTGGTTCGTGGCGGTAATCGTATCGGTTTGTACTATGCTGAGACAGGTGCTTCGATGCGTCCTTCAAAGGTGATATACGACCGTGCCAACAGTGCCATTGCCGAGGCTGATGCGTCAGACTTCGACTTTGATGCCATCATGGAGGGCGCTCAGTGGTTCCATTGGAGTGGTATCACTCCAGCTATCTCTGATAAGGCTGCTGAGTTAACTCGTCTGGCATGTGAGGCTGCAAAGCGTCATGGGGTGACGGTTTCTGTTGACTTGAATTTCCGTAAGAAGCTCTGGACTTCAGAAAAGGCCATCTCTATCATGCGCCCGTTGATGAAGTATGTGGATGTATGTATCGGTAACGAGGAAGATGCAGAACTCTGTCTGGGATTCAAGCCAGATGCTGACGTAGAGAGTGGTAAGACCGATGCTGCCGGTTACGAAGGAATTTTCAAGCAGATGATGCAGGAGTTTGGCTTCAAGTATGTGGTTTCCACGCTTCGTGAATCTTATTCTGCTACCTACAATGGTTGGAAGGCACTGATCTACGACGGTAAGGAGTTCTATCAGAGCAAGCGCTACGAGATCAACCCGATTATCGACCGTGTGGGTGGTGGTGACTCATTCTCTGGTGGCTTGATCCACGGTCTGCTTACCAAAGAGACACAGGGTGAGGCGCTTGAGTTCGCCGTTGCTGCTTCAGCCTTGAAGCACACCATCAATGGTGACTTCAACATGGTTACCATCGAAGAGGTGGAAGCATTGGCTGGTGGAAGTGCCAACGGACGCGTTCAAAGATAATCATAATGATTAAACATTAAACATTAAAGATTAAAGATTAAAGTTCAAAGTTCAAAGTGGCAAAGTTTGATAAGATTGCAGTGATGCAGAAGATCGGGGATACAGGTATGGTACCTGTGTTCTATCACAAAGATCTCGAAACATGTAAGAATGTGGTAAAGGCCTGCTATGAGGGAGGTGTGCGTGCCTTTGAGTTTACCAATCGTGGCGATTTTGCTCAGGAAGTGTTTGGCGAGTTGGTGAAATGGGCCGACAAGGAATGTCCTGAACTGGCGTTAGGAATCGGTTCCGTGGTAGATGCACCCACAGCAGCGATGTATATCCAGTTAGGTGCCTGCTTCGTAGTGGGTCCGCTGTTCAATCCTGATGTAGCTCCGGTGTGCAACCGTCGTCTCGTTCCTTATTGTCCTGGATGTATGACCGTCTCAGAGATCGGTAAGGCACAGGAATTGGGATGTGACCTGACAAAGGTGTTCCCTGGTGATGTGGTTGGTCCTAACATGGTGAAAGGACTCAAGGCACCGATGCCTTGGTCGAAGATCATGGTAACTGGTGGTGTGGCTCCCGAGGCAGAGAACCTGAAGTCATGGTTCAAAGCCGGTGTCTATTGCGTTGGTATGGGTTCCAAGCTGTTCCCTGGCGACAAGGTAAAAGCCAACGACTGGCAGTATATAACCAATAAGTGCAAGGAGGCTTTAGGCTATATTGCTGAAGCACGTTCATGATAATAAGTTACGAAAAGGCTCGATAGGACTCCTCCTATTGGGTCTTTTGTGTCTTTCAGCCTGTTCTTCTTCTCTTCGTAAAGAAGTGGATGAGCTGAATGATATATCCTATGCGTTCCATTACAAGAATCTCGACTCTACCTGGTATTATGCGAACAAGGCATTTGCCTTGGCCGACCACTATAGCGACGGTAAGGCGGAGGCACTGAACAACATGGCCTTCGTCAGTCTGGCCAAGATGAGGTATCAGGAAGCATACCGTCAGCTGGACAGCATACCGATGCTTTCGGATAACCAGATAGAACTGTTGATAGCCGACATCCAGCAGATGCGTCTTTGTCAGCGTGTCTCTCGTAACAAGGACTTCTACGAATACTATGAGAATGCACGCAGGTCATTGAGACGAATAGAGGAAGAATCGGTCAACCTTACTCCTCGAATGCGTCAGCGAATGATCTATGCCAGAAGTGAGCTGGCCATCGTCGCTTCCACCTATTATTATTATATTGGATTGGAGAAAGCTTCGATAGAAGCGCTTGAAACCATCAAGAACGATCCCGAACTGGAGAAGGATACGGCACAGTATCTGAACTACCTCTATCAGATTGGTGCTGGTGGTATCATTACACAAGGAACCAAGGAAGAGGTGAACCAGCAGGAATGGGACTATCTGATGAAGTGCTACCAGCTGGCTTTGCACCATGGTAGTGTGTATTGGGAGGCGAATTCCATGCAAGCCCTCAGTGAGCATCTCTTCGAACCGGATATCCGAAAAGTGCTCATCAGGGATAACCTGCCGGCTATGAAGTTTATCAATCCTGCAGGATTGCCCGACTCGTTAATAGCCGGAAACCTGGCCGAGCAATCGCATATCTTGTTCAGTCGCTATGGTGATGTCTATCAGATAGCTGGTTCTTACCGTACGTTGGCCTCCTGCTACTGGGCTTTGGGCGACTACAATGCGGCGGGGTATTACTTGGATAAGGCGCTGCATTCCGACGAGGCCGTACACCAGGCTCCTGACCTGGTGGCAAGTATCCACGAACGGTTGTCAATGACCTATGCAGCCATCGATAGTATCGAACTGAGTAATTTCCACAGGAACCGTTATCTGGACATGCAGGACAGCACCCGCCAGGACAGGATGCTGGAAGCACGTGCTGAACAACTGGGACATTCCGTCAGACAGCTCAATGCCATGCTTATTGCCGTGGTGGTGATGATCCTTTTGGTAATGGTTTCCATGTTCCTGTTCAATTCACTCCGCCGAAGAAAAGACAACTCTTCCTCCCTGTCATCATTACTGGAACCACTTAACGAATGGAGAATCAGTAATGAACAGCATGTTAACGACTTAAAGGGATTATATGAAGAATTAAATGAATCCCGCGCCATCAGTGAGAACCTGATTGACAACAGTAAGAAACGTCATGAGGAGAACCGGGCAAAGCTCTTCCTGGTGAACAGTATCACACCGTTGATCGACCGTATGATTCATGAGGTGAAGAAGCTGAAGGACGGTAAGGAGGATGAGGAGAAACGACAGAGCAGATATGCGTATGTCGCCGAGCTGTCTGATACCATTCATCAGTATAATGATGTGCTCACCCAATGGATCCAGCTTCAGCAAGGACAGCTGTCGTTACATATCGAAAGCTTCCGTGTACAGGAGCTGTTCGATATCGTGGCCAAGAGTAGGATGTCGTTCCACCTGAAAGGTATCACGCTTCAAGTACATCCCTCGGCTGATGTGGTGAAGGCAGATAAGACCATGACACTCTTCATGATCAACACCTTGGCCGACAATGCCAGGAAGTTCACACCAGAGGGTGGTGAGGTAACGATTGAGAGTTCTGACAAAGGTGATGCTGTGGAGATCTCCATTACCGATACCGGAATGGGATTGGATGAGGAAGAGCTGGAAGGCATCTTCAAACATAAGATCAGTGGCGGTCATGGCTTCGGATTACTGAACTGCAAGGGCATCATCGAGAAATACAGGAAGATCAGTCAGATATTCCAGGTTTGTACCATTCAGGCAGAAAGCAAGAAAGGGGAGGGAAGCCGTTTCTCCTTCCGTCTGCCCAAGGGTGTTCTCCGCCTTCTTCTGCCCCTGTTGTGTCTCTATTCTCTTTCTGTCTCTGCAGATAACACGGATATCATGAAGGCATCGGCCTATACCGATAGCGTGTATGCAAGCAATATCAAGAAAGAATACAGAAAGAGCATTGTCTTTGCTGATAGTGCCATCACCCGTCTGAACCGTCATCATCATCAGGTGTATCCGGATGATGAACAGTATCTGTACCTATTAGAACTGAATGCCTCAGAACCTGCCGAGATCGATTGGTTCCACCGTCATCTTACGGCCGATTACGACATGATTGTCTTCCTTCGCAATGAGATTGCCGTGGCTGCTTTGGCGTTACACGACTGGCAGCTGTATCAGTATAACAACAAGGTATATACGCAGTTGTATAAGGAGAAGTCGGCTGATGACCGACTCGAATCCTACGTCAGCGTCATGCAGCGGTCGGAGTCGAACAAGTCGATTGCCATGGTCCTGCTCATCCTCTTCCTCCTGCTCATTCTCGTGGCCTACTATTTCCTCTATTACCGTCATCTCATCCATTATCGTTTCTGCTTGGAGCAGGTGGAACAGATTAACTCCATGTTGTTGAGCAAGGAGAACGACGAGACGAAACTGGAGATGTTGAACAAGATCATGACGGTTGGAAACTCGAAATGGCCGCAGAACCTGTTGTCGGTTGTGGAACAGATCCAACATGCGCTGCAGGATAGTGTGGCGTTCAACCAGACGCAGCACCTCACCATTGAGCTCTCTGAGGATGAGTTGCGCCGAACAGAATATGAACAGCAGAAGCTGTACATCAGTAATAATGTCATGGACAACTGTCTGAGTACGTTGAAACATGAAACCATGTATTACCCCTCCCGCATCCGTCAGCTGATTGATGGTACCGATACCCATCTGTCGGCCATCGACGAACTGGTGTCTTACTACAAAGACCTCCATACGCTCCTTTCGGCACAGGCCATGCGACAGATGGAAACGGTGCGTCAGGAATGTAAGGTGGTGGTTCTTCATGGTGCCCGTCTTACAGGCGATGAGAGTCTGCTGCGCTACCTCTTTGAACTCATCCAGAAGCAGAGCGGAGAGAAAACCCTCACCATGGAAGCATCAGAGAAAGACGGCAGGTATGTTACCTTCCATATCCAAATGAAACAATTACCGTTCCGCGATCTGTTCGTACCCTCGTTAGAGAACATCCCGTTCCTGATCTGTCGTCAGATAGCCCGTGACAACGGCGAGGCCACCAACCTTCGCGGATGCGGCATCACGGCTGAGTCTTCTGCCGATGGCAGTACACTACTGCATGTCACCTTGGCAGGAACACTTCAACCCAGTAATAACCAAGAACCTCATAAAACCATTAACCCATCATGAATCCATTCAAAGTCATCATTGTCGAAGACGTAGCCCTGGAACTGAAGGGCACAGAAGGAATCTTCCGTAACGAAATCCCTGAAGCCGAGATTATCGGTACCGCAGAGAACGAACCCGCCTATTGGCGATTGATTAAGCAGACCAAGCCTGATCTGGTGCTCCTTGACCTCGGACTGGGTGGTTCTACCACCGTAGGCGTAGAGATCTGCCGTCATACCAAGGAGGCTTACCCAGATGTGAAGGTGTTGATCTTCACGGGTGAGATCCTGAACGAAAAGCTGTGGGTAGATGTGCTTGATGCTGGCTGCGACGGTATCTGTCTGAAGAGCGGCGAGCTGCTTACCCGTGGCGATGTGTCGAGTGTGATGTCGGGAAAGAAGATGGTGTTCAACCAACCCATCCTCGAGAAGATCATCGACCGCTTCAAGCACAGCGTGGGCAGTCAGCTGGCCAAGCAGGAAGCCATCGTTGATTACGAGATCGATGAATACGACGAGCGTTTCCTCCGTCATCTGGCATTGGGTTATACCAAGGAGCAGATTACCAACCTGCGCGGTATGCCATTCGGTGTAAAGAGTTTGGAGAAACGTCAGAACGAGCTCATTCAGAAACTGTTCCCCAACGGTAATGGAGGCATAGGAATCAATGCCACCCGTCTGGTGGTACGTGCCCTTGAGCTGCGTATTATTGATATAGACAATCTTGTTCCTGATGAAGACTAAGTTCTGGGCTTGGCTCACCCTCGTTCTTGCCGCCCTGCAGATCCTGTTGATACTGGTGTCGTGGATCGTTAGTTCGGCTACTCAGCAGACCTATGTACACTCTCTGTTGAGCAGCGAGGGTATTCGCTGGTTCATGGGACGGTTTTCTGAGAATCTTGCCACCCCTGTACTGGTATGGCTGCTCGTGGCAGCCATTGCCTATGGGGTGTTCCGCACCAGCGGACTCGCGCAGGCTATTGCCGATCTGATACATGGGAAACGACCGTCATATCGTCAACGGTTTGCCCTGACCGTTTCGATGGTCTTGCTCATCCTTGTCATATTAGTCGTTTTCTTCCTCACATGCACCTCACATGCTGTCCTGCTCAGTGCAACCGGGAAACTCTTTCCCAGTAGTTTCAGTAGGGCACTCATCCCCATTTTCGCCTTCACCGTTACCATCCTTTCGGTTGTCTATGGACTGCTGAGTACACATTTCCTCTCTTGGCAGCAAGTGTTTGAAGGAATGACCGAGGGCATCCGCCAAACACTCCCTCTTTGGGTTGTTTATCTCTTTGCTGCCCAACTCATCCAGTCGATTATCTACGCGTTCGCATAATACGATTTAAGGCAGATTATTTGCCTGTTGTTCCGCATGAAAAAGGTTGTATCTTATCACCCATCACGCCTTGCAGGATGGCAAATGCGGTGTCGCCTGTGCAATGACTGGTGTAGAATTGCGTATGAGGATACATTGCTTTCAGTCTTTGCCCCAATGCGTTTACTTCTTCCTCTGTTTCTTGTCCGTCAAGCAAATGGAAACCACCTACAACGGTATGGACAGGCCAAGGACAAGCGTCCAAAATGTTCTCCAGTCCGCTGTGAGCACATCCCGTAAATAGCAGTCCTTCGATATACAGAGCCAGTTCATGCCGGAATTCGTCGTGAATATATTCTCCGTGGGCATCCTGCACATAGAGATTCATATTACCCTTGGGCATTGGATAAATCTGAGGAATATGGGCAATTACATGGAGACCTTTTGCTATCTCACAGGTCTGGTCTATCAAGATTAGTCTGTCATCGCCGATCTCCGGCCACTCCGTAGTAATGCTATGCAGATTCCCGCGCTTGGAAAAGAATCTCCCGCTGATGGCATCGGGTGAGACAATAACCTTGGCCTTCTTGTTGATTTCCATGAAATGCTTGAGTCCTCCCGCATGGTCGCTATGTCCGTGCGAGATAAACACATAGTCAACCCTGCTGAGATCTTTCCCTAATTGCTCTGCGTTACGTATCAGCAAGTCGCTGGCTCCTGTATCGAGCAAGATGTTAAGCCTCTCAGTCTCTAACAGGATTGATAGGCCATGCTCCGTTTCAAAAGTTGGGTTATTTGTACGATTATCAACAAGTACCGTCCATTTCATAAATAACCATTTATTCCGATCTATCTATTTATGTTTGCAAAAGTAGATAAAAATCTTGAATTGTGCAAGTCGTTAGGGATTAAGAAATGAGTTGCGCTAATCACCATGAGAATCAGTTTTAGAAACGAATGTGAATAATATGGAAATTTTTTCCACTAATCTGAATAATAGGTTGGAAAGAAATTATCATAATTACCATAATTACTCCAGAAATAACACTCTTACTTTTTATCTCACACAGATCACACAGATCCCACAGATTTTTTCTGTTTTTGGCTTAGCCTTCCTCCTCCTCGCTCGACAAAGTTTATACAAGTATAACTCTGTTCTCGCTCGTTCGTCGTTTCCGATAATTTCCGTTTCTTCCGTTATAAATAAAAGATGTCTATTATTTTACTACTTAATCCTTTGCTTTAGATTCTTTGGATTCATTCGCATATCCCAAATATCTACTATGCGAACTGTATCGGAAGAAGGATAATAGACATACACTATTTTGAAATTCTTCATTAGTATGGCTCGTCTATACGTGCGATGTTTAGAACATAAAAGGGTTTCAAGTGGATATGATTCAGGGTACTTACTAATCCTTTCCTCTATATAATTCTTCTTTCTGAACCATCGCAAGGCTGTAGTCATACCAAATTCTTGTCGAGCATAATTAACATGCTCAACAAACAATTGCCTTGCTTTCTTGTTCCATTTTATTGTAGCCACGGAAATACCCTGAAAAGTTCTTGATTAAACTGTTCTGACGTCATCCACTTTTCGGGATCTTCGTGACCAGTCTCAACCTCATCAAGATCAGCCTCAATCTCTGACACACGAGCTTCAAACTCATCAGGGTTGTCTGTATAGAAGCCCAACTTACCAACGGGTATTTGTGGAGATTCCTCATCCTGCTCAACCGTGTTGGCATAGCCACTACCTGTTGCAGCATAGCCAACAGCAGGCTCACTGCATTTGTCGGCTCCATCCTCTCCTTCAATCACTGGATAATGTTTTTCTTCCATACATCTTTACATTAGATACTGCAAAGATAAGCATAAATTCTTAATAAACAAATTAAAATACAATAAAATGAACAAAGTCTTACAAAATAATCTCTCACAGATCGCACAGTTCCCACGGATTTTTTCCGATTCTTCCGTTATAAAAAAATAATATGTTTAATTTGAAATAAATTTGTTCAATTTCTGCCCTTTAGGGCATCCCTTACTTATTATCGCCTTCGGCGATGTGGTTATGGATCCGCTACGCGGAGACATTGTACATAATTAAATTCAAAATTTTACAGAATTTCTTTTCCGTTTTGTCTCTGAAAGAAATTATCATAATTATCATAATTATCCCAGAAATACTATTTAATACGGAATACATAGCCTTTTCCGTTTATTTTCCGATAATTTGACTTTCGTCTTCCTCCTTCACGACTCGGCAAAACTCAAGCCAGCTTGGTTCTGCTCTCACTGCTCTGTCGTTTCCGTTTCTTCCGTTATAAAAAATATCCTCGCGCCAATCACCATGAGAATTATCTTTATCTATAACGGAAGAAACGGAAAAATAACGGAATAACGGAAAAATTTCTGCCATTTCTGCCATTTGGCTTCCCCTAAAGCGCCGACCGTTGGTTCTGCGGGACAAAAATTCATTATCAGCGGGACGAATACAGTTCTGCGGGAAACATAATTCTCTGTGGGAACTCTGCGCTCTCTGCGTGAGAGCAAACATTATCGCGAACAAACGAACGAACGAACAGTTGTGTTTACTGAATAGAGCATGTACCTTTGCGGCGCAAACCCTAGAAATGATTGAACAGATTTTGTCCCATTGTCCCATGTCCCATGTCCCATTAAGGTGGTTCATGATATGAGAGAAGAAAGAAATAGTTATATATTATAATATTATTATATTTATATTAATATATAATATATATATTATATATATAATATAAGCTTCTATTTCCACACTTATTGAAGGTGCTTAATGGGACATGGGACATGGGACATGGGACGTTTTTCAAGATCCAGCTGTGTGTTTTTCCTGATTAAGTTGACAATATTTCAAACTGTTCGAACTGTTCGTTCGTTTGTTCGTTCCAAAACCCTCGCTTTGCAAACTATGGCACTTTGTGCTATAAACTATGGCAGTTTCTTGTTGAAAGTGCCTCAAACGCTGATAACGGGAACGTCAAACGCTGGTAGCGTCTACGGCGTTCAGTGTTTTTTAACAGTTAAATCCTCGTTGTTAAAGAATTTTTACACGCTGTGACCCAGGCAACATCATCCGTTCTTCGGCAAAGTTTTCTTTTTTATGTTCGCCAACGAAGCAATCATAAACACGATGCAGAACAATGTAATGATTATAACGCGTGTCTGAAACAAAATGTCAAGACTGGTGCTGTCGTCAGGCCCCAGCCAGTCAGCAAGACATGAAGCTGTATTGTTGACCATATGCATTAAGAAACATGCCAAGACATTACGGCTTCGATAGTACACCCAACCATACAACAAACCATTGAGAAAGGCTATGATTATCTGACTGGGGTAAAAGTGCAGCACACCAAAAAGCAACGCTGACAACACTATTGCGAGAGCTGCGTTGGGCTTCCAACGGAGAAGATACTCCTCGACACCACCACGCATAACCAGTTCTTCGGCAAACGGCGCCAGCAAGCATATACCGACAATCGAGGCTACGCTCAGCGCACTATCAGAAGTGGCGGTGGCATAGTCGCCGAAATCAAGGAAAGCAACGAAAAGGTTAATAGGAAGTATAGCCGAAAGTTCCAATATCAATATCCATAAAAACAACCCTTTGTCAAAAGATGCCATAGCCGTCCTACAGCAAGATTTGTTGACATTGGTATATCCCTTTTTAATGAATAGTAATATTATGAGCAGGTTTCCCAATATAAGAATGGCGTCGTCAAGGACACTGTTTTTTAAAATTTGCTCAAAAGAAACACTCCGTCCGAATAAATAATTTTCCGACAAATAAGAAATCAGATACACGCCAAGAGGGGTAGCTATTAGAACTATTGAAACATAAAACAGGTAAAACTTTATAACGTTAAGCAAATTGGAGTTTCGACTTTTCATTTTTAGGTCTGTTTTTCGGTTTAAAAAAATCAAGGAAAAATATCACTCGTGAAGTCATCCCAACCAGTCGGTGAAGATAAGTATGCATTCGTGCACCGTCTCAAAGAATTTCTCTATTCGTTGTTTCACGCTCTTCCAATAAATTCCATTCATAAACCACTAATTAGTAATTAAATTGAATTTTGATCAAAAGTACTGGTTTTATCTCTATTAATTGTCGAAATGTTTGATTTTTAACAAAACATAAACATTTTTATAAAAGAGCTACAGGGATAGCACTCACGCTCGAAAATAAATACAAATTTATTTTGTATTGTTCTCGCTTATTTGTACCTTTGCCATTCGTTAGCGAAATATCAATATCAAACATAGATTGTAATGAAAAAACTTTTATTAGGTGACGAGGCAATTGCTCAAGGCGCATTGGATGCTGGTCTGAGTGGCGTGTATGCATACCCCGGCACCCCCTCAACGGAAATCACGGAGTATATCCAGGAGTCTCCGTTAGCGAAGGAACGCAATGTTCACCGTCGCTGGTGTACGAATGAGAAGACGGCTATGGAGACTGCCTTAGGTATGTCGTTCATGGGTAAGCGTGCTTTGGTGTGCATGAAGCACGTGGGATTGAATGTGTGTGCCGATCCGTTTGTGAATGCTGCCATGACAGGTACCAATGGCGGTATCGTGGTTCTGGTGGCCGACGATCCCTCGATGCACTCTTCACAGGATGAGCAGGACTCACGTTTCTATGCGAAGTTCGCCATGATTCCAACCTTGGAACCGAGTAATCAGCAGGAGGCCTACGACATGATGGCCTTTGCCTACGATTACTCAGAACGTATTCATCTGCCGATCCTGATGCGTGTTACCACCCGTATGGCCCATTCACGTGCTGTGGTGGAGGTGAAAGATGAACCGCGCAAGGAGAACGAGATGAACTACAATGCCGTGGCTGCCAACTGGGTGTTGCTGCCCGCCAATGCCCGTCGTAGAAACGATGCGGTTACGAAGCAGCAGGCAGAGCTGGAGCAGGATGCTGTTGACAGCGCTTTCAACAAGTATATTGATGGTAATGACCACTCTTTGGGTATCATTGCCAGCGGTATCGGTTATAACTACCTGATGGAGAGTTTTGCTGATGGTAAGTGCCCGTATCCCGTATTGAAGATCAGTCAGTACCCGCTTCCTAAGACGTTGATCAGAAAGATGACGGCAGCATGCGACCGTGTATTGGTGATTGAGGAAGGACAGCCGTTCATCGAGGATCAGCTTACCGGTATTATGCCGGGCGATGCCGAGATAATCGGTCGTTTGACTGGTGCTCTGCCACGAACAGGTGAGCTGACACCCGATGCCGTGAAGAAGGCATTAGGTATGACATCCGGCGAGTCGTTCGCTCCTTGCGAAGATGTAGTACCCCGTCCACCGGCATTGTGCCAGGGTTGCGGTCACCGCGATGTATATACCGCCCTGAACAAGGTGTTGGAAGAGTATCCCAATGCCCGTGTGTTTGGTGATATCGGTTGCTATACCTTAGGTTTCCTGCCGCCTTACCGTGCTATTCACAGTTGTGTGGATATGGGTGCGAGCATTACCATGGCCAAGGGTGCTGCCGATGCAGGTCAGTGGCCTGCTGTGGCTATTATCGGTGACTCAACCTTTACCCATAGTGGTATGACCGGCTTACTGGATGCCATCAACGAGAATGCCAACATCACCGTGATTATCAGTGATAACCTGACAACAGCCATGACAGGCGGTCAGGACAGTGCTGGAACAAACAAGTTCGAAGCCATTGTTCGTGGCTTAGGACTGAATAACGAGCACCTGAAGGTGGTAGTTCCACTGCCGAAGAATATGCCTGAGATCACACAGATCATCCGCGATGAGATCAACTATCAGGGTGTGAGCGTGATTATTCCACGACGTGAGTGTATGCAGACACTGCAGCGTCATCTGAAACAAAAGAAAGCACAGGAGGGTAAGAAATGAAAACAGATATCATTCTTTGTGGAGTAGGAGGCCAAGGCATCCTCTCTATTGCGACCATCATCGGCGAGGCAGCCATGAACGAGAACCTTTATATCAAGCAGGCAGAGGTGCATGGCATGTCGCAGCGAGGCGGTGACGTACAGTCTAACCTGCGCATCTCCAGTAATCCTATTTACAGCGATTTGATTGCCAAGGGTGGTGCCGACGTGATTATTTCCATGGAACCGATGGAGGCGCTGCGTTATCTGCCTTATCTCTCTAAGGAGGGTTGGATAATCACATCAAGTACTCCTTTTGTGAATATTCCTAACTATCCTGATATGGAGAAGATTAAGAGCGATCTCGACAAGCTTCCTAATGTCATTGCCCTGGATATTGAACAGCTGGCAAAGGACAATGGTGTGCCGCGCTCAGCGAACGTGATTCTCTTGGGAGCAGCACAGAAAGCGCTCGGCATTGAATACGACAAACTCGAAGATGCCATCCGTCGCGTGTTTGGCCGAAAAGGTGAAGCGATTGTAGAAGCCAATATCAAGGCGCTTGCCCTTGGTAAGGCGGCTCAGAAATAAAATGTGGAGTGTGGATTTATTCCACACTCCACAAATAAAACTACTTCGAAATCTTGATGTTCTTTATAAAGTGACTCTTGCCGTCGGATTCTGTACAATTGATCATGAGATGACCGCATGATTTGATGTTACCGAGGTTGGTCACACGCTTCCCGTTCAGGAAGATTTTCAGGTTACCGTTGTCGAACGTTAAGCCGAAGTGATTCCATTTCGTCTTACTGAACACCTTGTCGAGTTCATCCAGATCGCCATGTATCCAGTTGTCGTCGGTCTTGGCTGCATTCCACTCGATAAGCGTCGGGGTGAAAGTGATGTTGGCAACCTCATTCTCTTCACTGTCGAAGAGGTACACATGATACCATGCGTCCTTTCCAAAGAGGAACTGGAACTCGGCAGCGAACTTCTCAGGAAGGTAGGCGTTGCTTCCGTTGTTCACCAAGGGGAAGAGATGACAGTCGCCACCCGATGCACAGATATACTTACCGCCTTCAGCCTCGCCAACCTCAGCAGTACCAGACTTCACATCCCATTGTGAAGGTATCTGTCCAGCCGTTTCTTTATGCTGGTCATCTTCGAAGATTACCGTTGTACCGGTCTTGAAATCACCAGAGGCATAAAGGGCATTCAGGTCGAGCTCTTCCACTTTTGCAGGATCAGACCACACGTCGGCATCGGCTGCAGCCTCTTCTGCTTCGGCAGTCTCAGCACTCTCTTCAACAGCTTCCGCATTCTCTTTCTCAGGATTCTCCTTGTCGGAACCCTTACTACCACAGGCCACCAGCATCAAGAGACCCGTAGCACACATCAATGTCAGATAAATCTTTTTCATGTTGTTAAAGTTAATGGATTTATGTTTAGTTATTCTCTGCTGCAAATCTAATATTTTTTTCCCATATTCACAATACTATCGGAGAAAAAATTTGGTTATTCCCGCACGATTGTGTAATTTTGCGGAGAATTTCAAGAATCATTCATAATGAAATCAACCCCAATCAAAAGAGAAGTGGTAGATCGTCTTGTTGACGGTCTCGGTATCAAGGACTTCGCCCAGGCTACCATCCGTGAGGTGAAGCAGGTGGCCGCAAAGGCTGAGAAGGAATCCGGTGTGGAATTTATCAAGATGGAGATGGGTATCCCCGGACTGCCTGCCGCTCAGGTGGGCGTGGATGCGCAGATCAAAGCGTTGCAGGACGGTATTGCCCATAGCTATCCCGACATACAGGGTGCTCCAGTACTGAAAGAAGCGGCTTCACAGTTTGTGAAGGCTTTCATCGGTGTGGATATCAAACCCGAGGGATGTGTGCCCGTATGCGGCTCTATGCAGGGAACATTCGCCTCGTTCCTGACCTGCTTACAGGCTGACAAGAAGAAAGATACGGTGTTGTTTATCGACCCTGGTTTTCCTGTGCAGAAGATGCAGCTGCAGGTGATGGGAGGGAAGTACGAGACCTTTGATGTGTATGACTACCGTGGAGAGAAATTGCACGACAAGCTGGTGTCGTATTTGGATAAAGGAAATATCTGCGCCATTGTGTATAGTAATCCCAACAACCCGTCGTGGATCTGTTTCAATGAGGATGAACTGAAGACGATTGGTGAGCTGGCTACGCAATATGATGTGATTGTGATGGAAGACCTGGCTTACTTTGCCATGGATTTCCGCAAGAACCTGAGTGTGCCGTTTGAACCACCATATCAGGCTACCGTGGCACGCTATACGGATAACTACATGCTGCTGATCAGTGGTTCCAAGGCATTCAGCTATGCTGGTGAACGCATTGGTGTGACCTGTATCTCCGACAAGCTGTTCCACCGTCATTATCCCGACTTGGCAGAACGCTACGAAGGACTGCCGTTCGGTCCGGTGTTCTCTACCCGAATGCTTTATGCATTATCGTCGGGTACCAGTCATAGTGCCCAGTTTGCCTTAGCTGCCATGCTGAAGGCAGCTACTGATGGCAGCTACGACTTCCGTAAGGAGATCAGCGTTTATGGAAAACGTGCCCATCTGCTGAAGGAGATTTTCTGTAAGCACGGTTTCCATGTGGTATACGACAAGGATTTGGATGAGCCTATTGCCGATGGCTTCTATTTCACCATCGGTTATCCGGGAATGACAAGCGGTGAACTGGCCCATGAACTGATGTACTATGGTGTCAGCGCCATCTGTCTGATCACCACTGGCAGTCATCAGGAAGGTCTGCGTGTGTGTACTTCATTTATTGAGGACCACCAGTATGCGCTCTTAGATGAGCGCATGGCCATCTTCGAGGAAAATAACAAGCGGTAGTTATTCTTCCACAATCCCTGCTTCAATCCACTGTTGTGCCAGCGTCTTACAGTCTGCGAGGGCTGTATCACGCTCCACATCGTATTCCTCAAGCAGGAGGTCGGCCATGTCTTCAACAGTAAAGCTCTCACGCTGTTGAACGATCTTCCAGAGATAAGCCGAAGACTCGTTCATGCTGATGATATTGCTGAAGTCAATATTCTCTTTTCCTTCAGCCACGATAATCTGCTCACCACAGACGTTACGTAGGTTGAATCCTTTCTTTGCTTTCATATTCTTTTCTTATTTGGTTTTAAACAGTTTCAGCCATATCCTTCGGTAGAAGGCCAACAGGTAACGACGAATAGGGTAGAGGCGGGTCCAGAACCAGGAATAGGTACGCCACTTCCAACCATCGGTACGGTCGAGCTTCTCCCTTCCTTTGCGATAGAAACCAATCACGGCACCTTTCACATCACCGATGGAACAATGCTCCTCCCTCAGGTTTCCGTCGCCACGGAGAATCACATGGTCACCCTGAATGGCAATGATTCGATGCAGCACGAAGTGTTTCTCTCCAATCTCCGCCAACACCGGATCGCCCACCTTGGGGTTTACCGCTTTCTTGAGTAAGGCCTTATCACGCCCGTCCTCCAGGAACGGTCGCATGCTATATCCTTTCAGTCGCAGGGTGACGGTATGACCTTCATCCAACAACTTCACAATCTCGGGTATCAGTATGGCATTGGCATACTGAACCTCCTTGATCTGGATATGCTCGTTTGTCATGATAAAAACCTATATACTATATTGTTTAATCCTGTTTCGTTACGGCAGCATGACACACACGTGCCGCTTCTTCGTTCGGCAGACAGTGTAATGTGTAGATGCCCACTAACTCCACCACCTTGGTCACCGTGTTACAGATGGCATTGAAGATATCCTTGTCCCATTTCATGGTGGAGCAGGAGGGGAGGAAAGAGGCGAAGGCCTCGATAGGAGGCAACTTCTCAATACTGTTCTCTTGTGCCCTGTCGATGCGGGTGATGGCTCCTAAGGGGGCTTTTACCTGACGGTAGCAGGGTGTCTTACCGCTCCAAGGACTGCCGTAGATGAATACTTGGTTATCGATGACCCGTACGATGGGATTATCGTCGTTCATCAGATCACAGTTCCCGATATATCGCAGCCACATGCTCACCTGTGTACTCTTACCTGTTCCGCTCTTGGCAATGAACGCATAGCCTTTACCATCACATCTCACCAATGAGGCATGTATCATCAATGTCTGGTGGAAACTGCCTGCAAAGGAGAAGATCAGCATCAGCGCGTTGTTCAGTCCGAAGCACCGCATATTATAGTTCCCGTTCAAGGCACAACGGCAATCACTGAAATCCTTGTTGGCACGCAGCAGACAGCAGTCGCCTCCATTGATATCCTTGATGATGAACTGGTAGCCACCGTCGTCAACTTCATCTACAATGGTATCACCATTTCCCGTGTCGAACTTCCTGATGCGTTCCCGATGCTCTTTAGCTACAGGTTTCAGGTTGTCGTCAACGACCAACTGGAAAAACAGATCCTTCAGTTCCGAAGGGTCTATCCTGAATGGTTCGAATGATGGAAGAAGACGCATTCCGTTATAACGGGAATGCTCGAAGACGATGCGTATCTGGTGTTCAGCAATGCTGAAGACATGTGTGCTCCCTTCTGTCATGAGCGGTTATTTTTTCTTCTTCTTTCCTTTCTTGGCATCGTTGGAATTCTCAGTAGCAACCTCTTCCACTTGAGCAGGAATTACCCTATTGAACTTAAACTCATCGGCTTTGAGGTATCTTACATCGAAGTTTCCCTTTTTCGTGTATTTGGACTTCAACTTCAGATACTTCTTCTCGATGTGCTTGCGGTCGAAGGCAAAGGAGACAATGCACGTGCGGAAGGGTTGACCCTTTTCAGCAAGGTATTCGCGCAGCTGATTTGAGTAGGAGTCGCGACCATACAGGAAGCCGGTTCTCTCTGCCACGCTTACATTCTCCAACTCCTGAATATCGGTGAAATACACCACAGAGTCTTTGAACGAGGCAGAGAAGCCATAGAGATAAACCTTCTGAACGGTCTTGTTCTTGGCAGTCATCCCCAGACTCATTGTCAGCAGGATGAGGGCAAGAAGAATATATCGTTTCTTATTCATTTTTCAATTATTGTCCTAAGTATGATTTCAACAACTTATTCTTGGTGTTATGACGGAGTCGGCGGATGGCTTTTTCCTTGATCTGACGAACGCGTTCACGGGTAAGATTGAACTTCTCGCCAATCTCCTCGAGAGTCATCTCTGGCTGGTTGATGCCGAAGAACGCCTCAATGATGTTACGTTCCCGCTCATTGAGTGTCAGCAGGGCGCGGTTGATCTCTTCACGCAACGATTCCATGACCAGGGCACGGTCGGCCATCGGGGCATCATCATTCACCATGATATCCAGCAGACTGTTGTCCTCACCGTCAACGAAAGGTGCATCTACTGATACGTGGCGATTATTCACCTTCATGGCATCCTCGATCTTATCCTGGGGCAGGTCCACCTTGTCGGCAATCTCCTCGATACTCGGGCGACGTTCGTTTTCCTGTTCGAAACGGTTCAACACCCTGTTGATCTTGTTCACGCTACCCACCTGGTTCAGGGGAAGACGAACGATACGGCTCTGCTCGGCAATGGCCTGCAGGATGCTTTGGCGTATCCACCAAACGGCATACGAGATAAACTTGAAACCACGTGTCTCATCAAACTTCTCAGCGGCCTTGATCAGTCCTAAGTTACCTTCATTGATCAGATCCGGCAGACTCAGACCTTGGTTCTGGTATTGCTTGGCAACGGAAACCACAAATCGAAGATTGGCTTTCGTCAACTTCTCAAGGGCCTCACGGTCACCTTTACGGATACGCTGAGCCAGCTCCACTTCTTCATCAACGGAAAGCAGGTCTTCATGACCTATTTCCTGTAAATATTTGTCGAGTGAAGCACTCTCTCGGTTCGTGATAGACTTGGTGATTTTGAGTTGTCTCATGGTCATTTGATTGGTAAGCAGATGCAAAAATACTGCTTTTAGTACAAATACCCAAAAAAAATGCCAATTATTTGATGATTTGTCGCATAATTGGCATTTTCTCAGAGAACTTGTTATTATTTATTCGTCACCACTCAGTTCTACGACGAAGTAGGCTTTCTTACCGGTAGGATAGATACCCTTGATGTAGAGTACCGGATCGCTGCTGGTAGAAGCAGATTTCACAGCTTCCTGCAGATCTGAAACGGTGCGCATCGGTTCGTCGTTGGCATTGAGGATGATGAATCCGTCGGTGATACGTGCCTTTCTCAGGGCGCCATTACCCACCTTGGAAACCTTCAGACCGTAGCTGATCTCGAGCTGTTTCTTCTCTTCAGCGTTCACCTCACGGATATTAGCACCCAGCACATCGAGGTCGGCTGTCTTCACCACCTTGGTATTACCCTGTGCGTTCTTCAGTGTGACATGAACGGTCTTCTTCTCCTTGTTGCGCATATAGGTAAGAGCAACCTTGTCGCCAGGACGCTTGTTGGCGAGATACTCCTGCAGTTCAGCCATGGCCTTGAGCGGCTTTCCGTCGATAGCAGTGATGACATCACCTTCCTTCAAGCCTGCTGCAGCACCTGCACCATCGTCAACTACCTTACCTACATAGATACCATTGATCACACCAAAGTCGGGAACTTCCTTACCCTGGTTCTTCAAACCGTCGGTATATACATTCAGGTCCTGACCCTGAATACCAATCAGGGCGCGCTGAACAGTACCGTATGTCTTCAGGTCGCTCACCACCTTATTCATAATAGAGGTAGGAATGGCAAAGCCGTAACCACTGTACGAACCGGTCTCAGAGTAGAGCATGGCATTGATACCCACGAGCTCACCATTGGTGTTGACCAGCGCACCACCTGAGTTACCGCGGTTGATGGCAGCATCGGTCTGGATGAAGCTCTGTACAGAATTGGTCATATTCTCACCACTCATCTGACGGGCCTTGGCACTGACGATACCAGCAGTAACGGTTGTACCGATAGAGAAGGGGTTACCAATGGCCAATACCCATTCGCCGATCTTCAGATTCTGACTGTCGGCAATGGTGATGGCAGGAAGATCCTTGCCGTTTACCTTGATCAGAGCCAGGTCGGAGTTGGCATCTGTACCAATCACCTTGGCAGAGAACTCACGGTTGTCGGTCAGGATAACGGTAATCTCATCAGCACCGTCAACAACGTGGTTGTTGGTTACGACATAGCCATCGGCAGAGATGATCACACCTGAACCTGATCCCTGACGCTTGGGAGTCTGCTGTCTGTATCTTCGTGTATTGCCTTGACCGTTATTCGGACTACCGAAGAAACCGAAGGGGTCATTGAAGAAATCTTCAAACGGGTCAACCTGACGCTCGATGATCTGTGTCTTGCTGTTCTGTATGACTCTGATCGTTACTACTGAGGGGAGGGCTTTCTCGGCCGCATAGGTAAGATCAACGGGTTGTCCAGGGGCAGCACTCGATGTGGAAACGAGCGGTGACTTGTTGGCATAGACTTTCATGAAAGAACCTGCTGAAAATGCCATGGCAATGATACACATGGCATACACCAAATAGTTTGATACTTTTTTCATGTTCATTTTCTGTTTATTAGTTGTTTTACTTCGATTCTTGACTTTTATCTATCGAAAAGATAGGTGCAAAAATAGACGCAAAAATTGTTAATCTGCCATTTTGTCCCATTCATTTGTCCTCTTTTAACAATAGAAAGTGACCTGTTAAAAGTAATTTGCGAGTGAAGCACGATTTTTTACATTCATTAGAGGTCATCAAATGTGACAGGTTGTTCTTTCACCTTATCGTTTTTCTCCTCTTTCTTCCGAGCTTCCTCGTCAAGGGGCTCTAACACTTCACCCTCCATGGGCTCCAGGATTGGATTACCATACTCGTCGAGTAAGATCTCATCTTCCATGATTCCCGTGGTGTCGTTCTCCAGATCGAAATCGGAGGATGATACATAGCTGGAACAGTTATAGAGATTATCTGTGATGTCCTTGTCGGCAGGTTTCTTGAAATGACCGTGGTATTGCTTGAACGACTTATCGCTCATCACTGACTGGAGGAAATAGCCACAGACGGGTAGGGCAGTGCGACTACCTTGTCCGAGGGCTCCTGTCCTGAAGTGAATACTACGGTATTCGCCACCAACCCATGATCCGCAGACAAGGTTAGGACTGATACACATGAACCAAGCATCGGAGTGGTTGTTGGATGTACCGGTCTTACCACCGAAGTCGGTGTCGGGAGCAGCGTTGATATAGCCCCACAGACTCTGTGATGTGCCGCCGGGTTCTCGTAAGCCGCCCATCATCATCTGCTGCATCAGGAAAGCACTCTTATAGGGTATCACCTGCTTTTCTTCGGTGGAAGCCACATACACCTCATGACCGTCCTTATCTACGATGCGTGTCACCAATACAGGTTCTACATGACGACCGTCGTGGGAGATACAGCAATAGGCATTCACCATTTCTAATAAGGTGACATCAGAAGAGCCTAATGCCAGAGAGGGCTCATCGTCGAGCGGACTATGGATGCCCATGTCGTGAGCGGTGGCGATGATGTTCTTGATGCCCATCTCCTGTCCTAAGCGTACGGCCACGGAATTGATACTCTTGGCAAAGGCACTCTTCAACGGGAGGGAGTCGCCAGAGAAACGACCGTTGGCATTACCTGGTGTCCAAGTAATCATCTTGTTCTTCTTCTTGTCGAACACCTCCATACTGATATATTCATCACGACGCTTGTCGCAGGGGGTCAATCCTTGGTTCATGGCCTCCGTATAGACAAACAGCTTGAAGGTAGAGCCCGGCTGTCGCATGGCCGTCACCTTGTCGTATTTCCATGAGTTGAAGTCGATATCGCCCACCCAAGCCTTTACATGACCGTTCTGGGGCTCCATGGCCACAAATGAGCAGTGCATGAAGTGCACCATATAACGGATAGAGTCCATGGTTGACATCTCGCGTTCAATGGTTCCGTTCTCATAATCGAACAGCTTCACCATGTGAGGACGGTTTAGTTCGGCATTGATGGAATCCAGGTTGTTATGGTACTTCGCCTCCAGCTTCTTGTAGAGAGGCAGCTTCTTGGCGATGCCTTCAATGAAGTCGGGTATCACCCTGTGGTTCTCATCCTGCCAAGGCTCCGTATTTCCCCAATGACTGTTGAAGTTCTGCTGCACTTGGCGCATCTGCTTGGTAACAGCCTCTTCGGCATATTTCTGCATCTTGGTGTCGATGGTGGTATAGATTCTCAAACCACTGCTATACAGGTCGTACCCGTTTTCCGTACACCAGTCATCAAGATAATTGGCCACTGCTTCACGGAAGTACTTGGCCTCACCATCGTAGTTCGTCTCAACACTGTACTCCAGCTTGATGTCCAGTTTCTTCAGCGAGTCACATTCCTGCTTACTCAGCTCGCCGTTTCTTGCTAAATTGTCGAGTACAACATTACGGCGCTTCTTACAGTTCTCCGGGTTGGATATAGGATTATAGAAAGTGGTGGCTTTCAGCATACCCACCAAGACGGCAGCCTGCTCGGTCTTCAACTTGTCGGGGGTGGTATTGAAATAGGTCTTACATGCTGTCTTGATACCAAAGGCATTCGATCCGAAATCCACCGTATTGGCATACATGGTAAGGATTTCTTCCTTAGTGAAAATGGTTTCAAGTTTTGTAGCAATGATCCATTCCTTTGTCTTGACAATCAGAATCTTAAGACCAGGCACCTTACCCAAGATACCAGTAGAGTAACGTGTTCTTACACGGAACATGTTCTTGGCCAGCTGCTGGGTGATGGTAGAGGCACCACGGGCATCCTGATGAAGGATTGCATCCTTGGCGGCGCCGAACAGACCAATCGGGTCGATACCCTTGTGTTTGTAGAAGCGCTCATCTTCCGTATTGATCAGTACCTTCCAGAACACGGGGTTCACCTCGTTATACTTAACAGGAGTACGGTTCTCATTGAAATACTTTCCGATTTCCTTCCCGTCGGCACTATAGATCACAGATGCCTCGCTGGTCTGGGGATCCTTGATACCAGAGAAGTAGCCCGGTGACTTACCGAACAGCCATAGGAAGTTCATATCTACCATTCCCAGGTAGATGATGAACAGCAGGAGGAAAGATACAAGACCGACAATGATCTTGATATACCACGGATGCTTGTATAATGACTTATACCATCGCCAGATGCCACCTATCTTGTAGAAGAAACGTGAAATGGGTCCACGTTGTGATGAATGGTGGTGATGACTATGGTGACTATAATGTCTGTGGTGACTGTGATGTTCGTGATGATCGTGATGTTCGTGATGACTCATTGTACAATTGATAATAATATTACGTCGTTGTAAAAACGCTGCAAAAGTAGTAAAAAAGTGGGGGATTATATCACTTCAGTGATATATTTTATGATTTCTTTAATATTGTAATCAGATGAAGATGAACCATCGGAAGGGTTTGTGTCGGAAAGGTTGAACCAGCGGATGGAATCGTCGCGCTTGAACCATGTGAGCTGCTTGCGACAATAGCGTCGGGTATTTCCCTTGATACGTTCCACGGCTTCCTCCAACGACCACTGTCCGTCGAAGAATGAGAACAGTTCCTTGTAACCTACGGTGTTCAGACTCTGGAACTCTCGTTGCGGATACCATCGTTTCGCTTCATCCAACAAACCATCTCGCATCATCGCATCAACCCGTTTGTTGATACGATCATAGAGTTCGTTACGGTCGCGGTTCAGACCGATCTTCACGATGTTGAACGGTCGTTCCTTCTTTTCTCCAGTACGTAATGACGTGAAGGTGCAACCCGTTGTATGGATGATCTCCAAGGCATGAATCACCCTACGGTAGTTTTTCTTGTCAACAATCTCATAGTATTCGGGGTCCAGTTTGCGCAGTTCCTCACAGAGTGCTTCCAGACCTTCCTCAGCGTACCGTCTTTTCATCTCCGTACGCTCTTCATCGCTCACCGTGGGAAGGTCGCCCATCCCGTCGCAGACCGCATCGATATACATCATGCTTCCGCCACTCATCAAGGCAAGGTCGTGGGTCTTGAAATGCTCTTTCAACAATGTCAGAACATCGTTCTCGAACATGGAGGCATTGTAATACTCCCCGATATCGAGCATCTCCACCATTTCATGCTTCACACGGGCTTGCTGCTCTTGGGTAGGAGTGGCAGTACCGATGGGGATTCCACGGTATATCTGACGGGAATCGGCATTGATGACAGGGATATGAAAATACTCGGCCACACGGAGACATAGTTCAGTCTTTCCTACTCCTGTGGGGCCGAGTATAACAAGTAAGGTTTTCATTCTTAGCGGATAATACCACGCTTGGAACTCTGCACGAAGTCGATGATATACTGTATCTCCGGTATTAACGGCAGGTTCTTCTTGATCTCCTCAATTCCTTCAGCCAGTACGCCTTTGCTATACAGCAGACGGTAGGCATCATGAATCAGCGTGATGGTCTCATTGCTGAATCCTCTGCGGCGCAAACCCACCAGGTTCACTCCTGCATATCGGATCGGTTCCTTACCGGCGATGATGTAGGGAGGGATATCCTGACTGGTACGACTGCCGCCTTGTACCATCACATAACCGCCAATGCGGATGAACTGATGGAAGAGAACCGTGGCGGAAATGATGGCATTGTCGTCGACCACCACCTCACCGGCAAACTTCGTACTGTTACCAATGATGCAGCCATTACCGATGACACAGTCGTGTGCCACATGCATATTCTCCATCAGCAGGTTGTTGGAACCAACAATGGTAGTACCCTTACTGGCTGTTCCCCGTGAGATGGTTACATTCTCACGGATACTGTTGTTGTCGCCAATCTCGCAGATCGTATCCTCTCCTTGGAATTTCAGATCCTGCGGTTTCGTACTGATGGAAGCACCCGGCATGAACTCGTTGTTGTTACCGATGCGTGCACCATAGTTGATGGTCACACTGTTCTGCATCACATTATTGTCACCGATCACGGTGTTCTTGTCGATGTAGCAGAACGGACCGATGATATTGCCTTCACCGAGTTTAGCCTCAGGATGGACAAATGCTAAAGGACTGATCTGGTTCATATGCTATTTATTCTTGACGATTTGGGCAGTAAAGGTAGCCTCGGATACGATGGCATCACCTACAAACATATAACCTTTCATGGATGAAACACCATGACGTACAGGTGCCAGAAGGTCAACCTTGAAGATAAGGGTATCACCGGGAACCACTTTCTGACGGAACTTCACATCGGTAATCTTCATGAAGTAGGTACTCCAACGCTCAGGTTCCTCAACTGTGTTCAGTACCAGCAGACCGCCGCACTGGGCCATGGCTTCAATCTGCAATACGCCAGGCATCACAGGTTCCTGCGGGAAATGTCCCTGGAAGAAAGGCTCATTACTGGTGATGTTCTTCACACCGACAATGCTGGTAGGACCGATAGAGATCACCTTGTCAACCAGCTGCATGGGATAGCGGTGGGGGAGAAGCTCACGGATTCTGTTCACATCCATGATAGGAGCCTCGTTGGGATCGTAGAACGGTGCTTGCACCTCATGCTTACGAATCTCCTTGCGCAGCAGACGAGCGAACTTGTTGTTGATGGTATGTCCGGGACGGGTAGCGATGATCCTACCTTTGATAGGACGACCGATCAGGGCCATGTCGCCAATGATGTCGAGCAGCTTATGACGGGTACATTCGTTCTCCCACATCAACGGCTTGTGCTGGATATAACCGATCTTGGTAGCATCCATGTGAGGAACTTTCAGCACATCAGCCAGATGGTCGAGTTTCTCCTGTGTCACCTCACGCTCATAGATAACAATAGCGTTATCCAGGTCACCACCCTTGATCAGGTTTGCCTCAAGCAAGGGCATGATATCACGCACAAAGACGAATGTCCTGGCAGGAGCAATATCCTCGGCAAAGCTCTCAATCTTGTCGAGTGTAGCAAACTGACTGTTGATGAACTTCGACTCGAAGGAGCACATGGCGGTAATGGAGAACTCTTCATCAGGTAGTATCGTGACGCACGATCCAGTCTCATCATCCTTGATCTCGATCTTATGACGGATGATATAGAAATCCTTCGGTGCGTTCTGCTCTTCCAGTCCGATCTCAGAGATCTTCTTGACATACATGTCGGCTGAGCCATCGAGGATGGGGAACTCAGGACCGTTCACCTGGATGAGACAGTTGTCAATACCCAAGGCATAAAGGGCTGCCAGACCATGTTCTACTGTAGATACACGTACATCGCCTTTCCCTAATACTGTTCCACGACGCGTGTCAACCACATTCTCTGCAACAGCATCGATAATGGGCTCACCTTCCAGGTCGATTCGCTGGATCCTATACCCTGTATTCTCAGGTGCAGGGTTAAATGTTACAGTCAGACTCAGACCTGTGTGCAGGCCCTTCCCGAAGAGGGAAAAACTACCTTTCAGTGTTTTTTGTTTCAACATATAATGATTCGTTTTATTGATAATCGTTTATAACCGGCTCTTCAACTCTTCCACCTCTTTCTGGAGGTCGTTCAGTTGCTTGTAGATATCCGGGAGTTTCTTAAATAGTACGCTTGATTTGAAGAAGTTCTTGGGCTCAATGGCAGGACTGCCAATCAGACTCTGGTTGCCTTTCACGCTGCTGTTCACACCGCACTGGGCACCCACGAATGTCTTGTCACCCACCGTGATATGTCCTGCAAAGCCTGCCTGACCGCCGAACATACACCATTTGCCGACCTTCGTACTGCCGGCAATGCCCACCTGGGCAGACATCACGGTGTTCTCACCAACTTCCACGTTATGGGCAATCTGCACCAGGTTGTCCAGCTTCACGCCTTTGTGGATGATGGTACTGCCCATGGTAGAGCGGTCGACACAGGTATTGGCACCAATCTCCACATCATCTTCGATAATCACATTACCAATCTGTGGAATCTTATCGTAACCATCTGTATTGGGAGCAAAGCCGAAGCCATCGGCACCGATGACCGATCCGGCATGAATCGTTACACGGTTACCGATATGGCAGTCGTGATAGATCGTTACATGAGGATAGATGCGTGTGTTGTCACCAATCACTACATTGTCACCGATGCAGGCAAAGGGAGCAATGTAGCAGTCTTTTCCGATCTTTGCAGAAGCAGAAACAAAAGCCAGCGGATCAATACCGGTCTTCTTGGGCTTCATGCTCTCGTACAGCTGCAACAGCTTGGCCACACTCTCGTATGCGTTCTTCACGCGGATGAGGGTAGCACTAACGGGTTTTTCCAACGCTACATCTTCGTTGATCAAGACAACGCTTGATTTCGTTTCATAAATATAATGCAAGTATTTGGGATTGGATAAGAATGAGATAGCTCCTGCCTTACCTTCTTCGATCTTGGCGAACGTGTTAATGGCCACATTCTCATCACCTTCTACTCGACCTTGAATAAGCTCAGCGATTTGTTTTGCTGTAAACTCCATAACGTTATTTATTAATTATTCGTGCAAAGTTAATGAAAAAAACTCATAATCGTTGATAACAGAGATAATATTTGCGAATTTTTTTCGATAACAGACCAATATTTAAAATTTCTGAACTATCTGCGATATCCCGTATCGTACCGTCTTTGTAAAGAATACCGATACGGTCGTCGTTCACATCATACATGTCTTTCTGTATCACGCTGACGTTCATCAGGTAGTGTGCATCCTCCTCTGCTATGCCGGTCTTCTTGGAGATCTGCTTGCGCAAATCATCCAGTCGTTCCTCTGAAATGGGGTTCTCGTGAACCTCTACCTGGAAGATATTCCTGTTGATGAGGTTATTGGCAAGAATTGACAAGATTTTATCATGACTATTCATCCATACCTTGATGGCACTCCAGATGTCATTATCATCCAGCATCTCATAGTTGCGCAACGCTTCCTCGTGTTGACTGAACCACGCCGCATCTACCTCGTTGGAGAGGAAGTATTGCAGCGATGGGGGAGCAAAGACCGCTTCTCCGTTCATGGCAAGATACTTGGCTCTCAGTAAGGTGTTCACCAATACTTTCTCGCAGGCAACGGCTGTCTTATGCAGGTAAACCTGCCAATACATCAACCGTCGGGTTGTTAAGAAATTTTCAATGGAATAGATGCCCTTGGAGTTCACCACAAGCTTGTCGTCCACCACATCAAGCATCTTGATGATGCGGGCAGAACCGATGTTTCCTTCAGTGACACCCGTGAAGAACGAGTCGCGCCTAAGGTAATCAAGACGATCCACATCCAGCTGACTGCTGATGAGCTGGTGCAGAAAACGCTTAGGATACTCGTCCTTGAAGATCATCAGGGCAAGGTTCAACGCCCCGTTCATCTCCTGGTTGATCTGTTCCATCATCAGTAACGAGATCTCCTCATGGGTGATACCATGTATCAGCGTGTTCTCCAAGACGTGTGAGAAGGGACCATGACCGATATCGTGCATCAGGATGGCCGCTTCCACTGCTTCCTCCTCACTGTCGAAGATATAGATTCCTTTCTGCTGTAACGAGGTAATGGCCTCACTCATCAGATGGAAGGCACCGATGGAATGCTGGAAGCGCGTGTGTTGGGCGGCAGGATAAACGACAGAAGCCAATCCGAGCTGTTTGATACGTGTGAGTCGTTGCATCAGCGGGTGCTGTACGATTTGCAACAGCGGTCCACGCGGTATCTTGATAAAACCGAATACCGGATCGTTGATAATCTTACTGTCGTTCATGTCATATTCCCATCAAAAGCCTATATTCTTTAATTCCTCAGCCATCTCCTGCTGCAGTTCACGTGCCTTGTTGCCAGCTATCTCAGCAAAGTGATCGTCGTTGGAAGCATAGATAATGCCACGGGAAGAGTTCACCAGCAGACCGCAGTCCTTATTCATACCATACTTGCATACTTCATGCAGACTACCTCCCTGAGCTCCTACACCTGGTACGAGGAGGAAATGGTCGGGAGCTACCTTACGGATATCCTCGAACATACGACCTTGTGTGGCGCCTACCACATACATCATGTTCTCGATGGTTCCCCATTCCTGCGATTTCTTGATTACCTTCTCAAACAGACGTTCACCCTGGGCATCTTCCGTGAGTTGGAAGTCGTAGGAACCCTTATTACTGGTCAGTGCCAGCAGTATCACCCATTTGCCTTCATACTGCAGGAACGGTGTTACGGAATCCTCGCCCATATAGGGTGCCACGGTAAGGGCATCAACATCATACTCATCGAAGAAGGTGCGGGCGTACATCTGTGACGTATTACCGATATCGCCACGTTTGGCATCAGCAATGATCAGATGGTGCGGATGCGTCTCCTTCAAGTACTCGCAGGTCTTGACAAAGGCCTCCAGTCCTTTCAGTCCGTATGCCTCATAGAAAGCCAAGTTCGGTTTATAAGCCACGCAATAAGGTGCCGTAGCATCGATGATGGCTTTGTTGAACTCAAAGATCGGGTCGTGAAGGTCGAAAACGCACTGGGGCATCTTCTTCGGATCTGTATCAAGACCCACGCAGAGGAAGCTCTTCTTCTGCTTGATTTGTCTGATTAGTTCTTCTCTGTTCATAATCAATTCTTTATAGTTCGTTTTCTTTCATTCTCTCGGCATTCTCCGCCACGGTAAGCGCATCGATCATGTCCTGGATGTCTCCGCCCAGGAAGCCTTGCAGATCGTGTGTGGTATAACCGATACGATGATCCGTTACTCGTCCTTGCGGGAAGTTGTATGTACGGATCTTGGCAGAGCGGTCGCCAGTAGATACCAGCGTCTTTCGCCTTGAAGCGATATCATCCATGTATTTCTGGTGCTCCTTATCATATATAAAGGTATAGAGGCGAGACAATGCACGTTCCTTGTTCTTCGGCTGGTCGCGCGTCTCTGTACACTCGATGAGAATCTCCTCGGTCTCACCCGTATTGGGATTCTTCCACATATAACGAAGTCGTACACCAGACTCCACCTTATTCACGTTCTGACCGCCGGCACCGGAGCTACGGAAAGTATCCCATTTGATCTCACCTTCGTTGATGTGTACCTCAAACTTATCAGCTTCAGGAAGTACGGCCACGGTGGCAGCACTGGTATGCATACGACCTTGCGTCTCGGTGGCAGGCACACGCTGTACACGATGCACACCACTTTCGTACTTGAGCGTACCATATACATCTGCACCACTAACGGCGAAGTCGATCTCCTTGTAACCACCCACAGCACCCTCGCTGACGCTGGTCACAGAAAGGTTCCAGCCTTTGGAATCGCAGAAGCTCTTGTACATCTTGAACAGATCACCGGCAAACAGACAGGCTTCGTCGCCACCAGTTCCTGCACGGATTTCCATCTGTACATTCTTTGCGTCCTCAGGATCCTTGGGAATCAACGCCAGTTTGATTTCCTCTTCCAACTGGGGTTGCAGATCCTCATTCAACGACAGCTCCTCGCGAGCCATCTCCTTCATCTCGGGATCGTCCTCGTTGGCCAGGATGTCCTTGGCTTCCTTGATGGCATTCAGACAAGCGATATAACGTTTGCGGACATCCATAATGTCACCAAGGTCCTTATATTCCTTTGTTAATCGTACAAAACGATTCTGGTCGGCAATCACCTCGGGGTCGGTAATCAGTGTTGATACCTCCTCAAAGCGAGCCTCCAGACCGTCGAGTTTCTGTAATATTGAATTATTCTCCATTATATACCTTATATGTTTTCGTTGCTTCTTTCACGATGTAGAATCCCTTGGGTAGTTCTCTCAATACAGACTTGATAGATACCCCCGTCTGCGGAATACGCTTGATCAGTGTTCCATTCAAATTGTAGATGCACAGATCGCGGATGGGGGAGTCAATGTCATGATCCGTAATACCCGTTGAAATGGTATTGGATTCTTCTGGCCAGAAGGTGGCGATGTAGGAAAAATGATAAAACTCTTCAGATAAATCTATATCTCGTCCCCAATGTACCTTACCCCCATAGTTTGCCTCTGCCACGATGACTACGTGATCACTTATCTTTTCAAGCACAACAACAGAATGACCATCATAATCACCGCCAAAACGTACACCATCGCCTATATGAATCACTGGCAGATTGTCATATGAACCTTTAATGGTACGAATGGGATACTCATAGTTAGAAGCATACTCCATCATATCTATCATAAAGGCATGACAGCCATATCCTCCATAACCACCAGGTCTACACCCATCAAACACGACGATATTAGTGTAAGGATGAGAGTTGTCCCATGGCGTTCCCTCTTTATAGCCGTCCATATTCTTGCGACTCATCAATCGTTCGTATACTTCCTGCTCATTCAAAGGTTTTTGTGCCCATGATGGCAGAACAGCTGTTACAACGATGAGTGAGATGATTATCCTGTGCAATCCTTTGATGCTTCGCCAAGCGTATTGATTCTTCATGCTGTTGTGCATTAATAGTTGAACGTGCCGAACTCACTTTGGATGGTGAGTGAGCGTGTTCCTTCTTCTATATGACCGATGATCTGGGCATCGATGTTGAACGACTTGGAAATCTCGATGACACGTTCTGTCATTTCTGGCTGTACATAGATCTCCATGCGGTGTCCCATGTTGAACACCTGGTACATCTCTCGCCAATCTGTACCACTCTGCTCTTTGATCAAGCGGAAGAGTGGGGGAACGGGGAACATATTGTCCTTTACCACACGACAGTTGTCGCCCACGAAGTGAAGCACCTTGGTCTGGGCACCACCAGTACAGTGAACCATACCATGAATCTGTGGTCGCATCTCGTCTAAGAGTTTCTTGATCACAGGAGCATAAGTTCTTGTGGGAGATAGAACTAACTCACCTGCCGTAACGGTTCGTCCGTCATCTGTCTGTACAGGAGTATCCAATTTGCAACCACCACTATACACCAGCTCTTCTGGCACCTGATGGTCGTAACTCTCGGGGTACTTCTCAGCCAGGTATTTGCTGAACACATCATGGCGGGCGGAGGTAAGACCGTTACTTCCCATACCGCCATTATAACGCTTCTCGTAGGTAGCCTGTCCGGTGCTGCTCAATCCTACGATGACATCACCGGGACGGATGTTCGCATTGTCAATCACATCACTGCGTTTCATACGACAGGTTACGGTAGAATCCACGATGATGGTCCGTACCAAGTCACCTACATCGGCAGTCTCGCCGCCAGTAGGATAGATACCCACACCCATCTCACGCAGTTCTGCCAGCAGTTCATCCGTACCATTGATAACTGCCGATATCACCTCTCCAGGTATCAGCATCTTGTTGCGTCCGATGGTGCTGCTCACCAAGATGTTATCCACAGCACCCACGCAGAGCAGGTCGTCGGTGTTCATCACAATCGCATCCTGCGCAATACCTTTCCATACGGAGAGGTCGCCTGTCTCCTTCCAATACATGTAGGCCAGACTGGATTTCGTGCCAGCGCCATCAGCATGCATGATATTGCAGTATTCAGGATCGCCTCCCAGAATATCGGGAATGATCTTACAGAATGCTTGTGGGAAGATACCCTTATCTATGTTCTTAATGGCGTTATGTACGTCTTCTTTCGCCGCACTCACGCCACGCATCATATATCTGTTGTCCACTTATCGAATTGAAAAATAATGACTATCAACTAGAATTTTACTTCGGGGGCTTTCTGTGCAGCAGCATCGGCCTCGAACTTATCCATGCGACTGAAGCCGAACAGTCCTGCAAAGATGTTGTTGGGGAAGGAGCGGATGCCTGTGTTGTATGTTTGAACGGCTTCGTTGAATCTATTACGAGCTTCGTTGATGCGGTTTTCGGTACCCTCGAGCTGAACCTGCAGATCCTTGAAGTTCTCGTTAGCTTTCAAGTCGGGATAAGCCTCACCCACAGCGATCAGTCGACCGAGCGCTGAAGTAAGTTCACCCTGTGCAGCCTGGAACTCCTGGAGTTTCTCGGGAGTGAGATTGGTGGGATCCACCGTAATCTGAGTAGCCTTTGCACGTGCTTCCACCACGTTCTCGAAAGTCTCCTGCTCATGCTTAGCATAACCCTTCACGGTTTCCACCAGATTAGGAATCAGGTCGGCACGACGCTGATAAGCGCTCTGCACATTTGCCCAAGCCTTGGTTGCTGCTTCCTGATTACTTACCATGCCATTATAAGCACCTTTTGCCCATAAACAACAGAGAATAATCAATACGATAATCCCTAAGATTCCATAACTCTTTTTCATAATCGTTCTATTTTAATTGTTATACATATATTTCTTTATTGAACAGGTATCTTACCAGCCGCCTCCGGCACCGCCACCACCGAAGCTACCGCCTCCGTAGCCGCCACCGAATCCGCCGCCAAAACCTCCTCCCCATGAGGAGCCCCAGCTGCCTGAGCCTCCACCCATACGGGAACGTCCGAATCCGGTATAGCCGGTTCCACTGGTACGCACATCCAGCCACTTGTACTTCTCGTTCATCAGTCCGTAGATGATCAGACATAACACCGTGATGAAGGATGACATCATCATGGGGAAGTCGGCCGGATCCTCAGCCTTACCGATGGTCAGGTCATCTTCAGAAGGTCCTTCGAGAATACGTTTCTCCACCGTGAGTGCATACGTGGCCTTGACCAGTGAGAGCATAGCACCATCTGGGTTCTCCTCCCGCATGTATGGCGTGAGATACGTACGAGCCAGTCGTCCACACTCCGCATCCGTCAGGTCACTCTCAAGTCCTCTACCAGGCGCAATGAAGTATTTATGATCCTGATAAGACACCACGATAACAAGTCCGCGGTTCGTTTCTTTCTTACCTACACCATATTTATTACCCACATCCTGCGCCATGCGGAACGCATCCTGGTTCTCGATATAGTTCACGATGATGACAGCCGATTCTATTCCTACCTTCTTATCAAGGTCAAATAGAATACTGTTCAGTGAATCCACCGTTTCCTGTCGGATTACTGAATCGGGATTGGAAACATACAGTCGTCCGTCGGTAAGGTGGGGCAGGGGGATGTTGTCAGCGTTCCACACCGTAGAGTGTTCGTTCAGCGCAATACTGTCGGAGCTCATCACATAGCTGCAAGAGCCGAAGTTGCTGAGCATAATTCCCCAGAACAGAGCACCATAGAACAGTTTGTTGAACTTGAATGACGGGAGTTTCGGATCGTCTCCCTTCTTCTTCTTTCCTGTGTGGTTCTGCATGTAAGCCTCGTCGAGCTTGGTCAGACTAGGACTCTTCACCCGATGGACGAACAGATACCACACACCAAACACAAGAGCGGTAAGACCAAATAGCAGGAATGCCACTTGTGAATAGCTCATGTCTTCACCGAACACGCTGGTAAGGATCTGATTGATGATGATTCCTCCCACCAATGCAATGCCTACGATGAAGTATATAGATGTTGTGCTCTTGTTCATTTCTCAGGTTTCGATTTACTAATCTTGACTGTGCCACAGCTCCCAGCTGGCAAAAGCCTGCAGGAGAAGCATTTCCAGACCGTTCTTCACGGTTGCACCTTGTTGACGACCCTTGTACATAAAGAGGGTTTCGTCGGGGTTGTAAATCAGGTCGTAGAGGATGTTTCTCTCATCCATGGCCTCATACGGAAGGTTCGGACAACGGTCACTATGGGGATACATTCCCAGTGGCGTACAGTTCACAATCACATAATACTCATGGATAATCTCAGGAGTGATTTTATCGTACTGAATGGTACCCGGACGTTCATAACGACTCACGAAAACGGTTTCCAGTCCTAAGGATTTCAAGCCGAAGTCGATGGCCTTCGAAGCACCGCCTGTACCCAGGATGAGTGCTTTCTTGTGAATGGGTTCAAGCATCGGCTCAATACTCTTCGTGAAGCCGATAACGTCGCTATTGAATCCCTTCAGCTTGATGTCGGAACCCTTATGGTCGATACGAATGACATTCACGGCACCGATGGCACGGGCCTCAGGACTCACCGTGTCGAGGTAACTGATCACCTTTTCCTTATAAGGAATGGTCACATTCAGTCCTTTCAGTTCCGGGTTTGATGCCAGCACTTCGGGTAATGCCTCTATCGTTGGTATCTCGAAGTTGATATACTTCGCGTTGATACCTTCATTCTGGAACTTCTCGTTGAAATAGCTAATCGAGAACGAGTGTCCTAAAGGATAGCCTATCAGTCCGTATTTATCCATTGTCCTGTATTTTTAGATGAGAATAATTCATTTCTTTGCCAGATACATCGTGCATATGCCGAAGGTGAGTCGTTTAAACCGGGCCTCGCTGAAACCAGTCTTTTGCAGGATTTTCACCATTTCCTCTCCTTGCGGGAACACCTCCATGGTAGCCACGAGGTACTTATATGCATGGTTGTCTTTCGACAGTAGCTTACCGTAGAGTGGTAGCAGGGTATGACTATACAGCCAGAACAGCTGCTTCATGGGGAAGCGGGCAGGTTGCGTGAGTTCCACGATGCTCAGATGACCGTCCTTTTTCAGTACCCTGGCAATCTCCTGGAGGCCTTTTTCCAAATCCTGGAAGTTCCTGACGCCGAATGCCACGGTGGCTGCATCGAACACTTCATCAGGGTAGGAGAGCGCCAGACAGTCGTCTTTCTTGAAAGAGATCGTCTCGGTCAGACCTTCTGCCTCCACCTTCTGCCTGGCCACCTGCATCATCCCTTCTGAGATGTCCACGCCGATCAATTCCTTCGGCTGCAGCATGCGGGCAGCCATGATGGCAAAATCGCCCGTACCGGTAGCAATATCAACCACCCTCTGCGGGTTGAACGGTTGCAGCTGTTTGATGGCTTTCCGTCGCCAGCCCTTATCGATATCCCAGGAAAGACGGTGGTTCAAGACATCATAGGTAGGCGCAATATGGTCGAACATCTGCTCCACCTGCTTCCCTTTCTCCTGTCCATCCTGGTAGGGGGTGATGGTCTCCTGCTGATACATTATAATGTTTTCAAATACTCACTCACGTTCTTCTCGATGCGGGCGGCGATGTCACCCTCCTCGGCAGCCTTGTCGAACGGTTCTCCCACGATATGCTCATACAACTCGATATACCTGTCGGATACGCTCTCAGCATACTCGTCGGTAATCTCCGGCATCACCTGTCCGGGCTCGTTCATGAAGTTATGGTCGATGAGCCACTGGCGAACGAACTCCTTTGAGAGCTGGCGCTGCGGTTCGCCATTCTTGAACTTCTCCTCATAGCCGTCGGCATAGAAATACCTGCTGGAATCGGGGGTATGGATCTCGTCGATGAGATATACCTTTCCATCGCGCTTACCAAACTCATACTTGGTATCCACCAGGATCAGACCCTGACGGGCGGCAATCTCCTGACCTCTTGCGAAGATCTTGCGGGTGTAGTCCTCCATGATCTCATAGTCCTCCTTACTGACAATACCCTGAGCGATGATCTCCTCCTTGGAGATATTCATGTCATGACCCTCATCGGCCTTGGTGGTTGGGGTGATGATAGGCTCGGGGAAACGCTCGTTCTCGCGCATGCCATCGGGCAGCTTCACGCCGCAGAGCTCCCTGCAGCCGTTCTTGTACTCACGCCAGGCCGAACCTGTCAGGATGGAGCGGATGATCATCTCTACGCGGAATCCTTCGCATTTCAGACCCACCGTTACCATCGGGTCGGGAGTGGCCAGTTTCCAGTTCGGACAGATATCCGTTGTGGTGTCCAGGAACTTGGCTGCAATCTGGTTCAGCACCTGTCCTTTATAAGGAATACCCTTGGGCAATACCACATCAAACGCCGAGATTCTGTCGGTTGCCACCATCACAAGAATGTCGTCGTTGATGTTATAGACATCACGCACCTTACCATGATACACACTCTGCTGACCATCGAAATGGAAATCAGTCCTTGTTAACGCTTTCATTGTTTCTTTCTTTATTTTGTTCTTTGTTATTCTTGTCATACGACTCATATGCGTTCACAATCCTCGTAACGAGTTTGTGGCGCACGATATCCTTCTTGTTCATCTCGATAAACGAGATACCTTCCACACCCTTCAGTACCCGCATCGCTTCACGGAGTCCGCTACGTGCTTCATTGGGCAGGTCAACCTGTGTCATATCACCTGTAATGATCATCTTGGTGTTCCATCCCATACGGGTGAGGAACATGCGGATCTGGGCAGGGGTGGTATTCTGGGCCTCGTCGAGAATCACAATGGCATCGCTCAAGGTTCTGCCTCGCATGAATGCCAACGGGGCAATCTGTATGATGTGCTTCTCCATCATATCCTGCAGCTTCACAGCCGGAATCATATCCTCCAGTGCATCGTACAGCGGCTGAAGATAGGGATCGATCTTATCCTTCATGTCACCAGGCAGGAATCCTAATTTCTCACCGGCTTCCACGGCAGGACGACTCAGGATGATCTTCTTGGCCTGCTTTTCTTTGAAAGCCTTTACGGCCAGGGCAATGCTCAGGTAGGTCTTACCCGTACCCGCCGGTCCTACGGCAAAGATCATGTCATCTTTGTCGAACGCATCAATCAGTTTCTGCTGGTTCTCGCTTCTGCTTTTGATGGCCCTGCCTGAGATGGTATAGGCCACTACACCCTTCACCGATTCGTCTTTGGTCTTCTTTCCATTAACGATATCCAGGATGTCTTCTTCGCTGATACGGTTGAACTGCAGCACATGCTTCCGCATGATTTCTATCTGTTCCCCGAAGATTCTCAGTTGCTCATCATCGCCCAAAACACGTATCACATTGTCGCGGGCCACGATTCTAAGCTTAGGGTATAAGGCCTTGATCATCTGCAGATGACTGTTGCCTACACCATAGAATACAACGGGGTCTATATCTTCAAGAACGATATGTTTCTCTGTCACTACGCAAATTTTTCTGCAAAGATACGAAAAATCTGAGTAAGCGAGAAGAAAATAAAGAGATTTGTTTTCTCGAGCGTGAAGATTTTATCAAATAAACGAGGGAAGTATTTCGTAAAACTATGTTAAAACGTCATTTATTCAAAAAGTATTTTACGACTATTGGCATTAAATAGGCAAAAAGTATTATATTTGCAATCGTAAAACTCTGTTAAAACTACAGATGTTGATGCAGTCTTTGGAACTTTTCCGACACTATAATAACAAAACAAGAATCATTAAAAAATGAGAATGTATGAATAAACTTAGTGTTATATGGGTGCTAATACTCATACTATTAGGTTCAACAACCTTGTCGGGATGTTCATCAAGCGAAGAGGATGTATCTATTAATGATACTAATCCTTATGGTAATTTTGTTTTGACACGAAAAGGAGGGTCGTACGATGACAAAGGTATTGTTGTCAATCAGTTCCAAAGGAACGGTATGACTCTTCAAGTGCTAGATATCACCGAACAGTTCGAGTCGGCTATGTTTTATAATAACACGATTCCTGTCAACCATATTCTTGTGGAGCAGTTGCCTACATCAATTAAGAATTTGGTCATCAAAGAAGGGATGGAATCGGCCACACGAATAGTTAGGATGAATTACAAGGGAGAATACTATTACGATATTTACATGATGCTTTCAAGTACATATGTAAACATATTCAACAGTAATGGTGAACGACATAATTTCCTGAGCACTGAAGAATACGAGCAGTTTATGAGCGAGTCAAGTGATGTGAGTTGCATTCTCGTTTTAACTACTGATGTTTTGAAGAATGCCGATGGTGCACCCAATAAACTCATAGGCTATTGGAAAAATGATTGGCAGCACTTGATTCATGATCATGACCAGCAAGCATCAGTTACTCTATATCCTGAACTACCATTCAGCATCACCGAGATAATGTCATTCAACGAGGATGGAACTGGTTATCTGCGTACCGTCAAAACCTACAAGGATGATGGCCACAACGAAGTGAGCATAGATCCCTTCCACTATGTGTTAACTGACTATCACGGTGGTGACCAATATGGCTATTATGGATACTATTATAAATGCTTCTTTGATGCTGGTGATGTCATTGAGTATTTGGGACGCTCTTACGATAACATGCAGACACTTTGCAGTGGATTAGCTTTCGTTTATTTCCCCTGGTTCAAAATGTCTGATGATCCATTTGAATCACTAAGTGTTAATGCTGACCCCAAATATGGCAATCCAGGAAGAGACAACAACAGTCCGATTGTTGGAAGATGGAAAGGAGAATTCAAAAGTACTGCGATTTCTGCTTTCGGTACTTTCACTTGGGTGTTCAGACCTGACAATACCGGTTACAGGCTTTACAATGATCAAATCAACGAACCATTTGCCTATACTGTCACGTATCATGGTTCAGATGCAGAGTTGACTATCTATAAATACAACACGGATTTTGCTGTCAACGATGGGTTCGCAAAGAATACTGTTGAATTGGATTTCGACCCCACCATCCTGCCTAAAGGACAGACCATAAAGGCCAAGATAAACGGTAACACACTCGAAATGGAGGGCTGGAGTACCTGTCAACGGGAAGAATAATCCAAATGGATACCAAAGAGATTCAAAAGGAGAATACGAAAGGTCAACTGATAAGCAGGTGTAAGGTTGGTGATCGCCAAGCCTTACACTTGCTTTATGAGCAATACAAACCAAAAATGCTTAAGGTCTGCAGGCAATATACCCAAGAGGAGGACGTTGCAGAAGATCTCCTTCACGATGCATTTGTGGTAATCTTTACGAATCTTAATCAACTACGAAACAACGACAAACTGGAGTCGTGGATGATCTCGATTGTGAAAAATGTTGGCTACCACTATCGAGATCATTTGAGAAAAGAACAGACTGCTATCAAACAAATGGCAATTGAAGGCATCTTAACGGAAGAGACATCTCAGATGCCCGACTACGATCAGTTACAAACACTCGTGGCGCAATTACCTGAAGGCTATCAAAAGGTATTCAGGCTCTCTGTGTTTGAAGGATTATCGCACCAAGAAATCAGTCAGTTACTTGGTATTGCACCTCATTCATCTTCCTCACAACTCTATCATGCAAAACGAATGCTCAAACTGCTGATCAAGCAGTCATGGGTTCTCATTCTCTTACTTATTGCAGTTCCAATGATCGTCTTGAAAATGCATCAAACAGGAAAGATAGAGAAAGATGCGGATATAAGATTACAAACTCATGAGAAACAACTTCCCAATACTAACCCACAAAAACCTCAAACTGAGCAAATAGATGTTGGAGAAAATTATCAAACTATCATATCTGATATCAGGTATTCTAAATCTATTACTAAAGAAACGATTGTTGTTAATCCAAGACCTCAGACGGATATTATTCTGTCTGACTCAATACCATCTTACATAACGAATGAAGTAATAGATACGGTAATTATGATTACTCATATTGCTGAGGATGAGGGAGTTGAAATCGATTCGCTCAATAATCAATATAGTTCATTATCTCCTTTTGAAAAGCCCAGTTTCAGGACTAATTCAAATGACAAGAAAGTAACATGGGACATCAAATTGGCCTACAGTGGACAGATTGGTCAACGTGATGACTATATGGCCATGACTGGAATCCAAACAACCAGTTTCTCATCTGCAAGCAACATATATATTCCTGAGAACACTTTATACAGCAACTGGGTTGACTATTCATGGTATCTCACTAATTCGGTACCAACAGAGATAATGAGTCCAGAAACACGATCATTGATAGAAATCGCTGCTCAAAACTCGTTAGTCAACGGTGGGAAAATGGAAGCTCGCCATGAGCATCAACTACCCATTACTATCCAGCTAATGCTAAGTCGCCCAATATCATCCAAACTCTCTATTGAATCTGGACTTAGTTATACACAACTGAAGTCAACTACTATTACAGGTAGTCCTATGGCTAACATCCAAGAACAGCAGAAAATCCATTATCTTGGAATACCTTTACGCATTGGTTACAGATGGTATTCCAATGCTGGTCTTGATCTTTATTCTTCAGCTGGTGCAATGATGGAAATGCCTATCTATAGCTCTTTCTTCGTGAAGCATTTCTATAAGGGTGGTACTACTTATAAAAACACTTTGTCTTACAGTGTTCCGTTCCAATTCTCTACTATGATTGGCATGGGACTTCAATATGATTTCACACCTCATCTTGGCATATACATTGAACCCAGCCTGCAATACTTCTTTGATAACGGCAGTGACCTGGAAACCTATCGCACAGAGCATCCACTTCAATTAGTACTGCCTCTCGGCATTCGCTACAAATGGTAAAACTATGTTAAATGATAGCCTTTCCATGCAAGGTTTCAGTGATGAATGAATTATACTTGTAAAGAGTTTAATTTTCAACAGAAATATGAAGCAGACTATTATCTTTTTGATGTGCGCCGCGGTTATGTCTGTAGCAGGACTGACCAGCTGTAGTGATAGTGACGATGAAGATGTCATTTTCGTAAAGGATTACAACAATTACAAAAGTGCCATTGTTGGAACATGGTATTTGGCAAGTCGTTCGAGTGGATGGGGAGGTATAACCGACTACAATGTCGGTGAAATCATGGTTACTTTCACAAATAAGGGGCAGGTAAAGGTGGTCAATAATCGAGAAGATCAACGTCCCATCCCAACAAGTACATTTACGTACTCGTTTAAGAAAATCAATAATTCCATATTTATAGGTGAGCCAAGTGTTGTTATCACTTTTAACAACTCCAGTTTGTATTATTACATCAACTTTGATCAGGGAGTTCTATATATATCCGCAGAAGCCTATGATGGCGATGGTTATGCATTAAAGAAAGTGTCAAAATAACATAAAGTCACTTTAGAAGGCTGGTTAATGTGTGTTATAAGGCTGATAACGATGGGTTATCAGCCTGATTTGTATGAGATAGAAGGCCAGTTTCTTGGTAATTGTTGATAATTGTTGTATCTTTGCACAGAGTTATTGAAAATGCATCATGTTGAAAGTTAAAATAACAAAGAATAATTACCTGGCCGGCTTTGCTGCGGTCGTCATGATATTGGCTCTTGTACGCTGTATTCATCCCAAGATTGCCGAGGGAAATGGCAATGTATTGGCTGGGGTGGAGCAGAAGGACTCGCTCTTGACTGAAGAGGCAAAGATTGAGAAGCAAGAAGCAAAGAATGAGAAGCAAGAGGCAAGAGGCAAGAAGCAAGAGAGTAGAACTGAGATACAAGAGAGTAGAACTGAGAGGCAAGAGGAGAAAGGACCAGTGATGTCATTGGCTCGTTCGAAGTTTATCAACAGCGACGGCTCTGTTGTCAAGCACAGAATCCTTAGCGTTCCGCATTACCTGGAGGCATTTCCCGACAGCCAGCCCGTACAGGAACGTGCTGCAGCCCGATGGGGTGTGAAACCGGTGAACAACCGCGAGGACGCCGAGGCGAGAAAGAAGGAACTGGTATATATGGGATCGTCACCTTATTATCATGTGGATGTACTGCACAGAAGTGTTCCTTATCTGGTTCCCAGAGCTGCCGTACTGCTCAGCGATATAGGACGAGCCTATTACGACAGTCTGCAGATCAAGGGTGTTCCCCTGCATCAGTTCATCGTGACGAGTGTCCTCCGCACAAAGGAAGATGTGGCGAAACTGAGGAACTATAACAGAAACGCCACCGAGAACAGCTGTCATCTCTACGGCACCACCTTCGACATCTGCTATAATCGTTACAAGACAGTCCAGCCTCCAGGTAAGAAACGCAGGATGGTACAGAACGATACGCTGAAATGGGTGTTGGCTGAAGTACTGAACGATATGCGTAAGCAGGGGAGGTGCTATATTAAATATGAGGTGAAGCAGAGTTGCTTCCATATTACCACGAGGTAAGATAGTTGACAAATGTTAAATAGGAATATTTTCTGTCGTTTCCTTCTTCTTTCTTCGTGAAAAGTGTTACCTTTGCATCCGCATTTGAAAATGCCGATATGGCTCAGTTGGTAGAGCAACGCATTCGTAATGCGTAGGTCCCGGGTTCGAGTCCCGGTATCGGCTCTTTTCGAATCACGCTATCAAGCACGCTTTCAAACCATTTTGTTTTCATTCAGTTGCGGTAATAGCTCAGTTGGTAGAGCATTGGCTTCCCAAGCCGAGGGTCGCGGGTTCGAGTCCCGTTTACCGCTCCTTGCACATAACCATCCATACCATTATGCCGGAAAAACGAACCACACGCGCATCTTTAGATACCTCGTACGGACATCTTCAACCACAGGCGCTCGATCTGGAAAGAGCGGTTGTGGGAGCATTGATGATTGACAAGGATGCATTCTCCATTGTCAGCGAGATCATCCGTGCAGAATCGTTCTACGACCCCCGTCATCAGAAAATCTATAAGGCCATTCAGACGCTAAACATGGATGAGCGTCCGGTGGATTTCATGACTGTGATAGAAGAGCTGAAGCGGGATGGTACGCTGGAGGAAATCGGCGGTCCTACGTATATCGTGGAACTGTCTTCCCAAGTGGCTTCTTCTGCGCATATCGAGTATCATGCCCGCGTGTTGGCCCAGAAACATCTTGCGCGTCAGCTCATCAGCTTTGCCAGCGTGATTGAGACAAAGGCTTTCGATGAGACCGTTGATGTGGATGATCTGATGCAAGAGGCTGAATCATCGCTGTTCGAGCTTTCTCAGAAGAACATGCGCCAGGAGTACACACAGATCGATCCTGTGCTTTCCCAGGCTGTGGAGATCTTGCAGAAAGCAGCGGCTAACACCTCTGGTCTTACGGGTATTCCCACTGGTTTTACACGTTTGGACGACATCACAGCAGGATGGCAGGCTTCCGACTTAGTGATCATCGCCGGTCGTCCGGCCATGGGTAAGACTTCTTTCGCCTTGTCATTGGCAAAGAATATCGCGGTTGACTATAAGTATCCTATCGGTTTCTTCTCGTTGGAAATGAACAACGTGCAGCTGGTGAACCGTCTGATGTCGAACGTTTGCGAGATCTCCGGTAAGAAGATCCTGAACGGTCAGCTGGACGAAGAAGAGTGGAAGCGTCTCGACCGCAATATCCGTAAGCTGCAAGGTGCACCTATTTATATTGATGATACGCCGGGTATGAGTATCTTCGAGTTGCGTTCGAAGGCTAGACGACTGGTAAGAGAGAAGGGTGTGAAGGTGATTATGATCGACTACCTGCAGCTGATGAATGCCAACGGTGCCAAGTTCGGTAGCCGACAGGAAGAGGTGAGCACCATCAGTCGTTCGCTGAAGGGTCTGGCTAAGGAGCTGAATATTCCTATCTTAGCGCTCTCACAGCTGAACCGTAGCGTGGAGAACCGTGATTCCAACGATGGTAAACGACCGCAGTTGAGCGACCTTCGTGAATCGGGTGCCATTGAGCAGGATGCGGATATGGTGCTTTTCGTGCATCGTCCTGAGTATTACCATATCCTGCAGGATGAGAAAGGTAATGATCTCCGGGGTATGGCGCAGATTATCATAGCCAAGCACAGAAAGGGTGCAACGGGCGATGTGCTGCTGAACTTCCGTGGTGAGTTTACACGTTTCCAGAACCCTGAGGACGCCATCATACCGCCATCAGGATCGGGTGGAGGAGAGATCATCGGCAGTAAGCTGAACGACGAAGATGTTCCCTTTGCACCGCCTCCATCGCCGATGCCGTTCTAATCAGTAAGCTTTTCTGAAAGGTATTTGCCTGTAATGCTTTCATTGCAGGCACATAGCTGTTCTGGTGTTCCCGCGAATACCAGGTTACCACCGCGGTCACCGCCTTCAGGACCTAAATCAATAACATAATCAGCGCATTTAATCACATCCAGATTATGCTCGATGACAAGGATGGAATGACCGCGTTCAATGAGTGCGTCAAAGGCACGAAGGAGTCGTTGGATATCATGGAAATGTAATCCCGTGGTAGGCTCATCAAAGATGAATAGGGTAGGCTCCGATTTCTCTTGTCCCATGAAATAGGCCAGCTTCACGCGCTGGTTCTCACCTCCAGATAACGTGGAAGAACTCTGACCGAGCTTGATGTACCCAAGACCAACGTCGTACAAAGGTTTCAGACGGTCAACAATGGCTTTCTGTCCGTTCTCACTGAAGAACGTAATGGCTTCTGCAACGGTCATACACAAGATATCGTATATATTCTTCCCGGCAAACAGCACATCCAGGATATCTTTCTTGAAACGCTTACCATGACAGGCCTCACAGGTCAACTCCAGATCGGCCATGAACTGCATCTCCACGGTAATCACACCCGTTCCCTTACACTCCTCACAACGACCTCCATCAGCATTGAACGAGAAATACTGGGGGGTAAAGCCCATCTGCTTCGACAAGGGTTGTTCGGCATACAGCTGACGGATGGCATCATAGGCCTTGACATAGGTGGCTGGGTTACTGCGTGAGCTCTTACCGATAGGGTTCTGATCCACCATCTCCACATGCTTCACCCGCTGCCAGTCACCTTCCAGCGAGATATATTCTCCGGGCTGGTCGGCCACTTCATCGAGGTGCCGTTTGAGGGCAGGGTAGAGGATGCCTTTTACCAACGATGACTTACCGCTGCCTGATACACCTGTAACTGCGGTCATTACGTTCAATGGGAAGCGTACATCAATACCTCTTAGGTTATTCATCCTGCAGCCTTTCAGGTCGATAGCCAGATTCCACGGACGACGGGTCTGCGGTACTGGAATGCTTAGCTGTCGCGTGAGATACTGCATGGTGTAGGATTGCTTGGATGCTGAGGATGATGAAGGGGTAGGGGGGCCTTGGTAAACGACCTCTCCTCCCAGTTCTCCAGCATCAGGACCGATATCAATCAGTTCATCAGCAGAACGGATGATTTCCTCGTCATGCTCCACAACAATCACGGTGTTGCCTAACGACTGCAGGTCTTTCAACACCTGAATCAGCTTACCGGTGTCTCTTGAATGTAAACCGATACTGGGTTCATCAAGGATATAAAGGGAACCCACAAGACTTGATCCGAGGGAAGTGGTGAGGTTGATGCGCTGACTCTCTCCGCCTGAAAGAGTATTAGAGGCACGGTTGAGCGTTAAGTAGCTAAGTCCTACATTTACAAGGAATTGTAATCTGTTGTTGATTTCCAAAAGCAAGCGCTTGCCAGTCATGGCATCATGCTCGTCAAGCTGCAGGTTATCGAACCATTCCTTCAGCTTTCCGATGGGCATCTCCACAAGGTTTGTCATGCTCATCCCGTTGATTTTCACGTATTCGGTTTCTTTCTTCAAACGAGTACCATGACACTCCGGACATACTGTTTTACCGCGGTAACGACTCAACATAACCCGGTACTGGATCTTGTACTGATTCTCTCTCAGCATCTGGAAGAAGGCATCGATAGAAACCTGTTCGTGCACATCGTGTGTATCACTCGGAAGACCGTGCCAGAGCATGTCTTTCTGGGCACGTGTCAAACGGTAATAAGGCTCGAAGATGGGGAAGTTGTCTTTCACGGCTCGTCGGCAGAACTCATCCTGCCACATCTTCATCTTGTCTCCATGCCAACACTGTACACATCCTTCGTACACGCTGAGCGACGTGTTGGGGATGACCAATCGTTCATCAATACCAATGATACTGCCGAATCCTTCGCACGTAGGACAGGCGCCAAGAGGAGAGTTGAAGGAGAACATGTTCTCGTTAGGCTCCTCGAACGTCATACCGTCGGCCTCGTAACGAGTAGAGAAATCATAGCTGATATTACTTGGTAAAAACATTAAACGACAAGCGCCATCTCCTTCATACAGAGCAGTTTCCGCAGAGTCTATCAGTCGTGAGACAACATCTTTTTCGGTGTCAACCGACAAACGGTCGATCAAGAGCCACATCTGTGTCTCATGACGCTCATTCATCACTTGCTCCAGTTGGTTTACTGCTTGCTCATCCTCGCTGAATTCATCAATGCGATGGAACTCTCCATGGTAGAACATACGGACATATCCTTGCTGCAGATACATCTCAAGCTGACGTTTCAACGTACGGTTCTCATGCATATGTACCGGAGACATCACCACGAATTTCGTGCCTTTACCGTATTGTTTCATGCAGTTCACGATGTCTTCCGTGGTGTGTTTCTTTACTTCGACGCCTGAAATAGGAGAGTATGTACGACCAATACGGGCAAAAAGAAGTCGCAGATAGTCATATATCTCAGTGGTTGTACCCACCGTACTGCGTGGATTTCGCGCAATCACTTTCTGTTCAATGGCAATGGCTGGTGGCAATCCTTTGATGTAATCGCAGGCTGGTTTTGACATTCTACCTAAGAACTGACGGGCATAAGCACTCAGGGATTCCACATAACGGCGCTGACCCTCAGCATACAACGTATCGAAAGCCAATGATGATTTTCCGCTTCCTGACACGCCAGTAACGACAATCAGCTTGTTCCTGGGAATCTGTAACGAAATTCCCTTCAGATTGTTCACCCGTGCATTCTTGATCTCTATATAATTATCCATCTGCGATTCTTGTGATTGAATTTGCAAATATACGCATTTTCTCGCAAACAAGTACCACTTTCTTCTTTTTTTCTGTTATTCCTTCTCTTTTTTATCTTCCTCCTGCTTTTTATGGAAGGGAAGGATTATATCCCGTAAATGAACTTCTTTATTTATCATAATGTCGATTAGAACGAAATTGATGTATATCATGTTTTAATGCAATTTAACCATTTCGCGCGTACAACTTATTGTATTTTTTTGTAATTTTGCAACGATTTGCGAATATAATTGAGTTATTTGACTGAGTATCAATATTTTAAGGTATTTTTGAGGTATAAAAGATGAGACAGCTAAAGATTCAGAAAAGTATCACCAACCGCTCAAGTGAAGCTCTTGACAAGTATCTTGTTGAAATTGGACGTGCTCCACTAATCTCTATTGACGAGGAAATCGAGCTTGCACAGAAGATACGGAAAGGCGGACCTGAAGGCGAAGCAGCAAAGGATAAGTTGGTTACAGCCAACCTGCGATTCGTCGTTTCAGTGGCAAAACAGTATCAGCATCAGGGCTTGACGTTGACTGACTTAATTGACGAGGGTAACATCGGCTTGATCAAGGCCGCACAGAAATTTGATGAAACACGTGGTTTTAAGTTCATCAGCTACGCCGTATGGTGGATCCGTCAGAGCATCCTCCAGGCTATTGCTGAGCAGAGTCGTATCGTTCGTCTGCCGCTCAACCAGGTAGGTAGTCTGAACAAAATCAACCACGAAATCAACCGCTTCGAACAGGAAAACCAGCGCCACCCTTCTGTGAGCGAGCTGGCTGAAGCTACACAGCTGGACGAAGACAAGATCGGTCAGAGTCTGGCAGCCGACGGACATCATGTAAGTATTGATGCTCCTTTCCAGGATGGCGAGGACAACTGTATGCTGGATGTCATGCCCAGCGGCGATGACAGTCGTACCGACCGTCAGGTGGATCACGAATCCATGGCGCAGGAACTGAAAGCCGTCCTGTCGAAAGTATTGAAAGAGCGCGAAATCATCATTATCCGCGAGTGCTTTGGTATTGATTGCCATGAGAAAGGTCTCGAGGAGATTGGTGATGAACTGGGACTTACACGTGAACGAGTTCGTCAGATCCGTGAAAAGAGTATCGCCAAATTACGCGAAAGCGGAAATGCCAAGATACTCATGAAATACTTGGGATAAACAACGTGTCTCCTTCTTTCCTTTCACGACTGGTCATCATTCTTTTAGCCACTTCTTCGTTAAGTGTGCATGCGAAGGATCAAATTGATACCATCGCCCTGAACCGTGTGTTCAACTATAGATCAGTCATGCAGGACAATATCGAGGGTACGACCATGAATGTCTATCTGAGATATCATCTGCGAACGGATAAGAAGAACAAACTATTACTCACCGTGCCTTCCATGTATGTACTGGCACGGAAGAACAACAGGGAGTTTGTGGGTGAGACCTACAGAAAGGTGAAGTTCCTGGATGTGCAGGAATATGATGCCACCCTGCAGGTGGCCGTGGGAACAGTACCACGATATAAGTTCACCATGCCTACTGTGAGACTCTATCTCACTCCCAAACTCTATGATGTGACGCTCATTGGCGACCATCTTCTCTCCCCTTTTCATTTCAGGAACCGATCGTTCTACCGCTATGGCGTGACGCTGCTCACGGATCAGCGTGTGGAAATCGTGTTCCGTCCAAGGAAATACAACACGCAGTTAGTGAGCGGTAAGGCCATAGCCGACTACACCACCGGTAGAATCATCTCCGTAGAACTTGCTGGAGAATACGATATGATTCGTTTCCAACTGCAGGCAGAGATGGGCGATTCCGGGGAACTGTCGTTGGTTCCTAAAAACTGCGACGTGAATTGTGTGTTTAAGTATCTGGGAAATAAAATCACAGGTGATTTCCACACCGAGGCCAATCAGCTGGTGGAACTGCCCGACAGTATCGTCAACAGTCATAGTATGGCGTTGATGGATAGTATAAGACCGGTTCCCCTACCCTCTTTCATGCAATCGATCTATCATCAATACGACTCACTGGATGCATTGACCGTTCCTACTACCAAGAAGAAGAAAAAGAACATGGCCAAGGCCATTCTGTGGGATGCTGTAGGTGATAACCTGGTAAACCGCATCAAGGGAAACTTCGGAACCAACGACCAAGGCTACTACCGTATCTCCCCTATCCTCAATCCGCTCTATCTGGGCTATAGCGACCGTAAGGGTATCTACTACAAGATGAAGCTCAACGGCAGCTATGCTTTCACAGAGAACCAGCTGCTGAGTCTTAATGCGCGTCTGGGCTACCGCTTCAAGTTCCATGAGTTCTATTTCAGCGTACCGCTCAGATATACTTATGATAAGGAGAAACACGGCTATGTTGAATTGGAGGTAGGTAGAGGAAACAAGATTACAAGTTCGAATATCAGACAACAGCTGAAGGATGAATTCCCAGATCTCACCGACTGGAATCTCAATCAAAGCAGGTTGGATGATTTCCGCGACTCGTATGTGAAGATGCGTGCGAACCATGATATATCCGACCTGTGGAGCATCACGGCTGGATATACCTATCACCGTCGTACGGCCGTTGACAAACAGTTCTTCCGCTCCATCAACATGCCTGTGGCCTATCACTCCATGGCTCCTATGATACAGACGCAGATTCGTCCATGGGGATGGAAGGGTCCGATCTTCACCTTGAACTACGAACAAGGCATCAAAGGAATCGGAAAGGCCAACATGGAATATGGACGAGTGGAGTTCGACGCTATCTGGCTCAGGAAGTTCTTCCGTCTGCGCTCATTGTCATTACGTGGCGGCTCGGGGTATTTCTTCCAGAAAGGTCACGATGCCTATTTCCTCGACTTCGAGAACTTCCGCGAAGACTATATGCCTGGCGGGTGGAACGACGACTGGACGGGTGAGTTCCTGTTACTGAACCGTGAGATGTATAACACCTCCCGCTATTATGTCCGTGCCAACATGACGTATGAGTCACCGCTGATGCTGATGTCGCGACTCCCTATCGTGGGAAAGGTGATTGAGATGGAACGTGTGTATGTAAGCGGACTGCTCGTTGATAAGCTTCATCCCTATACGGAATGGGGCTATGGTTTTACCAACCGGTTGTTCTCTATCGGAGCCTTTGTAGCCACGAAGAACTTCAAATACGATGGCATCGGTTGCAGAGTAGGACTGGAACTTTTCCGCGACTGGTAAAAACGTGAACGAAAACCTATGAACAATCAAGAACAACTAACCGTCTATAAAGCAAGTGCAGGAAGTGGTAAGACCTTCCGTCTTGCTTGTGAGTACATCAAACTACTCATAGACAACCCTATACGATACCGTCATATCCTTGCCGTTACCTTCACCAACAAGGCAACCGAGGAGATGAAGCATCGCATTCTGTCGCAGCTCTACGGTATCTGGAAGAAACTCCCCTCGTCGGATGATTATCTCCAGGAAGTGATGGAGAGCCTGATGATTGACCAGGACATGGCTTCCAAGAAGGCGGGTATCGCCCTGCACCAGCTGTTGCACGATTACAGTTATTTCCGAGTGGAAACCATCGACAGCTTCTTTCAGATCGTTCTCCGCAATTTGGCCAGGGAGCTGGATCTCACGGCGAACCTGCGGGTGGAACTCAATGACGACCAGGTGGAGGAACAGGCTGTTGACGTGCTGATAGAGCAACTGCAGAAAGACGACCTGATCCTGAAATGGCTCATCAGCTATATCGAGCAGAGCATTGAAGAAGATAAGTCGTGGAACGTCATCGGTCATGTGAAGAAATTCGGCAAGACCATCTTCAGAGAGTATTACAAGAGTCATAGCGAGGAACTCAATGTGTGTATAACCCGGAAAGGATTCTTCAAACAGTATGTCAAGGAACTGGAGTCGTTGCGCGCTCAGGCCAAGAAAACCATGAATGACATGGGCGACCAGTTCTTCAAGGTAATCAGTGAAAACGGTCTTACACCCGACAGCTTCGCCAACAAGAACAGAGGAATCTCCAGCTATTTCAGGAAGCTACAGGGTAATGACTTCAGTGATAAGGTATGCTACAACGCCACTGTAGAGAAATGTCTGACTGACAGTGAGAAGTGGACCAGTAAGAGCAGTCCTGACCGTAACACCATTCTTTCTTTGGCCGAAAGCACCCTGATGCCATTACTGACCGAAGCCGAGCGCATCCGTTTGCAGCAATGGAAGATATACCTCTCGGCCGATTGTACGCTCAAGCATCTGAATCAGCTCCGCCTGCTCAGCAATATCGAGCAACAAGTAAGGAAGCTCAACGAGGAAGCCAACCGGTTCCTGTTGAGCGACACCCAGCAGTTCCTCAATGATCTGATTGACGATAGCGATAGTCCGTTTATCTTCGAGAAGATCGGTGCCCAGCTGGAGCATATCATGATTGATGAGTTCCAGGACACCAGTACGGTACAATGGAAGAACTTCAAGCTGTTACTCGAGGAGACGATGAGTCGTGATGCCAGCGAACTGCCGCCGAACGTCATCCGTAACATGATTGTGGGCGACGTCAAGCAGAGCATCTACCGTTGGCGCAATGGCGACTGGCGTTTACTGAACGGTATTGAGAAGCAGTTCAAGCAGGGTGCTCACCAGCTCCTAACGCATCATCTCGACACCAACTTCCGTTCCTCGTATCATGTGGTTCACTTCAACAATGCCTTCTTTCAGCAGGCTTCGGTTTTGGAACATGACAGCGAAGCGGAACTGAATGCCGACGGTGCCAACGAACTGCAGCAAGCCTATGACGACGTCAATCAGGTTTGTTTTCAGGAACAGTTCCGCAAGTCGGGCATGGTGAGAATAACCCTTTTACCTCAGGCAGGTTATGATGAAGAGGTGATGAAGACCTTAGGCAGCTATGTGGATGAACTGCTGGAACGACAGGTTCCGCAGCAGGACATAGCCATTCTGGTGAGAAGCAACCGCTACATCCCACAAATCGCCGATTATTTCTTGCAGACACGACCTCGTGTCACCATCATCAGTGACGAAGCCTTCCGTCTAGACGCTTCACTGGCGGTCTGTACGCTGGTAAGCGCCATGCAACTGCTCATCCGCGAAAACGACCAGCTGGCTCGTGCCAGTGTCGAGAAAGCCTATTATACTATTCACAAGGCACCCTTGGGCAGTCTGCTCGACGATGCCCGGACCACCCTACTCCATCTGCCCATGGTGGATATGGTGGAACAAATGTACCAGCTGTTGCAACTCAGTAAGCTGAACGACCAAGGTGCATACCTGTGCACTTTCTTCGACAAAGTGAATGACTTTGTGACTGATAATGGTACAGATATTGAGGGATTCCTCACGCTATGGGAAGAGAGCATTCATGAGAAGACCATCCCCAGCGACAACAAAACAGGTATTAGAGTGATCAGTATCCATAAGTCGAAGGGTCTGGAATTCAAGCATGTCATCGTCCCCTATTGCGATTGGCGTCTGGAGTTAGGCGGAACCCTTTGGTGCCAGCCCACAGAAGCACCATATAACCAGTTACCCCTCGTACCGGTTGATTATAGCGGTAAGCTGAAAGACACGATCTATGAAGACGATTATGTCTTTGAGCACCTGCAGAACTGTGTGGATAACCTCAACCTGCTCTATGTGGTCTTTACCCGTGCCAAAGAAAACCTGTTTGTTATTGGCAGAAGAGACGCAACAGGAACAAGGAGTATGCTCATACAACAGGTGCTGGACAAGCTGGAGTTAGACGGTGCCCGGAAAGAGATGCCTGAAGAGAAAGATCAGCCCATACGCTTTGAGTACGGAGCATGGTCGGTTGATGCTTCATCACACAAGGAAAAGGATGATTCTTCCAACGTGTTCCTCAAGAAATCCGAACCCATGCACATTGATGTGGAGAGTTACGACAGTCGGGTTGACTTCCGTCAGAGTAACCCCAGTAAGGACTTTATCGATGATTCCTCATTAACCGACGAGGAGCGGCAGCGTAACCAGTACGTCAAGATGGGTAACATCCTGCACCACCTGTTCTCGCAGATCCGCACCACCCAAGATATCCCTGGTGTATTGCGGCAACTGGAATACGACGGTGTGTTGTATGATGAGGAAATCTCTGCCGAGAAGATTAAATCCATGCTCGAGAAACGCTTAACCCATCCAAAGGTAAGTGATTGGTTTTCTGACAAATGGAATTTGTTCAATGAGTGCAGTATTATCCGCACAGACGAACATGGAGAACTTGTGGAACGCCGTCCTGACAGGGTGATGACCGATGGTAACCGCACCATCGTTGTCGACTTCAAATTCGGCAGTCAGCGGGAAGAATACCACCAGCAGGTGCGTGAGTATATGCAGCTGTTACAGCAGATGGGTCATCCCCAGGTGGAAGGTTATCTGTGGTACGTATATAGTAATCAGATCAAGGAGGTGAACGTATGAAGACATTCCTGGAATTTGTCGCAGAAGACATCATCAAGAAGCATGGAACCGAGCTGTCGAGAATCGCAGTGGTATTCCCCAACAAACGTGCCTCATTGTACTTGAACGGCTACTTAGCCACATTGGCAGGAAAACCCTTATGGAGTCCTGCGTATGTCACTATCAGCGACCTGTTCCGCCAGCAGTCAGACCTCATGGTGGGCGATTCGGTGAAGCTCATTTGCGAGCTCTACAAGAGTTTCATCAAGTGCACCGGTATCGAGGAGACGCTCGACCATTTCTATGGCTGGGGACAGCTGTTATTGGCCGATTTCGATGATATAGACAAGAATATGGCCGATGCTGATCAGGTGTTTGCTAACCTGCGCAACCTGCATGAGCTGGATAGTGTCGACTATCTCTCCGACGAACAGAAGCGCATTCTCAGGAAGTTCTTCAGTAACTTCACCGACGATCATGAGACAACACTCAAGCGGAAGTTCCTCGAGCTGTGGAGTCATTTCAGCGAGATCTACCATGATTATCGCGACCGTCTGCGCAAGCAAGGTTTGGCCTACGAGGGAATGCTCTATCGGGAAGTAACCGAGAAGAAGCAGTTGTCATTGCAGTACGACCATTACATCTTTGTGGGATTCAACTTGTTGCAGAAGGTTGAACAGAAGCTGTTCCAGTCGTTGAAGGATGAGCAGAAGGCCTCGTTCTACTGGGATTTCGATCATTATTATATGAAAGGTACACGCGACAGGTTACTGCCGGAGAACGAAGCAGGGCATTTCATCTCCGCCTACCTGTCACGTTTCCCCAACGAACTCGACAGTAGCGATGCGGTCATCTACAACCATCTCAACCACGACAAGCAGGTAACGTTCATCAGTGCCCAGACCGAGAATGTGCAGGCCCGCTACATCAGTCAGTGGCTCCAGCAGGAAAACCGTATTGCCGACGGCAGGAAAACGGTCATTGTGATGTGCGATGAAGCCATCCTCCCCACAGCCGTTCACTGTCTTCCCCCGTCGGTCGAAGAGATGAATGTCACCACGGGTTATCCTTTGCAGCATGCACTGATAAGCTCTTTGGTGAAACAGGTGGTGAACCATCATCTCTATGGAGGAAGGCGCACCTATAAACAAGTCATGCGGCACCCGTACTTCAGTCTGTTATCCGCCTCCGAAACACCCGTAGTCATCAGTCAGGCAACCCCTTCCACGCTCAATGCCCATCTGCTGAACGTGGTTCGTTCCGTGGCCCTCGACGATTCCCACTCGCAGTTCGAGCAGGAAGCCATCTTCAGGATGTACACCTTACTGAACCGTCTGCAGAACATCCTCACCGCCGACCAGCTTGAAATCGACCTCGTTACCTACCAGAAAATGCTGAACCAGCTCATTGCCAGTACATCGATTCCTTTCCATGGAGAACCGGCAAGAGGTATTCAGCTCATGGGCGTACTCGAAACCAGGAACCTCGACTTCGATCATGTGCTCATCCTCTCGTGTCAGGAAGGGAACATGCCCAAGGGCGTGAACGATTCCAGCTTCATCCCCTACTCCATCCGCAAGGCCTACGGACTCACCACCATTGATCATAAGGTGGCGGTATATGCGTATTATTTCCACCGACTCATCCAGCGGGCAAAGGATGTAACCATCCTCTATAACAACTCCACAGAAGACGGTCATACGGGCGAGATGAGCAGGTTCATGCTCCAGCTCATGGTAGAGAGTAACCTGAACATCGAAAGGAAAACGCTGCAGACCGGTCAGGAACAGACTCCCCTGAATCCAGACCCCATAGAAAAGGCGCCAGCGGTCGTCACCAAGCTCCGCGCCATCGCCCAGAAAGGCTTCTACCCCACCTACATCAACCGCTATCTCCGCTGTCAGCTGCAGTTCTACTATAACCATATTGAAGGCATCCGCGAGCCCGACGAGATGGATGAAGAGAAGATAGACAACCGTACCTTTGGTAATATCTTCCACAAAGCATCCGAGTATCTCTACACGAAGATGCGGCGCAGCGACCTGATGGTTTTGCCTGAAGACATTGAGTTCATGCAGAAGAACCCACAGGAGATAGAGATGGCTGTTGACAAAGCTTTCAAGGAAGAGGTGTTTGATAAACGACAAATGCCCACCGGTGCACAGAATGATTTGAACGGACTCCAGCTCATCAACCGTGAGGTAGTGATCCATTACCTGAAACGACTGCTCCGGATAGACAAACAATTAGCACCTTTCCAGGTAATCGGACTCGAAGAGAAGGTGGGTGGCATCATGGACATCGATACATCAGTTGGTAAGATCACCGTCAACATGGGCGGCATCATCGACCGTTTGGACAGGGTATGGGACCAGGAAGCGGGAACCCATAGAATACGTGTGGTTGATTACAAGACCGGCAGCAGGGCGCTCACATCGAAGATCAATACGGTGGAGGAAATCTTTGAGCAGCCCATCGTTCCGCAGAAACATGCCAACTACTATCTGCAAACCATGTTGTACTCCCTTTTTGTACAACACGATGCGAAACACAACAGGAATCATCTGCCTGTAGCACCCGCATTACTGTTCATACAACACTCCGGGGCCGACGACTATGATCCGATTCTACCTATGGGGAAAGAGAAGATGAAGGATATCAGCAGGTATGAGGAACCGTTCAGCAAGGGTATCCGGGAGGTGCTCACAGAGATCTTCGAGCCGTCAGTACCCTTCAAGCCTACTGCCGACCGCGCCATCTGCGCCACCTGTCCCTACCGTCAGTTCTGCGGTTTGTAACTACCGCATGGATTCCTCCACGAAGCACAGCGGAAGGAGGTCGCGTATCGTATCAATCACATACACGCCCTTCGTACCGTACAGGTAGATCTTCATGGGTTTACCGTACCGCTGTTCAATCTCAAGGATTACCTGACGACAGGAGCCACAGGGTGAAACAGGATCTTCGGTAAAGCCATTGTCATTACGAGCTGCTACAGCCAGTGCCACTATCGACAGTTCAGGATGCTGCGCCTGTGCCGCAAAGATAGCCGTACGTTCAGCACAAAGCGTCACGGGGAAGGCCGCATTCTCCTGGTTGGCACCTATAATTTCAGAACCATCTTCCAATCGTATGGCCGCTCCTACCCTGAAGTGTGAATAGGGAGAATAGCTGTTGTCTGTAGCCTGCATGGCTTTCCGCACCAGCTGCTGTTCCGCCTCGTTCAGTTCCTCCAACTGACAGAACTGGATGTTTTGTTCTAATTTTATCGTTTTCATATTTCAGGTCGTAGTAAATTTTCAATTTTCAATTTTCAATTCCTCATAGCACCCCGCATCCGGCTCCTCATCCCTCCTTCGTCCGTCACGGTCGGTGGGTAGTGCAGTGACTTTGTCGGCCCTACCTATAGCCGTAGATTTCTCAGACAAGTGGAAGTCGTAGCGTTGCTTGTCGATATCCACCAGCATGAACAGCTTCTCACCGCTGATGGCAGCCGTATCCTTCACCTCCTCCCACAGGATATTAGTAAAATGCGTAGAGTCGTCCACCTCAGGCGTTCTCAGGATGGAATGAGCGAACGTATAGTTAAAGGTGGTAGAGTCGTTCTGTGCCCCCATAATCACATCCTCGGCGTAGCCCGTGATGATCGAGTTCATGCAGTTCAGCTGTTCCAGCGGGTGCTGCGCATCAGCAGCAAACAGCAAGGCCGGTCCTCTGTTGCTATCAAAGGGATAGAACTGCGCCAGCGTACAGTGGTTAAGACTGACGTCACCACCGAGAATATCCAGACACGCCCCGAGGGTGTTGGTCAGCTGACAGTTCTCCAACGTCACCTTCGCATTCACGGCACTCAGTCCTGCCCCCTGACAGTTATGCACCGTCACGTTCCGCATGGTCAGCTTCTGTCGGTCAACCGCTGCAGAGTCGCATACAATCCCGTTGAACGCACCATGCACATCCGTATATTCCAGTACATTATCATACGAACTCTCGTAGATATGAATACCTTGCCACTGTCCGCTCACCATGTCATACGGCAGGTAGTCGAACATCCTGTCCATCCTGTCGCCCCGCAGCACCACATTCGCCTCGGCCGTACCCTCCGTCATCAGTCGTCCGTACACCTCCAGTCCGCTATTTCCATGGAAATAAACGGTCTTCCCTGCTGGAATCCGTAACGTAGCCCCCTCCTCCACGCGCATCATCCCGTAGATGATGGTAGGTTTGGAGCCCTCAAGTACCAGTTCGTCCTTCACCGTTACGTCAGTCAGGATATCCGCATCCCATGTGTACGCATTCAGATTCACCTTCTGCACCGCCCCGCTTTCCAGGGTGAACACCAGGTTATCTTCGAGTATCTGCGGATCAGAATATCCGTTCTCTGGCGATGTCAGTTCCACGAACACCCGGATACTATCCTTGTTACGAATTTCAAGGTTATGCGTCTGATAGCCCGCCGACTGTCCTAAGTAAACACCATCCACATTCACCCTGTAGCCCGTCTGGTTACCGTTTGCCAGTCGCACATCCACACACCTGATGCCTTCACCCGAACGGTTAAACACCCAGAAGGTGCGCGTGCTCGACGGAATCTTCGAGAACACCGTGTCCATCTTCACCGTATCGGTGGAGAACGTGAGTAGATACGACGGGGAAGTCGTAAACGAGTCATCGTCAGTACATGCCACACAGAGCACGACTGTCAAGAGGAATTGGATCAGATATCTACATTTCATTATACCAATAACGCTGTTTCCCCCTCGTTTATTGTACCACGCCCAGTGTTTAGAGGTTTTTGCACTCCTCTATCCACAGCGTACTCATCGCATCCGAAGGCATACGCCAGTCGCCTCTTGGCGACAGACTCACGCTACCCACCTTCGGTCCGTCGGGCAGGCACGAGCGTTTGAACTGCTGTGAGAAGAACCTCCTGATGAACGTGGTGAGCCATTTCTTGATAGTCTCATCATCGTATTTCCCTTCGAACGCATGCTGAGCCAGCAGGAAGATCTTCCTCGGTGAGAACCCGAAGCGCAGGAAGTAATACAGGAAGAAGTCGTGCAGCTCGTACGGACCCACCAGATCCTCGGTCTTCTGCTTGATATTCCCCTTCTCGTCAGCCGGTGTCAGCTCAGGTGAGATCGGTGTATCCAGCACATCGAGCAGCACCTCAGCCCCCTTCTTGTCATCCCCTTCCATCTCTTCAGCCACATAGCGCACCAGATATTGTATCAGCGTCTTGGGCACACTCGCGTTCACGCCGTACATCGACATATGGTCGCCATTGTATGTGGCCCATCCCAGGGCCAGCTCACTCAGGTCGCCGGTGCCCACCACGAAGCCTCCGATCTTGTTCGTCAGGTCCATCAGGATCTGCGTACGCTCCCTTGCCTGCGCATTCTCATAGGTCACATCATGCACCTTCGGGTCATGCCCTATATCCTCAAAGTGCTGCATCACCGACTTGGCGATATTGATTTCCTTGATGGTCACCCCTAAGCTCTCCATCAGGGCGATGGCATTATGATAGGTACGGTCGGTTGTACCGAATCCAGGCATGGTCACGCCGATGATTCCTTTGCGCGACAGTCCGAGCTTATCGAACGTCTTCACGCACACCAGCAGCGCCAGCGTACTGTCCAGTCCGCCACTGATACCAATCACCACGTTCTTACTGTTCGTATGCAGCATACGCTTCGCCAGTCCGCTCACCTGAATATTCAGTACCTCATCACAGCTGTTCTTCATATCCTTACTCTTCGGGATGAACGGATGAGGATCAATCTCGCGCAGCATGACAAAGTCGCGCGGTGTAATGGAGTGTGCATCCAGTATCGAAGCCACATTACCGCGTTGCGCGTTCACATACGTACTGTTCGTTCTCCGCTCCGTGCGCAGTCGCTCAATATCTATTTGTGAGATAATCAGTTGCGGCTTCATACTAAAGCGTTCTGCAGAGGCAATCAGCTTACCGTTTTCGTATATCAGCGCATTACCGCCATATACCACATCCTGTGTACTTTCGCCGAAACCGCTGCTACTGTAGATATAGCCTGTAATGGTGCGGGCACTCTGCTGCGCCAGCACCGATTTCAGGTAAGCGTGCTTACCAATCAGCTCATCACTGGCAGAGAGGTTGAATATCAGGTCGGCACCCGCCAAGGCCAGTCGGTTACTGGGAGGCGCAGGAGCCCACACATCCTCGCATATCTCGATACCTAAGATAGCACCGTCGCAAGTACGAATCAGCTGCGGTTCCCTTGTCACCGTAATCCTCGTACCCGCAAAGCGTATCTCCGTAGGATGCAGATCCTGCGATGAAGCGAACCACCGTTTCTCGTAGAACTCACTGTAGTTCGGCAGATAAGTCTTGGGAATCAGCGCCAGCAGGTCACCTTTCTGAATCACCGCTGCGCAGTTCAGCAGTAGGTCGCCCACGATAACGGGCAGCCCCACAATCGTTATCACATCCAGTTTCCTGGTAAAGTCCAGCAGCATCATCACTGCCGTCTCCGTCTGTTCCAGTAATGCGCGCTGACGGAACAGGTCCTGACAAGTATAGCCTGTGATGCACAACTCTGGGAATACGATAACCTCCACGCCTTTACCTTCAGCCTGAGCAATCATGCTCTCAATCTGCTGGGTGTTAAAGATACAGTCGGCCACCTTCACTTGAGGGATAGCCGCAGCCACTGTGATAAATCCGTTTTGCATGCTCTTTCGTACCGTTAGTTTAACCTATGATACCGCAAAGATAAAGCAAATAATTGAAAACACCAAATAATCCCCTGAAAAACGCGGTTTTACTCCGATTGATACTGTGGGATGAGACCTTCAAACGATTAGTGACTTGTTTGGCGAAGACGTAAGCGTAGTTCATTTGTGATGGTGCGTTGGTATATTTGTCTGAACCTCTCGTCCGTCCATTCATCGACAAGCACGTCGGGCAGAATGAGGGCGCGATAGCGAGTCAGTAGTTCGTTGACGGTCGGCATGAGCGAACGGAGTCCTTCGTGGTCCTGGTGTGCGACAGAGCCACAGATTCCGTAGAATGTCTCAATCAACTTCTTGGCAGTCGGCGATTCGCTATTGTGACTTCTTGCATAAAGGTCGCCTGTTTGTTGTCCCCAAACGAAATGAAAACTCATGGTCCTATGGTCGAAGAATGACGGCATTATGGGAATAGGCATATTGGGATTTCTGACGACATAAGTATCAATCAAGCTCGCGTTGGCTTTCGGATTCATGTGCACGGCGGTATATACAGCCAGCAGATGAAGGCGTTGGATGGAGTCGTAGGCTGCCACGTCCACTTTCATCTTAAATGATTTCACTTCGCTTTTCCCAAGTGTGGGATAGTTGGGATGAACGTCGTAACATTTCAGCAATACCAGAGCCGTGTCTTTCACATCATAGGTGAGGGCAATAGGGCCTTCGTTAGGAGGCAAAACCACGAACAGATAATCATGCTCAGGACAGGTATCGTATATTCTGTCCTTTTTCTCGTAGTAGGCATCCCAGATACGACGCCTTTCCTTTTGCTCCTCCTCGGTGGTTGCTTCGCCGGAGAATATCGGTTGATGACCCCCTGTCAGCCATTCCTTCGCTTCTAGATTACCTTCGTAGCGGAAGGTCTCGATTGTGTTTTTGATATACTCCACTCCCTGACGGTATTTCAACATGGAGCTGGCTTCCAAACGGTCAGTCTGCTTGTCTTCGTCTGTCTGTGCCATGGCCATACTTGTCATGAGTGCCAGCACGACAATAATCAAACTTTTCTTCATAGGTCGATTCGTTTTAGTAACATTTATTTAGTGGTGGCTCTCTTATAACCATATATTAACTTCTTTCATCAAGACGTTATACTTTTTCTTTTGATAATCAAGGGTCACAGTTTTACAGCCAACATACGAAATGCGGACCTTGTCCTTGTTGTTTCTGAACTTCATGGTGAATTTGCCGTTGTTGTCGGTAATAGTAGCTTCTATGATGCGACCGTTCTCGTCTATCTCACAGACAGTTGCTCCCATGAGCGGACCCATATCGTCTCTCACAACACCACTTATGGTATAGCTAGTTCCCAACGGTTCATTCGTTGCTTTTTTGGTTGTGATCTCAATCACACCATTTTCACCTTGCAGACCATAGACGGCCGTTGCCGCAGCATCCTTTAATACCGTCTTCGTCTTGATGTCGTCAGGGTTGATGTCCGAAAGTTTACCATGGTAGCGAACACCATCCACAATGATCATCGGGTCATCATTGTTACGACGCTTCGGAGGAATTCTGAAGACAACTCTTGGGAAATGCTTACTGATGGAATCCTGCACTTCTTCACTCATCTCGCCACTGATGGTCAGTTCGTCAATCTGCAGGTTGTAGAACCACTCAGGCAGTACCACTTCGTCAGTAAATTCCAGTCGTAGCTTTTTGACATGTGGCAAATCCTTAAGGAAGTCAGGCACTCTTCTCACACGCAATTGAATACCATCAGAAAATTGCTGGTTATCTTTTGCCACGAGACTTTTCAAGATAACATCATCGCTTTCCATCTGTCGTACCACCCACCCCATCTTGGGTGTGAGGGCACGCGTCTCTTTATCCACCTCGGTTCCGATAAAGCCAGCAATAAGTTGTAGTGGCGTTTCAAGTTTAACACTACCATCGGCAATATCGATGATTTGGTATTTGAAGTCCACATACACCCGTTCCGAAGGCATCGACTCCGTATGCGCCACCTCATCGAGTGTCACTCCGTTCTCGTTAGGGAAGAACTTGAGTATCCATCCATCTAATTGGGTAGGTTCACGGAAGTCGCAACCGCCACCAATCAGTTTGTTAGGATCATTCTTCTTCACCATGTTCTTCCAGAATTTCTGGTTAGGGTTCCCATTGGATGCCCTCACAAACTCCCTCAGGATGGGCTTCAAACTATTGATCCATTCTGTCATGTCATACTGCTCCAGTTGCTGCGTCTTATCCAACACCTTCTGCCAGTCATCAGGTGTTCCTTTGAGGGTGATGTTCGGAATGCCACAGGCCAGATAAACAACGATAAAATCAAAATAGTTTTTCATGGTTTCCATCAGCGTGATCTGCGAGGTGATGCGCTCGGTTACGCCAGTGGTGGAGAAATCGGCGGTGATGGTCTTGGCAATGTCGCCCTTGGTGTTCTCGTGGATTCTTGCTGTGAAGTCAGACAGGATCTGTTCCCAGTCTGTTTCCTCCGTGAGCAAATCCTTGTCAGTCTGTACTGCCAGATCCATTTTCCCATCATGACTCACAATCATGTCACGCATCTCCTCCGCATGGGCATCCACATAACGGGCGAATCCCTGACTGATCAGCACCCATATCATGTCTGGTGAGAGCACGAGCGGACGGTGTTCGGCATAAGCTCGCACTACCGTTTTGAAGAACACATCCTTCCCTGTGAAGGTATAGAAAAACTCGTCATCAGAAAAGCTTCGGGCAATGATGGCGTGCGTATCACCAGGCACGCCTTCATCACGGAGGATGCCATAAAGCGCAAAAGCACCACTCTTCAGAGATTCCTCCATGGGATAATCATCTTCTATCGGCTTCAGGTCCTCGTCAACCACAAAGGTGATGCTACCCTTCGACTTTTGGAGGATGCCGTTGCTGTTTTGTGCCGTGGCCATACATGAGACGAGCGCAAGTGTAAAAATGGTAATACTTCTCTTCATAGATTAATTGGGTTTATTTATAGATGTTAGTATTTAGAGTAATCAGTATAATTCCGTACTCAACGTACCATCGAAGCTGATGGGATCGCTGTTCAGCGAGCGTACGCGAATGATGGCCTTGCCAGTGTCGTAGAGTTCCATCACATAGTGGTATTTGTCCTCACGCGTTCTCACGTCGATATCTATCTGCGTGTATTTCTTCGACTTGGGGATGCTGGTCTTATAACTCAGCACCGGTTCCTCGAAGTTCAGACCAATCGAGGGTGAAATCGTTGATGATACACGGGCCTGACCTAAATAAGGCAGATAGCTGTGCAGCGTATCGCCTCGCAATTCCAGATAGAAGTCGGGCGTCACTGTTCTCGTCCCATAGCGCATGGTGTTCATCGTATGCACGTTGACACGCCAATGTTTCTCGGCAATGGCATCGGCTACAGTCCCCTTGCCTCTCTCGGTCCAATACGTATGACAATAACATAGAGACATATCACCACTCTTCGTTCGTTTGACGTCGAATTCCACATCTTCCTTGTCATTGAACTTCAAGACATAATCAATGGTGTCTTTGCCGTTCTGGTGGAACTCGTACATATGACTCTCCATGGCATTCTTGATCAGATTATTGATGACAGAGCAGATAGAATCAACCACCTCATCTTTAACCATTTCTTTGATTCCGCACATGGTATGCCTGAGTTTCGAATTTTTTTCACCGAAGTACGTCTGGTCATAGACAAGATTCATACCCTTTTTTCGCAGGTAATCCTCCAACTGTTGCAGCCGTGGATGGGGTTGTCCCATTCTCTTCATGTCTGGTTGTTCTGACAAAGAAAGATCGGTCATTTGATGTCCATGACGGTATTCGGCTTTGCCGTCAATAACATGAAAGCGCGCAAAATCCCAGATAGCGTCTTGGTTAATATCATCATTACGAAATACCAATTCGTACTTGATGGTATCCACCCCGTTCTTATGATACTCGAAGCGATAGCTCTCTGATGCCACCTTGCTTACCTGAGCAAAGATGTTACGAATGTAGTCAGTCATCACATGTCCATCTTGCTTCTGGAGGTAGGCATCCAACTCCCCGAGCTGCGCATCCGCTGTCTGACTGAATGCCGTTGTTGCCCATGCCATTAACAATATGAATATATATCGCTTACTCATAATCAGTTATTCAATTTATCTTCAATAGCTTGTTGAAGTCGTTTACCCCTCATACGAATCTGCTCTTCATGCTCTGTCATAGCCACAAGCGGATCTTGATCTAAAGAGAATTCAGCATCATTTGTAGGTTCTTCAGCGGTGGGAATCAGTTCAACCAACTTGGTAACGGTCTGCTGCTTCTTCACCGACTTCCTGACGGGTTGCACCCTTGCCTTAGCTACCGTTTGCTTCGGCTCCTCCACAACAGGTTCTGGCGTTTCATCTACAGGTTCTGATGCTTCAACAGACTCAGTAACCGATGCGGGCGATTCAGCCTGCTGCTGGGGAGCCTGTTCCTCCATCTGCTGCGCCACCACAGGTTGCTGGGTTGACTGCTCCTGTGTGAAGTGGATGACCAAGAACAGGGCGATGCAGGCAGCAGCAGCCACGGCAGCATAGAGCCACAGGGGTTTATGCTTCGCGGGTGCTTGCTCTTCCTCCAGACGTTGCAGCAGACGCTCGTTCAGGTCGTCAGACACGGGTTGCAGTTGCTGCTCCCGTCTGTTAACCGCTTCGCGCAGGTTCTTATCGTTATTGAGTTCGTTCATCATTCAAAGAGATTTAATCATTCGATAGAGTTTCTTACGGATACGACTCAACTGGGAGCCGACGGTAGAGGTAATGGAGCCCGTGACAAAAGCGATGTCGGCAAGACTCATATTGTCGTAGTAGAACATGCTTACAATGGCCTGCTCGTGCGCTGGCAGCTTTTCCAGGGCCTGTTCCAACTGTTGTATCGTCTGTTCGTCCTGAGGCTCTTCATCGGGCGCTGCCAGACTGTTACTCAGCTCGTGGTCGTCCATCGATACGATGACAGGACTCTTCCCTCTGATGAAGTTCAGCGACTCATGGTAAGCAATGCGGTTGAGCCATGTGGCCAGTGTGGCCTGTTGCGGATCATAACCCTCTATGCCACGCAGCGCTTTGACGAACACATCCTGATACACCTCTTCGGCATCCTCACGCAGCGGTACAATACGCTGCACCATGCGAAACACCATCGGACCATAGGTTGCGAGCAACTGCTGGCATGCTGCCGACTTTCGCTGTCGCAGTTCACTAATCAGAATGGTTGTCTCTTTTTCCATGTAAATGCCTTCTATCTATATGTACACACAAGATAGAAAATTATTGCAATTATTCCGAACTTTTTATCGAATTTCTTAATACACCGGCCGAGAGAGCAGGAATGGACAACACCACATCGTTCCCGTCAATCGTAGCCTTTGTCTTCTTCAGGGCCACGGCATTTTTGTTTTCCATACTATTAGCTACAGTCAGTGAACCCGGGGCATAATACTCGTATTCAGCCCCCGACACACCCTTCCAATCGCCTTTGATGCGCAGGGTGGCCTCCTTCTCCGTGGGGTTCACCACCTTCACAATCACATCGGCACCATTCTCCGACATCGTGGTACTCACACTGATATCGCCCGTCTCACCGCTGTACGCCAGTCGGTACTTCGAGAAATGATCATACCACAGCTCCGTTACCTGACAGTTCGGAGCCTTGAACAGATCCTTATAGTCGAAGTTGATGAACGCATTATTCCAGTCGGGCGCATCCGTACGACGGATGAACAAGGCCGCAGCACCCATGGCCACCACATCCCGTTGTTCACACATATTGAGGAATCCACCAGCAAACAGTCCCGTACGCCAATCGATACTGTTCAGGTTCCACTCAGAGATGAACAGTTTGATGTTCGGATTCGGTCCGTTGGCAATCATCTCCGCATAACGGTCGTACTGCTGTCCCAGTCGTACAGGTCCTGTGGCATAACCGCCTTGTTGCTCATAGTGGTGCAGACTCAGATAATCGAAATAGTTACCGCTACGTTGGATGAACTGCTCATCCTCGCGGAACCCGCCACAAGCGATGATCTTGATCGACGGATCAATCTTCCGCATCGCCGTACTGAAGTCGCGCACGCACTTCTCATAGCGGTCGATACCCATCTCCCACATCTCATTGTCTATCTCCCAATACTTCACGTTATACGGTTCCGGATGACCGTTTGCTGCACGCTTCGCACCCCATTCATCCGTGGCAGGCGCATTACAGTAGCGCACCCAGTTCACCGCATCCTGAAGAATCTGATCATACTCCTCGGCAGGACGCTCAAACTTCACGCTCACCACGATGATCGGTTCCGAATTCACCTCACGACAGAAGCGTATGAACTCATCCGTACCGAAACAGTTCTGGTCGTAATCCATCCACATCCAGTGAGCCCAACGCTCACGGTTCTCCTGCGGACCGATACCCCATTTCCAGTCATATTGGGCTACATAGCCACCGCCAGGCCAACGCATACAGGTGGGATGCAGCTCCTTCACAGCTTTCAGGATGTCAGGACGGAATCCACCTAAATTCTTACCTGTCTGCGTGGTCATCGTCGCCATATCCACCTGCACCGTTCCGTTCTTGACCATAATGACGAAGTCGCAGTCGCAACTAAACCTGGTGATCCTCTTGGCGTTCTCTACGCCTAGTTTTTCAAGGGAACTGGGTATCGGGACGGTCTCCACGCAGATTCTGCAATGACCGTCGGTACCTTCAATCATCTGGGGAACGAGCGTGAAGTCATATTTCTTCCACTCCTTGCTCACCTTAAATGACTGGCGAGCGATAATATTGCCTTTCGTACTGCGCAGTCCGACAATCAGCTCTCCTTTGCCTTTTGCATAGATGGAGCCTACAAGGTTATCGCCATCAATGTCCAGCGGACCTTGGAAGATGCCAGCCTCGGTCTTACCTGCGGTAATCTCCTGCGAATAACGCATGTTAATGGCATCATCCTTGATCAGACGGTATTTACCATCACCAAAGGCAGTCCACTGCTGGGCCACCGATGGGATCTGAACATCGCCAGGAGTCCCCTCAAACAGTACCTTACCATCAGCAGCAGTCAGTTTGATGTTACGATAGGTAGCCTCGGTATAGTTCACCCAGAAGGTGATGAAGTTACGGTCGGCCATCTCTAAGCCCTCATGACTCAGCACCTCCTTATCGTCCCAATACACAGTGGCCTTACTTCCTCTACTCACAATGCGCAGCTTATGCCACCTCTGTTCCTCATTCACCTGCTCTTTAGTAGCAGGAGCCGATGCCAAGGGTACCAGCGTATTCATGCGACGTCCTGGTCGTCCGCCAAAGCCCTGCGATTCACGTACCTCCATCTGACAGATAGAGAAATCGGCTGTAGAGCTCTGCTGTTGCAGCGCAGCCCGTGCCGCAGCCTCGTTGGCCGCATCGATCTGCGACTGTGTCTGTGCGGGCGTAAACGTTCTACTCTCATAGTACGGATCATGAATGCGTATATAATAAGGCGATCCATCGGTCTTATTACGGAATGCGAAACGAATGTCCATCAGTCCTCCACTCCAGCTGCGCCTTGCCAGCTTATATGCTCGCCAGTTCACCTCCATGGTCAGGTCAAAGTCACAGGTGCCTATACTGTCAATCTTCAGCGGTTGCTCATAGCGTGTAGGCGAATGAAGCACCAAGTCATCATCCATAAACCAGCCGTCGAAGTAACCATCGCGTGGATGAATGCCAGGATACTGCTCAGGTTCGAACGACCGTTCCTGTATCAGTTCCTGCCACACGCCGTTGTTGGCACTGAAATAGATGTGTTCGAATAGTTGTCCGTACAGCATCTCATCGATAATCCCAGCAGGTTTCTTACTATCCACCGTGATCACATATTCACTTGTGCTCTGTGCCAGCACCACAGTTCCCATCCCCAGCATCATCAAGCACGCAATACTTTTCACAAACGCCATCTTTTTTACTCCAGCAGTCATAAGTTATTGTTTTTAGATTTATGTTTACAATTATCCATTAAATTTTGTCCTTTTGTTCTTTGGTCTAAAATAAATATGTTCTTATGTTATTATGTCTAAAACGTTCTTCTGTCTAAATCGTTCTTCTGTCTTTATTTGTTGATTATGTCTTTCAGCAGCGTATTAAAGTCAATCACATCATCGGGCTTCGGCGAGTGCCCCAGTACTACCACCACCAGCTGTTGCGATGGGAAGATAAAGATGTCCTGTCCGTCGTGCCCGTCACAATAGAACATATCCTTCGGCACGTCAGGGAACTTCCCGTTTCCGTTTAGCCAGAACAGCGAGCCATAGTGGTTACCACTGTCAGCTGCCGGTGTGCGTGTATAGTCCACCCACCCCTCCGGCAGGATCCTGTTGTCACCCACGCAGCCGTCATTCAGGTACATCTGTCCGAACCGAGCGAAATCCCTTGCCGTGGCATAGAGGTACGACGACCCGATAGGCGTGCCGCTCATGTCCTGTTCAAACACCGGATTAACGATGCCTAACGGCGCAAAGAGACGTGTGTGCATATAGCTCAGGAACGCCTCGTCTGATGGGAACATCCTGCGCAGATAGCGCACCACGATATTCGTACTGCCGCTGGCATATTTCCAGTGCGTGCCCGGCTCATACTCAAGCGGTTTCGATAGTGCGAAAAGACCCATATCCCGTTCGCAGTGCAGCATGATATTGATGTCCGACCGCGCCCCATAGTCCTCGTTCCACTCCAGTCCGCTCTGCATCTGCATCAGGTCGTGCAAGGTAATCGCCCTGCGCCCGTCGCCCTGCCACTCAGGAATATCCATCGGCGCATGAATGTCCAGCAGACTGTCTTTCACCATGATACCGATCAGCGCATTCACAAAGCTCTTCGCCATGCTCCAGCTCAGCAGCTTCGTATCCCTGCCAATACCCTTGTCATAACACTCAGCTACCACCCCACCCTTGTGCAGCACCACGAAGGCAAAGGGATGACCGTTATAGGCACGCTCTTCGACGAACGCCTTGGCGATAGGTGCCAAACGAGCTGCCATTGCCGAGTCGCCCGCAGACAGCTCTGCTCTGAAGGTAGAATCCTGCTCCGCCAGCGCTTTCTTCAGTACCTCAAACGGGAACTGCTGTTTCCTCAGCTCATCTACGCTTGCGCCACGCAGCAATGTCACGCCGTAGCCCTCGCGGTACACCGCCACCGATTTACCCCAAAGAAACCTACTGGTAACCGTCTTGTTCTTATAGTCAACCGTGTTCTTTGCATAGCGAATGAACGAAAAGTTCAGGTCGATCGCCTCCACCTCCTTCGCCTCACGCCCCGATACAAACACCGCCGAAGCCAGATTCTTCGCAGCATAGCCCGTAATGATAGGCAGCAGTCGGTTCAGGTAGATACACCCGCCAATAATGGCAAGAACGATTACAATGGCTACATAGCGTAATACCTTTTTCATGGATAATCAGTTTGTTTATTCGTTCGGCAACAGCTTGGCGTTGAAGTTTACCGGCTTGCCTTCGGAGTCGTAGGAGAATTGGTTCATGGTGTACTGCGGATTGTTTTCGATGAACTGTTTGTAGTCGTCAAAGCTTGTGAAGGCCTCCTTACTGCGATTGCCGTCGTTGTCAATGGCATAGACTTTTCCCTCATCGGCGATTTTCGTTACGGCCTCGAAGTAGCTGCGATCCGTTTGCGCCTGCATGGCTGAATCGACAATCTCGGTTGAATCAACGGACTCTACACCCGTCATCTCGGGCGCGTTGGCCCTCTGCTGGCACCTCATGATGCTTCCAAGTAACATGAGTAACGTACCACCAATCAATAGCGCTTGCACATATGGCTTCTTCATAATCTTGTTGGTAATAAGTGGATTTATAGTTTATCGTGTGCAAATATAGGAAAAGATTTCGATATTGTAAAGGAATACACGATTATTTTCAAAAAAAGAAACATATGTCGTTGAGGTGCAGGCCTATAATGAAATGGGTAAAACAAAGTGGACCCCCGTAATAGAGGATGAGATTGCTCATCCTCTATTTTTAGTTCTGAAAGAAATTATCATAATTACCATAATTACTCCAGAAATAATATTTTTACTTTTTTATCTCACACAGAAATCACTCTAAGTTTGCAGCGTCTAAGAAAAAGATAGAATATTTTTTGCTTAGTAAGGTCCGATTCCCTACCTTTGTTGTAAGAAGGAGGAACCGGCCTGCTGGAGAGGGA
>Ga0256407_10000293_pt1 | contig 123515 bp, 106 predicted proteins | sample RumenRJG_04DNA_FD_193489 | JGI IMG/M metagenome (GOLD analysis project Ga0256407, IMG submission 193489) | Bovine rumen microbial communities from Lethbridge, Alberta, Canada - RJG_04 | ecosystem: Host-associated > Mammals > Digestive system > Stomach > Rumen | place: Canada: Alberta... | reverse complement strand
GTTCATGGCAAGCCTCCTGTCTGGTTTGGGGGATTTTGTGTATGGCGATGTATATAGCTTGTTATCTATTTTACATCACCTGCACAAAAATGACCCCCTCCGTGTCCAAAATAAGCTTACCACTTCATGCCAGACGGTGAAGAACGGATGACGTTCTGTATAATTTGCTTAATATCCGGCCAGACATGCGTTAAGGAAACGCCGGATGACAGTGTAAAAGGGAGGGGCAAGCCCCTCCCTTTCTGCTCGATTCGTCTATGCCGTCTTCAAAGGAAACATAACAACATTCGTCAGTCCAGCTTGAAGTCGAAATGCTGGGAATAATCCTCCTGGATGTTCAAACGGAGCGTCCTGTTCGCCAGGTCGTAAACCGCCGTGTGCCATGTCTGCCAGAAGTTATTTGGCTGGATGTTCCTGTCGTGCAGCTTGTATGTATCAAAGCTGTACTGGGTAATTGCTTTGAAATCCATGGGGGCGCTTGCGACTGTCAGATTTCCGTCGGTAAACTCCGTGTACCAGAACGGCTCCGTATCCGCTTCGTAAGCCTGGGTATATTTCACACGCTCCATCAAGCGGGCCATTCCCTCGGCGGATTCTCCGCCTTCCGCGTAATGCTCCTTCAGGATGGCGTAGCGCTCCACGCCGCAGGCATGGGGCGTAAGGATTGGGAAGCCCTCATAGGTTTTTCCCGCCGCCGTCTGCCCTGTCCGCGCTATATGCTTTGCGTAAGGAGTATTCGGCGCGTAGTTGACATAGAAATTGGTCATGATGTTGTCCGTGTCGTTTCTGGCAACAAGCTCGCCGTCAATGCATTCGATGATATACGTCTCCTTCTCGTCGGAGAGCATCCAGTGAAGTCCCCACGTGCCATAGCCGCCGTAAATGTCCATGTTCTTCAGCAACTCTACGCCATGCGCGGCGGACGTTGCGTGGTCGAGAACGTAGCGGACCACGGAGACGGCATGAATGCGCGGTTTGCCGTAATTGGTTGAGAGGAGAGTAGCAAAGTCCAGGTCAACGGCAGGAGCGACGTTGCAGTTCATGGCCACGCCGTTTTCATTGATGCCGTCAAAAGTCAGGTTCGGCATTGCGAGCAGCTGCGCTTCCGGAACGCTGTCAACTTCACTGGATTTCAGCGTGAGAATTGCGGCCAGTCCTATGCTTGCGTAACGTCCTTCTTTTGCGGCGACCTTGATCACGAATTCCGGGACGTCGGCGTAATCCAGATCCAAATTGCGGCCGTAGAAGTTTCCGTTGCGCACGGCGGAGCACGCGAAGCCGGTTTTGACCTGCTCGCCCGTCGCGAGGTCAACCGGGTAGTCGGTGTACTCCATGTAGTACAGGTACTTGTCCAGCTTCTTCGGGGCCGTGAAGGGGGCCGCCTGTGCCGCTGATACGTAAACGGCGAAACTGAACGCCATGAGCGCGGTCAATAAGAGACGGAACGCTTTTTTCGAGACAGTCATCGTATCTCCTCCTCGTATAGAATTTTTTTGCCCGGAGCGGACTCCAATATTAGTTTATTATTGTCGGATATTTTAGTCAATGGGGGTTCCGGATTGTCAAGCCGCAAATCTCCGCCGTACCCGGCCGTCATGGTCCGAAGCTGTCGGAAAATCTCTGCTGCAACACCATGCGATTTTTGCAGTATCGTTACCTCGTATCATCGTTGCGCTTCCGTTGTTGAGCGTTACTACCGTTTTACTACGATTGAGCACAGCATAAAAATAGCCTCTTGAAAAGATTTTGGTCTTTCAGGAGGCTATTATTACACTTGCGCTGCATACTTGCCGTTTCAAATCTGTCAGCAGTTCATGGAGCAACGCCGTTATTTGCAGGTCGATTTTTATCCTTCGCTTACATAACTCCGTTCGTTTTTCGACAGCGTTTCCCATCGTATCGCATTCGCCTCGACGCCGTGCCTGACGCCCCACGCCGCCGCAATGCCCGCCGCTTCGCCCATGCTCATGCAGGTGGGCTGGATGCGGAAGGAGGCCTGCGCGGTGAAGCTGCCGCTGGCGCAGCGCCCCGCGACAAGCAGGTTGGAAATCTCATTCGTCACCAGCGCGCGATACGGGATTTCATAATACTGGCCTTTTTTCAGTTTTTCAAAGAGATCCAGTTTGACGTCGTGGATGTCAATGGGGTACGCGGTGCGGCAGACCGCGTCGGGGAAATGGCGCGCCTTGAAATAGTCGTCGGCCTGCATATAGTATTTCCCGCAAATCCGCCACGATTCCCGCACGCCGATCATGCTCGCCTCGCGGCTGATGAACGCTTTCTCGAAGCCGGGGATGTGCGCCTTGAAGAATGCCGCCAGACGACGCGTCATTTTCCGCCCGAAGGTCACCGATTGGCTGCGGGAAATCGCGTCCGAGGCCGAGAAGGTCAAGGGCGGCATTTCCGGGCAGTTCATGGACATGGTATCGGGCTTGCCGATGATGGCAAAGGCCTGGATATACAGAATATCGTCTTCGGTGAGTTCGCCTCTTGCGACTCCGTCCTTAAAGAAGCTCTCGGTTTTTTTCCATTTGGCAAATTCCCAAAAAGGCGTGCGTCCCGCTTTCGCATCCGCTTGGAATTTCCGGACAGGTTCTTTGCCCAGCCAGGTATCTTTCAGTTCGTCATGGAAGAAATGAAAGACTTTCCGGAGGTCGATGCCGCTCATTTCAAACCGCAGGCTCATGGGCTGGTTGCGCCCGGTCTTTTCCGAGCCTTTTTCCGTCGGCACGCCTGCGAATCGGGAAAGCAGCGCATCGCCGGTGGCGTCGATGAAGACCTTCGCCGAGATTTTTGCCAGTCCCTCGACGGTCTGCACGACGCAGGAGGTGATGGCCCCGCCTTCGGTAATCGCGCCCACCAAAGCGGCGTCGTAAAGGACTTCCACGCCGGCTTCTTCGCACCATTCGTCATAAACCCAGGTCAGGCACTCCGGCACATAGAACCCCTGCCCGCCGCCGTAGGACGTATCAGTTTCGATGCCGAGCAGGGGTGGAACCCCCTGTTTCTCCATGCGCCTGTTAAGCTCCGTAATATAGGGCGTGTCGCTGTCATAGGCAAAAGTGCGCATACAGGGATAGACGCAGCCTTGGGTAGCCAAGCCGCCTAGTGTGACGCCGCGCTCGACCAGTACGACATTCGCACCTTTTTGCGCCGCGCTGATGGCCGCCGCCGTTCCCGCCGCGCCGCCGCCCACTACGCAGACGTCGACGTCAAAAAGCACGGGCAGCTCCGCCTCGGAAAAGTCTGCCGAGGGAGCGGGCGGCGCGGCGGCCTCCGCTTTCGGGGTATCGGATGTGCCGCCGAGGATTGCCCCGGCCGCCGTCAGTCCCGCCATCTTCATGAAACTGCGGCGGGAGATGGGAATCGAAAATGATTTTTCCATGAAATACCCTCCATTGGTTGTGATAAAATAACAGTCTGTTCCCTTTTGTCCTCGCAGAACTGCCGAATTTCCGGCAACCGCTTGTAGAGGTGCATGCCGGGGCAGTCGGCGTCATCGTTGAGATTCTGGTGTCCGACAATGACGCCTTTTCGCGTCGGGGCCAGCTCGTATTTTCGGCAGAGCCACGCGCAGAGCTCCTTCACGGAATCCATTTGCACTGCAGGGGGCTTGCCGAGGTCGAAATTTCCCGCCAGACAAATCCCTATTTTGCGCGTTTTGGCGGCAGCGCCGCCGCTTCGTCGAAGACAAGGCTCGCCGTGCCGTCCTCGTTCGCCTTCATCGTCGCCCGGACGCCGAAGGGGAGGAACGCGTTGTCCGAAACATGACCCGCGGGCACGCCTTTGATGACGGGTTTCCCCACGAGCCGCGCGTAATAGTCGATAACTTCCGCCGTCGTGGGATCTCCCGGGTCAAGATCGTCGTCGCCGCCCGTGAACGCCCCGAACAAAATACCGTTCACCCGATGGAGCAGTCCGGACTGCCAAAGTTGATAGAGCGCCCGATCAATCTGATAAGACGACACATCCACGTCCTCCAAAAAGAGCAGAGAGCCGTCGCCTTTCAGTTCATACGGCGTCCCAATCAAAGAAAGCACGATGCTGAGATTACCCCCCGTCACGACGCCTTCCGCCTCACCGGGGACGACGGCCTTCATCGGGGCTCCCTTTGGCGTCGGAAGCGCGCCCAGCGGCTCATCGGCCGCAATCCCCCGGAAAAATTCCCGCTCCGTGTACGCGGTCAAATTGCTGCCGGCCAGCGAGCCGAGCATAGGCCCGTGCACGGTGACAATCCCGCTTTTCTCCCCCAGGGCGGTATGCAGCGCGGTGATATCGCTGAACCCGATCAAAAGCTTCGGATGGCGGGCAATCTCCGTGTAATTGAGCTTGTCTAAAACGCGCGCCGAACCGTAACCGCCCCGCAAGCAAAGAATCGCCTTCACTTCGTCGTCCGCGAAAAAGCGGTTAAGATCCGACGCCCTCGCCGAATCCGTCCCCGCGAAAAAGCCGTTGGCAGCCGTGCAGGACGGCGCGAGCTTCACACGGTAGCCGCGCTTTTTCAAAAGCCGCACGCCCTTTTCCCATTTCCCACGATCCAGCCAGGAAGCGGGCGCGACGACGCCGATGCAGTCCCCCGGACGAAGCGCGCTGCCGCGGGTGCGCGTCTCAGAATGCCGCACCGTCTGTCGGGCCGCCGCCCGCGCCTCCACGACGCCCGTTTCCGCCGTCACTCCGCAAAAAAAAGAAAACGCCGCCACAAAAGTAGCAAGCGTCGCCATCCTTTTCATCCCGCATCTCTCCTGTCCTGTTCTCTCTGACCAACCTTGATAAAAATAGCACAGGCAACGAAAAACCGCAAGTGCCGGCTACATGCACGCCCCCTGTTGTGGATGTAGGCGCGGATGTGGCAATCATAATTGATTAGTGAGCCCACAAGGGCTGTCTATGTAGTTCCCTCGATGCCCATCTTTTTTATTGCGGGGGATGCAGAACGTGATATAAAATAGGAGAAAAGCTGGTTGGCTTTGCAAAGAATGCGGACGATTATCAACATTCAAAGGAGGAAAAATCCTGCCGGCGATTTTTGTGGAAGCGGGGCCGATGGACAAATGTGGCTCCTCAAGGATGAGGCGCTGGCAAAATCAGGTTGGAACAAACACGAGATTGGAGTCAGAAAGGTTCGGGCGCAGAATGACATTGAAGATGAAACTGGCAGCCGGTGTGTTTTGTGCGCTGGCTTGCATGCCGATGGTGGCGGAAGCTGCCCCAAAATCGAATACGATGCACCGGTGGGAAGTGACCTCCAGGGACACAGGCGGCACCCTGCTGTTTTCCGATAGCCCGGAGTATGTGGACCGACCAGGGATCCTTTATCAGGACACCGTGAAAGGCGAGGTGCGGGTGCTTTACTACCATCTGAACAACACCAAGGTGCCCCAGAAAGTAGCGGTGGTGCTGGAAAATGCCAGCCCCGGGGAGCGGGTCAACATAGTGCAGGTGACCCGCGGCGGTACAGCCGAACCCAGCGAATACTATCTTTGGGTGGGCAAGAATACCCAGCGCCAGTATTTTGGTGAAAAGAAAATAGACCTTGTTTTGTTGCTGAAGGATAAGAAGCGCCTGCTGCAGTCCGGCATGGATGAGATTGTTCTGCAGCCTGGACAGCTGGTGTATGGCGTCTACGATTTCAAGGCGGATCATCCTGTGAAGACCTCCGTCATCATGTATCCTGCCAATGCGAACCCTTTGGAGTTCATCGAAGGGGCCAAAGTGCTGCCCAGGGACTCCGTGGCTCTCCGTGGTACTTATAAGGGCATGGACAGGGAGATTACCTCTGAACGGGAATATGACCCGGAACGGGATGGCATTGTCTACATCATGCTGGCGGATAATGAAACAGACAAATACAAGGTAGGGGTGGACGCCACCGATGGGTGCCGGACGGTGAATTCTGGCAATTATGGTGTGCTCTATAAGATTGCTATCCCTGTCAAAGAAGGGGCTCCTAAGGTACAGTACTACTTGTCACCCTTAGGGGGCACCTATGCCGGTACCATGACTGTGCGCCGGGGGTACGGTCCATATACGAAACTGATTGAGACGCCTGCAGGCCTCGGCTACTTCGGGGATCAGACTGCCCCGGAGCCGGAGGATGTCTCCAAAGCTCATGAGGAGGGGACAGCCCTTTTTGGCAATCACATGGAGCTGGCTGATTTAGGCCGCTATGACAACTCTGTACCCAACTACTTCGAATTCTCCCCGCCGGGGGCTTCGAATCTTCCTGTCTGCCTGATACTCATGCCGGCCGGTGAATGAGCAAGGGGCTGCTGCACGATTTTTCACTCATGCAGCAGTCCCTTGGTTAGTCCTGAATAAAAGACGGGCATTGAGGAGTTACACATACTCCCCGATGCCCGTCTTTTTTGCATCTCAGCCTTCGTTGTTGTTTTCGCTGCCCCGGCAGTAAACGCCGCCATAGCCGCCGCAGCAGCCGTAGCCGCCGCGTTCGCCGCGATCCCCGTGGTGGTATCCTCCGCCGCAGTGCGCGTAATTCGTCTCGATGCGGGTCGTGTTTATAGGTTTTTTATTGTGTAATATTTTGTACACGGCCTCCTCTTGCCTGATGTGGTCACATTTTCCATCATCAACTCTCGAAAAAAATTCATACATATCGCACATCAACTTTTGCTCAAAAAATAAAATACCCGTTCCCGAAACAGCTTGTAATACGGACGCTCCATCAACATTGCATGAGAGGCTCCGTCCACAATCACCAACTCCGAATCTTTTTTATTGGAAAGTGTCCTATACGCCTCGTCGCATAAGTCAGGAGACACATACGGATCTTTAGACCCGACTATTATTAACACAGGAGCTTTTATGCTCTTTGTCGGAATCAGTCGCACACTCTTGTCGACAAGCAAATCTCGTCTTCCACCATTGGGACTCGTATCACTGTCGTAGTGCCAAGCGTTATCGATATAGATGCTTGCCACAGGCTTTTCCACGATGTCAAAGTCTATGTTCCCGTCAGTTTTCCGCTGAAAATCCGAGGCTGCAGAATCCCATGTATTCTTATGAAAAGGCTCCGTCACATCCTGCTCACCAAGCCCGGCCACTATAGGCGCATAAAGCACAAGGCGACGTACCATCTCCGGGTGCTTGGCGGCAAAGCGCCCGCTGGTCACAGTTCCCCAACTCCAGCCCAAAATATCCATGGACGAAATATTATTTCTTTCCAATATGCACCTCACAGCAGATGCGATGTCTTCTGAAGCATAATCCGAATCCGGCATAAAGCCGTCCTTGACGCTGCCGGAATTGCCGAAGCCTGCGATATCGAGCAGCCAAACCTCAAATCCGTGTTTGGCAAAATATCGCGCCAAACTGTAATCTTTGTAATCAACATCAAATTCATGAGAAGAAAACGTCACACCGTGTACGAACAAGATGGGACGCTTTATTTTTCCGTCCTGTTCTATATAACGCTCCAAATGCAGCGGTATTTCATTTCGTTCCAAGGGGATGGTTTCTCTAAGGATTTCTGCCGCCTGTGCCGGAGACAAACATAAAAGATTCAATAACAGGCAGACCGATAGACTGAGCCAAGCCAATTTTTTCCCTGTAAAAATAATATGGTTGACACAGCTTCTTGTTATCTTTTTTGACATAACCGTCCTCCTTATGTCTATCTATAGTCTCCCAAAGGAAACTTACCGAGTGAAAACCGTCATTGCACGAAATCATAGTTGAGCGGTGGTTCTTCATCCCGCCATCGTAGAATTCCTCCTCTCTATGGACAATTCCCATACAAAAGAAGACATGCTTCCTGCTTAATCTTGTTATATTCTACCATAATCCTCTCCACGCCTGCTTAGGAAAATAAAAAATAGCGCAGGGCCGAAGCCGTGGTGCAATAGAAGTAACTGAACCCCCGGTCGAACCGGGGGTTTTCGAGATACAAAAAAGCCGGAGGCCGCTATGTAACGGTCTCCGGCAATGTGAGGATGCTGGACGGGATAGAACATGCTATAATCATGGCAGACAGGACAAAAATTCCCATCGAGGACGTACGATATATCGAGGGGGATTTGTTCCGCGGATTTTAGTAATAGGGCGATATCATGATAAGAAATGTAATTTTGATCTGTTAGACCTAAAATTCGGAGATGAAGATTTGATGGCGGTAAAAGTGTTGTACAGCGTTGAAGATATAGCGTTGATGGATGTGGATGGGGAACTTTGCCTGCGCGACGGTGGGAATTTGTACCAGATACATTCTCATCCCTATGAGCCATGCACTTATCTTGTACGGGAAGGAAACATAGCCGCCACTATCCATAATGCCTTTGAGTCGAGCACAATCCGACGGGTTGCCGAAGATAGGCAACCGATACGCGCAGTCACGGGAGCAGAGTACGACGCCGACAGGCTTTGTCGCTTCCTTGCGTTTGCGGCGAAGCATTGTCCAGATCATGATGTCAGCTATGTGGAAGGGAAAATGGCGATAGAAAAGATGAAGGAGCTTGGCGCGACCATGCCGGAAACCGCCGTGGGGATGAGCGAGCTTGGAGTCAGGACAATCAGCAACGCATTCAGCCACTCGAAAAAACTGGCCGAGCGGGTCATGAGGATGGAAAATGGGAAAATCTATGTGCAAATCAAAAAATGATAACAGCAAGAAGTAAACAGAAACGCGCTCACCAAGTCCGGTGGGCGTGTTTGTTTTACCTATGAGTTGCTATTATGTAATCCATTTTATCACATTTCGTGGGATAAGATAACGCCCGACTTCATTTCTGTACTATACAACGATAGCCCCTGCTATCGTTACATTTTATGCACACACCCGTTGTCGCCATGTCACTGTGGGGGCATTTTCTTCCGATTTTCTTCGCCCCAAAATAAAAATGACCGCCCGATGTGGCGGTTTTTCTGTGCTTTCGCGGTATCGTTACTTCGTATCATAGTTGCGCTTCCGTTGTTCCCATGTCCTTGCGACTGCAAGCAGTTCCGCAGAAGATGAAATCTCTTCTATTGCCCATTCTCATTTCTTCTTCATGATTGTCCGCTACCATAAAAATGACGAAAAAAGTGTTTGTTTGTCATCGGTTTTTCAATCTGCGGTCAGTGCCAGACCGAGTATTACTTCGCGAAAGAAGACGGTCGCGTGACGCTGCCGTGGGACAAGGGACCGACGGCGGAGAACCAGTTCCAGTATCACTCCTCCGGGCTGGCAAAAGGTTTCGAGCAGGATGGGGATCATCCCGATTCTGGCACGAAGATGCTGAAAGCCCAGCACCCGGACTACGAGACTTGGTCCACCAGCGTCCACGCCGACGCGGGCGTCACCTGCGTCGATTGCCATATGCCCTAAATGCGCGACGGCGTCAAGAAGTTCACCTCCCACTGGATGACAAGCCCTCTCCAGACCGCCGAGACATCCTGCATGAAATGCCATAACGCCAGCAAGGAGGACTTAATCAAACGGGTCAAGACGATCCACGACAACACCTTCAAGTTCCAGCGCATCGCAGGCAGCACGTTGTCTAAAGCGCACCTGACGATACAAAAGGCGATGCAGGCGGGCGCGAACGACGCCCATCTCGCGACGGCGCGGCTGCGTCTCCGCGAAGCGCAATGGTATTGGGATTACGCGGCGGCGGAAAACGGTGTCGGTTTCCACAATCCCGACCAAATCGCGCCACCCTCGGCCTTTCCATCGACCTCGCCTATCAGGCGATAGAGGAGGCAAACGCCGTCGTGCGCGGAGCCCTGTGATCAAAAATGAATAAGCGGACGGAATACAAAAAAATCCGTCCTTTTTTATTGCCGCTTTCCGCTATGTTTTTTTCCGACGAAAATGGGGTTCAACCTCGGAAAAATCCTGCACGGTTTCCAGCGTGCCGAGGTAATCGCCGTTCACATCGTAAACCGCCAGATACCGCACGCAAACGGGCTTGCCTGCGATGCACCGCCAGACGGTCATTTCTTTTTTCGCCTTCTGCCGGAAGTCGTCGAGCATTTGCCGAATCACCGGCACGAGACGCGGCGGGTGGCAGTCCCATATCTCGCGCCCCAATGCAGAACGGGGACGAGCGAATACGCGTCCCTCGTTGACGAAAAAGCGCAGGCGGTCGTCGGCGTCAATGAAAGTGATATCGACGGGGAGCAGCGCCAAGATCCCCGCAAGCTGCGCGACGGTCAGCGTCCCTGTTGGAAGCGCTATCTTGCCCTCCGAGAGAAGCCTCGTTTTATCCTTCTCGTCCTCCATGCGACAAAATGCTTCGCCCTCGTCCCAATGCGGCGCGTCTTTTTCGTCGATAAACGCGCAACCGATTTCCGGCAAGTCGCGATAGACGCGGTTCCATTCGTCCTCGGTGAAATAGCGCAAGGCCAGCGGGAACAGCACTTTTTCCTCCCGCGTCGCCACGTCCCGCAAACGGGCAAGCAGCGCCGTCACCTCGTCGCACGGCAATTCCTCGCCCGCTCCCGTACGGCGCAAAAGCGTGGAAAGCATTTGCTTCGCCTCGTCGTCCGCGTCCCATATGGCCTTCGACGGCCCAGTGACGCCGTAGCGATAGAGAAACGGCATCAAAAGCTCCTCAGTCTTCGCGTAATGGCGACGGATTTCTGTTAATCGCGGCAAAAACTGCGCCGCGTTTTCCGCGCTCTCGATTTCCTCTATCAGTGAAAAGAGCGCACCATTTTCCCGCCGCAAGAGTTGTATCGGATGCCCCTGCGGCAATCCCTCCATATCGACGGTCCTCTCCGCCGCCCGCAATGCCTGTTCCTTTTGCCACGCCTCGCGTTCTTTATCCGTCATCGTATCGCCCTCTTATAAATATTCCTCGAACCGCACCATATCCAGTACCCGCACAGTCTTTCCCTCCAAACGAAGCACGGCCTCTTTTTGCAACCGCGATAGCTCGCGGGAAAGCGACGGGCGCGTGACGGCCAGTTCGTCGGCCAGCTGCTCGCGGCTCATGGGGAGCGGCGCCGTGCCGTCCGGTTTCATGCGCTGGAACAGGAACCGGATCAATCGCTCGCGTAACCCGCCGCTGGAAAGCACTTGGAGCTTTCGGTGCATGAAGTACGCCTTGCGGGCAAAAACGCGCATCAAGTTCCGTTGCACGAGAAAACCCGCTCCGGACGGCGAATTGCTATCGATGGAGAAGAACGCACTGGAAACGGCGAGCAGCTCCGTGTCCCGCACCGCTTCCACAGTCATGCCGCAAGGTTCGCGCAACACAAAATACACCTCGCCGAACATATCTCCCGGCTCGTCAATCTCCGAAAGTAAAATGCGCCGCCCGGAAAAGGTGTTTTTCAGGATCTGCACGCTGCCGGAGAGCAAAATGTAAATTGCGCGCAGCGTCTCGCCTTCCCGCAGGATAGCCGCGCCCTTTGGGAAGGAAAGCCGACGCACGTCGCCGGACGCGAGAAACGCACGAAGTCCCGCCTCGTCCATGCCGTCCGTCAACGAACAACGGTGAAGCGCAGCCATAAAATCCTCATCATGTTTTGCCGCCATACATGCGCCCCCATGCAAAAAGAGTGGAGACAATCGCCAGTCCCCACTCTTATTTTACCACAAGGGCATATATTCTCGCTATGCTCGCGCTTTGCCTTCGGCTCGCGTTTGCCAAGCGTTCATATGATACCACAAAGATTAATAATCACGAAGCTTGCCTTTATCCGATCATGCTCTTGATGTCGTCTTCCACGTTCGTGATTCCGCCAATGCCGAAATTCTCCACTAGCACGTTTGCCACATTCGGCGACAGGAACGCCGGGAGCGTCGGACCGAGGTGGATGTTCTTGACGCCGAGGTGCAGGAGCGCCAGCAGGACAATGACCGCCTTTTGCTCATACCACGCGATATTGTAGACAACCGGCAGTTCGTTGACGTCCGAAAGGCCGAATGCCTCTTTTAGTTTCAGCGCAATCAGCGCCAACGAATAGGAATCGTTGCACTGTCCCGCGTCCAATACGCGCGGGATACCGCCGATGTCGCCCAGCGGCAGCTTGATATACTTGTACTTCGCGCAGCCCGCCGTCAGAATCACCGTGTCCTTCGGCAGCGCTTTCGCGAACTCCGCGTAATACTCGCGGGACTTCATGCGCCCGTCGCAGCCCGCCATCACCACGAACTTCTTGATCGCACCGGATTTCACCGCCTCAACGACCTTGTCCGCCAGCGCGAAGACCTGCGCGTGGGCGAAACCACCGACGATTTCTCCCTTCTCCAGTTCCTTCGGCGGCTCACATTTCTTCGCCATCGCAACGAGCGGCGAGAAATCCTTCGTGCCGTCCGCTTTTGCTTCGATATGCGGGCAGCCGGGAAAACCTGTGGCACCCGTCGTGAACAGCCGCGCCTTGTACGAATCCTTCGGCGGAACCACGCAGTTCGTCGTCATCAGGACTGGCCCGCCGAACGCCTCGAACTCTTCTTTCTGCTTCCACCACGCGTTCCCATAGTTACCCGCGAAGTGCGGATATTTCTTGAATGCCGGGTAATAATGCGCGGGCAGCATCTCACCGTGGGTATAAACGTCAACGCCTGTCCCTGCCGTCTGCTCCAGGAGCATTTCAAGATCGCGCAGGTCGTGGCCGGAAATCAAAATGCCCGGATTTTGCCGCACGCCGAGATCGACTTTCGTAATTTCGGGATTGCCGTAAGCCTCGGTATTCGCCGCGTCGAGAAGCGCCATCGCGTCGACGCCCCATTTGCCCGTTTCCAGCGCCAACGCGGTCAGCGCGTTCGCGCCGAAGGAATCGTCAAGGAGCTTCGCCAGCGCTTCCTGCGCGAAGGCGTCGATGTCCGCGTTCTCCTTGCCCAACGCGTTCGCGTGCTTCATGTACGCGGCAAGCCCCTTCAAGCCGTAGGCAATCAATTCCCGCAGACTGCGGATATCCTCGTTTTCCGTACGGAACACGCCGACCGTCTGCGCCTTTTCCGCAAAATCGTCCCGAGGTCCCGTCCACGTCGCTGCGTCGGGCAAGTTTGATGTATCCTTGATCTGCGCGCGAAGATCATCGCGGACAGCAAGCGTCTTTTCGATTCTCGCCGCAATCGCTTCCTCGTCGAAGTTCGCGTTCGTAATCGTGACGAAAAGATTCAACGTGACGAGATGGTTGACCTCGACGCCGACAGCCCCTCCTTCGCCGCGCAGCCTCGTCGCAACCGAGGCAAGCCCCTTAGTGACATAAACCAGCAAATCCTGCATCGCCGCGACCTCCGGCTTCTTGCCGCAGACGCCCATCACCGTGCAGCCCTTGCACCCTGCCGTTTCCTGGCATTGAAAGCAGAACATCTTGTTTTCCATTAAAATCCCCCCCGAGATATTCATGAGTTTGTCATCGCTCTCATTATAGGAGGGATTTTTACGCAAGTCTGTAACATTTGTTACAACAAAGTGCCACGATATGAAATTTGTCCGATTCCGAATTTGCAGGTTGTCATTCTCGCTGACTATTTCTATACACGCTGGACAAAAACTTTTTTCAGTTATATTTTATTGTAGATACCGCATATTCCGGGAACTCATACCATATAACCGCGTGATTATCTTCCGGGTTTACAGTAATATGGGCAAATTTGCTATCCGGCGCTGCGCCGTGCCAATGAATGAATCCGGGCGGGCAAAACACCACATCTCCCGGGCGCAGAACCTGTAGTTTATCACCTTTGATTTGATGATAGCCAACCTCGTCGTCGCCGATGAAAGCCGCTCTACGGGGACGATATGCCTCGCCGTCTCTCCTACGCTCAAGGCCCAGGGTGTTCCCGGACGCCCCCGACTTTTCGAGGTCATCCAAAACTTGAACTAAGCGAGGATGAGATTGATATGATTAACGCGAGACTTGCTGTCATCGAGCAGCATATAAAAGAGGAGCCGGGTGTAGCGATCACCTACTCCCTGCCGGACGAGAAAAAAGCCGGAGGCCGCTATGTGACAGTCTCCGGTAATGTGCAAAAGCTGGATGGTACGAGGCATCAGATAATCATGGCTGACGGAACGAGTATCCCTATTGATGACGTCCGATTCATCGAGGGGAGCTTGTTCGACGCCTATGAGCAGTAGTTTGTGGGACTGATGTGCAACACAGGGGACATTATGAAAAAGGGGGCATCATTTCATCAAGAAGCTCTACTGCACTGCGGATCATATTCGGGCAAACTGTACGAAACAAATTCTTTTCAAGTATAACAGCCTTTTCCTCCGGTTTTGAAAGATCATACCCCAGCAGGTCTCTGCAAACAACACTCCCGTTCTTTTTGATAAATCTGTTCATGTACTCCTCTGCTATAGCATACGCTTTGGTTTTTGTATCAAGATCATCACTCTCAGAATGCCCATATAAAAGCCCTAACACCATAAGAGCACCTGATACTGCTCCGCACATCTCACCCTTCCTTGCTCCGCCGCCAAAATTGGTGGCCAGCTTAAGTGCAAGCTTTTCATCGATTCCTTGCTCTAAGGCATAAGCGGTGAATACACCTTGGGAACAGTTGAAATTGCGACTATAATACTCTACGGCTATTTCTGCGTGCTTGTTTTCCATAACTATTTACTCCTTGTTTTAACCTGGATTCTCAGATTAACATGTCGAGGTTGGCAATGCCACTCCGAGAGTCTCATAAATCTCAGCCTACTTGTTAAGAAGCTCACCTATCCTGGGTTTGTGGTTTTCATCTTCGAAACACTCAAGGATATCGAGCTATCAGGCAGCTACTGCATACTATAAGTTTTATACAGATCTGTCTCCTTCATCTTGTGATCAAGATGGGAAACCAATATAAGTGCTACAAATTCGGTGAATATCTTGCCATCGAGATTCTTCTCTGATTTCGCAAGAAGGCGTCGCATGTTGAGTCGGTCCTTGATGTTGCTGAAAGCCTTTTCAACGATGTCCTTCATGCGATACAGATGCAGTGCCGTAAACCCTTTGAAGCATACGCCATCTATTTACAGAATAAGCATAGGAGCATTAATTGTCAAGAATGTCTCTTTTCGACACTATTCAACGATAACCCCGCTATCGTTACATTGTTTGCACACACCCACTGCTGCCATGCCAACGTGAGGACATTTCCCCTCTGTTTTTCTTCGCCCCAAAATAAAAATGACCGCCCGATGTGCGGTTTTTCTGTGCTTTCGCGGTATCGTTACCTTGTATCATAGTTGCGCTTCCGTTGTTCCCATGTCCTTGCGGCTGCAAGCAGTTCCGCAGAAGCTGAAATCTCTTCTATTGCCCGTTCTCATTTCTTCTTCATGATTGTCCGCTACCATAAAAATGACGAAAAAAGTGTTTGTTTGTCATCGGTTTGTCATCGGTTTGTCATCGGTTTTTCAAGGGCCTTATCTGAGTAGTAACACACGCCCCCTTTTACTACGATTTTACTACTTTTGCCTGCCTCAATATGCCGCGTTATGGCCTTATTCCGTCCAAATTGAGATATTTTTTCAATACAAGGCAGTCCGGGACAGGTCGGCATATCGCGGCATTTGACGGCATATTACGGCATTTCGGGACGGTGATTTTGATTGACGAAGATATTATTTGTTTGCCACGGCAATATCTGCCGCTCGCCGATGGCCGAGTTCGTGATGAAGGATATGGTGCGGCGCGCGGGGCTGGAGAACGAGATTTTCGTGGCCTCCGCCGCCTGCCGTCGGGACGAGATCGGAGCGGATACTTATCTCGGCACGCGGGAGAAGCTGGACGAGATGGGCATCCCCTATGAAAAGCGGCACGCGCGGCAGATTACCATGGACGATTACGAGCAGTATGATTTCATCGTCGCCATGGACGAGGAGAACATGCGCGACCTCGCCCGCATGACGCAGGGCGATCCCGCGAAAAAGACGCGGCTTTTGATGGAACTCGCGGGAGAACGTCGGGGCGTGGCCGATCCGTGGTACACGGGAGATTTCGACGCGACGTTTCGCGACGTGCAGCGCGGCTGCAGCGCGATATTGAATGAACTGCAAAAAAGGAGGCGGGAATCATGAAACGATACGCCATGCTTTTCGCGGCGTTTTTCGTCTTTTTGCTTTTGAGCGGCGTCGCCGTTTCAGAGGCGGCAACGGCTCGGCTTTCGGTGCAGATCACGCTTTACGATTTGGAGCAGGACGCCGGGCAGCCCGTTGCGGTCGGCAAAGCGGCGTTGACAGGCATAGAGCAAAAGGCCCAGTTATTTTCCGTTTCGTCGGAGCCGGGGCAATCCGGGCAGACGTATGACCGCGACGTCTTTTATGTGACGCGCACGGGGCGGGATATCCAAACGGGCGCGACGCGGTTCCGCGTCCGTCACGAGCAGATTATTGAAAACCGATGCACGGCGATGGAGATCCGCGAGTACACGCTGCAAATCGGCGGCAGCTGCGAACTGTATTCGGATCGCGGACAAATCCGCGCAGTGATGAAATTCGTGTAATGATTGCAGGAAGGCTGCCGCAGGAAGAAATCTTCCTGCGGCAATATTTTTTCTGCAATCCGAAACTTTTCAGCCAAATCCAAGATGCCTTGTGCTGCAAGCGATGGAACGCTGTCCACTTTTTACGAAAATCCATTTCGCTTCGTGAAGATTTCCGCCAGTGAGACGTTCCCACTTTCCGGCCGTCCGCGAAACGTGTGTGGGTCCTTTGTCTCATGGCAAAAGTGACTACTCTCCACTATAATTCATTATAAAAGAGTGGCTTAGCGTTCGCCGACAAGCCGCAGGAAAAGGCTTGGGCAAGGTCTCTTTCCTGCGGCTTATTTTTATCTGTGACAAAATTCCTTCTTCATTGGGAAAGGAGGTGCACCGTGCAATTCATGTCTACGCTTCATTATTCCGCTTTCTATATCTGCGCAATCCTCCTCTGCGCTTCCTGCATTTGCTACACGCTGCTCCAAGGACGCGTCATTCGTCAGCAGAACAAGGTCTATATCATGCTCCTTGCCAATATTCTGTTCTGCGCAGTCAGCATGATTTGCGTCATTTTTTTCGAGAGACAGTACGGCGCGGAGTCTCATTTCATCGCGGATATGTCCCGATTCGTTTCCTATGTTTTTCACGATGCGATGGCGCCGATATTCGCCTACTATGTATTCCTGGTCTGCGGCAACGCCTGGAAGCTCACCCGGCGCACGCTCGTCTTGTATTCTCTCCCGTTCCTCTTCACGGAGTTCGTGATCCTGATGAATCCGCTGACAGACTGGGTATATCATTATGACAGCGCGTTCCAGTATCACCGGAATTGGGGCGCGTATTCCATTTATGTCGCGGCATTCTTCTATATGATGATGGGGCTGCAGAACCTGCTCCGGTATTGGCGCGCGCTGACTTCAGCCAAGCGAAACGCACTGGTATTTTTCATCTCCCTGGTTTCCATCGGAATCCTCATACAGGTCATCTGGCAGGACATCCTGATCGAGCTTTATACGGACGCGCTGGCGGCACTGGGGCTGATGCTCTCCATCGAGGACGAGGACGCCCGCATCAACACGATGACGGGCGCATACAACCGACAAGCGCTGCAGCTGGATCTCGACACGTATTTCGTCATGAAGCTTCCCTTTCAGGTCATCGGCGTGCAGATAACGGATATGGACATGCTGCACCGTACGATGGGCGCCGCCGCTTCCGATACGTTCCTCCGTATCGTGGCGGATTATCTTCGGACGCTGGCGCCTCCCTACCGTATTTATTACGCGAATCTTTCCACATATATCATCCTTCTCCCGAAAAATGACGCGGAGCAGGCCGCGGACGTCGCGGCCCAGATCCTTGCGCGATTCGGCAGGACATGGAAAAGCGACAAGTTGGAGACGCTTTTGCACGCGGCGGTCATCCACGGCGTGGCGCCCGACAACTTCCCGTCATCGGAAGACGTGCTGTTCATGGCGGACAACCCGGTCCCTTCCCATGCGGAACAAAAGGTACTGTCGGGGCGCGACCTCAGCTATCTCCTGCGCCGTCTCGAAGTGGAGCGCGCGCTTCACCGCGGGATGGAGGAGCACACCTTCGAGGTCTATTACCAGCCGATCTACGCTCTGCCTTCGCTGCGCCTGAAAGGCGCGGAAGCCATCCTCCGGCTTCACGACCGGGTGCTGGGAAATATTCCGCCCGCCGAATTCATTCCGGCGGCGGAGCGGGCCGGCCTCATCGAAAAAATCGGGGAATTCGTGCTGGAAGAAGTTTGCATATTCATGGCCAGCGGCGTTCCAGACGAACTGGGACTCAGCTATATCAGCGCAAATCTTTCCATGCTCCAGTGTGTACAGCCGGGATTCACGGACCGCATGAAGGCCATCGTGTCCCGTTTCGGCGTCGAACCGGCGAAAATCAATTTCGAGATTACCGAATCGGTGGCGGCAAACGATTACAGCGTGCTGGACGGCGTAATCCGCGTGCTGAAGGAAGGCGGCTTTACGTTTGCGATGGATGATTACGGCACCGGCTTCTCGAACATGCAGGCGGCGTTTTCCCTCGATTTCGACATCGTGAAAATCGACAAGGGCATTCTCTGGAACGCCGAGAAGAACCGCATCGGCCGCGCAATCCTCGAAAACAGCGTGCGCATGATCCGGGATATGCAGCGAAAGATCCTGGTCGAAGGCGTGGAAACGGAAGCGCAGCTCCAGTTGGTGAAGGAGTTGTCCGTCGACTATTTGCAGGGGTTTTATTTCTCGAAGCCCGTGCCGAAAGATAAGTTTATCGAGCTGGTCCGCTCAGGGCAGGCACCGAACGGTCCGAGTGCCGAACGGGAGGCGTCGTCATGATGAAATATCTCCGGGCGATTCCCGACTGGGGCCGCTGGCTGATTGCATTCCTCCTCTTCCTGGTGGCGATAGGGATATTCGGCGTCTTCGCCTTTGCGCCGACGCAGACGCCGCGGACAGTAAGAGTAGGATTGGTCCTGCCCTACAGCATGGACGCCTCTGAGCAGTGCGGCGTGCATTATGAGGGCATGAAGCAGGCCTGCGAAGACTTCGGGGTGGAGCTGCTCGTGCGGGAAAGCAAGAACGCCCAGGAATACCGCCAGGCAGCGCATGACTTGGCCAAAGAAGGCGTGGGCTTGATCTTCCTGTGCGGAAACCCGCGTCCCTCCACTGTGGACGACGCCATCTCCGAGAATCCGAAAGTCACTTTTGCCACGATGACCAGCGGTATCAACGCCGCCAACGTGACGACCTGCCTCGTTCGCATGTATCAGGGCCGTTATTTGGCCGGGGCTTTGGCGGCTATGCAGACAAAAACCGACGTCATCGGTTATGTGGCGGCTATGCAGAATCCCGAGGTCACTCGCGAGATCAACGCATTCGCCCTCGGCGCGCGCCGTCTGAACCCGAAAGTGCGCGTAGTCGTCGCATGGACGAATGCCTGGAAAAACGAGGAAAAAGAAACCGAGAACGTCCGCCGTCTCGTCAAGGAGGCCGGTGCGGACATCGTGACGTATCATCAGGACGATCAGTCCGTCCACCGAGCCGCATCCGCTTTGGGCGTGGATTATATCGGTTATCAGGTCCGGCAGGCAGATATGCCCGAGCATTCTCTCGGTTCCGTGGTCTGCCGCTGGGACATTTATTATCGGGCCATCATCGATCACTATCTGAAGGGAGACCTGAACAAGATCAAAACCCGCTGGATCGGCATCGAGGATGGCGCGGTCTGGCTTTCCGACGTACCGGACCGCATCGAATATCTGACAGGCTATTTCGTCGTTCGCCTGCGCCGCGAGTTGGATCACGGCCGCCCGATTTTCAAAGGGCCGATCCGCGACACGGCGGGCAATTTGCGCATCGCCGACGGAGAAGTGCTCCGGGACACTGCACTGACAACGCGCATGGATTGGTTTGCGGAAGGGGTGGAATTCCTTGGAAAATGAAACGAACCACCCGTATTCCTCGATCTTGAAGGTCGCCGTCGAATTCCTCGTCCTTGTGGTCGGACTGGGCGTCTGCGCGATCTTCATGCAGCACAAGATCACGCATCTTCTGAATACGACGATGGAGCAGATTGTCGCACGTCAGGCGGAAGATATGGCGCATCTCGCCGAAAACCAGTTCCGGAGGGAACTGGACGTCCTGCATTATGCGGCGGAATATATGCAGGCAAATCCGGACCGCAGCGAAGATATTCTGAAATCGATCAACTCGCCTGCAGCCCACAGCGGTTCCGCAGGCATCATCTCCGTCGAAGGCAACTATGTGCTCGGCGCAAAACTCCCTGTGCATGTTTTTCCGCGTCTCCCCTCTGCCATCCGAGGCGAGGACGTGGTGGATTTCGCTTATGGGCAGGGACTCCTCATCGCGGTGCCGATTCTTTCCGGGGATAACGTGCGCGGCATCCTCTGGCGGCTCTATGACGACAAACTGGTCCAGCAGCGTTTCGGCCTTTCCGATTACAATTCCAGTTTCCACTTTGTCCTGATGGCGCGCGAAGGGCAGGCCATCGTTCCCTACAAAAAGAACCCGAGCGAAAAGGACCTCGTCTTCTCCGATCCCTCGGTGCAAAGAGGGTTTGCTGAAATCCGTTCCCGTCTCGACAGAGCCCTCTCGACAGCGATTTACACGGAAAGCGCGCAGGGCCGTTTTTTCGTGTTCGGCGCCGACCTGCCCGGATCGGCCTGCACCCTTCGCGGCTTCGTCCCATGGGAAGCGGTGGCGGGCGACATTTCCCGTATCTATATCTGGATCCTGCGCGCGGGAAGCTTCCTGTTCTTTTTGCTGGCCGTCATCAGCGTCTATCTCTTTACCGTGCAGCTGAAAGCCGAAGAAAGTGACGCCCTGCGCCGCGAGAAGGAAGTTTCCGACCGAGCAAACCAGGCGAAGAGCGCGTTCCTCGCCAACATGAGCCACGAGATCCGCACGCCGATCAACTCGATCCTCGGCATGAACGAAATGATCCTACGCGAGGTGGAAACGCCTTCCATCCGCAAGTACTCGCAAAGCATTTCCCGAGCGGGCGAAGCGCTTTTATCCATCATCAACGACATTCTCGACTTCTCGAAAATCGAATCAGGCAAATTCGAAATCGTCGAAAGCGAGTATCAGCTTTCCCGGCTCTTGAAGAACGTCGTGGCGATGATCCGCCCCCGGGCCGAGGAAAAGGGACTGGACTTCACGCTCCATATTGACGAGGATCTGCCGAATGTGCTGATGGGCGACATGATGCGCATCCAGCAGGTCGTCATCAACATCCTGACAAACGCGGTCAAGTACACGCCCGTGGGCGAGATCAATTTCTTTGTGTTCAACGAACGCAAGGAGGAAAACCGCATCTATCTTGCCTTCGTCGTCAACGACACCGGCATCGGCATCAAGGAGGAAGACCAGAAGAAGCTGTTCCAGGAATTCGAGCGGCTGGATCAGACGAAGAACCGCAATATCGAAGGAACGGGGCTCGGCCTTGCCATTTCCCACATGCTGCTCAACCTGATGGGCGGCCAGATCAGCCTGAAAAGCGTTTACGGCGAAGGCTCGACCTTTACGGTCATGCTGCCGCAGACGATCGTGGAGGACTCCCCCATCGGCAATCTGGCGGAACGCATGAACGAGGCTGCGGTCCAAACGTCCCAGTATGTGCCGTCCTTTACCGCCCCCACCGCCGATGTGCTCGTGGTGGACGATAACGAGATGAATCTCCTGGTCGTCAAAGGGCTGTTGAAGGAAACGAAGCTCCGGATCGACACCTGCCTGAGCGGAGCGGAATGCCTCGAACGCTTGAAAGACAAAACCTATGATTTAGTCCTGCTCGACCACATGATGCCGGGCATGGACGGCGTGGAAACGCTTCACAAGGCAATGACGCTGCCCAACGCGAAAGGCGTCCCCTTCGTCGTGCTGACCGCCAACGCCATCGCAGGCGCGAAAGAAGCATTCCTGAGCCAGGGCTTCGTCGCGTACCTGTCAAAACCCATCAACAGCCGTCTGCTGGAAGAGACGCTGATGACATATCTGCCGCAGGACAAGCTGCAGCCCGGCCCCACCGCCGAAGAAGTCGCCCGGGCCCATCAGGGTGCGCCGGCTCCCCTCGGGGAAAACGCCGCAGGCGGCGCACAGGCGCCCGACACGGGCGACCTCGACATCGAGCAGGGGATGAAGTATAATGGCGGCATGCTGGATATGTACAAGACGGTGCTCGACATGTTCGTCAAGCTGCGACCGGAAAAGCAAAGTCAGATGATGGCGCATCTCGTCGCGGAAAACTGGCCGGATTACGCCACGATGCTTCACGCGCTGAAGTCTACGGCAATGGTCATCGGCGGGCAGAAGCTTTCCGACGCCGCAAAGGAACTGGAACTGGCAGGCAAATGCTGCTATGCGGAAGACTCCAGCAGCGAAGAAAAAGAAGAAGCGGCCTGGTTCATCCGGTCGCAGCACGGGAGAACCATGACGCTCTATAATAAACTGGCAAATGATGCAGAGAGGTGGCTGAACGAAAACCATGATACTTGAAGACAAAAGCATTACGGTATTGATTATCGACGACGACGAAATCAATCGCCAAATGGCGGAAATGATCCTGAAAAAGAATTTTGAGTACCGAATCCTGACTGCGGAGTCCGGCATGCGCGGATACGAGCTGATGCAGAACCAGACCGTACACCTCGTGCTTCTCGACGTGTCGATGCCCGTCTGGGACGGACTAAAAACGCTTCAGTTCATCCGTTCCAACGAAAAGCTGAAAAATACGCCGGTCATCATGCTGACGGCCGCCGCCGACCGTGAAACGGTCGTCAAAGCCAGCTCCTACGGCGTGAAAGATTACCTCCGGAAGCCTTTCCTCCCCGATGAGCTTACCGCCCGCGTGGCAAAGGCCATTTGGGACAACTGGCTGCAGCAGGATTTCGACTCGCTGGAGTCGGACCTCGACGCCCTGCTGAAATCCGTCGAGATAAAATAGCGGGTCAGCTCTTCCATTCTATTCGTCAAACAAAGAACGCGTGCGCGGATTTCTCCGCTGCACGCGTTCTTTTTGTCGTCTTTTTGTGAAATACTTATTCCATTACCCCTTGTACAGCGGCACCGTCAGGCTGCCCGTGGGCATCAGCGTCATGGTGTAGTCCTTGCCCACATACTGCTCGGCCAGCTTCAGCGCCTCGTCCACCTCGTCCACCGCCGCCGTGAACAGCATATCCTTTGCCAGCTGCTTGTCCAGCGCCGTCACGAGGATGAATTTCGCCTTCTTCATCAGCCGCGTGACCGCATACGCCTTGTTCGCGCCGATGACAAAGCGCTCGCGAAGCTCCGCTTCGATGGCCTCCGGCGAGCCGAGCCGCTTGCAGGTTTCCTCAAGGACCTTGCTGCCGCTGCCCTCCTCGCATTCGGCCAACAGCACCACGACGCCGCCCTCGCGCACCGCGAGAGACGCGTTGTCCATCGTCTTCTGCATCTGATAGACGTTGATGTCTTTCGGATAGCCGCCGCAGCTTACGATGACCACATCGGCCTCCTTCTCGATGGGAACGCCGTAAGTCGCGTCCACGAACTTGCAGGCTTCGATATGCGCTTTCACATAATCGCCGGCGAACATTTTCAGGAAACGATGCTCGGCGTCGAGCACCGCGTTGAACAGGAACACGCTGCGCCCTTTCGCCCAAAGCGCCGTGCCTTCCAGCTGATCGTCGTACACGGGATTGCCCGCGGCCTTGCCGAGTCCTGCCCGCGGGTCCATCATGAAGCTGTGGTTGTGGCGCACCGTCTCCATCGCCGCGCAGCCCGGCAGCACGGCCTTCCTGCCGCCGCCGTAACCGCTGAAATAATGGTGGACGATGGTGCCCGTCAGGATCACATGGTCGCTGTGGCAGATGCGCTTGTTGATCAGCACCGGCGTGAAACGGCTCGTCGTGCCGAAATACTCGAAATCTTCGGGGATGTTGCAGTCGCTATTGTACATCTTGAGGCGCGACGCGACTTCCTCGCCCACGCCTTCCTTCATTTCCTCCTCGGTCATCAGGCGATGCGTGCCGAGGGAAAACACGATCTGCATATTCTCGTCGGGAACGCCGAGGCGGTTCATCTCGTTCACCAGCACCGGCATGAAGTCAAAACTGTTCGCGACGCGCGTCGGATCGTTGCAGATGAACGTCACGGTGTCACCGGGCTTGATGATCTGCGACAGCGGCGGCGTCCCGATGGGATGCTCCACCGCGTCCAGCACAGCGCCCTTTATATCCTCCAAAAGCGGCTGCTTCGGCATCTCGATGACTTTCAGCACGCGGCTCTCATCGACGGAAAACTTCTTCGTCCCCCGCCCGTAATGAAACGTGTACTCTTTCATATTCCGGCCTCCTTTGCGAAATGAACTTTCTACCTGTATTATACAAGATTCCGCACGATTTCCCAAGGGGTTATTTATGGAAAATTTATGGAACGCCGTCCCATGATGTACCGTTTTTATAGCTCAGTCCGAACCGCAGGAAGATCTTTCCTATGATATGGTCGATCTGCTTCTCGATCGTGTCCGCACCGCCGTAAAACGTCAGCATCGGCGGCACGATGGCGCAGCCGGCCTCCGCCGCCGCCTTCAGATTGCGAAGGTGCACGAGGGAAAGCGGCGTCTCTCTCGGCACGAGCACCAGCTTCCGGCCTTCTTTCAGACAGACGTCCGCCGCCCGCAGCAAAAGATTGTCCGCGTAGCCGCTCACGACGCCCGCCAGCGTCTTCATGCTGCACGGGACCACGATCATGCCATCCGTCACGAACGAACCGCTGGCAATGCGCGCCGCCATATCCCGCGGGTCGTAAAACGCGTCCGCCAGCCCCTTCAAGTCTTCCGCCTTCAGCGACGTCTCGCAGGCCAGCGTCCGTTCTGCCGCCTCGGTCACGACAAGATGGGTCTCCACCTCCGCCGCCCGAAGGGCCTTCAACAAGGCATATCCCATGACGACGCCGCTGGCGCCGGAAATACCGACAATGATGCGCATAAAATTAGCCTCTATTCTTACCGCCGCATAATCGATTAATTCGTTCCGCATTCACCAATCCGTGACGAAACCAAGTCGAAGGGGCGGTATTGTCTTGCGGCATAAACATATATCCGGAATTAACCATACATTTGTAACCGTATGCCTCCAACAAGGAGATGATATCCTGCTCGTCAGTCGGGCGATGATACAGGCATATATTTGCCCCGATTACGTTTTCCTTGAACGTCCGCTCTCCACCTATCAACATATCTATTTCCGCGCCTTCTATATCAGCTTTTATGAAATCCACAGGCGTATTCTCAAAAAATTCATCCAAAGTAATATGCGTTTCATCGGAAAACCGACCAACGAACTTTTTTACAAGCGTAATTTTATGTTGCCATGGCGCGAAAGTTGCTTCCAACGGTTCAAACCATTCAGAATCGCATTCAAAGAGATACGCATGATCTACATAATCGATAACATCCAATGTAAAGCAACCCTCAGCGGTTCCAAGATCGGCGATATACGAGTAATTGTTTTTATCTATGTTGTATTTATGAGGAGAACCTTCATGCTGTTCCAATTTTAATCCATTTAAATTCTGTTTAATAATGCGCTTTTTTACGCCTCTTTTCCAATACAATTTCTTACCATTCCAATAGACATAAGATAGTCCATATTGAGAATCAAATTTCACGTCGTCTTCCGAATATACCGTTTCGTTATTCCAGACATAAGGAAATATATCGAAACAATGGTGCGTGAAAAAACTTTTCAAATACTCAGCATCATCAAGTGTTGCTGTTTCCAAATATTCGAGCACCTTTTTTCGTTCCGCTGTTTCTCTTCTCATATGTCGGTAATTTTTTTGCCATTTTAACAAACTCTGATAGATATTATGTATTCCCAAATCAAATCCTCCGTCGCATTCATTAAAGCTGTTGTGTCAGCATCCGATCCAGCCATGCCTCCGCTGTGTAATTTTGAGCAACTTCTATCGGCAATGGACGATAGGGGGCATCAATGAACGCATTAAGTGTTGAAAGTTTGTCCTGTCCTAAGATGAATACATTTTCAGGGCAATAAAAGTCATAATGGATGACATCGGGATTGTTTGTAATCAATTTCTTTTGAAACCATACCGCTTCCATTGGCCGTAAGGTGATACCAGTCTGCCCCTCTTCGACGAAATCCAGAATGCATTTGCTGCGATAAAGGTAGTCTACAATTTCTTCATAAGGAAGAAAGCGTTCTGTTAAGTACGGCCTATCGAACGGCGAATATACATGATGAGGGGTCTGCACAATGATCATATGATGTTTAACGGAGAGTTTTTCCAAATCCTTTTGCAGGGCAATCAATCGATGTAATCGTTTTTTGTCATACCCGACAAAAAATACATCGATATCTTCAGGAGGAGAACTTTTCTGGACTAATCGAATGCTTTCCAAAGAGGCCTGATTATAGCAGTAAAAGAATGGCGCATATCGAAGTCCCCATAAAGCGCAATCTTTTTTATCAAAAGAAGAAAATTCCACGCCCAACCCCTGATAATGTTGGGGGGCCTTACGATCGGACGGATCGATTGTCGTTTCGTAATAGATGATAATTTGGGCGTGGCGGTTCTTGCTCCGCATATATTCAATGACGTCGCGCCCGCGAATGTTGTTAATGATAATGATTGTGTCATATTCCGCGATATGATTTTTCCACAACGAGTACCAACGACTGCGGTCCAGGAGGGTTGCAGGGAGATGTTCATAAATCTTGAATTGAATTTTATCCCACCGATTGCGAAAAGGGCGATAGCAATTGTCGCAAACAATATTCTCATAGTGGCTTAATTGCGTCGCACCGTTCAAGATGAGTATTTTATGGGATTTGATGTATTCTTCAAACGCGAACACTGCCTACCCTCATTTCTTCTATTTCTAATTGTTATATTATATCAGATAGGACTAAAACCCGAAAGAGGAAAGAATGGCAAATATTGCTGGATTATTTGCATCGTGGTATAGTGTTGGGCAGATATTACATTGGGGGAACGATTTCATGTTTTTTTCGGCGGTTGGGCTTGTACTGGTGCTCGGCGTTCTGCTTTTGGCGCGGGCGCGGCAGTTGGAGGATATGACGGCGGGGTGGCGCATGGCGCTTTACGGCGCGCTGGGCTTGTTTTTCGGCGGGTTCTTCGCCGACGGGCATGTTTCGGGCATTTTCCATTGGTACGGAAAGACGGGGCTTCTGCTTGCCTCCGGCGGCGACGTGGTCCTTTGGGGCGGCGTCGCGCTGATGGTCATCTGGATCGGGCTTCGCGCGGCGACGCGGCTTCGCTATGAGAACAGCGAAGAGGGCGCAGCCGCCGCAGTGGGGCGCGCGGGCTCCCGGCTCGACATTCTCGTGATCGTGATTGCCGGGCTCGCGCTGTCGGAAATCGTGCCGAATTTTCTGGGCGGCATCGACGCGATGCGGCTGGACCTTTCCTCGCCGCCCGTCGTGGAAAAAGTCAAGTTCCGCATGATGCACGTCTACGAGGACAAAAGCCGCCGCTGGGCGTCGGACCGCCGCGACGCGGTCTTCCTCCGGGAGAACGGCGAAGAGCTTACCATCCCGGCGCCCGTCACGAAATCCTTCGACGAGCAGGATCCGCTTCGCGCGGTAACGGCGGCGAAGCCGGACGACGCCATGGAGATAACCTACTATCCGAAATGCAAGACCGTCGTTTCCGTACGGCCTTTATAATAGCCAAAGAAAAGCTCCCTTCCGCGCCAAACCGGCGTCGAAGGGAGCTTTTGTCTGCGTTAGGTCGCTATCAGCCGAAGGTCGGGAATCCTTCCTCGCCGATCTGCACCGTATGGGTCTTGGACTCGCCGGTTGTCGACAAATACGGCTCGTCGATGTTGAACTCGTAGGGGTCGGTCATGATCCACTGGCCGATCCACTGCTCGCCCGTCTTTGTCTGGTCGAAGGTGCGTTGGAAGGAATACGGGGAAGTATGCACAAACGTCGCCTTGCCCGAATCGAGCCGGAAAACATCCATCTGGCGACCGACGCCCATCTGCGGGCTGGCGTAGCCGTAATCGACGTAAAGGAAATTGCTGCCGCCTCCCGTGTGTACGAAAACGGGCGTGATTTTGTTGCCGCCGACGAAGGGGCCGCTGTAAACTTTCTTGCCGTCCAGGATGATATTCAGCTTGTCGCTGTCGACAAACGCCATGAGCGTGTCAAGTTTCCCCGAGCCGTCGTCGTAAAGGCATACGTTGTCCGCAGGAAACGTCGTCAGTTCCTCGCAGTAGGAGGCGGGACCGAGATTGTATTTTGGATTGAACATTCCCGGCCGCTCATCGAACCCGATGGTCGTCGTAATCGTCCCCGAGGCATAGGCCGCGATTTCGTACTGATTGAAATAGAACGTCACGCCGCGCGGCTCGATGACCCAGGAAACCTTGTCGTGAATGACTTGATCCGCGACGGTGGCTTCCATGCTGTCAAAGAACGTCCCCTGCCTGTTTTCCTCGTAGAGCTTTTCGATGAGAACCTCAACGAGCTGTTCGCCGTCGGGGAACACCTGATTCAGTGACAGCCTCTCGCCCGTCGAAGCGTCGAAATTCACGCCTTGATACATCTGCCCGCCATGGGCGCCGCCCGTGTAAGTATATGTCGAGTCAAGGAACGACAGGACGAGCGCGTCGGCACGCTTTATGATTAAATCATTTTCATAGGCGTAACCGTTGAATGAATCGCCATAGCCGTTCTTTTTGCGTTCCGCGTAGTCCCGCAGCGCCTCCTCGCGCATCTGTTCTTGCACACGAAGCGCTTCCGCACGTGCGCTGTTGTTGTAAGATTCCAGCGCCGCCGCCAGCTTCGGGAAATTTTTCGAGCCGAGCATGGATCGTCCGTCGCCGTCGGCAAGATACAGCTCCGGCCATGACTGGCGGAGTACGACTTTCCCCTCGCCCATCGCCTCATACTGCTGGACTTTTTTATAAAGCCCGAAGGAACGCAGCGACGGATCCACCGCCATCGTCCCGAGGGGCGCGCCCTCCGTCGGCTCGAAATCCTCGGCAACCTCCGCCGGCTCCCCGCCCGCCTGCGCGACGCCGAGCGGCGTAAGGAACGTGCAGGCCGCAAGCGCCAGCCCCAACCATTTTCTGTGTTTCATCATCATACCTCCATTCACTAAAAGTGGAGAGTGAAGACATTACGCAAATCCATCTCCACTCTCCACTCTTCACTCTCTACACTACATTAAAAGCTTCCGCCGCCGCCGCCGTGGTTCTCGTCTCTCGCGCTGCTGCCGCCGGAGTTCTTCGACTTCTGCGTGCGCGTGACGTTCATGAACAGGAAGCGGTCGTCGCTGTCCGTCAGGTCGAAGCTGCCCTCTTTCAGATATTCGCTGGCGCGGGCCGCAGGCGTCACGTTGCTCATGCTGGAAATCAACGTCTCACGAACGCCGTAGCCGCCGAGAAGGCCGATAATCAGCGCGGCAATGGCCGCGAGAGGATGGAAACCCGCCGACGGATCGAAGGGCTTGCCTTCCGCCGCGAAATAATCGAGTTCCTTCTCAATAGCCGACGTGTATGCCATGAAAGCTTCGCCGTATTTGTTTTCCTTGAGTTTCGGCACCATCTCCTCCTGGATGTATTTGATGCCTTTATCGTCGGTGATTTTCGCCCGCATGGGATTGTCCGTGGACATATAGTATTCCCGCTTTTTCGGGTCCACTGAAACCAGGAGCACGATGCCGCCGTTGGGCGCGCCCCGGTAGCCCTGATCCAAGAGCGCGTTGGCCACCTGGCCGATGCTGCGTCCCTGCATGGAAGGCTGGGTCACGATGCCGATACGGACGTTATGCTTTTTCTCGATGCGCTGGATTTCCGCCGTCAATTTCTGAACATCCGCCGAGGAAAGCACTTTCGCGTTGTCGTAAACCGCGCCCGCCGCTTCGGCGCGAAGGCCGAACGCCGCCGCCGCCACGAACAGCGCGAGGAATATAGTCAAAACCGATGCAATTCTTTTCATTTCGCCGCCCCCCTCAAATGAACAACTTCGCAATGAAATAGGTGACGAACATCACAGCGGCCGCCGCCCCCGCAAAGTACATCATCGCCTTCTGCTTGTCATAGGGCAGGCTGCCGACGAATTTTCCGGTCTGGCCGTTCATCATGAAGGTGTACGGCTGACCATTGTAACGCGTCGTCAGGATCCAGACCGGCACCATCGCATACGAGACGTTGCCGCCCGATTTGATGACGGCGGAGGATTCCGTCGAACAGTTGTCGTAGCCCTCCACGGTGTCCTGCAGGACCTCGATGGCGCTGGCCTCCACGCGCTTGTCCGCGCGCGGCACCGACGTCTCGGCGTCCTCGTCGTACTTGTCCGCCAGGTAGCCGGTGAAGTACGCGGCGCTGAACGGCACCAGTTCGCTGTAATCGAAGGGCTCGATGCTTTCCATATAGTCGTTGTCCATCTTCGAGCTGCCGTCCACCGGAATCTTCTCGAAGTCCATGGTACCGCTGCGGGTGCAGCTGTAAACGCTGGTCTCGGTAATCGTCTCGTCAGAGGTGTCGATCACGTTGACGCTCTCCGCGCGGAACTCCGCATGGGCTTCTACGCTGGAATCGAACAGCCAGAACGGGACGTACATCGGCTGGATGTCCTCGACGCGGTTGTTCGCGGTGAACGCGTCCGGCAGCAGCCGTTTCCCTTTGTAAAATTCCTTCAGCGCCGCCACCGCGTCCTGCTTCGTCTTCTTGAACGGAATCACGAAGTCGGGCTTCAGCATGCCGCTGAAACGGTTCGGCAGCATGGTCGGGTTGCCGCAGTAGCAGCACTCCGTCGCCATCGTGTTCTCGTCGGCGACGATTTCCGCGCCGCAGGAGGAGCAGGTGAAGGTCCGCATCGCGGCCATCTCGTCCTCGCTCCATTCGCCGCCGGCGGCCTCGGTATCCCATTTGGCCTCCTGGGCCTCCTGGGCCTTTGCCGCCATTTCCTGCTTTTTCTGGAAAAGCTCTTCGACGGCGCTGATCTCCAGCTCCGTGCCGCAGTATTCGCACGTCACCTTGTCATTTCCGGGCTGGAACGAAAGCGGCGCGTCGCAATGCGGACATTTGTAGCTTACAGAAGTGTCAGCCATATCATTGCCTCCTTTTTTTATTTCAAAATCGGGACGCTGCCCGATTCCAAAAGCTGCTGAAAAATAATGCGAAATGAGGAAAGGATTTGAGGAATCCTCCTAACTCCTAACTCCTAACTCCTAACTCCTAACTCCTAACTCCTAACTCCTAACTCCTAACTCCTAACTCCTAACTCCTAACTCCTAACTCTCCACTCTTCACTCTTTAATAGCCCCCCATCGAGCCTTCCTCGGGCCAGCCGTCCGAGCCGACGTGGTAACGGGCGCGCGCCATCTCTTCTTCATAGAGCTGGTGGTGGTCGGCACGTATCACGTCAATAATCTTCATCCAGCGGTAAGGCTCGGCCGGCTCCTCTCCGGGCGCCACCGCTTCGCACAGGCAGAAATTCCCCGGCGAGATCATCGGGAGGATCAGCCGGTCCTCCTCGTCGCCGGGCGGCGACGCCAACATCGTAAAAGGCCGCGAGCCCGGCAACCGTTCGACGCCCTCCGCCGAGAGCTGATAGACGCGAAGCTCATGGGGCAGAGATTGGTCACGGGGAGCGACGTCCGCGTAAAGATAGCGCCGCCCGTCCATCAGGCTGACGAAAGTGAAGCGCCGATAGCGCAGCGCCTCCTCCTCGGCGAGTTCATGGTCGCCGAGACGAATCTTGTTCCCGCCCACCTGCAGCATCGCCGTCGAGCCGTCGCCCAGCGGCACGCGAACGGGCATGAATGGCTCCACCTCAAAGCTCCATGCCGCCGCCCCGAAGTTGTAAGGCTCGATGAAAAGCTCCGGCGCGTCGCCAAAAAAGATTGTCGCCGTGTAAATCATCGTCCCCGTATCGTAATGATCCGCCGAGGGAACGATGCTGCGCGGCGTAAAGTAGAAGGTCGCGCCCCGCGCGAACATGGTCCACGCCAGACGGCCTTCCGCCATTTGCTCCGAAAGCCAGTCCTCCAAAGCGTCGCGGAAGACGACGCCCGGATAATCGGCGCGGAGCCGCTCGGCAATCAAACCGGGCAGCGCTCCCGTATCCGCAAAGACGTCGTCAAGCGCCAGCTCCTCACCTCTCCTTGAATTGAAATTTCGCCCCGTGACGCCGTACCGACCGCGATGGCCGCCCTGATAAGCGGCGTGGGACTCTAAGATGCTGGTGACGACCCCGTCCATGCGCTGCACATACCGGCTGTGGTAAATCGCCATGCTTTCCCCGGCCAGTGCCGTCGCTTCCTCCTCTTCGGCTTCTCCGCCGAGGATCGAGAAAAGACGCTCTAACTCGCCGGGGCTTTCGAAGCAGCCGAAGCCTGACCACGGCATTTTCCAGTTGACGCCTTCCACCGTCTCCCGCCGTTCCCGAAGTATCGCCGGAAGCGGGCGAGCAGGTCCGCGCCCGTAAGGATCGACTTCAGCGTTCTTATTGTACGGCGTCCTGTCCACATCCCGCGACGCGTAAGCCCCCTCCGCCGTTCGCAAACCCGGTTCGCACGGCGCGAAAAGCGGCGCGCCGAAAAACGCCAGCGCGGCCAGCGCCGCCGCAATCCTTTTTCTCTTCATCATGCGTCCCCCTTGTCCACCTGCGGCGCGTCCTTCAAAAGTTCCCCAAGGAACGCCTTCACCTTTTTGATCGCTTCAAAACCCTCCTTCGGCATCTCGCGGGTATCGGAAAGACTCGCGCCGCTCCCGTCTGCGTAATCGAAGGAGACGTCGACGGTGTCACCGTCGCGGATGTCGATCCTGTCCCAGCTTGTCTTCGCCCAATGGAACAAATCGCCCCGGTCGATCAACGCCGCCAATTCCTCAAGCTTGTCCGGCGACGCCTCGCATTCGCGGCGGACCGTCGGCGCGTCGTACCGGCTCCGGGTCTCCATCACCGCCATCACGGTCCCGTCCCTTTGCGTCGAGATCCTCATCATGAGAAAACCGCCGGGCTTGCCGCCGCCGCATTCGTAGGAACAATATTTCAGCGCGGGTCCCAGCGTGTCACGACCGTATTCGCGCCCCAGTGCGCGGAAAAAGTCGATGAACCATTCCTCCCTGTAATATCTGGCGTCCGGCTTCACATCGCCGCCCTGCCCGTCGGCGCGAATCGTCTCGCCGCTCTCGTAACGGACCTCCATGCTCATGTCATCGCCCAACGCGGAATTGTAGAGCGAATGGCCGTCGATCTGCGCCACGTCATGCGCCTTCAACAGTCGGTCGAGGCGTACGAGAGCTTCGGCGTCGACAGGAAAATCCGCCTTGCGGCCCGGCCTTCCCTCCGCCCAATATTCAAGATGACAGTCGGCGCCGTTCTCACTCTTTTCCAACCGCAGATCGTACCAGCCCGACGGGTAGCGTCCCCGCAGCTCGTCCTCCGCGCCATAATCCATGCTGTACTGGAACCGCAAACGGAACGAGGAGATATCCGTCGAAGAGATTGCCACGGGCGAGGCGTGGCGCACAGAGCTGTCCTGCGTGCCGCCGTCGATCTCCACGTCCTCATCCGCCGCAAAACAAACAGGCGCCCCAACAACCGTCCCGAAAAGGACGGCCGCCAGAACGCCGATAGCCCATGCCTTCATTCGTTATCCCTCGATTCCGCGCATCGCGAAATTTCAAAATTCATTTATAGTTTCGATATTCTATTGAAATTTCCTGCCAAAATCTTTCATCTTTACGCGGAAAAAGACAAAAGCCCTACTCTTTTACGCCTTTCACCCCAGCGGCAGCTGACGCATCAGGAACGACCTGGTCTTTTCGGAGTATACCACTTCCGCCTGCCAGTCCACCAGAAATTTGCGTTCGTACTGATACTGCGCGCCCTCCGGCATATACTCGACGGTGCTTTTCAAAATGTATTGCCCGTTTTCGATATCCGAGCTCAACAGATGCCATTCCATCGCATTGTAACCCACGGCGATAAGTTGTTCCACCATCAGCTCGAAGCGCCATTTACCGTTTTCCTCGGAAATCATCCAATAGCCGCAGTTCTTGTCATGGGCGCCCACCGTGGCGAAAACTTCCCAGAAACGCTTGGACTCTCCCGGAACGCGAAACTCCCGCACATAGAAGCCCACGCCCCCCTCCGCGGCGTCGATGTTCCTCATGGCCATCTTCCGATTTCCGTCCTTGTCGAACAGGCCAATCCAACCGCCCTTCATGTTTACGGCCTTCACATCTTCCGTCAGTTGGACTTCATTCGTATTCATATAAAGAAACGCGCTTTGCCCGACGGGCTCCACCGACGAATCCGCCGAAGCGGACGGTGTCCCCGTCAAAAACGCGACGCCCAGCATCATCGCGGCCATCCATTTTCTGTTCATTTTGTCTTCCTCCTTTTCTGATGAAATTCCTATTTCTTTTCTGTCCCGATTGATATAATATAAATATTGTGAATTTACTTTACAATATCTTAGGGGGCGTGTCTAGTGAAAAATCTACTAAAAAAATGGAAGAAATGGCGCCGTGCGGCTTGCTGTCTTGCAGCGGCGGCGGCCTTTGCTTTTGCCATGCCCGGCGTCGAAGCAAAAGAAAAGGTGCTGCTCGACGCGGATATGGTAGAAATGTTCGACGACGGCGTCGCGATGATGATACTGGAGCGTTCCGCGGAAACGGAGCTCCTGGGCGTGACCGTCGTGACCGGCAACACTTGGGCCGAGGACGGCGTCGCGTTCACGATCCGCCAGCTCGAAGGCATGGGCGCCACGAACATTCCTGTGGCAATGGGCGAGCCGCGCCCCGAGACCATTGAACGGTTCAATAAAATAGACGAAGAAACGAAAATCTTCGGACGCGGCCACGACGCCCACATGGGAGCCGCCGGCTACGCCCGCCCGGAAAATTGGCAGGCCGCATACCGTTCCCATTACGGCGGCAGCACGCCGACATTCGGCCCGGTGGACGAGGCGGCGGAGGATATGATCATCCGCACCGTCAAAGAGCATCCGGACGAAGTGACGATCATGGCCATCGGTCCCTGCACGAATCTCGCGAAGGCCCTTGAAAAGGCGCCGGAGATCGCGCCGATGGCGAAACGCATCGTCTACATGAGCGGCGCGTTCTTCCAGCAGGGCAACGTGACCCCGGCGGCGGAATTCAACGTCTGGATCGATCCGGAATCGGCAAAGAAGGTCATGCGCGCGCCCTGGAAAGAGCAAATCATCGTACCGCTGGACGCCTGCGAGAAAATGCGGCTGACAAAGGAAGACTTTTTCGGCTTCAAGCATATCATCAAAAAGCCCGAATTCAATGCGATGATGGCGCGCCACTACCTCGCGGAGCGATTGGAGAACATCAGCGGGCCGACCTTCATCTGGGACGTGCTGGCCGCCGCTCTGATTGTCGATCCATCGGTAATCCTGGAAGAAGTCACCATGCCCATCGACGTCAACGACGTTTATTCGCCGTCCTACGGACAGACCCTCGCCTACATCCGGGTACAGCCCGAGGGCACACAGAAAGCGCGCATCATCAAAACCATCGACGAAAAGAAAGTTTTGTGGATCATCCACGACATATTCAGAACGCTGTAAAAAAGAGTGGAGTGTGAAGAGTGCAGAGTGAAGATGGAAGACGTATTATCTCAACTCTCCACTCTCAACTCTTCACTCTCGGCAATGGGGAGGTATGATGATGAAAATTCAGATTCTGTTCGGGGTATTGTTCGCCGTCCTGTTGTGCGCGGCGCCTGCCGAGGCTGCGATGAAGCTGGAATCCTCCGAGCATTGGGTGCGCGTCGAGTTTGACGCGCTGCCTCAGACGGCTGCAGACGTCGCGCCGTGTCAGACGCCGGAGGAAACCGCCGCGCTCACCGTCGCCGCGCTTGTCCGCTACACCGAGGACCAGGAGGCGGGCATCGCGATGCTGAACGTGCTGCGCGGACCGCGTCCGCTTTCGCCGCAGGACATCCAGCTCTTGAAGGACCAACTGCTGAAGGACCGCAACTATGTGGCGCGTTCCCATTTCAACGGCGCGACGCCGGACAACGACTACACGCCGATCGAGCCGTACAGCGTCACCGTCTCGGACAATCCGAACAGCTACATGACCGAAGGCTATGCCACGCTCTACATCCGCAGCGGCGGTGCGGACAGCCCCCGCCCAATCACGCTCCGCAAAAAGCCTTCGACAGGAGAATGGTTCCTTTGGAACCACGTCGGGCTCCTGCCCGGCATCCGCGTTCCCGCGTCGCAAGACCCGTGGCGGTGATAGAATGAAAGGAAGTGTTTTCCCATGAAAAAGAAGTTTTGCCTATTCGTCTGCCTGCTGCTCATGCTCGTCGTCTCCACCGCCTCCGCCGCGTCGAAGATCAACTCCGACGGCTACTACAAGGGCATCCGCCTCGCGGGAAAAGTCAAAGTCGTGGACGCGTTCCCCGACATCAAGGTCCAGATCGTCAACTCCTTCCCCGACCTGAAAGTGCAGGTCGTCGAAGCCTTCCCCGACAAGATCGGGCAATGGCAGTTCGTGGAATCCTTCCCCGACTTCACCATCCAGTTCGTCAACGCGTTCCCCGACATCAAGATCCAATACGTGAATTCGTTCCCCGGCCTGCCGTAAAGAACCCGCAAAAAAGGCTTCCGAGAATTATCCCGGAAGCCTTTTCTTATGCCTTCAGTTTATTCTTAGCGTTTCGCCAGTTTCGCCAACAGCGGGGCAGCGTCGTAAGCGGCCTTTCCGCCCAGCTCTTCCTCGATGCGGAGAAGCTGGTTGTACTTCGCCACGCGCTCGCTGCGGTTCGGCGCGCCGGTCTTGATCTGGCCCGCGTTCAGCGCGACCACGAGGTCCGCAATCGTGGCGTCCTCGGTCTCGCCGGAACGGTGGGACACTACGGCGCGATAGCCGTTCTTGTGCGCCAGCTGGATCGCCTCGATGGTCTCGGTCAGAGAGCCAATCTGATTCAGCTTGATCAGGATCGCGTTGCCCGCGCCCATCTTGATGCCCTTTGCAAGACGCGTCGTGTTCGTCACGAAGAGGTCGTCGCCGACGATCTGGAGTTTGTGGCCGAGGCGCTCGGTCAGCTTCTTCCAGCCGTCCCAATCCTCTTCATCCAGCGGGTCTTCGAGAGAAACAATTGGATATTTCGTGACGAGCTTTTCCCAATAATCAATGAGCTTCGCGGTGGTGTATTTCGTACCGGCTTTCGGCAGGACGTACTCGCCCTTCTTCTTGCCCTTCCACTCGCTGGCGGCGGCGTCGATGGCCAGCGCGAAATCCTTGCCCGGCTTGTAGCCCGCCTCTTTGATCGCCTTCATGATGTAGTCGAGGGCTTCCTCGGCGCTCTTCAGGTTCGGCGCAAAGCCGCCCTCGTCGCCCACGGAAGTCGCCAGCTTGTTCTTCTTCAACAGCGCTGCCAGTGCGTGATAGACCTCGGCGCACCACTGGAGGCACTGGGCGAAGCTCTTCGCGCCGATCGGCATGATCATGAATTCCTGCACGTCGATATTGTTCGTCGCGTGAGCGCCGCCGTTCAGGATATTCATCATCGGCACCGGCAATACGCGCGCCTGTGCGCCGCCAAGGAAACGGTAGAACGGCTGCCCCTCGGAAATCGCGGCGGCCTTCGCGCTGGCCAGCGAGACGGCGAGAATCGCGTTCGCGCCGAGCTTCTTCTTGCCGGGCGTGCCGTCCGCTTTCAGCATGGCATGATCGACCGTATATGTATCGCTGGCGTCCAGATTCATGACAGCCTTTGCCAACGCCGTGTTGACATTTTTCACGGCTTTCAGTACGCCCTTGCCGTTGTAGCGCTTCTTGTCGCCGTCGCGAAGCTCCAGCGCCTCATACTGGCCCGTGGACGCGCCGCTGGGGCTCGCCGCGCGGCCCGTGCTACCGTCGCAGAGGGTGACTTCCGCCTCGACGGTGGGATTCCCCCGCGAATCCATAATCTCGCGGCCGACGACGTTTACAATCTTCGTAAATTCCATTCCAAATCCTCCAATCTTTTTCGCGAAGCGGCGACCCGCCCCAACGTCGGATATTTGCTTTTTTTATTATATCATTTATCGCGGAGGATAGCGAAGGGAATTTGAATTTTTATTTTGTTTTGTTTTTTCTGTTTTTGCTTTTTGTTTGTAAAATTATATTTGCGACTGCAAATATAATTTGCAGGGGCGCCGCCCCTCGTAACAGTCCACTGGACTGTTACGCCCTGCATGGGGCGTTCCTCCCCTTGTGTGGGGAAGTTTGAAGGGGCAAAGCCCCGTCAAGATAATTACTAACGGCAAATATAAACAATCGTCCAAGCCATTGCCAAAGCCTTTCGCAAAAGAAAATCAAAAAAGAAAAAACCAAAGAAATGTTTCACGTGAAACATTTGGAAATGATTTCCGATTTTGTGATAAGAGTGCGACAGTAAAAGAAACAAACGCCTTCCCGCTATTTTTTCACTTTATTTCCCTGCTGTGCTATAATATAGGAATACAAAATAGAACTTGAAATCTCAACGGGGAGGGGAACGCGGTGGACGCACAGCAGATCGGGCGCACGATGATGATTTTCGGCGCGCTGCTTTTGGCAGTCGGCGCGTTTTTCTATTTCGGCGGACGATTGTTTCCGCTGGGTCAGCTTCCCGGAGACTTCCATTTCGGCGGCGAAAATTGGTCCGTCCATTTCCCGCTGGCGACCTGCGCGATTATCAGTATCGTACTGTCGCTGTTATTGAATCTGTTTTTCAGACGTTGAATTGTTTACGATTTAGCCTTCCCCTCTGGGGAGGGCTATAGTAACGTATATGGAGGAAACTATGAATCGAAACATGACGATAGGCGCCGCTCTTTTGCTTTCGGCGGTAATCTTCTCAGGCTGCGGCAAGGAAGCGGCGCCGGAACCGAAGCTGCCGCTGGTGCGCACGCAGACGGTGTCCGTCGGGAGCGCGGCGCAGTCGGCGGAATACTCGGGCAGCGTGCATGGACGATATGAAAAGAATATGGCGTTCCAGGTCGGCGGGCAGATCATCGAGCGCAGCGTGCAGCTCGGCGACCGGGTGTCGGCGGGTTCGGTGATGATGCGCATCGACCCGAAGGACGTGGCGCAAAAGACGGCCGCGGCGGATGCGCAGGCGGAGGCGGCCGGCGCGCAGTTAGCGCTGGCGGAAACAAATCTCGCGCGCTATCGCCAGCTTTACGCGGAAGCGGCCATTGCGGCGGCGGTGCTCGACCAGTACCAGACAGCCTACGACGCGGCTCTCGCCGCTTATCAAACCGCCGAGGCACAGGCGACGCAGGCGCACAACGCGCTCTCCTATACGGAGCTTGTCGCCGACGCCGACGGCGTGGTCTCCAGCCTGACGGCAGAAGCCGGGCAGGTGGTCGCCGCCGGGCAGACGGTGCTGACCTTCGTGGAATCCGGCGAACTGGAAGTCGAGATTCACGTGCCGGAAAATCGGTTGGCCGATATCGCCGTCGGCAAGAACGTCGAGGTTTCCTTCTGGGCCATGGAAGCGGCCAAGACCCGGGGCGTCGTGCGCGAAATCGCGCCGATGGCGGATCGCGCGACCCGAACCTACAAAGTGCGCGTCTCGATTCCGACGCCGCCCGCAGGCATGGCGCTGGGCATGACGGCCAGCGTCCGCGTGTCGGGCGCGAAGCCGGACAATAAGACAAAAACGACAACGACGCTGCCGCTTTCTGCGATTTACCAGACGGGGGAAAAGCCCTGCGTGTGGCTCGTCAAGGACGGAAAGGTAACGCTGCGCGAGGTTTCCGTCGAATCCTTCGACTCGAACGAAGCGATCGTCCGCGGATTGGAGAGCGGCGACGTAGTGGTGACGGCCGGCGTCCATAAACTCCACGAGGGCGAGGAAGTGCGCCTCGGCGCGGAGGCCGGGAAGCCATGAAGAATATTACCGAGCTTTCGCTGAAAAACCGCGACCTCGTCTGGTATTTCGTCATCGTCACGTTCATCGCGGGCATTTTTTCGTACTACCGACTGGGCCGCATGGAGGACCCGGCCTTCACCATCCGCATGATGGTCGTGTCGGCGGCGTGGCCCGGCGCGACGGCGGCGGAAATGGAGCAGCAGGTCACGGACAAGCTGGAAAGCAAGTTCCGCGACATTCCGGGCGTCGACTACATCAAGAGCTATTCCCGGCCCGGACAGACCGTCATCTATATCAATCTGCGCGACGACGTGCCGAAGGAGGATATTCGCCCGACCTGGCGCGACCTTCGGAATTTCGGCGAAGACGTGAAAAAGGACCTGCCCTCCGGCGTCTACGGCCCGTATTACAACGATCGTTTCGACGACGTGTACGGCTCGATTTACGCGGTCACCGGCGACGGATACACCTATGAGGAAATGCGGCAGGCCGCGGAAAAACTGCGCCGTCGCGCCGCCATGGTGGAAAATGTGCAGAAAGTTTCGCTGATCGGCGTGCAGACGGAAAAAGTCTACGTCGAAGCGGAAAACGCGAAGCTCGCCGAGCTGGGCATTTCGCCGCAGGCCCTTTCCGCCGCCGTAGCGGCGCAGAACGACAAAGCGCCCAGCGGCATGATCGAGACGGCGTCGGACAATATTTTCGTGCGCGTGACGGGTCAGTTCGACGACGTGGAGGCCATCCGCGAAACGCCGATCGCTGCGGGAGAACGCGTGCTGCGTCTCGGGGATATCGCGAAAGTGGAACGCCGTCCCATCGATCCGCCGGAGACGCAAATGTATTTCAACGGCGAGCCGGCCGTCGGCGTCGCCATTTCCATGCAGCCGGGGGGCAATATCCTGCAGCTCGGCGAAAATCTGACGAAGCTCGTCGCGGAGGAGCAGCGGGAGCTGCCCGTGGGGCTGGAGATTCACCGCGTCTCCGACCAGCCCGCCGTAGTCAAGGATTCCATCGACGAATTTGTGGGCTCCCTTCGCGAGGCGGTCATCATCGTGCTGATCGCCAGCTTCATGAGCCTCGGCCTCCGGACGGGCATGGTGGTCGCCCTCTGCATTCCTCTGGTGCTGGCCGGGACGTTCTGCTTCATGTATATGCTGGGCATCGACCTGCACAAGGTCTCCCTCGGCGCGCTGATTATCTCGCTGGGGCTTCTCGTGGACGACGCGATCATCGCCATCGAGATGATGAGCGTGAAGCTGGAGCAGGGCTGGGACCGCATGAAAGCGGCCTGTTACGCCTGCGAGTCGGCGGCAAAACCGATGCTGACCGGCACGCTGATTACCTGCGCGGGCTTCATTCCCGTGGCCTTTTCCAAGGGCATGGCGTCGGAATTCTGCGAGGCGCTGTTCCCGGTTATCGCCATCGCGCTGCTGCTTTCATGGGTGGCCGCCGTGACGGTGACGCCGATATTCGGCTATTATCTGATACGCGTGAAGGGCGAGGGCGAGGAAAAATCCCCCGAGGAAATGTATCAGGGGCGCTTTTATCAGATCTTCCGCAATATCCTGACCTGGTTCTTGCGACATCGGGCAATCGTGCTGCTGGCGACGGCGGGGATTTTCGCCGTCGCGATCTGGCTGATGAACTTTGTCCGACAGGAATTCTTCCCGCCGTCAATGCGCCCCGAGATCATCGTCGAAATGCGCCTGCCCGAAGGCTCGTCGAAAAAGGCGACGGCGGTCGAGGCCGCGCGGTTCGCCGCGATCCTCGACGGCGAAAAGGACAATATGGAAAGTTACGCCTACTACGTGGGCGAAGGCGCGCCGCGTTTCGTGCTGACTACGAACCCGGTGCTTCCGGCGGACAATTACGCGCAGTTCGTCATCGTCGCGAAGGACGTGGACAGCCGCAAGACCATCGAGAAAACCGTCCGCGCCGCGCTGGACGGGGAATTCCCCAACGTCCGCGGCAACATCAAGTTCATCCAGACCGGCCCGCCGGCGGATTATCCGGTCATGATGCGCGTCTCCGGCTATGACAAGGACAAAGTCCGCGAGATTGCCAACGGCGTTGCCGATATCATGCGGAAAGACCCGAACTATACCGAAATCAATTTCGACTGGAACGAAAAAGCAAAAGCGGTGCGCCTGACGCTGAACCAGGAGAAACTGAAAAGCCTCGGCGCGTCCAGCGCGGCCGTCGCCCAGACTCTTTACACTGAGCTGACCGGCGCGCGTATCGCGCAGTATTATCGCGACGACCGCACCATCGACATCGAGCTTCGCATCGCGGAAAAAGACCGCAGGGATCTCTCGTCCCTCGGCGACCTGCCCGTGTATCTTGCCACGGGAACCGTGCCGCTGTCGCAGGTGGCGGAGATTTCCTTCACCGCCGAGGACGGGCTGATCTGGCGGCGCGACCTGATGCCGACGATTACGGTGCAGGCGAACAACCAAAAAGGAACGGCGGACGACGCCGCGAAAAAGGTTTACGACAAAACGGCGGAGCTGCGGAAAAACCTGCCCTTCGGCTACTCGATTACGGCCGGCGGCTCCATGGAGGACAGCGCGAAGTCGATGAAATATTTGCTCGTGCCCGTTCCCGCGATGGTATTCTTGATCATGACGCTGCTGATGCTCCAGCTTCGGAGCGGAAAGCGCGTCGTCATGACGCTTCTGACTGCGCCTCTGGGCATCATCGGCGTCGTCATCGGCATGCTCGTTTTCGATCAGGCGATTGGATTCGTCGCCGACCTCGGCGTGCTGGCCCTTGTGGGCATGATTATCCGAAACTCGGTCATCCTGATCGAGCAGATCAAGGACCATCTGGCGGAAGGCGAGACGCTTTGGGACGCAATCATCGACTCAGCCGTGCTGCGTTTCCGCCCGATCATGCTGACGGCGGGCACCGACATCCTCGGCATGATCCCGCTGATGACCAGCCCCTTCTGGGCGCCGATGGCCGTGGCGATCGCCGTGGGACTGATTATCGCCACGTTCCTGACGCTCTTAGTGCTGCCGGTCATGTACGCCGTCGCTTATCGTGCCGATATAACGGACGCTTAGGAGCGCAGCGAGTAGCGTCCGTATATGCAAGGGATTTGCGGAGCAAGTCATCGTAGGAAGCGTAAAATTTCTAAAACTCTTTTAGGGAGCTTACAATGCCTAAGAAAAAACGACTCCTGATTATTCTGCCCGAGCTTCCGGCCGCCGCCCGGTTCCTGGAATTGCTGACGCCGGAATACGAACTTCTCCGCGCCGCCGACGAGGAGGAAGGGCTGCAGATATTGAAGCAGCAGCGGAAAACGATTTCCGCCGTTCTCCTCGATTTGGACATGGCGAAACAGACCGACTTCTCCTTCTTCCACACGGTCAGCCAAAACGTACTGTACGCCGCCATCCCGGTCATCGGCACGCTGCCCCGGACGCCCGCTGAAGAAGATCTTGCCTGCCTCGACGTGGGCGCAGCCGACATCTTCACGCCGACCGGCAGCGGAAAGCTCTTGCTCCGGCGCCTTTCCAACGTAATCCGCGCGAAGGACTCGGCGACGTTCTGCGAAATCGAGCGCATGCTCCGGGCGCTGCCCTCCAACATCTATCTGAAGGACGCGGAGGGCAAATACATTTTTGCCACCCACTATTGGCATCATTTGGACATGAAAGGCGACCCCAACTGGACGATTCGCGGCAAGACCGACCCCGAAATCCGAAAGGACAAGGAGAACGCGATCAAGGCCTATGAAAGCGACAAAATCATCCTCGCCACCGGCGAAGGGACGCGCTACACCATCAAGATCGACACCGACAACCAGCTGGAATTCCTGGAACTGATCAAGGAGCCGGTGCGGGACGACGACGGCAACATCACGGGCATCGTCGGATTGATCAACAACGTGACGGAACAGCAGCTCCTGAAGTTCGAGCTGGAACGCCGCTCGAAGACGGACGCGCTGACCGGGCTGTTCAATCGCCGCTACTATCGGGAATACTTCCCGACCGTCTGCAAGCCGGAGAATTTTCCGATTGCCTTGATCTCGGCGGACTGCAACGGGCTGAAAAAAATCAACGACACTTACGGCCATCTGGTCGGCGACGAATATCTCCGCATGTCGGCCGTACTGCTTCGCATGGTGCTGCCGGAATCGGCTTCGATTTTCCGCATGGGTGGCGACGAATTTTTCATCGTCCTGCCGAATACAGATGAAATCGCGGTACAACGATTCATCGACGAAATGAAGCAAAAATCGTCCCTGTTCCAAATCCGGGAGCAGAAGCTCAGCATCGCCTTCGGCTTCTCGATCCTCCGCTCGGAAGCGGACGACGTAAAAGCCTGCATCGACGCGGCAGACCAGAATATGTACGAAAACAAGAACAAAGAAAAACAGGCCCGCAAATAACGCGAGCCTGTTTTTTGTTGATTACGCTATCGCGTCGAAGCGCGAAACGAGGTTCTTCCCCTCGCCCCGGTTCGCCATCTGCCGAAGCAGGCTTTCGGTGATCGTCCCGACGTCGCGGCCGGAGGCGCGGTAAAGCATTTCCTCTTTCGCTTTCGCTTCCTCCCGTCTCCGTTCCTCGGCGCGTTTTTTCGCGCGCCGCTCGGCCAGCTTCGCTGCCTCGGATTTCTCCTTCTTCCCGCCTTTCTCAGCTTTTTCCCATTCGCCTGTGACTTTCGGGTCGTTGGTGCAGCCGGAGATGACGGTCATGTTGCCGTTGGCGTCAATCGTGCAGTCGTAGTGCGTCATGACGGGATTGCCCGGCAGCGTCCGCGTCCTCTGCGCGCCGAGGGGAACAAAAGCGCCGACGGAGTCCAACGCCTTTTCCAGTTCTTCCCTTTTTTCGGGGTCGCTCGCGCATTTCCGCAAATACGCCGGCGAGACGTTCACCGTCGTCGGCACGTTGGCGATTTTCGTCGTGCGCCCGAAGTACGAATACTTTTTGGACAGCGCGCTCATGTATTCGTCGACGTCCATCGCCTTCGCGGCCGACGCGCCCGTTTTGTCCTTCGATTTCTCGGCTGCCGCCGCTTCGGTCCTGTGCGTTCCCGTTTCCGCCGAACAGGCGGCGCGGTTTTGGATTTCCATGCTCATGACTCTCACCCTAAATCAGCATATTCACGGCGAAGGCGACTTTCGCGGCAGGGTCGTTCTCCTTGTCGGAAGTGTCGCCCAGCTCGCCCTTGCGCTGCTCGGCCTGCGCAATCATGTCCTTGACCTTCTGCACCTCGGCCTCGTCGCACATATTCTGCTTCAGCCCCGCCTCGATTTGTTCAAGGTCAACCTGGAGCAGGCGCATGACCGTTTCAAGGTCGCCCTGGGTCTGCGCCGCCGCGATTTGGCGGGCGCGCTTCTCGCCGTTGAAGCCAACCCGGCCGCCAGAAGTGATCGTCGTCATTTCGCCGTCCTCGTCGATTTTCACTTCCATGCTCCGGAAGCCGATTTTGCCCCGGTTTTCTTCCAGCATCTCATCGGCGACGCGCAGGTTGTCGAGCAGTTTCGCGCGTTTTTCCTCGTCGCCGAGGCACGCCTTCAGGTGCGTCGACGAAATGGAGGTCATGCCTTGGCGAACGACGTTGAACTGGTCTTGCAGATACTTCATCAGCTCGTTGGTGTTGGAAAATCCCTGCACCTTGACCGCGTCCGTTTTTCCGGCGAGATAAGCCTTCGCCAGCGCGGGGTTTCCCTGATTCGGCAGGCTGACGATCTTCTCGGCGTTCGCCTTCAGGATGCGCGCCGCTTCCTCCTGCTCCGCTTTCAGCGTTTCCGTGAGGCTTTTCGGCTTCTCCGCCTCGCCGATTTTTTCTTTTTTGGCCTTCTTGTCTTTGGCTTTCTTTTTCTCCTTCACCTCGTCCAGCAGTTCCTGCCACCACGCCTTTTTCGACGAGCGCCCGACGCGTCCCGACGCCTCGGGCGTCCCGACGCCTCGGGCTTCCTGCCGCCGCCCTCGCTGACGCCGATGCTCCAGGCGGAAAGGCCGCCGTCTTCATGGATGATCCAGCCGTGGGCTTTGAGCTTGTTCCCGTTGGGACGCGTCATCGACAGCTCTTCGGTGCACTGCTGCACGTCGTAAAGCAGTGCTTCGTACTCCTCGTGCTTCGCCGGATCCTTTTCCATCTCGCGCAGGATTTTCGGCGAGATGGCGACGTTGCCCTTCCCGCTGCCCGAAAACGGCTGCGTGCCGACGGTGAATTTCAGCTTCGGGAACTTTTCCGCCAAGTCGGCAAGAACGCCGTTCGCGCCCTTGCCCTTCTCCTTTTCCTTGTCCACGCTTTCCGCCGCCGACTTCTGCGCGAAGGCCAGCGCCGCTTCCGATACGTAACTGTTTCCTACTTTTACCGGCATTGCAATCTCCTCCTCCTTGAAAAATACCTTTCCTTGATCGACCTTCGACTGTCCCTGTCCGGCCTCCTTCCTTTGCTTTCTCCTGCTTTCATGGTATGATAAGTCCACGCAAGCTGCCATGGACAATCGAATCTTTATGAATAAACAAAATTTTTTGGTAAGAAAATCTGATTTTCCGATTTTCTGATTTTCTGATTTTCTGACTCCATCATTTTTCAAAGGTGATTTTCATGATGACGATCTGTCAAAAAAAGCTATGGATTTTGCCTGTTTTGACGCTTGTATTATTGGCCGCCGACGCCCTGCTGCTCGGACGGGACGGGGCAATCCATGTGGACTGCGCAGGTCAGCCGTTTCCCGCTTTTCGGACGGAAACGCTGGACGGACGCGCCGCGACGGACGAGATTTTCGCCGGAAAGACGACGGCGGTCTGCGTCTGGACGGTTCGCGACGCGAATACGAGCCGCGCCGCGCTGCAAAAGCTCTCCGCGATTGCGGCAGATTTTCCCCAACCCGCGCAATTCGTCGGCCTCGTCGGCGACCTGAAAACCGGGGACGACGCGGGGAAACGCGCGGCGGCGCAGGAAATCGCGGCAGGGGTCTCCCCCGCGTTCCCGCAGCTGATGGTGAACGACGACTTCACGCCGTTCCTCTCGAAGCTCCGCAGCACGCCGACCATCGTGTTTATCGACGGCGCGGGGCGGCTCGTCGGCCAGCCTGTCGTCGGCGACGAGCCGGAGTTGGTGAAAAAGGAGCTTTCCCGTTTACTGGAAAAGGATTCCCCGCGCAGCCTTGCGTTGAAGAAGATACAGAAGGCGATTTTCTGAGACTCCCCCCGTCCGCTTCGCTGACACCCCCCTCATGGAGGGGGGCATGCCGAGAAGACAGGACGGAAGGAGTGCTGCCAATTCTCCACGCTATTCCTTCTCGTACATCATGACCGTCAGCAAAAATTTCTTCCGCCCGTTTTCTTCCTCTATCTGTATCTCCATATCGCCCTTGTACTTTTGCGCGCAGCGCCGGATATTCGCGAGCCCCATGCCGTGCATGGCCTTGTCCGGCTTGCTCGTGACGGGCAGCTCCGCCGCCCCGTCCCACTGCAGTTCGCCCGTGAAATCATTCGCCGCCTCAATGAAGAACAGGCGGCCTTTTTCATAGGACCGGACGGATATTTCCCGCGCCGCCGCCTCGACCGCGTTCGTCAGCGCGTTGCTCAGGATCACGCTGACGTCATAAATATCGAGCCGCCCGTCCTTCGGCCAATGAAAATCGGCGGCGAAAGCGACGCCTTTTTTCTCCGCCTCCCGACGCGCCTGATGAACGATCACGTCGGTAATCGGATGGCCCGTGTCGTCGGCAAAGTCGAGCCGCGCCACGGCGTCCGTCATCTGCCCCAAGTACGCGTCTATCTGCGCGTCGCCCTGCGGCGCGATCCGCTTCGCGCAGGCGGCGAGGCTCGCAATATGGTTGCGCAGGTCGTGGCGCAGCCCTTTCAGATCGGCGTAAACCGACTGCAATTCTTCGACTTCCCGATGCACGCCCGCGACGCTCTGCTCTAAGAGCAGTCGCTTCTGCTCCTCGTCCTTCGCCTGCACCAAGCCGCGGAACAGCATGACCGACGCCACCGCCATGCCGAGCAGCAAAACGCTCGCCGCCGGCAGCAGGAGCAGCGTGCTCGGCGCCCTGTCGTAAATCAGCATCAGCGCGGAATTATCCGCCGACAGCGTCGTCATCTGCACCGTCAGGTCGATCACCAATGCGACGGCACAGGGGAACAACAGGAAGAGACTGTCGTGAAAGCGGAGCGCATAGTCCTTCGGCGGGAAAAAGCGGACAATCCCGCGGAGATACAACGCCAGCAAACCGAGCTGCACGATGCGGCAGCCCGCGATAATCAAAAGCACCGCCGCGTCGTTGGTGAGCTGCATCAGGAAAAGCACCGTCTCCGCCGAAACGCCAAATGCGACCGCCTTGTTCACCGCCCAGGCCCAGGCCGGTCCCCACGCGCCGAAAGCCGCGTGCGCCAGCGGGCTGACCGCGAACCGCAGGATATCCCAGCCGACGACGAAGCTCGCGGCGACAAACGTCTGTCTGGACTTATCCTTTTCAAAAAACGCGCCCTGCAGGAAAAATAAAAGCGCAAACTGCGGAATGACCATGAAAAATCGTTCGTAAGGCTTCCAGCTCTCCGTCAATACAGAAAAGCCGAATTGCATAATCGCGTAAACCGCCGCCCAACAAAACGCCGCCCACCGTCGGCTCTCAAAATCCGCCCGCAGGAACTTTTCCGCGTACCAAAAGGAAAGCGCTCCCGCCAAAAGCTGCACGAAAAATTCCAGCGCGTCCACAGCAGTATCAGACATCAGGAATCCCCTCCGTGCTTAATGATACTATACCACAGAACGAATGGCAAAAACCGCAGCCCGTCGCGAACGACGGCGATTTCGGCGCGAAATGCGAAGCCGTTATATAAAAGGAAGCGTCCGGCGCAAAGCCGGACGCTTCCTTTTTGTCATACATGCACGACGCCGCCGCTTTTCGCGTAGCGCAAATACGTTTTCACGAAATCCGCATACTTCTTTTCCGCCAGCAAAAGCTGCTCGCCGTTTTCGAGGCGGATCGTGCGCGGCCCGTAGTCGGCGATTTGCGCCAAGTTGACGATGTAGCAGCGATGACAGCGGTAAAAGCCCTCGCCCAGCGCGGCCTCCATCGTCTCCATCGAGCGGCGGATCTCATGGGCGCCTTCCGTCATGTGAATGGCGACTTTCTTGTTCCGGCTCTCCAAATAAAGAATATCCCGCAGCGCGACCTTTCGCGTGATCCCGTCCAGCTTCAGCAGGATATGGCGGCCTTCCCGGCGGCGCGTCGCCTCGGCCTCCGCCCATGCGGCGCAAAGCACCTCGGCGAACTTCTTCCCGTCCACGGGCTTCACCAGATACTGGAACGCGTGGACGTCGAAAGCCTCCTCCATATAGTCGCGATACCCCGTCACGAAAACGATGACGCTGCCCGCGCCGCCCCGTTCCCGCGCCCGGATCTCCCGCGCGGCTTCCAGCCCGTCCGCGCCCTGCACATCCAAAAAGTAAATCGCGAAATCTTCCTCTGAACGCAAAATCTCGTCCCCGGACGCAAACGTTCCGATCCGCGCCTCCGGCTTCTCCTTCGCGATCATGGCGGCCATCTCGTCGCGCAAATTTTCATTCGGTTCGCAGACCGCGACGGAAATCCCCGCCCGCGCGTCTGAACTTCTCTGCTCCTCCATGAAAATTCCCTCCATTTTATTCTACTATATCATAAAATCGAGGCAAAAACCGCCGCAAGGCGCGAACGGCGGATTTTTCGGCGCGAAAAAACGCATCGGCGAAATTTACGCCGATGCGTTTTTTGATTTCAGATATTTACGACAGCAGCAGACTGTCGCTGGTCATCTCGCTACCCGCCGCCTGCTCGAACATTTTCAGGAGGTCGGGGACGGTCAGCCGTTTCTTTTCCTCACCGGCCACGTCGATCAGGATGCGGCCTTCGTACATCATGATGAGCCGATTCCCCAGCGCCAGCGCGTCGCGCATATTGTGGGTAATCATCAGCGTCGTCAGGTTCCGCCCTTCGACGATGGTCTTCGTTATGCGGAGCACCTGCGCGGCCGTCTTCGGGTCGAGGGCCGCCGTGTGCTCGTCCAGGAGCAGCAGCTTCGGCGAAGCCATGGTCGCCATCAGGAGCGTCAGCGCCTGCCGCTGTCCGCCAGACAGGAGGCCGACTTTCGACTCCAGACGGTCTTCCAGTCCCAGCCCGAGCGACAAAAGCAGCTCGCGATATTCCTGCCGCTTTTCCTCCGACGAACTCCATGCCAGCGTCGGCCTGCGCCCGCGCCGCTCGGCGATGGCGAGGTTTTCCTCGATCATCATGCCCGCCGCCGTACCCATCATCGGGTCCTGAAATACGCGGCCGATATATTTAGCGCGCCGATACTCGGGCCATCGCGTGATATCCTCGCCGTCGATGAAGATTTTCCCGCGGTCCACGAAGAACGTGCCCGCGATGGAATTCATCAGCGTAGACTTGCCCGCGCCGTTGCCGCCGATGACCGTGACGAACTCGCCGGGAGCGAGATGCAGCGAAAGCCCCGTCAGCGCGACTTTTTCAGTGATCGTGCCGGGATTGAAGGTCTTTGCGATGTTCTCGATGCGAAGCAATCAATCCACCGCCCTTCTGCGCCGTTCCTTGACTTTGCCCTGCAGCAGCGGAAGCGCCAGCGCGGCGGCGACGAGAATCGCCGTGAAGAGCTTCAGGTCGTTGGGCGGCATGCCCATTTGCAGCACCACCGCAATGACGATGCGATAGACGACGGACCCCAGCACCACCGAGATCAGGCAGCGCCAAAAGCTCGCCGTGCCGAACAGCACTTCGCCGATGATGACCGACGCAAGGCCGATGACGATCGTGCCGACGCCCATGCCCACGTCCGCGAAGCCGTTGGACTGCGCGACGAGCGCGCCGGACACCGCCACGAGCCCGTTGGACAGCAGCAGGCCGAGGATGATCGTCACATCCGTATTGACGCCGTTGGCGCGGATCATATTCGGGTTGAAGCCCGTAGCGCGGATTGCCGCGCCGATTTCCGTACCGAAAAACCAATAGCAGAGGACGCCGATCAGCAGCACTACGAAGAGCCCCACGGCGAAGACCACCATCTGCGGGTCCTCCGAGATCCAGCCGAACTGGGTGAAAAGCGTATCAATCCGAAGCAGCGGCAGATTCGCCTTGCCCATGACGCGAAGGTTCACCGAGTACAGCGCGATCATCGTCAGAATTCCCGAGAGCAGCGCCGGAATCTTGAATTTCGTGGTCAGGATTCCCGTGACGACGCCCGAAAGCATGCCCGCAAAGCACGCAACGAAAATCGCCGGAATCGGCGACCAGCCTGCCACAAGCAGAGAAGCCGCCACGGCAGCGCCGAGTGGGAAGCTGCCCTCGACGGTCAGGTCCGCCACGTCCAGCACCCGAAATGTCAGATAAACGCCAATCGCAAGAACGGACCAAAGCAGGCCCTGGGAAATGGTTGGGATGATTAAGTCCAAAGTAACTTTGCTCCTAACAACTATGAAATAAAAAGTGTGGAGAGTGAAGAGTGAAGATATACGCGTATTTGCACAATCTCCGCTCTTAGCTCCACTCCCCACTCTTAACTCTTCACTCTATTACTGAATGATCTCCGCCGATTTCATCACATCGTCGGGAATCTTGACGCCGAGAGCGTCGGCGCTCTTCTTGTTGACGCTCGCCTTCAGGTCCTTCGCAGTCTGGATCGGCATATCGGCAGGCTTTTTCTTGCCGTCGAGGATGTCCGCGCCCATGTCGCCCGTCTGGAGGCCCAGTTTGTAATAGTCGATGCCGTAGGTAGCGAGACCGCCGGCCTTGACCATGTTTTCCTCACCGCAGATGACCGGTTTCTTCGCCGGGTCGGTGACGGAAAGCAGCGTCGGCATCGCGCTGGCCAGCACGTTGTCCGTCGGCGCATAGAACGCGTCCACTTTCGACACCAGGCTCTGCGCCGCCTGCTGAATATCGTTGACCGTCGAGATCGTCGCCGTCTCCACCTTCAGGCCCTTCGACGCGGCATATTCCTTCATCGCCTTGACCTGCACCTCGGAGTTGACCTCGCTGGAGCAATAGATGACGCCCACCGTCTTCGCGTTCGGGCAGAACTTCATCAGGAGGTCCACCTGTTCCTTGATCGGGTTCATATCGCTGGTGCCGGTCACATTGCCGCCCGGCTTCGCGTTGGACTTCACGAGCTTCGCGCTCTCATAGTCGGTGATCGCCGTGCCGACGATGGGGATATCCTTCGTGGCGTTGGCAACGGTCTGCGCCGCCGGCGTCGCGATCGCGCAGATCAGGTTCGCTTTATTGGAGATGAACCGCTGGGAAATGTTCGCAAGGTTCGACTGGTCGGCCTGCGCGTTCTGGCGGTCGATCTCGATGTTCTTGCCCTCCTCGTAGCCGCGCTTCTTCAGCCCGTCCACGAAGCCCTTGTTCGCCGCGTCAAGCGCATTGTGCTCGACAAGCTGCACGATGCCGACCTTGTACATCTTCTTGCCGTCTTCGGTCTTCTTCTGACCGCCGCCGCCTCCGCAGCCGGCGATAATGCCCGCCGTCAGCACCGCCGTCACACCCATGATAAGATGTTTCCACTTCTTGCCCTTCATCATTGCTCTGCCCCTCCATACATTTCATTTGACTTGCCGAGCTGTTCGGCAAGTATTTTAATTATATATGATAATGAATGAAAAATCCACCGCTTTATTTAATCATCCTTTAATTGCAAATTCAGTCTGCAAGGCTTACAATTTAAAAAGAAATTACCGACGGGAGGATTTCGCCATGAAAGCAATCCGGATCTTGAAAAAACTTCGCATGGGCGCGCTGGCCGCAGGCGTTTCGGCTGCGCTGCTCGTTCCCGCGCCGCAGCCTGCCGAGGCCAGCATCCTCATCGACGCCATCACCGGCGTCATCGGCGCAGGCGTCGCGTACAACAATTACTTAGGCCAGCTCTTGGGCATGGGCAACAGCCCCGTCGTCCAGAAAAAGCTGCTCGATCAGGACGTGGCGAAACGGGGACAGGACGAGTCGGAGGAAACCCGCGCCCTCGTGGACGGCGTGATGAACCAGCTGATTGAGCGCGGCGAATACGCTCTGGCAGCGGATTCTCTGCCCTTCCGCTGGAGCGTCAACGCCGACGACTCCTTCAACGCGTCCTGTACCGCAGCCGACTATGTGAGCATCAACCGCGGTCTCGTCACTGCCCTGCACGGCGACAGGGACGAGCTGGCAGGCGTCCTCGCCCACGAAATGATCCACGGCCTTCATCAGCACATCCCTTACGACGTGGCGAAGCAGGTCGCCATCCAGACCGGCGTATCGTCGCTTTCCGGCGGGGCTTTGACCAGCTATCTGGCAAATGTCCTGACGAACTACAACGCGGCGAAAAATATCACCGCGCCTTCGGAAAAGGACGCCGACGAATCCGGTTTTTGGCTGATGGCCAGCGCGGGCTTCAACCCCGGCGGCTTCCCCGCCATGATTCACAGAATGCCCGACAGTCACGCCGAATCCATCATCAATCCCGACGACCATCCGGAAACCTCCAACCGCCTGAAGCGCGGCCTGCAATGGATGAACGAGTATAGCTTCGGCCACGTGGAGGCGAAAGACGACGCCGTATTCATCGACGGCCAGCATTTTCTGACCCTGGCCCCCACGGAAGAGTACAGCGCGAAAGAACGCGCCTGTCTCGTAGCGGGCGGCATCGCCAAAGGCATCCACGATCACGCTCTAGTCTCCGCGTGGCATTTCACGAAGTTGCCCGACGGTTCCGTGGATTATCTGGACGCCAGCGACCCCTATCGCCATCTGAAAGCGGCCGTCGCCGAAGCCGGCCTCGGCGCGCAGCTCGAAACCCTCGTGAACGCCGCCTACACCAAGGACCGCAGCAGCGAAAACCGGGAGAAATATCTGGAAAAGGAACAGGAACGCCGGGAAGACATCGAAAAACAGAAAGAGAAATCCCTGCGCAACAAGAAAAAGAACATCGACAGCTATAAGGACAAGAGCCTGACTTACAACGCGCTCAATCTTCCCGACCTCGCCCTCCACGAAGCGGACCGCCTCCTTGCCTGCCAGCCGGACGAGGAAGCGCAGGCGTGGGCCCACGCCGAGCGGGGCAGCGCTTTTTACCAGCTGGATATGTACGATACGGCTCTCAGCGAGCTGAATCTTGCGGCTAACCTCTCGCCGAAGCAGGCCCGCACTTACCTCTATCGCGGGTACACGCACCACGCTCTCGGCAACTACGACGCGGCCCTCACGGACAGCCTGACCGCGGAAAAACTCGCCCCCGGCGTTTTCGCCGCGAACCTGCGTCTCCAGGGCATGAGCTACGAAGCGAAGGGCGAGGACGCGCTGGCGATCCAGGCCTATCGCGCCTATCTCGAAAAGAACCCGAAAGGCGACGTGCCCGAAAAATACGCCGACGCCTTGGTGCGATGACGAGACAGCCCCGGGGACTTGCCCCGGGGCGTTTTTCATAATTCCTCCATGCGGGTTTTCTGCCATTGTGCTATGATGATGAACGAACTTTGAACAGACGGAGGGGATTCCCCATGAAATTGTTCCGCGCATGGAAACGGCGGTTGGCCGCGGCGCTGCTGGCGACGACGGTATTCCTGCCCGCCGCTCCCTTTGTACCGCAGGCGGAAGCGGCAAGCAACACGGACGTTTTTACGGCGCTGGCCGGTGTGCTTGGCACAGCGGGCATGTACAGCAGTTATCTCTCTGCGATCATGGACGCGGGGAACAACGCTTATTATCAAGAACAGACGCGGCTCTATGACGCCCACGAGAACGGCGTGGACCGCAACCCCATGAACCATCAGATCGTCGGGGAAGTGATGGAAGGGCTGGTGGAACGCGGCAACTATGTGCTGGATATCCGTTCCCTCCCCTTCCGCTGGAACGTGAACGACAGTGCGGAATTCAACGCGGCCTGCTTCCCGACGAATTACATCACGGTGAACAAAGGGCTCGTAGTGGGACTGAACGGCAACGTGGACGAGATTGCCGGAGTGCTGGCCCACGAGATGACCCACGGCATCAAGCTGCACGCGGCCTATAATTACGCCCGCGCGGCGGCGCAGACCTTCGGCATCAATTTCCTCGGCATGGTCACGGGCGCGGTGCGTCCCGACGTGGTGGGCGTGCTGGCCGATTATTCCGTGGCGAAGAACGTCATCCTGCCCGCCGAGTACGAGGCCGACGAGGGCGGATTTTACCTTGCCGCCAGCGCCGGATTCAACCCCGGCGGCCCCGCTGCGGCCATGGCGCGAATGGACTACCTGACGAAGCACCCGGATACCTTCGACCGAAGCTACGGCGCCGACCCTTACGACCATCCGGACACGGACAAGCGCGAGGCGAAGCTGGCGGCGATGATGTCCGAATACAGCGCGGGCCATGTGACGGTAAAGGACAGGAAAGAGATCCTCATCGACGGGCAGCCCCTGCTCTCGGCGTCGTATTCCACCGAGGTCTACGACGACACGCCGGAGCAGGCGTACCTGATCGCGGGCGGGCTGGCCCGCGCCTTCCACGAATATACGACGGCGGAGGCGTGGAATTTCCGCCCCGGCGCGAACGGGCGCATCGACTATTTGGACGACAATCGCGTATATGAATATCTGAAAGACGCCGTGGAGCGCAACCATGCCGAGGCGGATCTGGAGCGGCTGGTCCGCGCCGCCTATGCCGGTGAGAGCGCCTCGGGCGCGCGGGAAAAGATGGCGGCCGCCGAGAACGAACGCCTCGCATACTGGCAGGAACGCATGGCGAAAAACGCCGCCGCCGACAAGAAGCTGGTCGAGCGGCTTTACAAGAACGCCGACGCTTACAACGACATCAACGAGCCGGAGCTTTCCATCGAAGAAGGCGCGCGCACGTTTGACTGCGACAATGCCGGCGTGAAGCTCGCGGGCATTTACGCGGTGCGCGGGCGCGCAAAAGCGCTGCAGGGCGACTTCGCGGGCGCGATGGAAGACTGCGATTACGCCGTGAGCCTCGACCCGAACGACGCCTATGTTTACCTGAACCGCGCCGAGACAAAGCGGGCGCAGGGTCTGCCGGAGGAAGCCCTCTTGGATATCCGGCGCAGCATTTCCCTTGACCCGAAAGCCATCGCCGCCCACAAGATGGCCGCCGACGTGGAGGACGAGCTGGGCAACACCGAGGCCGCCCTTGCGGATTACGCCAATTACCACAAATTAGTGCCGGACGCGCCGGACATTCCCGACGAATACTATAAGCGCATCGACCCGAAGCGGTGGGAGCGTATGGAAAAAGAGCGCGCGAAGGAACAGGAGAAAGCCCGCAAAGAGCGCGAGGCGAAAAAAGCGGAAGCGGAAAAAAAGGCCGGAAAGGAAAAAGACGCGAAGCAAAACGCGGAAGCGAAGACCGACGTCAAGCCCGCCGCTTAAGCCGCCGCATGACAAAAGAGCCGCTTGCAAATTCCGGCAATTCCATATAATATAAAAAGGCTGAAAATACCCGTAAGCATTTGGGAGGGATTGAACGAATGGCAACCGAGAAGGCCGCGGCCAAAAAGACCAGCCGCGCGAAAAAATCCGAAGGCGAAGAAAAGAAGACCGCCAAAGACGCGGAGCGTTCCGCCGCAAAACCGAAAACCACGAAGAAACCGGCAAAAAAGCCCGCAAAGGCTTCTGATACACGCAAGACCGCGTCCCAAAAGGAGCATATCTTCGCCCTCGATATCGGCACCCGCAGCGTGATCGGCATCGTCGCCGACCAGGAGGCCGACGGTTCCATGACCGTTCTGCAAACCACCCGCCGCGAACACAAGACGCGCGCCATGCTCGACGGGCAGATTCACGACGTGCCGCAGGTCGCCGCCGTCATCCGGGAAGTGAAAACCGCGCTGGAGGAAAGCGTCGGACCGCTGAAAAGCGTCGCCGTCGCCGCCGCCGGACGCGCGCTCTATACCATGACTTCCGAGGCGACCATGGACTGCACCGGCGTCATCACCGCCGAGGACGAGCGTCTGCTGGACTTCGCCGGCGTGCAGGCGGCGCAGTCGGAGCTGGCCGCATCCTCCGAGATTGACGACCCGACGCACTATTACTGCGTCGGCTACAGCACGATCAAATATACGCTGGACGGCGTCCAGCTGAAATCCCTCGTCGGCCAGCGGGGCGAAAAAGCCACGGCTTCCATCATCGCCACCTTTTTGCCCCGGCAGGTCATCGACTCCATGGACTCGGCGCTGGTTTCCACGGGCCTCGCCCTCCGCGCCGTCACGCTGGAGCCGATTGCCGCCATCAACGTATTGATCCCGCCGACCATGCGCCATTTGAACCTCGTCTTAGTGGATATCGGCGCGGGCACTTCCGACGTGGCCATCACGAAGAACGGCAGCGTCATCGCTTACGGCATGGTTCCCCAAGCCGGCGACGAGATCACCGAAGCCATCAGCCAGCACTTCCTGCTGGATTTCAACGTCGCGGAGCGCATCAAGCGCGACGCCGCAAGCGGTCAGGACGTGTCCTTCACCGACATACTCGGCATGGAGTACCATCTCACCGCGGAAGAAGTCTTTACGCCGATCCTGCCCGCCGTCGAGAACCTCGCCGAAGCCATAGCGCGCCAGATCATGACGCTGAACGACACGGAACCGCAGGCGGTGCTTTTGGTCGGCGGCGGTTCGCTGACGCCGCACCTTGCGGAGCTCGTCGCGAAAGCCCTGTCGCTGCCCCTGCCCCGCGTCGCCGTTCGCCACCCCGACTCCGTGGACGGCGTCAACGCGCTGCCGCCGGAGCTGACGCAGCCCGACGCGGTAACGCCGCTGGGCATCCTGAAAATCGCGTCGCTGAACACGCTCCATTTCCAGACCGCTTACATCTCGGGCAAGGAGCACCGGCTCTTCCATTTCCGCGACCTGACCGTATCCGACGCGCTGCTGGCTGCGGGCGTCCACCTGCAGCAGGAAAACGCTCCCGAAGTAGGCGTTCACGTTTTCGTGGACGGCGTGATGAAATTCTTCCCCGGCAAATCGGGCTCCGCGCCCACTATCACCATGAACGGGAAGCCCGTTTCCCTGGACGACCTGATCGAGGACGGCGCGAAGCTTGAAATCGCCGCGGGCGAGGAAGCGGCTCTTCCCACCGTGACCGTGGCGGACATCATGGAAGATCAGGCGCCCTATATCCTTTATATTAACGGCAACAAGAAAGAACTTGCCCCCGGTCTGATCGTCAACGAGGAGCCTGCCGACAGCAAGCAGGTCCTCTCGGACGGCGACTCCGTAGAGCGGCGGGAAACGTTCAGCGTCGGCGAAGCGCTGAAAACGGCCGGCTATCCGCCCACAGGCAAGAAGATCAAATACAAGCTGAACGGCGCCGAGACGCAGTTCTCCTGCATTCCCGAGATTCTCCTGAACGACCAGCCCGCGACGCTCTCCATGAGCGTCCACGACGGCGACCGACTCGAATACATCCTGCCGGACGACCCGAAGCTCGGCGAAGTGCTCGGCCTCAAAGAGCGGGATACAAGCCTCATCGTCTATTTCAACGGCGCGGAAAAGAAGATCCCCTCCGCCACTGTGATGCTGGAAATGAACGGCCGCCCCGCCAACGCGAACACCCTCGTCGTCGAAGGATGCAGCGTGCAGTACGAAATTTCCGAGCGGCGCGCCACAGACGTCAGCGCCGTGCTGGCAGCGGTGGGCTTCGAGCCCCCGGCCGCGGGCAGCGGGCTTGTCGTCACCATCACGGTCAACGACAAGCCCGCGACTTTCAGCACCCCCATCATGAACGGCGATCAGGTAGACGTGGATATCCATCTTTCCGAAAAGCCGACCGCAAAATCGGCGCGGATTCCCGCCATGCCCACCGCTCCCGCCGCGCCTCCGCAGGCGGCGGTGCCTGCCGCGGAGCTTCCCCCGACCGCTGAAGCTGCCGCGCCGCAAACGGCGACGGAAGCGGCTGCGGGCAAGGACGGCCTCCTGGCCGATTACCTCGCCCAAATCGAAAAGGAGAAAGGCGGACAGCCGGCGCAGGCAGCCGCATCCCCCGCGGGCAAGGACGGTCTCCTGGCCGATTATCTTGCCCAGATTGAAAAAGAGAAAGCGTCGAAATAAGATAACGACAACGGGGCTGTCGCAAAAAATATGGAGTCAAAAATTTGTACTCCACATTTTTTCATGGCAAAGACATCCTCGGATAAATCACATACAAGACAAGAGTTTCACGATTTGTTAAAATATTTCTCGATTACAAAACGGGACTGTCGCAAGAAGAAATCTTCCTGCGACAGCCCCTTTTTAATTGTTTGCTTTCCCGTTTACATGTCAGAAGCTCCAGGTCGCGCCGAGCTGCACGCTGCCGCCGCGCTGCTTTCCGGCCCAGCCGGTCACGCCGAGGTCGAGCTTCAGCGGCCCGTCGCCCGGCTTCACCTGCCAGCCCAGCTCCAGCATTCCGCTGCTGCCTTTGAGGCTCGGACTCGGTACGCCGTTGCCGCTGAAGGTCGCCCGCGCGTCGCCGTTGAACTCGTACTGATAGGCAAGACCGCCGTAGAAGCTGTTCCGCTCGTTGACCTTATGCGTGAGCCGCGCGCCGATGCGGATGCGGTGGCTGTCCACCGCGTCGAAATGCCCGCGCTCGTCGTCCATGCCCGCGATATGGACCGTCGTGTCGTCCCCCGCCTGATGGCTGTAGAAATATTTGAAGTAGCCGTCGAGGGTGTTGCCTTTGCCGAGGTCGAAGGCTTTGCCCGCGCCGAGGTGCGCCGCGAAATAGTTCGACGAGCTGTCATAGTCCACCTTGCCGACGCCGTCAAGGTTTCCGTCGTAGTCCGAGGTCACGCGTCCGCCCCGCAGGCTTCCCTCGTAATAGAAGCCGTCGTGATTGACCTGGCGCGCCATGACGCCGACGCCGAAGTAATGCGCCTTGCCGTCGCCCCGGGTGCCGTCGTCGAGGTGGCTGTCATAGCTGCCACCGCCGTATTCCACCATCGGGCCGAAGAGCAGCTTGCCCTGCGCGTTGGAAAGCTCCCGCGCGAAGCCGATATTGAGCCCGAAGCCTTTCGTATTGACATAGGAGCCGCTTTCCGCCCGCATGCTCGACCCGCCAAACGCGGCGAAGGGGGTGAAGGCATTCGGCGCGGGCGTGCCTGTCGCCCCCTGCTCGTTGGCGTTCGCTTTCTCCGCCGCTTCGAGGGCGACGGCGTTGGCCGCCTGGGCGAAGCCCTGGGAGGCCAGCATATCTGCCCCCGCGTTGACGAAGGTCGTGGTGGCGGCACGGGTCTCCACGAGGGACTTAGCTTGTTCGTTTTCGCTGGCGTTCACGTCCGCGACGGTGGCGGTGATGTCGTTGGTGTTCTGCGCGATGGTGAATTTGTAGGATTTGTTCACGGTCAGGCTTGTCGCTTTCGGCGGCGTAGTCAGCGTCGTGGTGGCGGCCGTGCCTGTGAACCCGTTGGCGTTCTTGAGCAGGGTCACGCTGTCGCCTTTGGAGAGGTTCACGCCCGTCAGCGCCGCCGCGCCGATGGTCACGCCGTCCAATGTCGTCGCGCCGCCGTTCACGGTCAACATAGGAACAGGATCGTTTGCGGCAATATCGGACGGCAGATAGAAGTTCAAATTTTGCACGTAATTGATATTTCCTGTAACGACGACACCTTTTGCGGCAATGTTCAGCGTGTTGCCCGTAGATGAATTATCGGATCCTCCTCCGTTGATATGTCCGATTGTCAGTTGTTTCAGGACATTGACGATATTATTGCTCGCAGCCCCCCCGTAAGCGGAGCCGCCAGATACCGTCGCACCACTGAGGTCGCCGCCCGAAAGATTGACGATATTGCCTATGGCGTTGCCGTGTTCGCTGTAACCGCCTGCAATCGTCATATACCCAGAACCGCCCTTGATATTGACAATATTTTCTGTGGCACTGCCATAGCTAAAGCCATCAACGCCATAGCCATAGCCGCCAAAAACAGTTCCGAGAGTCGTGCTACCGGAAATGTTGACAGTATTCTTGGAAACAGTGCCCATCGGCGTAACCGCGCCACAAACGCTATTCCATGTCCCGCCGTTGACGTTGAGCGTAAAATCCTCTACCAACCCCCTAAGTTGGGAACCCGCCGTCACCAGGAAAAGTCCAGCATTTCCGGCTCCTGACAGCGTAAGTGTTTTATATCCTTGCCCTGCATACGTATTTTCAATATATCCTTCAATGTTTCCGGCATCCGTTTTCACAAGCGTTATCGCACCATCAGGATTAACATTTTGAAGAAAAAAACTTGGAGGATCACCTGGGATCTCAACAAAAGACCCATCCCATGTCACTTCCGCCGCCATTGCCACGCCCGGCGCGAATATCGCCCCGCCCATCAGCAGCGCGCCCAAAATCAATCTCGTCAGTTTTCTTTCGTTGTACTTGCGTTTCATATCTCCGTCCCCTTTCGATGCTTTTGAATAAACCGCCCGTTCCTTAGTCATACGCAATGAACGGGCTCATTATAAAACATGTATCCTGCAACTGTTCACTTGTAAGCGTAATAGTTCCCTCCTCTGCTATATGTTCCAATCTCCCTATGAGGATATACCTCGGCGATTCGATGACCACAGGAAAATTTCCTTTTGCCCTTTCGTACAGTTTTGCCTTGTAAGCGGCAAAATCAACCTGTACCCGCGTACAGTTTTGCATTTTTATCCGCTAATCAGGGCGTTCTTATTGCCGATACAGAAATTATGGCTTATAATATTTTTGTGCATTAAGGGAATCTCTAAAAACTCTGTATTGAGCCTTCCCCTTTGGGGGCGCTCTGCGCGGGAGTTCAGTGGACTCCCCGGACGGTGGCAGCCCGAAGGGCTGACGGATGAGGTTTGAAAAGTGCTGAGATACCGTAAAAGCAGATTCTTTGAAACCTCACCCACCGCTTCGCGGTCCCCCCCTCCCCAAAGGGGAGGGCTAAAGGAGAAACGGAAGTTTCTATAGATGCCTTTAACAAGAAATGATTTGCATTTAATTTTTTCATTTTTATTGCCAATTTGAATCGAAAAGGATTTGATGAACGTGACTCCTGCATCTTTATCGCTGATATCGCGTTCCATTAGCTTACAAAAAATTGTCGGCGCAGATATATGCACCGTGTCCCTGTTCGTGGCCAATGCGTTGTACTTTTTCTGGGCCACCACGGTGTACATGGCGCTCCATTTTGCCGGCATCGACTGGCCGCAAACCTTTTTCTCTTCCATTGTTCCCGGTACGGAAATGTTGCCGGATCTTTGCATGATGTTGGCGGTTTTCTCCGGCACCGTGTGCTACGGGCTCCGGTCTTCATGCTGGCAGCGGTATCTGCTTCCGGTGTTGGCGGCGATCATGCTTTCCGTAATGGCGTTCCCTTTCGTGGCCACCGGCCCTCGCCTGTTGCTGTTTGCCTTCTTTATGGCACTTTCAGGGGGCGTGTTTGCGCTGATCTTCCATTTGGTTTCCCTGCACGTGGCGCCGGACGTGATCGGTCGCTTCTTCGGTTTTTCAACCGCCTTTTCCCTGCTGCTGCAGTCTGGTTTCCATGCTGTTCTGGACGCCTCGTTGACCGGCTTCCTGACTGCCTCGGTGCTGTGCATGGGCGGTCTGGCGATGCTATTGCCCAAATGCCTGGAACAACTCGCCTTGATGGAAACGCCGGCGGCTGAACAACCTGCGGAACAAACGGCTCCCCGTGTCGATATATCCGTTTTCGGCTGGTCCGTACCCATGACGCTTTTGATTGTCGTCCTGCTTTCCCTGCTCCATGGCATCGGGGACCTGTATATGGACGCTTATCACAATTTTAATGATGTGTTTGGATTCTCTCGCCTGTCCTATTGCGCAGGTTCCATCGCAGCCGGTTGTTTTGCCGACCGCAGCCGGCTGTATCTGCCCCTGGCCGCACTGTTTGCCAAAGCGCAGGACATTTGGGATATCTGGGTCGGACAAGAACAGGTTTTGTATTACCCACTCCATTATTTTGGCGATTTCATGAATGGCTTCTTTACCCTGTTCATCATTCTGGCCTTTGTTGACCTCGCCGCCCACCGGCCTTCGCTGAAGCCCTGGGCCGTAACCGGTCGTTCCCTGCAGATGTTTACCGTCAGCGTGGCCACTGTTTTCGGCGCTTTTATACTGGATGCGGACAAACTGTTCTTTACGTTGCTGTATGTATTAGCCATTGCCGGGTGCCTGGTCATTGTTTTTTACAGCAGTGCCCTGCGCTTTAACCTTGGTTCCGCCGCAGCGGAGACGGCAACCCCGCTCCCCGAAGCGGAGGCGACAACCCCAATCTCCGCAGCGGAGACGACAACTCCGCTTCCCGCAGCGGAGGAGACAACCCTGCTTCCCGCCCCGGATTACTGCGCCCGCTACGGGCTGACCCAGCGAGAGACCGAGGTGCTGGATTGCATTCTTTCCGGCCAAAGCATTGCCGAAATCAGCAAAACGCTTTTCATCAGCCAGCGAACGGTCAAGTTTCACATCACCAACCTGCTGCGCAAGACCGGCACCACTTCGCAAAAGGAATTGCTCCTGCTGCTGTACGAAAAACAGGGAAAATAAATTACAAAGGGAACAATAAAAAAGAAGGGGCTGCCGCATGAAGACCAAAAATCTTCATGCGACAGCCCCTTCTTTTTTATTGCGATTATGCTTTTTTGTCTTCCGGCTTCATGACCGGAATCTTGTCCCAATCGACGCCCATGATTTTCTCCAAAAGCTCCTCCTCGGACGTCGCTTCGAGACGGACGCGCCTGACGCCGGGATCGTCTTTCCCGTCGTCCTTGTCCTTCGCCTTCTCGGCCTCGTCTTTTTCCTCGGCGCGCTTTTCTTTCGCCTTTTCCATGCGTTCCTTCTGCTTCTCGGACATCTTTTCCAGCTCGGCAAACAGCTTCATGTTGCCGTCGCTGTCAAAGGCGATGGAAATATGCTTGAAATGCACGCCTTCGCCCAGTTCGCCCTTCTCCTCGATCCGCTTCGTCATGTCCACGGCGGACTCGATCCGCTGCATGACCTTCTCGGCGTATTCCTCGTCGTTGGCCATCTTCTCGATCTCGTCGTTGGTCAGGAGCACCGAATACGCCTTCGTCCCCTGCAGATGCATGGTACGCGGGTCCTCAATGCTGCTCACCGCAAAGAAATCGTACTTGTCGCCGTATTTCTCGCGGAGCTGCGAAAGAAAGTTCTTCGCCTTGTCGGAAAGCTTGTCCTCGGAAATGAGGCTCGTCTCGCCGCCCTCCTCGTCCTTCGCCTTCTGCTTGCGCTGCAGCTCCAGCGCGGCCAGCCCCGCGTCGGAAAGCTGCACGCCGAAGTCCTCGCCGAAAGGCTTCTTCGCCTTGTCCTCTTTTTCGACGCCTTTCTTCCGTCCCGCGTCCCGTTTGCCGCCGATGTGATTCAGCGGCTTTTGGTACGTGGAATAGTTCGTGTTGATGTTGTTTGCCATACAGATCGTCCTCCCTTACTGAACGCGCGGAACTCCCTTCCGCGCTATATCGTCGGCGCGCTGATAGGAGCGCCGATACCCTCTCTTAATCTCTATATCGGAAATTTCCGCAAAAATCTTAACAGGAAATTGCGCGCAGCGGAAAAAATATGATATGATGGGCACAAGAAAGGTGCGGGAGGCGAGATGATGAACGGTAAAAAAATCGCGGCGGCATTCCTGGGCGCGGTGCTGCTCTGCACGGGACCTGTTGCGGTGTTGCTGCCGGAGGCGTTTGCCGCCGCGCAGGAAGACGAAACCGCCGCCAAGAAACCGCCCCGCCAGAAGGGCGGCCAGCCGGAGCCGCTGACCTACGAGAAAGCCGTGGAAATCGAAAACAACCGCCACGCGAAAGAGCTGGAAGCCATCCGAAAGCATTACCGCAACCATCGGCCGAAACTCCGCCGCGCCATCCAAAAGGAAAACGAGCGGCACGAAAAGAACCTGAAAAAAATCCGAAAACGCTTCGGCATGGAATGATTCCCGCCGCTACAACGCCCCGCTTGCCGGGGCTTCTTTTTTTGCCCGAACGCAAACGCCCCGAATGAAGCGTAATCGATGCTGAGATAATTTCTGAAGTAAGAATTTCTTTCCTCACCGCAAAATTTTAACCACATCTTTGTTTGCAAATTTCCCGAAAAAAACTTTTTTCGGCACAACTTCCGAAACGACGCGCCTTCCCTCCGAACGATAAACAGCGTTTATTTGAAGAGGGCGTTTTCACATGATATAATATCCACATATAGTTGTCGTACCAGTTATCGAATACATTTTCAAGGGGTTATCGGCCGTATGGCATCGGAGATCAGCGAGCACGTAAAGCAGCATTTCAACGAATTTTACGAGGCGAATCCGTTTCTGGAATTGTTGGGCGTCCGGGTGGCGTCTTATGAACGCGGGCGCGTCAGCCTCGAAATGGACGTGAAGCACGAACACACGAACGTGCACCATATCGCTCACGGCGGCGTAGCCGCGACGATGGTGGATACGGCCATGGGCATCGCCTGTTTCACCTGCGACAAAGGCGTGGTGACGCTGGGCATGAACATGTCCTTCATCCGACCGGTCTGCGAAGGCAGGATCAGCGCCGTCGGCGAGGTCATCCACGCCGGAAAGCACACGATGGTCTGCGAGGGACGCGTTTTCGACGAGAACGGGACGTTGTGCCTGAAGTCGGACGGAACCTTTTTTGTGGTACGAGATTTCACGACAAACCCGGAGGGTTGATTGTTTTGCATACGTTTCAAAGAGTTTTCCGCGTTGCCGCTCTGGCCGTTTTGGCGGCGGTCTTCGCGATACGCACGGCTTTTGCCGCCCTGCCCGCGCCGCCGCGGATTACCGCGGAAGCGGCGATCCTGGTGGAGGCGTCCACCGGCCGCGTAATTTACGAGAAAAACGCCGACCGGCTCATGTACCCGGCCAGCATGACAAAAATGGTGACCTGCCTCTTGGCGCTGGAGCAGTGGAAAGACCTCTCGGCGCCCGTGACCGTCGGGCCGGAAGCGGCCGCCACGGAGTACACGTGGATGGCGGAAGGCGACGTGCTGACCATGCGCGAGCTCCTGATGGCGCTGATGATGGAATCGGATAACGGCGCGGCGGTGGCCGTGGCGGAAGCCATGACGCCTTCAAGAAGCGTCGCCGAGTTCGCAGCCAGCATGACGCAGAAGGCCTGGCTGATCGGCGCGAAGAACACCCAGTTCGCCAATCCAAACGGGCTGCCGGATATTCGCCATGTGACGACGGCGCGGGATATGATGAAGATTGCCCGGTACGGCTGGACCAACAAGGAGTTCCGCCGCATCGTGGACACCCGCGAGCACACGTTGGTGTGGAACAACGCCGAAGGGCGGCAGCAGCGGAAACTGGAAAACACAAACGAGCTCTTGTATTCCTATCCGGGCATGAGCGGCATCAAAACGGGCTGGACCCGCGCGGCGGGCGGCTGTCTCGCCGGCGCTGCGACGCGGAACGGCGTCACGCTGATCAGCATCGTGATGAATTCTCCCGATTCTGAGGACCGCTTCCGGGACACGGCCAAGCTGATGGACTACGGCTTCCCCCTCGTCCGCCTGGTGAAGGGCCCGGTCAAGGAAAAGATCGAACGCGACCTGTGGGTGCACCATGACGGCACTTACAAAGTCACCGCCCACCCGAGAGAGGACGTCAAATATCTGCTCTTCGAGGGCGACGACAAGAAGAAATTCCAGATCAGTTTCGACATGCCGCGGTTTATCCGCGCCCCCATCAAGGGCGGCGACAAAGTCGGCGACCTGGTGGTGCTATACGACGGCAAGGAAGTGGGCCGCATCGACATGATCGCCGATCCGGTCATGCAGAAAGGCTTCAGCCCGGTAGCCGCCGTGCTTTCTATCTATGACCGCTTAGTGACCCCGTCGAACGGGTAACATGCATATTAAAGCGCCGTGCAGGATTTTCCCGCACGGCGCTTTTTGTCGTGTATTATCCGAGGATGTCCGCGAGCTCCGCTTCCCCGATGACCCGGGTGCCCAGCTCGCGGGCCTTTTTTGCCTTCGTGCTCTGGGAATCCCTGGATTCGCAAAGCAGATAATCGGTGTTTTTCGTCACGCTGCCCGTGACCTTGTGGCCTTTCGCCTCCAGTTCCGCCTTGATCTCGTCCCTCGGACGGCTGAGCTTTCCGGTGATGACGAAGGTCAGCGGTTTTCCCGCCGACGGCCCGCCGCCGCTTTCGGCGGGGGGCTCGTAGTCTTTCGGCGTAACCGCCTCACGGAGCGAAGCAAACGCGCGGGTAAACGTCCCGCCTTGCAGGATGGCCGCCAGCGTCTCGCCGATGCCGTCAATGGCGGTCAGTTCCCCCCGCCGCGCCTCGTCGGACAGCGCGGCAAAAAGCGCATCCGCCGTATGATACCGGCGCATCAGTGCGCCGCCGACAGTGAGCCCGACTCCCGGCACGCAGCAGGCGGCGACGAAATGGGCCAGGTCGCAGGACTGCCGCGCGCGCTGCACGGCTTCATAAAGGGAGGCGGCGGACTTTTCCGCGAAGCCCGGAAGGGAACGGAAGTCCTCGACGCCCAAGCGGAAAATATCCCACGGCGCGGTGATTTTCGGTTCCGTGTCGCCCGCCGCCCCCGTCAGCTTCCGCGCGGTCATGACGGAAAGGCCGTCGATGGCGAATATCCGCCGGCTGCCGAGATAGGCGACGGCCTGCGCCAGTTTCTCCGCGCAGGCGTCGTTCGGGCAGTACAGCTCGACCTGGTCCTCCTGCGGGATATCGGGAATCGCCGTTTCGAGACGGCGGCTCGCCAGCGCCGCACCGCATGCGGGGCAGACGGACGGCTTCCCGAACGGCGTGGGCGGCGCTTCCTGCCCGCAATTTTGGATGACCTGCGGAATGATCTCGTTCGCCTTTTCCACCACGACCGCGTCGCCGGGGTGCAGCGCGAGGCGGCGGACGTTGGCCCAGTTGTGCAGGCTCGCCTTCGACACCATGGTGCCGTCCAGCTCCACCTCGTCGAAAACGCCCACCGGCGTCAGGCTGTCGCGCCCCACCTGCCAAACGATCTCGCGGATGGCGGTCTTCGCCTGGTCGGGACGGAATTTCACCGCGACGGCGTTGGAATTGTGGTGGTTCGTGCCGCCGAACCGCGCAAGGCTGCCCGCTTCCGCATTCTTCACCACGACGCCGTCGATGGGAACGCCGCCGTGCAGATGCTCCTCGTAAAAATTCCCGATGGCGTCCATCTCTTCTTCGACGCTGTCCGCGCCGCCCACCGACGCCACCTCGAAGTCCGTCTTTTCCCGAAGCAACGCGAGCTTCTCCGGCTCGGCCACGTCGAGGGCGGGCAAATCGTAAACCATATAGCGGAGCCGGTCGAGATACACGCTGCGCTCCTTGTTGCGGAGGATTCCTGCCGCCGCGTTGCGCGGATTGCGGAAAAGCTCCTCCCCCGCGGCCTCGCGCTCGGCGTTGATGGCGGAAAAGGTCTCCACGTCCATGAACACCTCGCCGCGCACCGCCTCGCCCGTGCGGTTCACGCCGCTCTTCTCATAGACACGGATGAATGCGGGGAGCACTTCGCCCGTCTTTCCGTCGCCGCGGGTGACGAAGGTGCAGGAGCCGTCGGCGCGCGGATAGGCCACGACGGTCAGTCCGTCCAGCTTCGGCTCGTGCAGCACGGGCCACAGACGGCGAAGCTCGCTTTCCAGCTTGCCGCGCTCCTCGTCGAACTTCACCTTCGCGAGGCTGATGACCGGCACGGTGTGACGAAATTTCGAGAACGCCGCCGCCGCCTCTCCCGGCACATAATCGAGATCGGCGGCGCCGTATTTCGCGATATAGTCGGCGCGCAGGCGGTCATACTCGCTGTCGGTCATCACGGGCGCGTCGGCGTTGTAATACGCGGCGTCCGCCGCGCGGATGGCGGCCAAATGCTCCTCTCTCGTCATTACAGGCTGCCTCCCAGGTTTTCCAAAAGCCCCTCGCTGAGTTTTCCGAGCCGCTCCTTTGCAGATCCTTCCTCCGCCCAGAACTCGTCCGGCTGCTTCCGGATCCGCACGGCAAGCTTCGCCTTCGCCGCGTCCACGGCCTCGCGCTCCCTCGGCGTAAAGACGACGCCCCTCCGGCGGAGCTTGATCTCCGTTTCCTCCGCCCAGACGGTCAAAAGCGAAAGGCATTCGTCGCGCCGCGCCGCGACGATCTCCTGCGTAATCTTTGTTTCCATGACGCACCTCCTGAAAAAGCTGTTTTCAGCCTTCCCCTCGGAGAGGAGGCTGAGGATTGCTGCAAATTTTAACTGCAATATATCTATTCGCGCTTTGCGCCGCTTTTCCTGCCCGCCCTCCGCCAAAAATCGTTTACTTTATTTTCCATTTTGGTTGACCGACGGAACGCATACCATTATAATAGGGAAACAAAGGAGTTTTGCACTATGAATGAACAAGCTTTTTCCGCGCGGTCCATGACGAAGATCGCGCTCTGCGTGGCGCTTCTCTGCGTGTCCGCGTACCTCTCGTTCCCGCTGCCGTTCACGCCGGGCATGGTGACCGCGCTGACGCTGGCGCTGGGCGTGGCCGCATTTGTACTGACGCCGCGCGAAACCTTTTTCGCGGTTGCCGTCTATCTTTTGCTGGGGCTTTGCGGACTGCCGGTTTACGCCGCCGGAGCCTCCGGCCCGGGCAAGCTCTTCGGCCCCGTGGGAGGGTTCATGCTCGTCTGGCTGGTCGTCTACCCGCTGGTCAGCGCGCTGAAGGGCGCGTCGCCGAATTTCCGCCGCTACGCGCTGGTGGATATCGTCGTCGGCATGCCGCTGACGTATCTGGGCGGCATGGCGTCCATGATTCTCCTGATGGACATAACGCCGTGGCAAGCGGTGATGATGGCCGTCGTGCCGTTCATTCCGGGGGACATTATCAAATGCTGCGCGGCGGCGGCTCTCGGCGTACACGTCAACACGATGCTGGGACATGCATAACGATAATACAAGGGGGAGGGCGACGCCCTCCCTTTTTATATTTCACGACGATAAGCATAAGTAATCGTACAAACCGACATCCAAACCTTTCGCCCAAAGAAATCCCAATCTGACAAATTTGCGGCAGGAAAATCACGGGCGATGTGGAATATATTTAATATATAGTGATTTTTGCGGCGGACGTGCCCGCCGGAAGGGAGCAAATGCAAATGGAATTACTATGGGACGAGTTTACGGAAGAAAACTTCCGCAAAATGAAACGGTTCATCGTCAACTCGGCTAACGACGACAATATGACGATGGCGCATATCGGCCGCGTCTCGGTAGGCGACGTGCACATCGAGCTTTACATTTACGAGGAACCGGACAACCGGTTCACCATCCATCGGCGGTATTTCGTAGGCTGCGCAGGGCGCGAGACGGACGCCGCGCTGATCAACGTACGCCCGGCGGTCGACGGCCTCTCCTACGGCGAGTACAAGATGAATTACATCCCCATCGAGTATCGCGAAGATATCCTGTACGACGAGCTGGTGCGGCTCATCGAGGAAGGCTTTGAGAAAGCGGTAGACCGCGACGAGGCGGGCGTGCTTCGCGCGGCGGTCGAGCACCCGACGGACTTTTGGGCGCGGGCGAAGGCGGCCCTCCGCGCGAAGGTGCGCGAGGACACGACTGCAGTGGCGCGCACGGAGGAAGCGTCGCTGGTTGAAAAAATCCGCTCCCTCTCGGAGCTTCCCGCCGAGGAGTTCAAAGCGAAAGTGCTGGCAATGACGGGCATGTGATGGAACGCGAAGGGAAGAAATGGCGGGGAACGGCGTTCTCGGACGGCCCCGCCCGCATCAAAAGAGTTTGGCTGCGGCACAACTTTTCCCGTCCGATCTATTATATCGTGCCCGGGCTGCTGCTGGGCTTCCTCCTGCTGCTGGAAATATACAGCCAAAGCGCGGCATGGCTGTTCAACAAGGCGATGGAAAACCAGGACGTCCTGCGCGGCACGATCACGGTGGAGCGCCTCGCCGCGTCCCCCTTCGGGCACGTCGTCTTCGAGGACCTCGAATGGAAGGACCCGGAGGGCCGACGGATCCTTTATATTCCCGACGGCGAATTCATCGTCGATATTTACGATACGCTGGTCCAGCATTTCACTTCGACGACGCTGGAAAATCTGACGCTGAACGGCGCGTCGATCTCGGTCCGCCTGCACGACGACATGAGCGTCGATTTCCTCCGCACGCCCGACCCTTCCGAACGCCCGAAGCCAAAACCGAAGCTGAAATCGCGCAACGAAGAAAAGACCGAAGAGCAGATGATCGCCGAGGGCGAAGAAAAACGGCGCAAGGAACGGGAACAGCTCCAGCGGGAATGGAAGAATTTCAACCATGAAAACAAGTGGCTGGATTTCATTCTCGCCCTGAACGACTGCCGGGTTGAGGTCTTTTACAAGCATCGCCATTACTTGCTGGAGGCGGTACGCCTGCGGGCGGACGTCAACACGAAGAAGGAAATTTCCATGAAGCTCGCCACCGGGCCCTTCGGCGGCGATATGATCGGCAGCGGCATCTTCCTGAACGGGAAGATCGACTGCAGAGGCACGTTTCCCCAGTGCAGCTTGACGCTGCTCCTGGACGCGGTAGACCCCTCGTCGCTTGGCTTCGGCATGGACGTCCACGACCCGCTTTCGATGTCGATTCAATTTGAAGGCCCCCTCGGCAGCCCCGTCGGGAAAGGTACGCTTCATTTCGACCGGCTCCGCATTCCCGCGCTGGATTTCTCCAACGTGGACGGCGACCTCCGATATGAGGACGCCATGTTCCATTTCCACAACGTCTATGCGGACGTATACGGCGGGAAACTGGCCGCCGAGGGCTGGTACAACCTGGACACGCGGTATTACCATATCGAGGGCCAGGGCCAGAATCTGCGGGCCAAGAAGGCGCTGCCGAAAGACAATCTCCGCTGCCTCGTCGATCTCGACATCGCCGTAGACTGTAAAGGCGACGCGAAAAAAACGTCCTACGGCGGCGACTTCGTCTCGGGCCGGGGACGATACCGCTGGATTCCCTTCGAGTCCATCAGCGGACGGTTTCATAATGTGCGGAAGCAGCTGGATTTCTACGACGTCAAGATCGACTTCGGCAAGATGACGGCCTCGACGGACGCGCTGAGCATCACGGACGGGAAACTCAAGCTCCGCCCGATCCGCCTGACGGACAACGACGGCAACCTGCTGCTCGCCTACGACCCGGATACCAAGGAGCTGACCGACCAGTACGGAGCCACCCATGTGTTGAACCGATGACCGGACCGGGGCTCCGCAAATCCGCCCCGCTGTTTTCCGCATGACAAGGACGACGTCCCATGCGCGGAAACGCTGCACGCAAAAGTAAGAACATCAGACCTTTGGAAGCATTGAAACGGAAGAAGTGATTAGCATGCGTCTGCCTTCGGTATTATCCATTGCCGGAAGCGATTCCTCCGGCGGCGCGGGCATTCAGGCGGACATCAAGGCGGCGATTTCCAACGGCGTGTACGCCATGAGCGCCGTTACAGCCCTGACCGCCCAAAACACCATGGGCGTGACGAGCATTCACGAAGTGCCGCCGGAATTCCTGGCGGAGGAAATCGACGCCGTCTTCGACGATATCCGCCCGGACGCGGTGAAGGTCGGCATGGTCGCTTCGCCGCCCCTGATCCGCGTCATCGCGGCGAAGCTTTTCATGCACAACGCGCCGCACATCGTCGTCGATCCCGTCATCGTAGCCGCCAGCGGCTCGCGGCTTCTCTCCGAGGACGCAGCGGACGTGCTGGCGGCCGAGCTGTTCCCGCTGGCGGAGGTCATCACTCCGAACCTGGCGGAGCTTTTCGTGCTGGACCGTATCGCGGGCGGTTCGCCGGAAAGCGTGGAGGAATACAACGTGCCGGAGGCGCGCATAACGGCGGCAAAGCGTGTGATGTCGCGTTTCGGCGCAGCCGTGCTGGCCAAGGGCGGTCACGCGGCGGGACGCTCGGACGACGTGCTCGTCACCAAGGAAAACGTCGAGGTGTTCCCCGGCGAACGCATCCAAACCTCGAATACCCACGGCACGGGCTGCACCCTTTCCACCGCTGTCGCATCCAATCTCGCCAAGGGCCTGAATCTTTCGGAAGCGGTACGCCGTGCGAAAGAGTATGTGGCGGGAGCGCTTGCCGCCGGACTGGACATGGGGCACGGCAGCGGACCGCTGCATCACGGCTTCGCGCTGCAAAGCGAATTCACGGGAGCGCCCGATGCCTGACCTGACGCCCGCTGCTTTCGCAGCGCATTTCGCGCCCGCCGCCTGCGTTTTTGCCGCCGCGTTCCTCCAGTCCGCGACGGGATTCGGCCTCGTGATGATCGCGTCGCCGCTCCTCATGTATTTTTACGACCCGAAGCTCGTCATCGTGATTGTCGCGCTGGTCGCCTGCTGCGGCAACGTGACCCAGAGCTTCTTCCTGCGGCGACGCACGCGGTTTTCCCTCGTCGGCTGGCTGACGCTGGGCGCGCTGGTGGGGCAGCCCATCGGTCTTCGCATCTATCAGCTCATTCCGTCCCTATGGCTGAAGCTCGTCGTCAGCGTCGTGATCCTGCTCTCGCTGACGATCATGCAGGTCTTCCACATCCGCGCCGAGCTTCGCCCCCGCAACAGCCTGATTGCGGGGATGATTGCCGGTACGATGGCCACCACCACGGGCATGAGCGGCCCCCCGCTGATTCTCTACTTTTCCCACGCGAAGCTGACGCCGGAGGAGATCCGTGCCGTCGCCTGCACCTTTTTCGCCGTGAGCAACATTCTCGCGCTGACGGCGTTTTATCTCGGCGGCGTCGATTTTTCCGAGGCGCTCCGCGAAGCGCCGTACATCCTGCCGGGGCTGGCGCTCGGCGTCGCCGCGGGGTATGCGGCGGCGGGCCGCGTCCCCGCGGATGCATTCCGCCGCGTGCTTTACGTCATCCTCGTCGCCATGTGTCTGCACACGATTTGGACGGCGGCGAGCGCACTGTAATAGGTTGAGGAAATATATTATGAAAGAAATTCTTTGGATTCGCCACGGGCAAAGCGTCGGAAACGCGGGCATGCCCACCGAGAACCGGTCTTCGTTCCCGCTTTCGCCGCTGGGCTTCGAGCAGGCGAAGGCGCTGGCGGGCAAGCTGCCGTTCACGCCGGACCTGATCGTCTCGTCGCCCTTTCGCCGCGCGTGGGAAACGGCGGCGCCGGTGGCGGCGCGCTATCCCTATATCCCGATGGAAATCTGGCCCGAAATCCACGAGTTTACCTACCTTTCCCCCGCTACCTGCGTCGGCACCACCACCGAGGACCGGCGCCCGCGGGTCAAGGCGTACTGGGCGCTGCTCGATCCCGACTACCGCGACGGCGGCGACGCCGAGACCTTTCGCGACGTCATGGCCCGCGCGGAACTGGCAATCGAGCATCTCACCAGCCGGTGGGAACAGCATATCATCCTCTTTTCCCACGAGCAGTTCATCAAATGCGTGCAGCTCACGCTCCGCGCGCCTGACATGCCGCTGGAGGAGAAGATGCGGTCCTTCACGTCGATGCCGCCGATACGAAATTGCGAGATCGTGCCGCTCCCCATGTAAGCAAAAAATCCGTCCCGCAGGGCGGATTTTTTTATTTTTTGTTTTATTTTCTTTGGCGAAAGATTTTTATTAAACTTATACGATTATTTATTATGCCGTGTCAAAATCAAAGGGGAGGGCGTCGCCCTCCCCTTTGTATCCTCTCCCACACGAGAGGCAAGCCTCTCGTGGCTCTCCAAAGGCCCTGTGGGGCCAAGATTCCGCGTTGAAAGCTTGAAACAGCTTATCGGATAATTCATCCCGCGACTAAGCCTCTTGATGCCTTAAAGGATAGCCCGTTTTACAGAATTAAGTGGTTGCGCCGCGATTCCCAAACCCGCAAAAACGGGCTAAAGTCGAAATTATCAAGAGCTGAATCGCGGGATGAACGAATCCTAAAGTTATTTATCCTTTCGACCGCGGATTCTTCGGCCCGCAGGCCGTTTCGAGGGTGTCCAGCGGGAGCGCAGCTCCTGCCGGTGGGGATTCAAAGGGGCAAAGCCCCTTTGAAAATGCTTATAAAACGCTTATGCTGTGACGGATAATCGCACAAGCCACCGCACAAACCTTTCGTCAAAAACGTTCCATATAAACATCTGAAGAAACCAAAGTTTTTATCTAAAAAGCGAAGAAAAAATAAAACTAAAAGAAAAATATTCATAAATTTTACTCTAACTGAAAATTTTTTTCAAAAACCTATTGCAATGAATATAAAAATGTGTTATTCTTCCTTCAGATTCACAATTTTTCCGTAGGAAAAGAAGAGGAAACGTGGACACTCTTTCGTCTCCTCCGGAAACGGCGTGAATCTGCCGATTTATTCATTTCTATTTTATGCAAGGAGGAGTTTCTCATGAAGAAATCCATCGTTTCCGCGCTGACGACGGCTCTCGTCATCGGCGCAGCCTCGACGACCTTCGCTGCGGCGAATCCGTTTGAGGACGTCCCTGCCGACCATTGGGCGTACGACGCCATCGCTCAGCTCGCTGCCGACGGCGTTATCGAAGGTTACGGCGACGGCACCTATCGCGGCGACCAGGAGATTACCCGCTACGAGATGGCGCAGATGATCGCCCGCGCCATGGCGAAAGGCGGCGGAGACAAGGCCCTGATCGACAAGCTGGCCGCTGAGTTCGCCGACGAGCTGAACAACCTCGGCGTCCGCGTTTCCGCCCTCGAGAAGAAGGTTGACAACGTGAAGTGGCAGGGCACGGTTCGCTATCGGTATTGGAACGAGCGCCATCACAAGAATCCCTTGAACGATGAGGATATCCAAACCAACGCCCAGTATGTCACGCTCCGCCTCGAACCGGAAATGCGTATCAACAAAAACTGGACCGGTCATGCCCGTCTCGACTACAGCACGGACATGAATAATGCCGCGAACGCGACGGGAAACAATGCGGTAGAGAATGGCGATCCCGGGTTCCAAATGGAGCGCGTTTGGGTGCAGGGCGACTACAAGAACTTCCAGATCCTGCTCGGCAAGCTGCCGTATTTCAGCAACATCGACAACGGCATGATGTTCGATGACAATGTTGCCGGCGGTCAGATTACGGCCGGCAACAAGGTCAAGGTCACGCTGACGGGCGGCCGCGTCAACGGCGACGACGTCCGTGACTGGAATCATGGACTTGGGGATTTCGGCCAGTCCGCCAGCTATGCAGGCATCGAACTTTACAATGACCGCGAAGACAAGATCACTTGGGGCGCCGGCTACCATCATTTCTCAAACAAAGCTTATTACAGGCTCCAATATGAGGATGAAGACAAAGAAGCCATGAACCTTTGGGATTTCGGTCTCGGCTGGAAGATGACCGACACGTTGGCTTTGAACGGCGCCTATGCGTGGAACACTTCGGCGAAGGACAACAACAATACCGGCCATGACTCCAAGCACGCCTGGAGCGTCGAGTTGGACTACAAGGGAGCCGACCCTGCGGACAAAGGCTCTTGGGGCGCGTTTGTCGCCTATCGCAACCTCGGTTCCGAAGCCGTATGGGCGCCGACTTATGACGCCATGGGCCCCGGTCAGCATGGCGTTGAGATGGGCTTCGACATCGTTCCGATGAAGAACTTCCAGGCCACCTTTAAATATTTCATCGGCAAGGATAAGGTTTATGACAAAGAAGATGACGCTACCAAGTTCTTCACTGAACTGAATTTCTTCTTCTGATTTCCCCACAAACAAACGGAAAGCCTCGCGGCGACGCGGGGCTTTTTTCTTGCGCGTGAAACCGTCTCCCCGCTTCGGCGGAGATTTTTCATTCCTTTTTCATGTATACATTCCACACATATTGCCCTCAGTGGAAATATGTGCTATCATAGTGCGCGTAGCTACCACCGAAGACGGATGCGACGCTGAAAGAAGCGGCGTTCGGGGACGATGGGCGCGACAAAAGTTTTATTTTATGTATTGGGGAGGAATTTTTGTATGAACATGAAGAAGTCTCTTGTTTCCGCGCTGACGACGGCTCTCGTCGCGGGCGCGGCGTCCACGACGTTCGCTGCGGCGAATCCGTTCGAGGACGTACCTGCCGACCATTGGGCGTACGACGCCATCGCTCAGCTCGCCGCGGATGGCGTGATTGAGGGTTACGGCGACGGCACCTACCGCGGCGACCAGGAAATCACCCGCTATGAGATGGCGCAGATGATCGCCCGCGCAATGGCGAAAGGCGGCGGAGACAAGGCCCTGATCGACAAGCTGGCCGCTGAGTTCGCCGACGAGCTGAACAACCTCGGCGTCCGCGTTGCCGCCCTCGAGAAGAAAGTGGACAACGTGAAATGGTACGGCTTGTTCCGTTACACGTATCAGCGTGACCGCGAAGAGAACGACGGTTTTGACGAAACAACGGGCCAGGCAAAACTCAACCATCAGAACACCAACAACTTCCGTCTCCGTCTCTCCATGACCGCGAAGGTCAACGAGCACTGGACGGCCAACGGACGTATGGAATATGCTGCCAACGGCGCTGCCGGTGACCAGAAAAACATGGACACGGCTGCAAACAGCAACACCGTCGTCGTAAATCGTGTCTGGGCGCAGGGCCAATACGGCAAGACGACAATCATGCTCGGTAAGTTCCCGTATTTCACCGACGTGGACGGCGGTATGATCTTCGATGACGACCTCGCCGGCGGTTTCGTTCAGTTCGGCGATAAGGCAAATGTCAAGCTGTTGGGTGCTCGCTATGATGCGAGAGGTATTACCAATGATGTCGTCAAAACCGTCAGCATGGCGGGCGTCGAGCTGAACAGCGACCCCACCAAGAAATTCACTTATGGCGTCGGCTATCATTATATTTCCAATAAAGATGACATGAAAAACAAACTCGGCAGCGCCGACGACAAATACAATGCCGAAAGCATGAACATCTGGTCAGTCGGTCTCGGCTATCGCTTCGATAAGAATGCCAAGCTCTTCGGCACTTACGCGAAAAATACCAGCGGCGACCTTGAAACGAAGCATCGTCAGGCTTGGGCCGTCCAGTTTGACTATAAAGGTTCCGACATCAGCAAGCCCGGTTCTTGGGGCGCGTTCGTCGCGTACCGTCATCTCGGAAGCTGCGCTTCCATTGTTCCGACCTACAACAGCATGTTCACGGACAAGAAGGGCGTCAATTTCGGCGTGAACTTCGTACCGCTGAAGAATATCAAAGCCTATGTCGAATACTTCACGGGCAAGGGCGTATGGAGCGACAAGCGGCAGGATACCATCTTCGGCCGCGTCGAGCTCTTTTTCTAAGATTTCCCGAAACCACCAAAACCAAAAAAGGGATTCGCTGCATTTCTGCGGCGAATCCCTTTTTTATGTCTTCCCAGTCTTTATACAATCCCCGTCTTCTTGACGAACTTCTCCACGTCCTTGAAAAACGCCCGGAACGCATGACGGCACGCGTCCATCCTCTTGTCGTCCGATTCATAGAACGACCGGCGCAGCACCTCCCTGCCGGTGGCGGCGTCCACTAAGCGCAGATTGCCCGCAGCCACGGCATGGTAACTGTAGTAACCGAAGGAGTGGCTGACGGACTGGGTATATTCAGTACGCGTGGCTTGGTGGCGCTTCCCCTGCTTGTCGGTCCAGGATTCGTCGTAAGTCTTCGAGCTGGTCGTGACCCACGCCGCAGGCGGATGCCATGTGGGAACGAGCTCGCAGCGGTCGATTTTCGCCTCGACGAGATATTTCGGCGTCCCGCCGTCGAGCCGCAGGCGGTCCTGCCGCCGCGCTTCGTCATACATCGCGAAGCGAAGCGCCCGTTCCTTGACCGCGTCCCCCGCCATATCCTCGGGCAGCGTCAGTCCCGAAAGCGCCACGGCCACGGCCTTTTCGCCGCGCTTTTTCGGGCGGTATTTCCCCTTGCGGGCGTCCTTCAGCGTGTCGGCAAATTCCTCGGCCAAATCCTTGTACATGTCGAACGGGTCGGCAAAATACTTCCGGGCGCTGTTCTCAAAAGAAAGCACCGCCTGCCCCCGTTCGTCGAACAGCGTATAGTCCACATCCATGATGCGAAGCTTCATTTCCTTTTCGGGAACGACATGGGTCACCGGATAGGAATAGTCCTTCGTGACGCGGGTTCCCCTTTCGTCGCGGCGCTCCGTCCACGACCGCAGCGTGAAATGAAAGGTCGTCTCCGGGGAAATGTCCACGCGCACCCAGTTCTCGCGAAAATGCGGGACGAGATAGCCATCCGCCATCGTCAGCCGCCGCACTTCCGCCGCCCGGGCCACCGGGTCGGCTGCAGGCGCCAGCAACGCAGCAAAGGGCGCGATCTCCTCGCGGATGCGCTGCTCGCCGATATCCGGCGCGAGCCGCAAAAGATTCGCGCCCTTGAGTTTCTTGATGAGACGACGGTGCAGATAATCGTTCTGCCGGAAAACGGCGGAGCTTTCGTCGCCGTCGGCGGCAAAAGAATTCAGGTCGTCGGAAATGCTCATGGGAAACAGCACCAGTTTTTTCATCTTGGGAAGCTCCGCGCCCCGCTCGATCCAAAGGCCGCCGTAGGCGAGCGCCGACGCATGCCACACCGTGAAAAAGAGCGCGGCGAACAGAACCCGAACGGCCTTCATGCTGTCTCCTCCCTTCCCCGTACGTTACTTTTCCTTCGATTATGATTGTATGAGTTTTGTCTTTGACCTGTCTGAAAGAAAGATTAAATGCGCATTAAAAAACCGACGCCCGAAGACGTCGGTTTTTCGTATTCTGGTTGCTTTCTCACTGCGCCAGGAGTTCCTTGACGATCCCGTTGACCAATTTGCCGTCCGCGCGTCCCTTGACCTTCGGCATGAGCTCCTTCATGACCTTGCCCATGTCCTTCGGCGACGCCGCGCCGCTGGCGGCAATGGCTTCCTTCACGAGGCTCCGCACCTCGTCCTCCGAAAGCTGCTGCGGCAGATATTCCATCAGAACGGCAATCTCAGCCTCAGCCTCGGCGACAAGGTCGTCGCGCCCGCCTTTTTTGAAGTCCTCGATGGAATCGCGGCGCTGCTTGACTTCCTTGCTGATGACGCCAAGCACGTCCTCATCCGAAAGCTCCTTCTGGCCGTCAATCTCCTGCTGACGGATGGCGCCGCGCACGAGACGAATCACGGAAAGCCGAAGCTTCCCGGCTTCCCTCGCCTTCATGGCGTCCTTCATATCTGCAGTGAGTTTGTCCTTCAGCGACATATGGAAGACCCCTTATGCCTTAAACTTGCGCTTGCGCGCAGCTTCCGATTTTTTCTTGCGACGCACGCTCGGTTTCTCGTAGTGCTCGCGTTTGCGGACTTCGGCTAACGTACCGGCTTTTTGCGACATCCGCTTGAAACGGCGGAGCGCGCTGTCAATGCTCTCGTTCTTGCCGACCTTGATCTCGTTTGCCATGGTTATCCCCCCCTCCAAGTATGTTGGGGCTACAAATTGTCGCAATTCTCAAAAGAGAATTACGCTTAAATATTATACACGATAAGAGCTAAAACGTCAACAAAGACCATTGACGCAAATCAGGCGTCCCTGTCGAGGGATTTTTTCGTCAGGCGCGGAAAAGCGCTCGAAGTCGTAGGTATAATCTACGTCGAGAGCGCTTTGACAAAGCATGACGAAAAAAGACCCGGCAGGGAGCTCAGCCCGGAGGCCATTGCATAGCCCGTCCGCCCAGTAGATGGAAATGCAGGTGCATGACGGTCTGTCCGCCCTCCTCGCCGGCGTTGGTCACGACGCGGAAGCCCTTCGAGAGGCCTAATTCCTTCGCAAGCTTCGGCACCACGTCGCAGAATATGTGCGCGGCCAGCTCCCGGTCGCCGTCGCCGAGGTCAGCGGCGCTGACGACGTGCTTCTTCGGAATGATCAGGACATGGGTCGGCGCCTGCGGCTCCAAATCCTTGAACGCCGCCACCGTGTCGTCCTCGTACACCATCGTCGAGGGAATCTCCCCTGACGCGATCTTGCAGAAAATGCAGTCTGCCATTCGTTTTCCCTCCTTCCACAGAAAACGAAAGTTTTCAAAATCATAACGTATTACTATTTCTCGCCGAAGCGTAAAAATCCTGCCAAAAATGAAAAAAATGCGATAAACCTACATAAGTCCCGAATGGTCCTCCACTCTCTATTCCGTTTCCGCCCAAAACCCATCTTCATGCAGCCGCGTAAGCCGCATGGGCGCAATCTCCCCCAGCTTCACCGGCGCGTCGGTATAGACGCGGAAATAGCCGCCCGTCAGCCCGTCGGAGACGCCGTTCGTCTCGGTCTCGAAGAGTACGTCCTCGGTCTTGCCGACCATTTTTTCCCGAATCGCGCGCGCCCGTTCCTCCGCCGTTTCCTCCATGCGGCGCACCCGATCCTTTTTCACCGCCATGGGCAGCTGCCCCGCCATGCGCGCGGCAGGCGTTCCCTCCCGGCGCGAATACGGGAACACATGGACCTTCGCGAACCCCATTTGCGAAACGAAATCGAGGCTTTCCTCGAAAAGCGCGTCCGTCTCCCCCGGAAAGCCCACGATGACGTCGGTGGTGATTGAAACTTCCGGCACGGCCTGCCGCACGTTCGCCAGCAGCCGTGCGAAGGCCGCTTTGTCATAATGGCGGTTCATGGCGCGGAGGACCGCATCGGAACCGGACTGGAGCGGCAGATGCAGATGCCTCGCAAGACGCGGCTCGTCCCGAAGCAGCGCGAACAGCTCGTCAGAAAGCTCGACGGATTCCAGCGAGCCCAGCCGCAGCCGCGCAAGGCCGCCAAGGGATAAAATTTCCCGCACCGCGTCCGCCAGCGTCACGTCTTCCGCAAGGTCCCGCCCATAGGCGCCGAGATGAATCCCCGTCAGTACGATTTCCTTGAAGCCCGCGTCGATGAGCTTTCCCGCCTCGCGCCGGACGCTGTCCAGCGGACGCGAACGGAGAGGACCGCGGGCGTAGGGAATGATGCAGAACGTGCAGAAATTCTCGCAGCCTTCCTGGATTTTCAGGAACGCGCGAGTGCGCGTCGGCGTCCCGTACAGCGGAATGTCCTCGAAGCCCTTCGCCGCCATGACGTCTCCCACGTCGAAGACCACGCCGTCCTCCCGCGCCGCCCGCTCGACCATCTCAACGATGCGCGCCCGGTCTCGGGTGCCGACGACAAGGCGCACGCCGTCGAGGGCCGCCAGCTCCTCCGGCGAAAGCTGGGCGTAACAGCCCGTCACGACGATGATCGCCTTCTCGTTTTCGCGCCGCGCGCGCCGGACGATCTGACGCGACTTCTTCTCGCCCAGCGCCGTCACCGAGCAGGTGTTGACGACGCAGACGTCCGCCGCCTCGCCGAAAGGGACGACCTGATATCCCGCCAGCAGGAAAAGCCCCTCCATCGTCTCCGTCTCGAACTGATTGACCTTGCAGCCCAAGGTCATGAATGATACACGCGGCAAGTTATTGTTCCTCCGTTCCGTCTATATAACAAAGCAGTTGTGTCTTCGTTGTAAAAAGAGTGGAGTGTGAAGAGATTACGGAGTCAAAACACTATTATCTTCAATCTTCAATCTTCAATCTTCAATCTTAACTCTCAACTCTTCACTCTCAACTCTTATTCCCAAGGTCTCCCTTAACGTGCTGCACGATTGCCAGTGCCGCCACCGCCGCCGTCTCCGCCCGCAGGATTCTCGGACCGAGCGTCACCGCCGCAAGGCCCGCGGCTTTCGCCTGCTCCGCCTCGGCGGGGGAAAAGCCCCCTTCCGGGCCGATGACCGCGGTGAACGTTTCGTCCTGCGTTTCCGCCAGCCACGCGCCCAGCGTCTTTTCTTCTTCCGCCTCGTAACAGAAAAACGCCGCGCCGTCCTCGTCGGGACGAGCCACAAGCCATTCTCCGAAGGGCAAAATCGGAGCGACCTCCAAAAGCGCCGTGCGGCCGCACTGCTTCGCCGCCTCCTCCGCAATCCGCTGCCACCGTTCGCGGCGCGTCTCGGCCTTTTTCCCGTCGTAGCGCGCGACGCAATTCTCGCTCTCAAGGGGCTGCACCTTCGCCGCACCCAGCTCCACCGCCTTTTGCACGACGAAATCCATCTTGTCCGATTTCAGCAGGCAGACGGCCAGCGTCAGCCGAATCGGCGATTCCGTGTCCGCTGCCAGCCGTTCCACGAGCCGGAGCGTCACCGTGTCGGCGGTGAATCCCACAATCTCCATCGACGCGACCGCACGCTCCGCGTCCACCACCACGCACCGCTCGCCAACCCGCGCCCGCAGCGTGTAGCCCAAATGATGAGCGTCGCTTCCGGTCAACGTCACCGTATCGGCGAGTTTGCCGGGGAGAAAGAGCCTCCTCACGCTTCGCCCCTCCTGCGGATTACCATCGCATGCCATTCCTTTTCCTCATGGTCCTCGGCGACGAAAAAACCCGCCGTTTCCGCCGCTTCGCGCAACTCCTGCGCGCGGCTCTCGATAATGCCGCTGGCAAGGAGCGCGCCGCCCTTTTCCAGATGAGCGCCGAGGTCGGGCAGCAGCCGGATCACGAGGTCGGCGATCAGATTCGCCGTCACCAGGCCAGCCCTGCCGGGAATCGCGGAAAAAAGATCGCTCTCCGCCGTCGATACGACGTCCGCGACGCCGTTCGCCTCGATGTTTTCCCGCGCCACGCGCACCGCCGTCGCGTCATAGTCCACCGCCCGCACTTCTTTCGCGCCGAGCTTCGCCGCCGCGATGGCCAGTACGCCGGAGCCCGTGCCCACGTCGAAAACCGTCATGCCCGGCTTTATCAGCTTTTCCATCGCGCGCAGGCACATCGCCGTCGTAGGATGCGTTCCGGTTCCGAAGGCCGCGCCGGGGTCGAGCCGCAGCACGACCTCTCCCTCCTGCGGATCATATTTCTCCCAGGACGGCTGGATGACGACGCGCTCGCCCACCTTGTCCGTGTGGAAATACGCTTTCCAGCTGTTGGCCCAGTCCTCGTCCTGCACCCGCGTCACGGAAAACTCCGCGGGCTTCGTATCGACGCCCCGCGCCGCGATTTCGTCCAGCCCCGCGCGAATCGACGCTAATTTTTCATCCAGCGAATCGTCCGCCGCTAAGTAGGCCTTGACCGTCACCACCAACGTGTCCGTCTGCTCGGGAATGTCCGTATAATCCCAAAGCCCCGAATGAATGTAATCGTTAATCAGCGCCGGGTCCTCGATCACCGTCCCCGACGCGCCCGCCTCCTCGAACAGCGAGGAAACTGCGTCCACCGCCTCATGCGACGTCCGAAAGCCCGCCTCGGCCCACTCCATATCAAAACCTCCCGTCGTAATCTCCCGCTTATTATACAACCTTTCCGAAATCTGCGCGACAAAAAACCGCGCCGCCCATCTTTTTTTCGATAAGCGACGCGGTTCCTCGTCTCCGATTTACTTTTTGAACATCTTCTTGATCGTGTCCATGAAGCTCTTTTGCTCCGGGTTGACGTTTTCCCCGCTGAGTTCGCCGAACTCCTTCAGGATTTCCTTCTGCCTTGCGGAGAGCTTCTGCGGCGTCAGCACCTTGACGCGCACCAGCTGATCGCCGCGTCCGTTGCCGCGCAGGAACGGAATGCCGCGCCCCTTCAGCCGGAGCATCGTGCCGGACTGGATGCCCGCCGGTATCTTCATTTCCACCTTGCCGTCGATGGTCGGCGCCTCGATGGTGTCGCCCAGCGCCGCCTGCACGAAGGAGATCGGCACTTCGCAGAGCACGTCCGAACCATCGCGCTCGAACAGCTTGTGGCGCTTGACGAAAATATAGACGTAGAGGTCGCCGTTGCCGCCGCCGCGCAGTCCCGCTTCGCCGCCGCCGGCGACGCGAATCCGCGAACCCTCGTCCACGCCCGCCGGAATCTTCACGCTGATCTTCTTGCGGACTTTCTTGCGTCCCGTGCCGCCGCAGTCCTTGCACGGCGTCTTGATGATCTTGCCCGTGCCGTGGCAGCGGCCGCAGGGATGGGAATTCAATATCTGACCGAAGGGCGTATTCTGCCGCCGCTGGACCTGACCCGAGCCATGACAGTCCGGACAGGTCTCCGGCGACGTGCCCGCCGCCGCGCCCGTACCGTGGCAGGTGCCGCAGTTTTCCATGCGCGGAACGGTCAGCTCCGCTTCCTTGCCGAAAGCCGCCTCCTCAAAGGTAAGTTCCAAATCGTAGCGCAGGTCGCTGCCGCGCTCCGGGCCGGAACGCCGGGAACGGCTCCCGCCGCCGCCGAAGAACGCGTCGAAAATGTCCTCGAAGCCGCCGCCACCGCCGCCGAAACCGCCGAAGCCGCCAAATCCTCCGAAGCCGCCCGCGCCGCCGCCACCGCCGCCGTTCTCAAAGGCCGCGTGGCCGAACTGGTCGTACTGCGCCTTCTTCTGCGGGTCGGAAAGCACGCTGTAAGCCTCGTTGACCTCCTTGAACTTTTCCTCCGCCGTCTTCGGGTCGTCGCGGTTCAGGTCCGGGTGATACTTGCGCGCCAGCTTTTTGAAAGCTTTCTTGATCTCGTCGTCGGACGCGCCCTTTTGAACGCCGAGCACTTCATAGTAGTCGCGTTTGTCGCTCATAATAGGTCTCCCTTATGAAAAGAGTGGAGAGCGGAGAGTTAAGAGTGGAGATAATTGCGTGACAGCCGTTTGTAAAACTATTTTATCCTGCGGCTGTCTCGGAAATTCCAACACTCTCTATCTCTCTTCACTCTCCACTCTTCAAACTTCACTCTTCTTATTTATCCTTGACTTCCGTGTACTCGGCGTCCACCACGTTGTCGTCGGCCTTCTTCGGCTCTTCCTGCGCCGCCTGCTGCTGCGCCCCGGCGTCCGCCGCGCCGCCTGCCGCGCCCGCGGCTGCCTGTGCCTGCTGGTACGCCGCCGCGCTCATCTCATACAGCGGCTTCTGCAGTTCTTCCGTCGCCTTCTTGATGGTGTCGTTGTCGCCGCCCTTCAGCGCTTCCTTGACCTTGTCGATGGCGGCCTTGACCTTGTCGACCTGCGCCGCGTCGGCCTTGTCGCCCATATCCTTGATCGCCTTCTCTGCCTGATAGACGAGATTGTCGGCGTTGTTCTTGATCTCGATGGCTTCCTTCTGCTTCTTGTCCTCGGCGGCGTGGGCCTCGGCCTCCTTGACCATGCGGTCGATGTCGTCCTTGCTCATGCCGCTGTCGGACTGGATCGTGATCTTCTGCTCCTTGCCGGTGCCGAGGTCCTTCGCCGAAACGTGCACGATGCCGTTGGCGTCGATGTCGAACTTGACCTCGATGCGGGGCACTCCGCGCGGTGCCGGCGGAATATCCGAAAGCTCGAACCGGCCGAGGGTCTTGTTGCCCGCCGCCATCTCGCGCTCGCCCTGCAGGACGTGGATATCCACCGAGGGCTGGTTGTCCGCCGCCGTAGAGAACACCTGGCTCTTCGAAGTCGGGATCGTGGTGTTGCGCTCGATGATCTTCGTGCAGACGCCGCCCAGCGTCTCAATGCCGAGGGACAGCGGCGTAACGTCGAGAAGCAGCACGTCCTTGACCTCGCCGACGAGGACGCCGCCCTGGATCGCCGCGCCCACGGACACGCACTCGTCCGGGTTCACGCCGTGGCTCGGCTCTTTCGACAGATACTTCTTGATGGCTTCCTGCACCGCGGGGATGCGGGACGAACCGCCGACGAGGATGACCTTGTTGATGTCGGAGGGAGAAAGCTCCGCGTCCGCCATCGCCTTGCGGGTCGGCTCCATCGTCGCCTCCACGAGGTCGTTCGTCAGCTCGTCGAACTTCGCGCGGGTCAGCGTCAGGTCGAGATGCAGAGGGCCGTTGGGGCCCGCCGTGATGAACGGCAGATTGATGTTCGTGGACAACATGCTGGAAAGCTCGATCTTCGCCTTCTCGGCGGCTTCCACGAGGCGCTGGGCGCTCATCTTGTCCGCCGCGAGATCGATGCCGTTGTCCTTCTTGAACTCGGCCACCATCCAGTCGACGATGCGATGGTCGAAATCGTCGCCGCCGAGGTGGGTGTTGCCGTTGGTCGCCTTGACCTCGAAGACGCCGTCGCCCAGCTCGAGGATCGACACGTCGAAAGTGCCGCCGCCGAGGTCGAATACGAGGATCGTCTCGTCGTTGTCCTTGTCAAGGCCGTAGGCCAGCGCCGCCGCCGTCGGCTCGTTGATGATGCGGAGCACGTCGAGGCCTGCGATTTTGCCGGCGTCCTTCGTGGCCTGACGCTGGCTGTCGTTGAAGTACGCCGGAACGGTAATGACGGCCTGGGTGACCGTTTCGCCGAGATACGCTTCCGCGTCGGCTTTCAGCTTCTGCAGCACCATCGCGGAAATTTCCGGCGGCGTATAGCTCTTGTCGTCGATCGTTACCTTGTAATCCTTCTCGCCCATGTGACGCTTGATGGAAGCGATGGTGCGGTCCGGGTTCGAGACGGCCTGCCGCTTCGCGAGCTGGCCGATGAGCCGCTGCCCGTCCTTCGTGAAGCCGACCACCGACGGAGTCAGGCGGCTGCCTTCCGGATTCGTGATGACGGTGGGCTCGCCGCCCTCCATAACGGAAACGACGGAATTCGTCGTACCTAAGTCAATACCAATTACCTTTGCCATGATGATTTCCTCCTGTCAACATATAGATTAAAAATTTTATCTTTTATATTTTATACAGCATGCGCTGTAGGTTGCCTTTCAATAGGGACTCATCCCTGTCGAGAGATTTTTTCGTCAGGCGAGGAAAATCGTGCGAAGTCGCAGTCTTGGACCTACGTCGAGCGCGATTTGACAACGCCTGGCGGAAAAAGATCCGGCAGGGAACTAATTGCCTACTACTTGTACCATACTCGGGCGAATCACCCGACCTTTTACCATGTACCCCTTCTGCAGCTCGGCGACGATCGTGCCGTCCTCTTTCTCCGCGTCCTCCACGCGCATGACCGCCTGATGGAAGTTCGGATCGAAGGGCTTGTCCTTCGTCTCGATATATTCGAGGCCTTCTTTTTTCAGCGCCTCGACAAGCTGCTTGTACATCATCTCGACGCCCGCGCGGAGCCCGCCTTCATCGGTGCCCTCCGCCGCCAGCGCCCGCTCGAAATTGTCGAGGAACGGCAGGAGGTCCTTCAAGAGATTCTGTGTCACCACAGCGGCGAGCTCTTCCTTCTCCTGCCTCGTACGGCGGCGGAAATTCTCGAAATCCGCCTGCAGACGCAAATACCGGTTTTCCTTTTCGGCAAGCTCCGCCTCATATTTTTCTTTCAGCGCGTCGGCGTCCTCCGGCTGCTCTCCCGCCTGCGTCTCCGCGGCGTCTCCCTTGGTGTCTTCGAACGGCGCCTCCGCCGCGTCCTGATCGAACGCGCGGCGCTCCGCCTTCTCCTCCGCCAAAGCTTCTTCAATCTGTTCCTTCATATCCTCCAAGCTTGCCTCATCCTTTTTCTTCATTTTATCTTTCTCAAACGCCGTCATACGAATCACTCCTCGTCGAACAGGGAATCATGGTACGCGAGCAGCTCCTTCACCAGCGGCTGGAGCGTTTCCAAGTCGCCCGCGTCGTTGACGTCGATGCGCAGCGCGCTGTTGTCCTCGAAATCGACGTGGATCTGCAGCGCCGGGCGGAAGAAATCTTTCTCCTCTTTCGTCAGCTTCCGCTCCTTATAGAGCACCGAGTGGTAGTCAAAGGCGCGGAGATCGTGGGCGGAAAGGATCGCGTGGATCTGCTGCAGATAGTCCTCGGGGAACAGCGTGAAATCGTCATCCCGCCCCCATTTCTTTGCCGCTGCGTCATAATTCATCCTGCCGAGGAGGAGCCGCTCGCCGTCGATGGCCTCCTCCTCCTGCACATGGACCGGGCTGATATGAATCTTCCTACCGTCTTCGGAAAGCGTGAAGGAACATCTTTTGACAGGCCCGTAAACGAGCTTCGGCGGCAGCAGGGATTCGTCGCCCTTTCCGGCGAACCATTCCGCAAAGGCGAGATAGGTCTCCCGCGTCCACTCCGCGTCGGGATTGTTGTTCTTGGTGAATTCTATCTTTTCCCCCGAAGCGTAGTTCGCGTTGAAATGACATTTCTGGAATTCCGGCGGCAGCCCCGCCGTCACGCGGTAAACGCCGTTATTTGCCGCCAAATGGCGTTCGTCGATAATGGACTGCAGTTTCTTCAGCAGCGTTTCGTCCGCGGGAAGGCTGACGCAGGCGTCTTTCAAAGAATCCGTCCAGACGGCAGCCGTCAATACGCCCTGCTCGTTGTTCCGCACCTCGACGGTGTAGAAACGGTCTCCTTTTCCGGGCGACCACTCGCCCCTCAGATAGAAGTGCGCATAAAATGAAGTCAGGTCCTTGGACTCGATCGTCTTCGGCGCGTTGTGATCCGTCTTGTCCGTCGTACCGCCGCATTCGGGCCTGTCTATCGCCGACGCGCACCCGCCAATTCCGAGGAACGTCAGGAGACTGAACAACACTCCCATGATAATCTTTCCCCTCGTTCGGCTCATCATCTTACGCCCTCCGTTATCCCTGCCAGCCCAACCGTCGAACGACGTCGGATAAATGCTCGTTCATATAGCCGAGGAGCGACATCGCCTTGCCGTATTCCATGCGCGTCGGGCCCAGCACCGCGATGGTGCCCAAAAGCTCGCCGTCCAAATGGTAGGTGGCCGTGACGATGCTGCAGTCCTGTATGCCCTTGTAGTCGTTCTCCTGCCCGATGGTGACCCGCAGTCCGTCGCCGAGATGCGCGGAAAGGATCTCCTTCAGGAGCTCCTCTTCCTCTAACATCAGCAGGATTTCCTTGACCCGCTCCACATCCCGGAATTCCGGCTGGGAAAGCATTTCCCGCGTGCCGCCGAGATAGAGCCGGCTGCGCCCTTCCCTGTCGTCGAGGGCGCGGGTGATGACGTCGAGCGCCGCCTCGTAAAGCTCCTCGTCGGAAATCTCCGAACGGATTTTCCGGTAGGCGGCCTTCGGTATCGCGTCGAGGGTACAGCCCGCGAGGCAGTCGTTGACGACCCGCGCCATGCGCTGAAAATCCTCGAAGGTCGCTCCCGACGGCATCGCTACGATGCGGTTCTCGATGAAGCCCGCGTCGGTCATCAGCACCGCCACCGAGCGGCGGTCGTCCAGCGGCAGGAACTGCAGGCAGCGGAACGCCGACTTGGTCATCTGCGGCGCCAGCACCAGCGCGACGTTTTTCGTCACGCGGGAAATCAGCCGCGCCGTCTCCTGAAAGACCTCCTCGATGCGCTTGACCCGCGCCCTGTACCAGCGGTCGATCTGCGCCTTCTCCTCGTCGGTGAGCCGCATCGGCTGCATCAGGCCGTCCACGTAAAAGCGGTAGCCCTTCGACGACGGGATGCGCCCGGAGGACGTATGGATATGCTCCAGATAGCCGAGCATCTCAAGGTCGGCCATCTCGTTTCGAATCGTCGCGGGACTGACGCCGAGGTCGTGCCGCCGCGCGATGGTGCGCGAGCCGACCGGCTCCGCCGATTCGATATAATCCTGCACTACCGCTTGCAGGACGCGCTGTTTCCTTTCATCCATATTACTTGCCCCTCCTGTTAGCACTCGGGGGCGTCGAGTGCTAACCTTCTGATAAGACTATAACGCAAATTTGACTTTTTGTCTATATCTTTTTGAAAAGTTTTTTGGTCTTTTTCCGAACAGGAAGGAACGCAAAAGTTTCGACTGCCGCCGACATAAAACAAAACCACCCGCGCGGGGTGGTTTCGTTTTCTTCATATTAAAATAGGTACGATCAGTATTTGAATTTCTGCAGCGAAGACTGGAGTTCGTCGGCAAGCTTCGACAGCGAATCGCTGGCGCGGGCAATCTCGCTGGCGGACGCGGACTGCTCCTGCGTCGCCGCGCTGACCGTCTGCATCTCGTCGGAAACGCGCTGCCCCTGCTTCGCGATGTTGTCGATTTCCCTCGAGATATTGTTGGCGTCCCTCGAGGCTTGGTTGACCTCGCCCGCCATGGCCTGCGCCTCCTGGCGCACTTCGTTGACGAGCTTCTCGATCTGCTCGAAGGTCTCCCGCAGCGCGCTGACAGACCGGGCGCCTTCGGCCACCGCCGTAGACCCCAGCTGCATCGAGCTGACCGCCGAATGCGTATCGTCCTGAATGCTCTTGATCAGTTCGGCGATCTTCTGCGCCGCCTCGCCGGACTGCTCGGCAAGCTTCCTGACCTCTTCTGCGACAACCGCGAAGCCGCGGCCGTGCTCGCCAGCACGCGCCGCCTCGATGGCCGCGTTCAGTGCCAGAAGGTTCGTCTGGCTGGCAATGCCGGAAATCGTCTCGACGATCTGCCCGATTTCCTGCGAACGCTCGCCCAGCTTGTCCACCATCGCGGAGGATTCCTGCACGGTGCGTTCGACGCTCTCGATCTGGACCACTGATTTTTGGATGGCCTGTCCGCCTTCCGCCGCATACTCCGCTGCGGAATCGGAACGCTCGGCCACCGTCCCCGCTTTGACGCGAATCGCGTCCACGGACTGGGCCACCTGCCCGACGGCCTCGATGCTGGTGGAGACGCCGCCCTGCTGTTCGACAACGGCGGCGGCCGCCTCGGTAACGGACTGGGCCACCTGGTTCGAAGCTTCGGCGGACTGTCCCGCGCTGGCGGTCAGCTCCTCAGAGGCCGCGGCAATCTGCTCCGTGGATTCATGGGTCTGCACCATCAGCTGGTTCAGGCCGTCGCGCATGGAGGAAACGACGCCCGCCATGGTGCCGAACTCGTCGCCGCGCTCGATATTCATCGGCGTCTTGCGGAAGTCGCCGTTCTTCAAATGCTCGCAGACGTCCATCATGACGTCCAGCGGGTTGGTGATCGCCTTCGCGATGCCCATGCCCACGACGAAGAGGATCACGAGACACGCGACGCTCATCATCATCATCATCGTAGCGGCCGTGGCGGCATTCGATTCCGTTTCCTCGTCAATGGCCTTCGCCGTCTCCTGCGCTTCCTTCTGCAAAGCCTCCAGCGGCTTGCGGAGGTCCATCGTGATCTGCCCGCCCTTGGAGCTGTACAGCTTCTGTGCATCCGCCAGTTTGCCGTCGGCGCAGAGTTTCATGATGTCGGACATAGTATCGTAGAAGCTCTTCCAAGCCTTGCGGACTCCCGCGCTCTTCTCCGCGGCGCCCGGCTGACCCTCGGAAGCCTTTTCGTAAAGTGCCCAATGCTTCTCAAAATTCTTCTGGATTTCATTGGCGTCGTTTCGGAGGTCGTCATGGCGCTCTTTCGTCGTCGCAACCATCGCCAGGATTGCGCGCGACTGCATATCGCGCATCAGATATTTCGTCTCGCCGATTTCCTGCACCTGCTGGAGACTCTGGTTGTAGATAACCGCCATGCCATCCTTCGACTGGATGATGGTCGAGTACCCTTTGTAGCCGATGGCCGCCATGCCGATAGCTGCAATGACCACAAGGATCATGATCTTCCCGAATACCTTGATGTTGTTCAACAATCCCATAATACGCCCCCCTACTGTCACTAACGAAACAATTCCCACCTAAATATTATACCATCTTCCCCTATGGCTGAAAAGGAAAAGATGAAGCGGTCCTAAAAATGTTTCATCCGTTATTTGAAGTCCTTGTACTTCTCGCCGTAGCCATATTTCTCGATCACATAATCCAGGTCTTTGTCGCCGCGGCCGCTGAGGTTGACGAGGATGGAGCCGGTATTCATCTCCTTCGCGCGGCGCATCGCGTAGGCCACCGCGTGGGCGCTCTCCAACGCGGGGATGATGCCCTCGTAGCGGGACAGCTTGAAGAACGCGTCCACCGCTTCCTCGTCGGTCGCCGTATCGTACTTCACGCGGCCCGCCTCGCGCAGGAACGCGTGCTCCGGTCCGACGGAAGGATAGTCGAGGCCGCTGGCGATGGAATAGACCGGCGCGGGCTCGCCTTTCTCATCCTTCAGCATGATGCTGTTGAAGCCGTGCATGACGCCCTCGGAGCCGTACGTCATCGACGCCGCGTGGTCGCCCATCTTCTCGCCGCGGCCCAGCGGCTCCACGCCCACGATCTCCACCGGATCGTTCAGGAACGGCACGAACATGCCGATGGAATTGCTGCCGCCGCCGACGCAGGCCGTCACCACGTCGGGCAGGAAGCCCATCATCTCCTGGAACTGCTCGCGCGCCTCGGCGCCGACCACCATCTGGAAGTCGCGGACCATCATCGGGAACGGATGCGGTCCAACCACCGAACCGATGCAGTAAATCGTTTCCTTATAATTCGCGAGGTAATCCTCGAAGGCGGCGTCCACCGCTTCTTTCAAGGTCTTGGCGCCCCGGGAGACCGACACGACGTTCGCGCCGAGAACTTTCATGCGCGCCACGTTCGGCGCCTGCTTCGCGATATCGACCTCGCCCATGTAGATTGTGCATTCCAGCCCGAAGAACGCCGCCGCCGTCGCCAGCGCCACGCCGTGCTGCCCCGCGCCGGTCTCCGCGATGATGCGCTTCTTTCCCATGAATTTCGCAAGCAGGCCCTCGCCCATGCAGTGATTCAGCTTGTGCGCGCCGGAATGGTTCAAATCCTCGCGTTTCAAATATATCTGGCAGTTGCCGATCATGCGGGAAAGCCGCTCACAATGGTAAACCGGCGTCGGACGGCCCTGGAACTCCTTGCGGATACGCCGCAGCTCGTTGACGAACTGCGAGGAGTGGCAGATCGTCAGATACGCCTGCTCGATCTCCTTCATCGCCGGCACCAGCTCCTCCGGCAGATACGCGCCGCCGAACGAGCCGAACTTTCCTTCCGCGTCGGGGTATTCCTTCAGATACTTCGTGAAATCCATGTTTCTTTCCTCCTGCTTCCCTTTATAATTTTTATCTGTTTTGCTCATTCTCGACATACACGCGCGGGATGCGCGGCGAGAACATGCAGACGACCTCGTAGTTGATCGTGCCGATCCACCCGGCCAGCGCGTCCGCCGACAGCGCGTCGCCGCCCATGATCGTCACCGTGTCGCCGACGGCGACATTTTTTACGCCGGTCAGCTCGATCATGCACTGGTCCATACAGATGCGCCCGATGACGGGCAGCAAATGCCCGCGCAAGTCCACCTTCGCCTTTCCGGCATAGAGCCGCGTATATCCGTCCTCATAACCCAGCGGCAGCGTGCCGACGAGGATGTCCTTCGGTGCGCGGAAGGTGCAGCCGTAGCTGACCGTCTCGCCTTCATGCAGGGTCTTGACATGAGTGAGCCGCGCCTTGACGCTCATGACCGGCTGGAGCCCCACGTCGTGGCCGACCTCGTCCGACGGTGCAAGCCCGTACAGGATGATGCCCGCCCGCACCATATCGAGATGGGTTTCCGGCATTTCCAAGATCGCAGCGGAGTTTGCGATATGGCAAATCGGGATCTCGATTCCCTTTGCTTTCACTTCGTTCATCGCAATCTGGAAACCCGCGAATTGCTTGAATGCGAAAGACTTGTCCGTCGCGTCGGCAAGGGCGAAGTGGGAAAACATGCCCTCCAATTCGATATTCGGGAGCCCCGCGATAAACGCCGCCATTTCCCCTGCTTCCTCGGGACGGACGCCGATTCGTCCCATGCCCGTATCGACGGCCAAATGTACCTTCGCCCGGCGGTGCCGACGCTGCGCCGCCGCCGAGATGGCAGCCGCCACATCGCGGGAAAACACCGCCTGCGTCACGCCGAAATCGACGACCGAATCCGCCTCCTCGATCTGCGTCGCGCCCAGCACCAGAATCGGCGTCGTGAAGCCCGCCCGCCGGAGCTTTTCCGCCTCGGACAGCACAGCCACCGCCAGATAGTCCGCCCCCATGGCCACGGCCTCCCGCGCCACGGCAATCGCGCCGTGCCCGTAAGCGTCCGCCTTTACTACCGCGCAAAACCGCGCTTTGCCCATGATATGATCTTTTATGACCGAAATATTATGCCTAAGGGCAGAAAGGTCGATTTCCGCCCAGACGCCGCGATCCGCCATTCATCCTCGCCTCATTCTGATTTTTTGTCGTGACCTTTTTATTGTATCATGAATCCTTCGTTTTTTGTAGCGCTTGTTATTACTTAACGCAAAAAACGGCTATCCTCCCCAACGAAGGATAGCCGCTCCCGCCAAATCAGATCATATTTTTCGTATATGCGTCGTACAGGCTCTTGAGTTCCTCGATTTTGTCGTACATCTCGACCTGCAGGCCGGACGCCGTGGCGTAGTCGCCGCCCATCAGGGCGTTGGTCAGCAACGTGAACAGCGATTTCTCGTCGATGCTGTCCTTGGCGAGGTAACTGCGAATGCCGCTGATCTTCGTCCAGTTGTACGCGTCCTGGTCCGTGACAAAGTCGCTGACGATTTCCTGCGCGGCGCGGACAATGGCGCGGTTCTCGGGAATGATGCGGCTGATGAGTTCCGTCTTCCAGCGCAGCAGCGCGCCCTCCGCGAAGGAGGCGAGGATCTTGTCGTTTAACGCTCCGCCCGCCGTGATGACCGCTTTCTTCTCCGGGTAGTTGTTCAGGTTCTCCATGTTCTCCCAGACCGTCGCCGGCGGCGCGCCAAACATGCGGTCGCGCTCCTCCGCCGTGTAGTCCTCGAACACGTCCTGCTCGCTGCGGTAGGCGCGATCTTTCTCAAGATAGAACCCCTTCTCGCCGGGCTTCTTGGAAAGCTCCTTCAGGAGCTCCGCCGTGGTATGCGTCGCCGCCATCTTTACGCCGTCCAGCACCGCCGAGTAAACCGCCGCCAGCACCAGATAGGTGTTCGTGTACGGATTGCAGGCGCGAAGCTCGAAACGCGTGGCCTTCGGGTTGCGGACGTCGCGGACGAGGCCCGCAAGGATCGTGCGATTGCGCGAGGAAACGTCCGGCGTGTTGCCCAGCGAGGTCACGATGCAGACCGGCGCCTCGAAGCCGGGCTTCAGGCGGTTCAGCGAATCGTTCGTCGCGGAGACCAGTGGATTGATGGCCTCGTAATTCTTCAGCAGGCCCATGATCGCGCCGTAGCCCGGAGCGCTCAAAAAGTCCTTCGTCATTTCCTTCGGCGCGAAAAGATTGACCATGGAGCCGTCCTTCATCACCGCGGCCATGCCGATATGCGTGTGCTCGCCGTTGCCCGCGAGGCCGATCATGGGCTTCGCTTTGAAATTGACCTCGAGCCCGTTCTCGCGGAAGACCTCCTTGACCAGCGTGCGGACGAGCAGCTCGTTGTCCGCCGCCTGAAGCGCGTCGGCAAACTGCCAGTCCAGCTCCAGCTGCTCGCAGACGTGGGACATGGCCCCGGCCTCGTTCATATGGCCTTTGAGACCGCCGACCTCCTTATGGCCCATTTCCACGTTCAGCCCGTATTTATCGACGAGCAGGACGGCCTGCTCCAGCGCCGAGCGCACCGCGCCACGCGTCCTCTGCCAGTACTGCTCCTGCATGACCTGCGACGCGCTCATTTCAGCGATGTCCGCTTCCTCCAGCGGCGTCTTTACCCAAAATTCCAGTTCCGTCGCCGAAGTGAACTGGATATCGGCGACCTCCGCGCCGTTGACGTGCTCAAGACCGGACATCTTCGGATGCTTCTTGAACAGCGCCAGGAGTTCCTTTTTGACAAAATTGAGCGTGTCCGCCAGCACCGCCCGGGAATCCACGCGCTTCCCCTCGTGAATGAGGAACGCGGGAATCCGCAGCGTGCCCACGGGGCGCTCCGTCTCTTCGTCGTAATGCTCGTAGTTGTAATCGACGAACCAGTTGACCGACGGGTCGATGGGCATATCGACCTTCGCGTTGTTCAGTGTGGCGATACCCGGCAGCACCACCGAGGAGCCGTCGGTCTGCACCGCCGTCCCGGCGTAGAACTCGTCCATATCCTTCAGGAAAATCCGCATCGGGATCTTTTCGTCCGTATCGTTGCCGGCGAGGTCGATGCCCACCAGCGAGACGAACTTGATCTCCGGGTGGGATTTCAGCATGCTCGCAATCTTGTTTTTCGGCGTTTTTGCGGGAATCACATACAACAGGTCGTCCATTTTGATTGCCACCTTTCAGAATTGTTCGGTTGTTCCTCCGCCAAACAAAAAAACCACACGGACATCGTGCGCTGTCCGCGCCGATCCGTATGGCTTCATTGCCGTGCAAAGCTTATCACGCAGTTAGTATAGCACAGGACTTTTTCGATTGCAAGAAAAAAATCGGGGCACTTCCGGAAAGGCATTTCAGGTCTTTTCAGAAGCCTCTTGTCAACCCGTTTTTGAAAGCCGCTCACTGCCTTCCCCTCGAGGGGCGTAACGTGCCAGTGGCACGTTACGGGCAGCGTAGCCGGTGGATGAGGTGTTATAACGAAACTTTCGTTTTAAGTATTCTTTATGATAATAATCATTAGCGGAAGGCTTTGCTGCTGGCTTCTACAATTACAACCGTTCATCATCGTAGAATAGACTTGGCGGGGCTTCGCCCCTCCAAACCTCCCCACACAAGGGGAGAACCCCTTGTGAATCCCCCAAAAAGGCTCTGCGGAGCCAAAGATTCCGCGGTGAAAGCTCGGAACAACTTATCGGATAGTTCATCCCGCGATTCAGCCTCTTGCTAACTTCAACTTTAGCCCGTTTTTGCGTGGTTGCGTTTCGCGGCACCGTCAGCATGCCATACGACGAGATATACTCGCAAAATGAAATACAAAAAATCCGTTTTTGCGCACAGCCGAAAAATTCCCATTGCGCGCGTAAGATTTTTTCCCTACGGATTCGGCTAACGAAAAGTTCACTTCCTGCAAACGCGGCGGCAGAAATTTTTTGCCGAATCCGCCGCCCGATTTGCCTATGGCAAATCCTTGCCGCCCGCGTTATAATGAGTATAGCAACAAGGAGGGAAACGCACATGATGAACCGCATGATGGCGGAATGCCGCGCGGCGGGGCTGTCCGCCTCCGACGTCAGCAGCCGCTTCAAGATACCGGCGGGCGTCGTATCCCGTTGGGAGCGCGGCGAACTGCGCCCGCCCGCCTGGGTGGAAAGCATGGTCCGCAGCTTCCTCGCCGACGAGCGCAGGAAGAATTACGAGAAGAGCCGGCGGGGACAAGCCGCAGGCACGCGGCGGGGCTGGAGACGATGAGTGCCCGTCCCAAGCATGCCGCGTCCCAAAAAGGCTCCCTGCCTCTTTGGCGAAAGATCTCGCGGGCGCTCCGCGTGCTCGCTTCCTGCGCCGCCTGTGCGCTCGGACTTGCGCCGCCGTCGATGGACGCCCACGGCGCGACGGTCACGCAGCCGGCGCCGGAAATCCTGACGCGGACGTCGGCGCAGGCGCCCGTTTCCTATTCGCCGATCTTGACATGGACGAAGGAATCCAACGCCGTCGCCTACCAGCTGGAGTTTTTCCCCACCGCCGTTTCCGGGCTCGACCCGCAGACGGAGGACGCCCGGGCGATCTTCCGCACGTCGGACGTTTATGAGAACGCGGTGAATCTGCCGCTGGACGAAATACGGACCGGGCTTTCCGACAGCCAGCCTCTGTGGTGGCGGGTACGCGCCCTCGATCTGGACGGCGAGGCCATCAGCCCGTTCAGCCTGCCGGCGCCGCTTTACACAAACGCCGCGCTGCCGCGCGTGAAAACGCCGGTCCTGCATCCCGTTCCGACACAGGGACGCGGCTCCGCGATGCTGTTCCCCGTTTACAGCTGGGTGCGCCCCCACGGCGCCAAACGGTTTGAAATCGCGCTCTACACGGAAGACCCGGAGCAAAGGATCACCGCCGAGCCCATCGCGAAATGGTTCACCCACATCGCCGAGCAATACGACGACGCGCCCCGCTCCGGCGACACGACGTATTTTTGGCGCGTGCGTGCGTGGGACACGAAAGGAAAGCCCGGCGCCTGGTCCGCGCCCTCGTCTTTCCGCATGGAGGAGCGGCACTGGGAAGTGGCGGTGCTGGGCGACAGCATCAGCCACGGCGGCGGCCACGTCTCCCACGGACCGGAAGAATTGGAATACAGCTGGCTCTCCTATCTCGATTTTCCGGCGGTGAATCTCTCCCAGAGCGGGGACCTGACGCAGATGATGGCGGACCGCTTTGAGCGGGACGTGCTGCCGTTCTCGCCGGATTATCTTCTGATCTTCTGCGGCACCAACGACCTCCGGGCCGGGGAATTCACTGTGGCCGAGGCCATAAGGAACATGGAGCGCATCAAGGAAAAATGCGTCCTCCACGGCATCCGCCCGATTTTCCTGACGCTGCCGCCCATCAACCCGACGAGCATCGGGCGGGTTTTCGGCGAAGAAATCACCGGCGAATGGCAGGAACGATTCGCCGCGTTCAACGACTACCTGCGGAAGCAGCCGCACATCGACACGGCGGCGGCCTTCGCTCCCTACGCGGCGAACGGCGACCTGCCGGAATGGCTGGGGCTCGACGGCCTCCACGAGGACATCATCGGCAAGCAGCTGATCGCCGCCAGAGTCAACACAGGTTTTGAAGCCGCGAAGCAGGCGGCGGACGAATTTTTGCAAGCGCAAATGCAAATGCCTATATCTCAAACCCGAAAGGAGAATCCAAATGCTGAAAGCGATTGAAATGAAAAAGGGGATTTACTGGGTCGGAGCCGTCGACTGGTCCATGCGGAGCTTCCACGGCTACTCGACCCGCCGCGGCTCCTCGTACAACGCCTATCTGATCCTGGACGAGAAAATCACGCTGATCGACACGGTGAAGGCACCGTTCGTCACGGAGCTGCTGGAGCGCATCTCCTCCGTCGTGGACCCGAAGAAGATCGACTATATCGTTTCCAACCATGTGGAGCCGGACCACTCGGGCAGCCTCCCCATCGTCGCAAAATGCTGCCCGAATGCGAAGATCGTCACCAGCGCGCCCAACGGCCTCAAGGGGCTGACCGGCCGCTACGGCGAGCTGCCCTATCAGGCGGTCAAGACCGGCGAGACGCTCTCCCTCGGCGCGCGCACGCTGTCCTTCGTGGCGACGCCGATGCTCCACTGGCCCGACAGCATGGTCACTTACTGCCCGGAGGAAAAGATCCTGTTCTCCAACGACGCCTTCGGCCAGCACCTGGCCGCGAACCGCCGCTTCGACGACGAGAACGACATGCATATTATAATGGAAGAAGCGAAGAAGTATTACGCGAACATCCTGATGCTGTACGGCAAGCAGGCGCAGACCGCGCTCTCCGCTCTCGGCGGCCTGCCCATCGAAATGATCCTGACCGGCCACGGCGTCTCGTGGCGCGCGCACATCCCCGAAATCCTCGACGCTTATAAGAAATGGAGCGCGGGCGAACTGGAGAAAAAGGCCGTCGTCGTCTTCGACAGCATGTGGGGCTCCACGGAGCGGCTGGCGAAAGCCATCACCGACGCCTTCACCACCAAGGGCGTTCCCGTCGCGTACTTCGACCTGCGCGCCGACCATATCTCCGACGTCATCACCGAAGTGCTGACCGCGAAATACCTCGCCGTCGGCTCGCCCACCATCAACAACCAGATGATGCCGCCGGTGGCGTCCTTCCTCTGCTATCTGAAAGGCTTCGTGCCGAAAGGCCGGCAGGCCTTCGCCTTCGGCTCCTTCGGCTGGGGCGGGCAGAGCGTCGGCCTCGTGGAGGACGAGCTGAAAGCCGCCGGCTGCGAGATCTGCCTCGAAAAGATCCGCGTCAAGGACGTGCCGACGCAGGACGACCTCGCCGCGCTGCGGGAAAAAATTCTGGCGCTGTAACGACGCCGAAAAAAATCCCATGTCTCCGCACAACAACGGAAACATGGGATTTTTTGCTGTCGTTTTTCACTCCGCCCGCTTCTCTTCCATGTACGCCTTCAAGTCAAAGGGCGGCTCGATGGAGTACCGCGCCTCGAACATCCGGTTCCACGGGAAATGCACTTCCACATACTGCATATCGGGAATGGGCGGCAGGTTCTCCTCTACGAAACGGCGCATGAACTGCGTCGCGCGCATCTCCGCCGCGCGCTTTTTCTCGTCAAGGCTGGAGTAGGCGCCCGCCGCACGGAACCAGCCCAGCTGCCGCGCGACGATGGCCCGGATATTCGCCTGATAGCCCCAATCGTCGATGTAGCGCGTCGTCAGGAGCTCGTCCATGGCGTCCGGCGTCATTTTCTCCGTCAGCATCCCGAGCCCCAGCACAAAGCCCGTGCTGTTCGTCGGGGTGTTCCAGCCGGCATAGGCGCGGAGCTTATAGAGCAGCCCGCGCTGCTTCAGCGCCTCCATCAGCGCGTTGTCGGAGCCGTTCGCGTAAGCGATGTCGGCCACGCAGGTCGCTTTGCCCGATTCCACGCTCTCCTGCACCAAATCGGCGAAATACTTCGTGCCTTCCCGCGGTTTTCCGTCGTTCTTTCGGTCGTTGCCCTCGCCGGTGCGCCCGTTGGGATTCGTATTCACCAGGAGCGTGAAGTCCGCGTTCTTCGGCGAGCTGACCAGCATGCCGCCCGTCGCCAGCACATGTCCCTTGATGCTGTCCGAAATCTTTTCGTCGGAATAGGCCGGCACCGTTTCGCCGCCGCGACCCCAGTTGTACTTCACATAGACGAAGGGCACCGACTTCGTCCAGTCGTTCACCGCCCGCGTCAGCATCAGCAGGGCAAACTCGTCGATGCCCGCCATCGCCTGGAACTGCGTCGGCGGCAAATCCTTGCCCGCCTCGACCAGCTTGCGGCTCTCCATGTGCGTTTGGGAATACGGCGCGTTGTCGTCGCGTCCCAGCGCGAAATAATCGAAGATTTTCGACCGAGCCAGCCCGATCATCGCGCGGCTCGCGGCGAAATTCTTGTTGCGGCGGGCCATCCAGTCCTCCATGGCCTTCTCGGGAATCAGCCGCGTCAAAAACTCGTATTCCTTTTTCTCCCGGCGCGTCAGCCCTTCCGTTTCCTGCTTGTCCGTCAACGCCGTATAGCGGAAAATATCGCTGCCGTAGCTCGCGTAGTAGCTCGGCTCCTCGCCGCCCGACGCCTCCGCCGAGCGCGGCGTCCGCATGATGGAACCCCAGACGTACAGCTTCATCTTCGGGTGCGATTTCTTGAAGGAACTGAACCGCGCCACCCGCTCCCGGATTTCCGATTCCTTGTAGTTATGCTTGCGCGAGCCTACAAGGCTGCCGTAGAGCAGGGTATCCGACGAAAGCACCGCGATGTCCGCGTGTTTCGCATTGTCCTCCAGCCAGTCCCAAACCTTCTCGGGGTTTCCGAGCACGCCCCGGCTGCCTAAGATGTCATCCGGCGGAACCTCGATCTCCCAGCCCATCTTTCGGATGACGTCCGCCGTCTGCTCGTCGGAGATCGGACGGTTGTCGTGCGGGACGAACAAAATCCGCGCCCGGTTCATATCCTGTTTTTTCGCAAAAGCGGGCTGCGCCGCGCAAAGCGCAAGGCAAAATACCAAAAATGCAGCCCTTATCCAACGCCGTGTCATTTCTCGTCTCCTCCGCCCGCTTCGCGCACGTCTGTCCAAAGCGCACGGGCTCTCTCGTACATCTGCGGGTCCGTCGTGCGCAGATTCTGGTCGCCGATCAGGCGGCTGATGTACTGCGTCGCCGTCTCGATCTCGCCCATCTCATAATAAAGCGCGCCCACGAGGAAAATCGCCATGGTGTCCGTCATATTCCCGACGGGGTACCGTTCCGTCATCACCGACTGGTCGTACAGCTCCGCCGCCTTCCGAAGCAGCGGCCGCTCGTGTTCCGAGTCCCCGGCCAGGCGGTAGATCCATGCCAGTTTCAGATACATGCCTGCACGGTGCGCCAGCGACGCGCCGATCATTTCCGCGTAGTAGATCGCCAGCTTGTACGAAGCCACCGCCTCCGGCACGCCCCTCGTCTCCGTGAACTTGAAGCCCACGCGCTTCGACCGCAAAAAGTCCGCGATCTTCTCCTTGTGCCGCGCCGGCATCACCGACATGAACGTCTTTTCGTCCGCCGCGTAGCCGCAGTGCTCGCAGACCCAGATCGTGTAAAGGTACGGATTGAACCCCTTGTAATGCGTGCAAAAATCCACGTCCGTCTTCTCCGCGATCACCCGCGAACGCGTCTTCGTCACCCGCGTTTTCGCGCCGCAAATCGGGCACGGCTTCTCCACAACGAAAGTAAACCCTTCCGCCAAAGCAATCACCCCCGGCGGGGAAAGCCCCGCTTTCTCCCTAATTATAATGGCAAATGATATGATACCACAAAAAATGAAGAAAAAAAAGCCGCCGCGCATTTTTCGCACAGCGACTTTCCCAATATTTGCTATCGCCCGTATTTTTTCACCAGCGCCGACAGGCGTTCGGCGGCCGTCTCGTTCAGCTTGCCCGCCTTGACGCGCCAGCTCCAGTTGCCCTCCGGCGTGCCGGGGAGATTCATCCGGTGCCTGCCGTTCAGCGCCAAAATATCCTGCGCGGGGATGACGACGAGTCGCGCTTCCGAAGCATAGGCGGCCTCCACCAATTTCCCGGCGACTTTCTTCGCCGTCTCCGCGCCGTCGTCTTTCATTTCCGGCATGACGCCCAGCCACGCGGCGGCCTTCGCGCGGTCCTCGAAGGAGAGGTCGTCCGCATACCAGCCCGCGGCGGTGTTGTTGTCATGGGTTCCTGTGTAGAGCACGCAGTTTTCCGGCGCGGCGACGCCCGCCCGGGGCGTTCCGTTGCCGAGACACTCAAACTCCATGACCTTCATGCCCGGGAACCCGCTCGTCTCAAGCAGCCGTTCCACGTCTTCGGACTGGACGCCCAAGTCCTCGGCGACGATGGGAAGCTCGTCCCCCAGCCGCTGACGGAGCGCATGCAGCAGCAGCACGCCGGGCCCTTTCTTCCACTGGCCGTTCTTCGCGGTGGTTTCCTTCGCGTCGACTTCCCAATAGGAAGCGAGCCCGCGGAAATGGTCGATGCGCACGATGTCCACCAGAGAGAGCAGGCGCGCCACACGATCTGCCCACCATGCGAAACCGTCCTTTTGCATCGTTTCCCAGTCGTAGAGCGGATTGCCCCAAAGCTGCCCGTCCTCACTGAAGTAGTCGGGCGGCACTCCCGCCACTTTCTCGGCGCGCCCGTCTTTGCCCAGCGCGAACAGGGACGGATGCGCCCAAACGTCGGCGCTGTTCTGCGCCAGATACAGCGGCATATCCCCGAAAATGCGGACGCCTTTCGAGGCGGCGAGATTATGCAGCGACTGCCACTGCCGGTCAAAAAGATATTGCTGGAACTTCACGAAAGCGATCGTGTCCGCCGCCCGCCCGCGGAGAGCTTCCAAAGCCGCGGGCTCCCGGTCGCGGAGCGCCGGCGCCCAGTCCATCCACGCTTTCCCGCCGTTTTCCTCCGAAGCCGCCGTGAAAAGCGCGTAGTCGTCCAGCCATGCCGATTCTTTTTCGCAAAACGCCGCGAAATCCGGCGTCGGATTCTTTTGGAACCGCTGCCATGCGCGTCGCAAGATTCCCGCCTTGACCGCGCCCGCACGGACGTAGTTCACCGCGCTGCTCGTGCAGGGCTTCGCCTGCTGCGAAGAGCCTGCATAGGAACGCACCACGCCGAGGGCGCTCTTTCCCCAATCCAGATCTTCCCCGGTGAGCCAGCCGTCCCGCGCGATTTTTTCCGGCGAGAGCAGGAGCGGATTCCCAGCAAAGGCCGAAGGGGGCTGATACGGTGAATTGCCCGGACCTACGGGGCCGAGAGGCAGGATCTGCCAAACCCGCTGGCCCGCTTTTTGCAGGAACTCAAGGAACCGTTCCGCCTCGTCTCCGATGTCGCCCACGCCCCATTCCGAGGGGAAGGACGTCGGGTGCAGCAGCACGCCCGCCATCCGCGAGAAACGGCGCGGCGGTTTCTTTTCCCGCCAGACGGATGCGGAGATCGGCGGCAGCGTCACATGAAGCTGTCCGCCCTCGATGGAAAACGGCAACTTGCCGTCCCGCCTCGGTTCCGCGCCGGCCGTTTCTTCCGCAGGTTTCGCCTGCGCGCCGGCCCACGCCTCCGTTTGATAGACCGGGAAGAATTTCCCCGTGGCGAAGTCCCCGACGGGAAGGGCGACCTCCGCCGGCTCCTGCCCGCGATTCAGCGCGACGACAAACGCGCCGTCCTCCGCCTCTTCGCCGAAGGCATCCGCGCCGCCGCGCGCCACGCGGGCATAGGCGTAAACGTCGTCCTTCGCGTAGAGGGGAATGAAGTCTCCCGTGGAGAGCGCAGCGTTCTCGTTCCGCAGCCGGACGATCTCCCGCACCTTTTCGCGAAGCGCGGCGTCGCCGCCCGCCCAATCGTAAGGCGCGCGGTTGTAAGGATCGCGATAGCCCTGCATGGCGATCTCGTCGCCGTAATAAATCGACGGCACGCCGGGGAACGTCATCTGCCAGACGAACGCGACGGCGAGACGAGCCTTCGCCAGCGCCAAATGCTCGGCGTCGAGGCGGAATCCCGCCCGCTCCGCTTCGCTGTCGCCCGGCTCCGGCGCTTCGCCCAGGAGCGTGGTGATGCGCTCCACGTCATGGCTGCCCAGCAGGTTCATCATGGCGTAGAAATTGTGGCTCGGATAGTTTTCCCGCAGGCTCTCGACGCGGCGGCTAACCGCCTTCCCGTTCGTGCGGCCCAGCAGGAAGTCCAACACGATCGTGCGGAACGGATAATTCATGGCGCCGTCGATCTCGTGCCCCGCCAGGTACATCCTCTGCTCGCCGTAGCTGGACTTGTTCGACGCGTCCTCCCAGACCTCGCCGATCAGCACCATGTCTTTGTCGGTCTTTTTCAGCTCGCGGTAAAACGCCTGGGAGAATTTCGGCGGCAGCTCGTCGATGACGTCCAGCCGCCAGCCGGAAACGCCCGCCTCCGCCCAATGATGCAGCACGCTGTCCTTCGCCGTTATGATGAAGTCCATATAGCTCGGCTCGGTCTCCACCACGTTCGGCAGCGTCTCGAAGCCCCACCAGCTGTGATATTTGTTCGGGTACTCTATGAAATCGTACCATTTCGTGTAGGGTGAATTCGGCGACTGCCATGCCCCCACCGAATCATACGCGCCTTTTTTGTTGAAATACCGGCTGTTCGCCCCCGTATGGCTGAAAACGCCGTCGAGGATGACGCGGATGCCCTCTCTTTCCGCCTCGCGGCAGAAGGCCTCGAATTCCTCGTTCGTGCCGAGGAGCGGGTCGATCTTTTTGTAGTCGCCGGTATCGTACCGGTGGTTGCTCTCGGACTCAAAGACGGGATTGAAATAGATGACGGAAACGCCCATCTCCTTCAAATACGGGAGCTTCGCCCGCACGCCGGCGATATTGCCTCCGTAAAAGTCGTAGGCGATAATCTCCTTCGTGTCCGGGTCCTTATAGTAGCAGGGCGCGTCCTTCCACGAAGCGTGAATCACCGCGCCGCGCTTTTCCGCCTCTATGATGTGCTCCCGGTAGAACCGGTCGGGGAAGATCTGGTACATCACCGCGCGGCGGAACCAGGCCGGCGTCGTCGCGCCTTTGTCGTAAACCGAGATCTGGAACGAGCCAGGGGGCATGTCCGAAATGCCGCCCTCTCCGCCCAAGCCGCTGACGTTGCCGTAAAAGCAGACCCGGCTGTCGTCGATGAAAAGGGTGAAATAGTACCACAAGAGCCCGCCTTCGTCCGGCAGATCGAGCATCGCGCCGAGCCACCGCCCGCCGTCAAAAGGAGGCAACGGCTCTCCCGTTGCCTCCGTCCTGCTCGTATCGTCTTCCGCGCGGACAAACTCCGCCAACGGAACCAGCGTCTCGCCTACGCCGTCCTGCCAAACGCGCACCTGCCCCCGGACGGACGCCGCCCCCTCCACATAGAGGGCAAGCCGCACCTGCCCCCCGGCCTCCACCGCCCCGATAGGGAAGCGAAACGCCGCATTCCGGGAATCGTGCCTGATCTTGAGTTCCGCCGCCAACATTCTTCACTCCCTTGACTTTTCCTTTTATCCAATCAGTCTTTCGTAGAGAGCCTTGTACTCCTTCGCCGAACGCGCCCAGCTGTAATCCGCCTCCATGGCGTTCTGGATCAGAATCTTCCAGCTGTTGAAATCGCGGAACAGCGTCAGCGCTTTTTTGATGGTGGACATCATCTCATGGGCGTTGTAATTCGAGAACAGGAACCCGTTGCCCTTTTGCGTGGCCTTGTCGTATGGAACGACCGTGTCCTTGAGGCCGCCTGTGGCTCGCACCACAGGGATGGAACCGTAGCGCATGGAGATAAGCTGCCCGATGCCGCAGGGCTCATACGCCGACGGCATCAGGAATATGGACGACGCCGCGTAGATGCGCTGGGCCATCTCGTCGGAGAAGTAGATGTTCGTCGATACCTTCGTCGGATGACGCCACGCCAGCTCCTTAAACCAGTCCTCATAGACCTTGTCGCCCACGCCCAAAAGCACGAACTGCATATCCTCATGCTCCAAGAGCTCATCCAGCACTCGGATCACGAGGTCGAGCCCTTTCGGCTCCACGAGACGCGAGACCATCGCGACCAGCGGCGTCTGACGCTCCACCGGCAAATTGAGCTGACGCTGGAGCGCCGCTTTGTTGTCGATTTTCCGCTCCATGGCGTTCTTCACGTTGAACTTGGTGAAGGGCTCCGTCAGGTACTTATCCGTTTCCGGATTGTACAGGTCGAAATCCAGCCCGTTGACGATACCGTGAAGGTCGGCCGCCCGATTCCGGAGCAGCCCGTCCAGCCCTTCGCCGAAGTAATCGTACTGTATCTCCTCCGCATAGGTGCGGCTCACCGTGGTCACATTGTCCGAAAAGACGATGGCGGCCTTCATGAAGTTCACGGCGTCGTAATACTCGAAATCGCCGTTGTTGAAATATTTCCAGTCGATGCCCAAGACGTCTTCCATGACGTCCTTGGAAAAGACGCCCTGATATTTCAGGTTGTGGATGGTAAAGATCGTCTTGATTTTCCCGTACCGCTCGTCTCCCATGAAGTGGAGCCGCAGATAGACGTTCGTGAGCGCCGCGTGCCAGTCGTTGGCATGAATCACGTCGGGCCAGAAATCCTCCTGCTGCGGAATCTCCAGCACCGCGCGGGCAAAGAACGAAAACCGCTCCGCGTCGTCGCCGTAGCCGTAGAAGCCGTCGCGATAGAAATATTCCTGGTTGTCGATGAAATAGAATGTCACGCCGTCCAAGACCAGCTTGTCGATGCCGAGGAATTTCGTCCTCCACGACACGGTCAGCTCGCCGTCGTAGACGTGCTCCATCTTGTCCAGATATTCCCTGTCAATTTTCCCGTATTTCGGCATGACGACGCGGATGTCAACGCCCTGCTTCTTCAGCGCCTTCGGAAGTGACCCTGCCACGTCCGCGAGTCCGCCGGTCTTGACAAACGGCACGGCCTCCGAAGCGACATAAAGAACCTTTAGCATAGAAAAAACCTCCTTATGGAGAGTGGAGATAGGAGAGCGGAAAGCGGCAAGTGAAGATAAACGGCGTAATATCTTCACTCTTCACTCTTCCCTCTGGGTTCTTCACCCTTTCATGTTGCTTTATAAATATTAATTATGATAATGAATGTTCAGGTTTTCAGCTTCAAGTACACCGTCGCTAACGGCGGTACCGCTATGGCGATAGACTGCGGACGATTGTGCCACGGGATCTCGACCGAATGGAACTCGCCTCCCGCCGAGACGCCGGAGCCGCCGTACTGCGTATCGTCGCTGTTGAACACCTCCCGGTAGGTCCCCGGCTCGGGAACGCCGATACGGTAGTCATAATGCACTTCCGGCGTGAAGCTCGAAACGACGACGATGAAGTCCCTGCCGTTTTTCGCACGCCGCGCGAACACGAGAATACTGTGGTCTACGTCGCTGCAGTCAATCCACTCGAAGCCCCGCCAGTCGAAGTCCTCCTGCCAGAACGCAGGCTGATCCTTGTAGAAGCGATTCAGGTCGCGGGAATATCTCTGCATTTCCTGATGCTTCGGGTATCCCTCGACGAGATGCCAGTCGAGGCTGTCGTCGAAATTCCACTCGATGAAATGCCCGAACTCGCCGCCCATGAACAGGAGCTTTTTGCCCGGATGGGCCATCCAGTAACCGAAGAACCCCCGAAGCCCCGCGAATTTCTGCCAATAGTCGCCGGGCATTTTCTCAATCAGCGAACACTTGCCGTGGACGACCTCGTCATGGGACAGCGGCAGCACGAAATTTTCCGAGAACGCATACATCAGCGAGAAGGTCAGTTTGTCCTGGTTCCATTTTCGATAAATCGGGTCGAGGCTCATATATTTCAGGACGTCGTTCATCCAGCCCATATTCCATTTATAGTTGAAGCCCATGCCGCCCATCCAGATCGGCTTGGAGATCATCGGCCACGAAGTCGATTCCTCGGCGATCATCAGCGCGTCTGGCAAGTACTGGAACACCGCCTCGTTGAGCTTTTTCAGGAATTCCATCGCTTCAAGGTTGCCGGTTCCGCCGTATTTGTTCGGCAGCCATTCGCCTTCTTCGCGCCCGTAATTCAGATAGAGCATATTCGCCACCGCGTCGATGCGCAGGCCGTCGATATGGTATACCTCCATCCAGAAGAGCGCGTTGGAAATCAGGAAGCTCTGCACTTCTGTGCGTCCATAGTCGAAATTCGTAGTGCCCCAGCCTTTGTTTTCCGCGCGCTGCTCGTTGTCCGACTCGTAGAGATTCTTCCCGTCGAACATTCGCAAGCCTTGGTCGTCCTTGCAGAAATGACCGGGCACCCAGTCCATGATAATCGCTATGCCCGCCTCGTGCGCCTTGTCCACGAAGTACATGAAGTCCGCCGGTTCCCCGTAGCGGCTCGTCACTGCGTAGTAACCGGTGGCCTGATACCCCCATGAGCCGTCGAAGGGATGCTCGCAAAGGGGCATCAGCTCGATATGCGTGTAATTCATGTCTTTCGCATAGGAGACGAGTTGGTCGGCCAATTCCCGGTAGGTCAGATAGCCGCCGTCGAGATGCCTGCGCCATGAGCCGAGGTGCACCTCGTAAGTCAGCATCGGCTTTTCATAGGACGAGCCTTTTTTCTTCGCCGCCTGATACTCGGCGTCGTGCCACTCGAATTTCGGATAGTCGTAAGTGCGCGAGGCCGTCAGCGGCTTTTTCTCGGCATAGAAGCCGTACGGATCGGCTTTCATGATGCGCGGGCCGCCCCACTGCGGGTCGATCGCGTACTTGTAGACCGTGCCGGAAGGCAGGCCGGGGATGAACGTCATCCAGGTCTCGCCGTCGCCAAGCCGCTCCATCGGATGCTCGCGGGTATCCCAGTTGTTGAAATCGCCGACGACGCTCACCGCCCGCGCGTTGGGCGCCCAAACGGCGAACCGCACGCCGCGCTTGCCGTCCTGTTCCGTATAGTGCGCCCCCAGCATTTCATAGGCGTGAAAATTCGTGCCCTGATGAAAAAGATAAAGGTCATATTCCGCCAATGCCGCAGTTTTCATTTTTCATTGCCCCTCTTATTTCACCGTGACCGGCTTCAGATGCCAAATATCGTTGGCGTACTCCTCAATGGTACGGTCGGAGGAGAATCGTCCCGACGCCGCGATGTTCAGCAGCATCGAACGGTTCCATTTCTCCCTGTCGCGGTAGCGGCGCATGATTTCCTCATGGGCCGCGCGGTACGCGTCAAAATCCTTCAAAATGAAGAACTCGTCGTTGTTCTGCAGGAGGTAGTCGAACAGCGAACGGAAATCGCCGTAGGTGCCGTCCACGAGACGGTCGAGTACGCGGCGCACCGATTCGTTGTTGTTGTATTCCTCCCATGCCGAATATTTGCCGTTGGCGTAATAGTCCATGACCTTCTCCGCCGTCAGGCCGAAAATCACGCAATGCTCGTCTCCGCCCACGGCCTCGTGGATCTCGACGTTGGCGCCGTCCATCGTGCCGAGGGTGATTGCGCCGTTCATCATGAATTTCATATTGCCGGTGCCGGAGGCTTCCTTGCTGGCGGTGGAAATCTGCTCGGACACGTCCGCCGCCGGATAGACCACCTCGCCGATAGACACGCCGAAATTCTCGATGAACACAACCTTCAGCATCTTATTCGTAGCCGGGTCGTTGTTCACCACATCGGCGACGGCACAAATGAGCCGGATGGTTTCCTTCGCGATATGGTACCCCGGCGCGGCCTTGCCGCCGAAGAAATACGTCGTCGGCACCATGTCGGAGTCCTTGCCCCGGCGCAAGCGGTCGTACTGATACATGATATGCAGGATATTCATCAGCTGCCGCTTGTAAGAATGGATCCGCTTGACCTGAATGTCGAACAGCGTCCCCGGGTCGACGCGAAGACCGGTCTTTTCGCGGAGACGGCGCGCAAGGATTTTCTTCCGCGTCAGCTTTATTTCCGCCAGCCGCTCCAAAACTTCCCTGTCGTCCTGCAATTCCGCCAGATGGGACAGCAGCTCCGGCCTCTTCTGCCACGCGGAGGTCAATTTCTCGTCGAGGAAATCCGCCAGTTCCGGGTTCGCCGCAATCAGCCAGCGGCGATGCGTGATGCCGTTCGTCTTGTTGTTGAACTTCGCCGGGAAGAATTCAAAGAACGACCGCAGGGTCGTATGCTTCAATATCTCGGAATGAATCGCCGCCACGCCGTTGACGCTGTAACTTCCGACCACGGCGAGACGCGCCATGTGGACCTGGCCGTCCTGGATAATCGACAGCTCGCGAACGCGCTCCTCGTCCTTCGGGTAACGACGGCGCACATGCTTCAAAAACCGCGCGTTGATTTCATCGATTATCATATAGATCCGCGGCAGCATCCCGCGGAACATCCCGACGGGCCAGCGTTCCAGCGCCTCGGGCATGATCGTATGGTTCGTATAGGCCATCACGTTTGTCGTGATTTCCCACGCCTCTTCCCAAGGCATCTTCTCTTCATCGACAAGGATCCGCATCAGCTCCGCTACCGCTAAAGCCGGATGGGTGTCGTTGATATGGATGGCGATCTTGTCCGGCAGCTCATGGAGCATAATGCCTTCTCTCTTATGATGGCGCACAATGCTCTGGACGCCCGCCGAAACGAAGAAATATTCCTGAATCAAGCGCAGCCGGCGCCCCTCTTCGGTGCTGTCGTCAGGATAGAGGAAATGCGTGATATTTTCGACGTAATTGCGGTAACGCATTCTCTCCTGCATCTGCTCATGCGTCAGCGAGCCGCCGAAAACGAAGTCCTTGTCCACCTCCGCGTTCCAAAGGCGGAGCGTATTGACCGTGTTGTTTTTCGCGCCCACCACCGGCACGTCGTAAGGCACCGCCAGAACCGTCGTGTAATCTTCATGCACGAGGCGCAGGCTTCCATCCGGCTGCTCCTGCATGTACGCGTTGCCGCCGAAACGCACGTTGACCGCCTTGTCCGGCTTCCTGTATTCCCATACGAAGCCGTCCCGGAGCCACTTGTCCGGCAGCTCGACCTGGTTGCCGTCGACGATTTTCTGCTCGAAAAGGCCGAATTGGTAACGAATGCTGCACCCGTGACCCGGAAGTCCCAGCGCCGCCATGGAGTCGATGAAGCACGCCGCTAAACGTCCGAGACCGCCGTTGCCGAGGCCGGCGTCCGGCTCTTCCGTCAGATAGCGGGCGAGGCTCAGGTTCAGCGCGCCCAGCGCCTCCTCCATCAAATCCTTGACGCCCAGATTGATCAGGTTCATGTTCAAAAGGCGGCCCAGCAGGAACTCGATGGAAAAATAGTAAATCTGCTTCGCGCCTTTTTCCTGATATGCTTTGTTCGTCTTGATCCAGTTCTCAGAAAGGAGTTCCCGCGTCGTCGTCGCTATGGTCATATATATCTCATGCGGCGTCAGCTCGTCGATATCGCGTCCGTACAGGACGTGCGCCGTCATCACGAAACGCTGTTTCAGCTCTTCGACCTGCGACGCGCTTTCCTTGGCTTTGGCCATCGGCATCTTGTTTCCCCCTCATCATACATTCCCCGCCGCCCGAAAACTCGGCGGCATAGCCTGCGCACCGTTTTTATATCGTGATGTATTTCCCGATCATCACCGGGAAATTGGTGGCGCCGCGCAGACGCTTGCCCTCGGTGATGATTACATTCTTGTCGGCGATTACATATTCTATCTCCGCCCCCGCGTGCACGACGCTCTTCTGCATCACGACGGAATTGCGCACCACCGCTCCGGGCTCCACCCGAACGCCCCGGAACAGCACGCTGTTCTCCACCGTGCCGTAAATCTCGCAGCCGTTCGCCACCAAAGAGTTTGTGACCTGCGCCCCCTCCTTGTATTCCGTCGGCGCCATGTCCTTCGCCTTCGTGATAATCGGCGCGTCCTCCTGCATGAAAAGCTCCTTCCAGACTTCCGGCTCCAGCATTTTGAGGTTTGACAGATAAAACGCCGGCGTCGAGCAGATCCGCGCCGCGAATCCCTCGTGAATATAAGTGTAGAAATTCAGCCCCGTCGCCTGCTTCAAAATCGCGTCGCGGCGGAAGTCGGTGCCGCCGTGTTCGAAAGCGTAGCGAACTACATTGCAAAAAAGTTCCTTGCTCATCAGGAAAATGCCGAGGGAACGGTAGTCCCCTTCTTCCAGCCCCGGCTTGATGGCCGCGTCCTTCACGCGTCCGTCTTTCGCTGGCTCCAAAATCAGTCCGGAACAGGGGTCGCTGTGCCACGCCTTGCTCGTGACCACCGTCACGTCCGCGCCGCGGTCCAAATGGAACTGCAGCACTTTTCCGAAATCAATGTTGTAAACAGAAGTCGCGCGCGCCAAAAGCACAAACTCCTCGTTGCTGTTCTCGACGAAATGCAGGTTGTAATAAATGTTCCGCAGGTCGCTGGCCTTCTCCCCGTTCTCCGGGCGCACCGGCGGCAGATAGAAAAGTCCTTTGTGGTGGCGCGCCAGATCCCAATCCTTACCGGAGCGAAGGTGATCCAAAATCGACCGGGATTTGTTCTCCGGCAGAAGCACGCCCACGTTGCGGATGCCCGAATTCACCATGCTGGAGAGCGCGAAGTCCACAAGACGATAACGCCCGGCAAAGGGCAGCGACGCGATGGGCCTGTCCTCCGTCAGTTCCTTGATATATATCTCCTCGCGCTGCAAATCCACGAGGCTCATAACTCTTTTCATCAACTTCTCCTCCTCAATAGCGCCGCCTTTTGAAAATTCTTCCGGCGGATGCATACGTCACAACGGGAATGCAGTTTCTCTCGACGGCCGGCATCAGCCCGCCGCTTTCACGGTCTCGTTTTCGCCCGTCACCGCGATGGCGTCCGGCGTCCCTTTGACCTTCGCCCCGGTCATGACCCGCGTGCGCGGTCCCAGAATCGCGTGATCGATCACCGCGCCGTCCTCGATGACCGCGAACGGCATGATTACCGAATCCGTAACCCGCGCGCCGGCGCCGATGCGGACGCCCGAAGAGATCACCGAATGCTCCACCTCGCCGAGCACCACCGTGCCCTCGTTCAGCAGCGCATGGGAAACCTTGGCTTCCGGCCCGATATAATGCGGCGGCAGCGGCGGATTCGCCGAATGGATACGCCATGCGCCGCCCACGTCGATCGGGGTCTCGTCTTCCAGAAAGTCCATGTTCGCCTGCCAGAGGCTCTCGATGGTTCCCACGTCCTTCCAATAGCCGTCAAAGGCGTAAGAGAAGAGCTTCGCGCCGTCGGCGAGCATCTTCGGGATCACGTCCTTGCCGAAATCGTGGCTCGAATCTTCCCGCTTCGCGTCCTCCACCAGATAATCGTGCAGGAAATCTTTCGTGAAGATATAGATGCCCATGGAAGCCAAATCACTGGTAGGCTGCGCCGGCTTCTCGGTGAAGCGCGTGATGCGTCCGTCCGCTTCCGCGTCGAGGATGCCGAAACGCGACGCCTCCTCCATCGGCACGCGGATGACGCCGATGGTCGCCTCCGCTCCTTTCGAGATATGCGCGTCCAGCATCTTCGAGTAATCCATCGCGTAAATGTGGTCGCCGGACAATATCAGCACGTAATCCGGATCGGACATCTCGATAAAATTCAGGTTCTGGTAAATCGCATCCGCCGTCCCGCGGTACCAGTCCGCGCCTTTCTCCCGCGCGTAAGGCGGCAGGATGAATACGCCGCCTCCCCGGCTGTCAAGGTCCCACGCGTTGCCGTTGCCCAGATAATTGTTCAGTTCAAAGGGCCGGTACTGCGTAAGCACGCCCACGCGCTCGATGCCCGAGTGCGCGCAGTTCGACAGCGGAAAATCAATAATCCGGTACTTGCCCCCAAACGGCACCGCCGGCTTTGCCACTTTCGCGGTTAAAATCCCCAGTCGGCTTCCCTGTCCCCCTGCCAGGATCATGGCCAAACATTTCGTTTTCACGGTTCTTCCCCTCCTATATTTTATTATGCACGAACAAATATATTTATTTGTTTAATTCTTCGTAAAATTGGATTTTCCTGCCACGGAAACAGGTTTTTTCGCAAATCGGTCCAGTTTTCTAAAAAAATTTTCCCCATCGCCGCGACAATAACGCAGCGCGTAAAAAAAATCGCCGGTTCCCGTCTCCGGGAACCGGCGATTTTTACGAGAAAAACGTCCTACAAAAACGCCAGGACCACCGCACCCAAGCCGAGGGCAAAGGAAAATCCCTTCATGGCGTTGCTGAGCCAAACGCCGACGATTTTTTCCGCCAGCGGCCGCAAAAGATAACTGAGAAACGAAAGCAGCAGGAATATCAGCGGCACGTCGCCGTTGGCCAGCGCATAGACGAGCAGCCCCACGGCGAGGACCATGCTCATCCCCTGCCCGCGTGTGAACATCCGCCCCTTCTTTTCCGGCTCGACAACCGGATGCATATTCAGCCTGTGCAGCGAGGAAGTCTGCCGCTCCTCGTCGTCAAAGTCAAAACTGTAATCGCGCCGCATATCGTACTCCCCTCAGCGTGAAATATACGCCATCCGTCTTCGCCCGTTTCAGCAGTTTCCCGCATAAACGTATTTCAAATGTTTTCCCGCCGTTTCGCAAAGCTTTCGCATCGCCGCCAGCGGCGTCGGCGGTTCCGCCATCTTCCAGCGCGGGAAATAGCGGCTGATATGGAGCGGGATGTCTGCCGAAACCGACGCGAGCCAAGCCGCTTCCTCGTCCATCGCGCCCGCATCGTCGCCGAATCCCGGCGTCGCCAGCGTCGTCACCTCGACATGGCAGGCCTCTGTCGCCCTCGTGATCGTATGCTTCACTGTTTCCAGGTCGCCGCCGAGTTTCCTGTACCCTTCCGCCGACCAGGTTTTAAGGTCGATATTCATGGCGTCCACATAAGGCAGCAGCGTTTCCAGGATTTCCGGCTCTGCCGTTCCGTTCGTCACCAGCGCCACAAGGAGGCCCTTTTCATGCAGGAGCTTCGCCGCGTCATAGACGTATTCCCAGCCGACCAGCGGCTCGTTATAGGTGAAGGCCGCGCCGACGTTGCCCCGAGGCGCCAGCTCTTCCGCAAGCCCGGCGAGACGCTCCGGGGAAAGCATCTCCGTTTCCGTTTCGGCGCCGACCTGCGAAATCGACGCGTTTTGGCAGAACGCGCAGGAAAGATTGCAGCCGAAGGTTCCCACCGACAAGATGAATTTGCCGGACTGCCACCGGGCGAACGGCTTCTTCTCCACAGGGTCCAGCGCAACCGAGGTCACGCGCCCGTAAGACAGGCTGACCACACGTCCATTTTGATTCATCCGCGCGCGGCACCGTCCTGTCTGCCCTTCGGCGAGAGCGCAGTGGTGAAAACAAACGGGGCAAACCGCTTTTTCCGTCATATCGCCATCCCTCTTTAATGATGCCGCACGACTTCAAACCTCCAAAGCTTCACCGGCCCGTTCGGGTCTATCCCGCCCTTGCGGCAGGCGATGGAAAGCTGCTCCGCCACGGTGTCGATCCCCGCGAGGTCGGGGAGCAAAAGCCCGCGCCGCCCGCCGCTCTCGACGATGACGCCGTACCGCTTCGGGTCGAGCATTTCCTCGGATGCGATCGGTTCCGGCTCGGTCAGCACATCCACGCTGTAAACGAGCGCGTCCAGTTCGTCCTCTGTCACGGGATTGAAGCGCGGGTCCTCCGAGCAGGCAGAGACCGCGTTCCGCACGATTTCCTCGCCGAGACTTTCCGTGACGGGCAGGATAGTCCCGATGCAGCCGCGCAGCATGCCGTCCTTTTTCAGTGAGACGAAGGCGCCCGCTTTTTGGCTTGAGAGTTCTGGCGGCAAATGTTTCGGCACGTCGGCGCGTTTCCCGGTTTTCACGAAGGTCTCGAGGCTCATGCGCGCAAGCTTCACATATTCGTCCTCCGCCGCCTTGCGCACCGCAAGCCGTTCCGCCTGTGCTTTCTCAAACAAATCCCCGAAGGCGCGGCTCTCATCCCGTGCTCCGGCGATAAAGGAAGCCACGCCGTACCCGACGCCGAAAGTCCCTTCATAGGAAAGCTGCTCGCTCTCGACGCGGCGACGGTCAAGAGCGCCCGCCATCATCCAGAACGAACGCAGGCCGCACTCCGCCGCCCCTTCGGAAAGCTCCGCGTCGATGGACAGGAGCCGCAGGAAATCCCCCGCCGCGAGCGCCTCCATACATTCCTTGTCGAAAACAGGGCCTTCGGCGGCGAAACCGTAAGGCCCATCCGCTTTCAGCTTGTGCGAGAGATCGCCCGAAGCCACATAGACCACGCGACGTCCCAATAGATCCGCCGCATGCGCCACGCACTCGCCGAAACGGTAATGGGCCCGCGGCGACTGCCCCGACAGGCCGGCGCGCACGATTTTCACGGCAGGCATGATTTCCTGGACGAAGCGGAGCGGCACCATCGTGCCGTGGTCGAGCTTCGGCATGCGCTCCGCTCCCGTGCCGCCGTCCACGCCCGCCTGCGCAAGAAGGCGCGAAAGGGTTTTCACCAGCTCCGTATCGTATTCCGCCGAGAGTTTCAGTCCCGGCGCGCGGAAATCGCCGAAATCCCCTTCCGCATGCTCCCGCGGCGAGATATGGAAATAATCGGCGTACATCGTCGCGTGCGGACTGGAAATCAGCACGGTATCGGGCTTCAATGCCGCCATCCGGCGCATCGCCTCCCGGTACGCATCGATGGTCGCCTGTATCTTTCTTTCCTCGCCGCGCCCAACCTCCGGCATAATCAGCGGCGGATGCGGCACAACGACGGCTCCGACAACGCCCATGACACAACCTCCTCCCATCAAAAACCCCTTGAGTACAAAGAAAATTCTAAAAGAAACGCGCCTTCAGGCATTGCTACTTGTCAAATTCTGTAATCCCTCCACGCTAATATTTCCGATGCTGCTCCCAATTCCAGGCATCCCGCAAAATCGTCGCAAGGTCGCTCCGTTTCGGTTCCCAGCCGAGCACTTCCCGCGCCTTGCCGTTCGCCGCGATCAGCGTCGCCGGGTCGCCGGGCCGCCGTTCCGCGATCTCATAGGGAATTTTCCCGCCGGTCACCCGCTCCGCCTCCCGGATCAGCTCCAGCACGGTAAAGCCTTCGCTGCTGCCAAGGTTGAACTGCGCGCTCTCATTCGTTTCCATGATATGGCGAAGCCCCAGATAATGCGCCTCCGCCAAATCCTCCACATGTACATAGTCGCGGACGCAACTCCCGTCCCGGGTATCGTAGTCCGTGCCGAAGACCTTCATCGCAATGCCGTTTTTCGCCGCCCGAAGCACGCGCGGGATCAAATGAGACTCCGGCTCATGCGCTTCTCCGATCATGCCGTCCGGCGCGTCTCCCGCCGCGTTGAAATAGCGAAACGCGCAGGAAACGAGTCCGTACGCACGGCCGTAATCGTCCAGCATCGCCTCTCCGACGCGTTTCGTCATGCCGTAAGGATTGATCGGGTCCCTCGGATGATTCTCGTCGATCGGCACATACCGCGGCTCGCCGAAAACCGCCGCCGTGGAAGAAAACACGAAATAGCGGATTTTGTGCGCGACCGCCGCGTCGAGCAGCGTTTTCAGCTTCACCACGTTATTCTCATAATACTTCGCCGGATTGTCCACCGACTCCCCGACCTCGATAAACGCCGCGAAATCCATCACCGCGTCAAATCGCTCCGCCGTCATCAGATCGTCCAGAAGCGCACGGTCGCCCATGTCGCCGACGACAAGCCGCCCGTCCGTCACCGCCTCCCGGTGTCCGTTGGACAGGTCGTCCAAGACCACCGTTCCGACGCCCTGCCGCGCCAAAAACCGATTCGCGTGGCTGCCGATATATCCGGCCCCGCCGGTCACCAAAACTTTCATACGCAATTACTGCCCCGCTTTTCTAAAAATATCAGTTTCATTATAGCATATCTGCCGCACCGCGAAAAGAAGGCCGCCCCGTATCGGGCGGCCTCCGCAAAACAGTCTTTGCAATTTTTACTCGATAATCGTGATCCGCCCCTGGCCTTTCCAGTCCGCGTATTCCTCGCCGATCTTCGCGTTCTTGTGGTTCTGCACGAATTCCATGATCATGTCCACGTCGGTAAGGGAGCCGTCGTCGATCAGCTTCGCCCCCTTGAACATCACCATGCCGTTGCCGCCGTCCTTCAGGACATAGGTCGTACCGGCAACAGTGTAAGTCTTCGCGAGGTCGATGGGCTTTCCGCCAATCATCACGTCCTTGACGCGGTATTCGCCCTTCACGCCGACAAACCGGCCCTGCGCGTCCATTTCCACCGTCGAGGGAATCGTGGCGTCAATAGTGTAAGTCATGCCCGAGACCTGCAGGAATCCGCCGTTCTCCTCGGGATAGTCCTTCGCGCCCACCTCGAGAGCGTCAAGCAGCTTCTGTCCCGTGACTTCCACCGCCGCGCTCATATTGCCGAAGGGGAAGGAGGTCAACAGGTCCTGATAGGTGAACACGCCCTTCTTGATCGTGTTGCGGAGCGACCCGCCGTTGACGACGGAAACGTCCGTATTGAGCACCGCACGGAACGCGTCCGCCACGAAGTCGCCCATGTTCGTCTCCTGGCTGCGCACGCGGCGCTGGCCCGTCGCAGGATCCCGCTCCTGCAGGTCGACCAGCGACTCGCCCACCGGCTGCTTCAGGATCGGCTCGAACTTCTTGTTTTCCTTTTCGATAACTTTCAGGATTTTCTTGTCAGGCGCGGGCAGCGTCTCCTTCGTCTCCAGCGTCGAGGTCAACGTACCGTCGTCATGGAGCACCAGCTTTCCGACAGTCTGCATCTTCGTGCCGGTCTGCGTAATCAGGACGTCCTTTCCGTCTTTGTTCTTCGCGGCGCGGTTCTCATATTTCTCATGGGAATGGCCGTCGATAATCGCCAAGATGCCCGTAGTGTTTTCCGCCACCGTGGTGCTGGACCAGCGCTGCACCGAGCCGTCCATGCCCAGATGGCCGACGAGGATTACATACTCCGCGCCCTGCGCTTTCGCCCCATCCACAGCTTTCTGTATGGCCGCATAGAGCCGTTCGCCCGTCTCGTCCTCGGAGAAGCCGTAAATGAACTGCCCTTTTTCGTCCTGGAAATATTTCGGCGTCGAGCTGGTCAGCGTCTCCGGCGTCGTCACGCCGACAAAAGCGATCTTGTGGCCGCCCGCCTCGAAGATCCTGTACGGCGGCAGCACAATGCTTCCCGTGCGCAGGTCGGTGAAATTGCAGGAACTGTAATGCGTTTTCTGCAGCGCGTTCAGCTTGAAGAACTGCTCCATGCCATAGTCAAACTCATGATTGCCCGGAATCAGGAAATCAAAACCGATGGCGTTCATGATGTTCACGAGGGACTCGCCTTTCGAGAGCTTGCCGATTGGCGCGCCCTGCACCGCGTCGCCCGCGTCCACCAGCAGCACGGCGAAGCCTTGCTTCTTCAAATCTTTCTTGTACTGCGAGAGACGTGCGACGCCCGCGTTGTCCTCCACGCCGCAGTGAATGTCGTTTGTGTGCAGGATGACAACGTCCGCCGCCCAAGCGCTCGCCGAGAACGCCAGCGTGAACACAGCCGCCAGCACAAGGCTGAAAAACCGATGAACCCTTTGCTTCATTAAAACCCCTTCCTTTTCATTGAAAATTAAAGGAAACCTTGAACAAGCCATTTCCGGTACGACCGCAAATCGACCTGTCCGGAGGCTCCGAACCAGCCTTTTTCATGATAATAGATTTCAACCACAAAAACAAGGGAAAAACGGTGGATATTTTGTGGACAGACAGCCGGAGGAAAACAAAAAAGGGGAAAGTTTTCCACACAGAAAGGGTGTTTTGTGGACAAATCGGTGGATAGATCGGACTCTATTTCTAAAAGAAACAAGGGCCATCCTTTTTTCTACAGGAAGGCGTCGATCCGACGGGCACACACCGACTTCGCGGCAATTTTAAATTTTCCTCCCTTTTTGCGATTTCAGCAGGATTTTTTGGTTTCGCGTCGTAATCTCATAATATATAGTTCTAAACCAAAGGAGCGGATTTTGATGAACCACCTTTCCGTCTCAAAAAAATTGGCTCTCGCCTTCGGCATCCTGTTCCTGCTTTTCGCAGGCTTCGGATATTTTGCCGTGCGCTCGGCGGAAAACATCGGCAAAGAGGTCCGAAATATCGGCGACTGGATGGAATCCCGCGACCGCGTAGCCGTCATCTCCGAGACGGCGGCGGGCCTGCATCGCGCGCTGATGTACCGCATCGCCATCGAGGACCCGGAAGAACAAAAGGAGTGGGCAAAGGCCGAGAAGGAACGTATCGCCACCGTGGACGCGGCGTTTGCCGATTATGAGAAGACGCTGAACGAATCGGAATACGATGACCCGGCGGAAAAGGAAAGCGATTTCAAGACGCTGAACGACGAAAAGAAGCTCTGGAACGTTTACCGCGCCGAAGTGCAGAAGGTGGACTCCCTGCTGGACGCCAACCATCGGGCGGAAGCGGAAGCCCTGCTGGAAAAGCAAGTCGCCGCCGCGTTCTCCGCATTGATCGACGCCATGGCCGAGGACGCCGACAGCTGCCGCAAGGGCACCGAGGAAGCCTTGGAAGCGGGCGAAGCGGCCTACCGCACTGTCATCCGGCTGGCAATCATCGCCAGCGTCGCGATCCTCTGTATTTCCGTCCTCGTCCTCATCGCCCTGACGAAGACCATCAAGAATTCCGTCACCACCATCACGACTACCGCGAAAAAAGCGGCCGACGGCAACCTCATCAAAAACATCGAGCTGGAGACGGAAGACGAGTTCGGGGAAATCGCGAAATACTTCAACGACATGCTCGACGCCACCCGCAGCGTTCTCCTGCGAATGCAGGGAACGGCGGAAGAAGTCGCGCAAAGCTCCGAGCGTCTGACGGAAAATGCGGAACAGTCAGCCCAGGCTACCCAAAGCGTGGCTGAAGCCGTCACCAACGTCTCCGCTTCGACGTCCGTACAGATGGACGCGCTGTCCGAAACCACCGAACGCGTCGAACGCCTCAAGGACGGCATGCACAACGTCGTCGAGGTCGTCCGTTCCGGTATGAAGAGTGTCCACGACGCCGTGGAGCACGCGAACGAGGGCAACACACTGGCGGCCGCCACCGTCCAGCAGATGAACCGCATCGCCGACACCGTGGCAGAGTCTGCGGGCACCGTCGCCAAGTTGGGCGAAAGCTCCAAAGAGATCGATTCCATTGTCGAAGTCATCACCGGCATCGCCGACCAGACGAACCTCCTGGCGCTGAACGCCGCCATCGAAGCGGCCCGCGCAGGGGAACACGGCCGCGGCTTTGCCGTCGTCGCCGAAGAAGTCCGAAAGTTGGCCGAGGAATCCCGCTCGGCGGCGGAACAAATCGGCGAGCGCATCCGCGCCATCCAGCAATCCACCGAATCGGCCGTCACCGCCATCGAGCTTGGCCGCGACACCGTGCAGGAGGGCAAGGAAAACGTCACCCGCACCGGCGAATACTTCCATCGCATCGTCGAGCAGGTCGAGGCCGTCCGCGTTTCCACGGAAAATATCCTGAAAACCATCGAGGATCTCCAGGGCCCCGTCGCCGAGATCGCCGACCACGCAGACGACGTATCCCGTCAGGCGCGTTCCGTCGCCGACGAAGCCCAAAGCGTCTCCGCCTCTTCCGAGGAGCAGGCGGCGGGCATGGACGAAATCGCGAGCTCCAGCCGCTCGCTGGCACGGCTTTCCGCCGAAATGCAGCAGATGGTCAAACAGTTCAAATTGAAACAGCAGTGAGGAGTGATAAATATGTTGCCGGAAGAATTGCAGGACATGGTGCACGACACCAGCAAGGAACGAATGAAAAGCCAATCGGAAATTCGCGCCCGCTACGCCAAATCCCTAGAACAATACCGCCAGCTCTCCAAAAGCGAAAACCCACCCCGTGAGCAGCGCATGATGCTGTTTTACGAGGTGAAGCTGTTGGGATGGATCCTGGGGAAACGGGACAAGGACGTGGCAAAGGAACTGAATCAGCCGTAAACGAAAGAGCCGCAAGCATCGCGGCTCTTTTCATTTGCTATAGCTATATAATAAGTTTCTTTGTGCAAAAGATTTTGGCATGTATGTCTACGATAACAAATGTTCATCATCGCTTGCTTGTTTTGGCGGGGCTTCGCCCCTCCAATCCTCCCCACACAAGGGGAGAGCCCCTTGTGAATCCCCCGGAAAGGCTCTGCGGAGCCGGGGATTCCGCGGTAAAAGTTCAGAATAATTTATCGGGCAGCTTATCCCGCGATTAAGCCTCTTGACAGCTTGTACTTTAGCCCATTTTTGCGGGTCAGGGTTGTTGCGGCGCAGGCGTAATCAAAATTATGAAACATGGGCTAAAGTTTCAGTCATTCTAACCTTAAACGCGGGATAAATTATCGTCTAAATTATCACAACCGTATGTCGCGGAATCTTGGGCCCGCAGGCCCTTTCAGGGAGCCACGAGGGGACCGCCCCTCGTGTAGGAGAGGATTCAAAGGGGAGGGCGACGCCCTCCCCTTTGAGTTTCTATGATGATAAACTGAAGTGGTAAGCTTATTTTGGACACGGAGGGGGTCATTTTTGTGCAGGTGATGTAAAATAGATAACAAGCTATATACATCGCCATACACAAAATCCCCCAAACCAGACAGGAGGCTTGCCATGAA
>Ga0256407_10000291_pt1 | contig 124264 bp, 102 predicted proteins | sample RumenRJG_04DNA_FD_193489 | JGI IMG/M metagenome (GOLD analysis project Ga0256407, IMG submission 193489) | Bovine rumen microbial communities from Lethbridge, Alberta, Canada - RJG_04 | ecosystem: Host-associated > Mammals > Digestive system > Stomach > Rumen | place: Canada: Alberta... | reverse complement strand
GAGGAATACGTCGGCGGCAAAAGGAAACCCGAAGATTACATACCAAGCCACAACAGGGCGTTTGAGCTGGCTCTTTATTACGCGGGATACCCGCGCGAGGTTTTTCTAAAAATAGACTATTACATACCGCCCGACATGTGGGATTATCTGCCGCCCCCAAAAATCCGCAATCTAAAGCGCGGAAAAATGCGCGACGCTAAAAAGGCGATGGAATACGCGAAAATCGCGAGGGAAATCGCCCCATGGGACATGCGCCAAGCGTCGGAAGCTTTAATAAAATCGTTTGAATTCGAGGGGATAGGGACAAAACAAAAGTTTGACGTCATGTACGACTACGAAAAGCGTTTGGCAAATAGACGCAAAGAGTTAATAGAAGATCGCGAAAAATTGGAACAACAATATAAAATAAAGCCCTCTCCACGCCTGAAGAAGTATCTTGAAAGAGCAAAGAGATCGTTAGAAATCTGGGATTTGCCAAAATCCGACACTTATAACCCCGGACGAGTGTACTGTTGGCATGTATACAGAATTTACGTTCATTACAATGGCGCGTTCGGCTTTGAAAAGGATTTAAAGAAGGTAAGAGATTGTATCTTTATGAGTCGCGATTGGATATGGCTTAATTTTTACACCGGCTTTAATGTCCCGCGCGACGAAGAGCTCGCAAAGCATATTTTGAGGATTCAAAACACCGAGCAATCCCTAAAATTCCTAAAGGAAATAGAGGAAACCGGCAAAGTAAATATACCCCGCAAGTTTGGTCATCATAGAGAAGAATAAAAAATGGCGGAGCGATATGCTCCGCCGTTTTCGGTTATTTAATTTTAACAGTGCCTTCGTATATTGGACTACCTGCAGGTTTGAAATTTTTTATCAATCCACCGCCGTAATTATCGGTATTTTTGTATTTTAAATTATTGTGAGAAAGATCGCTAGCGTGCGAAACCAGATAAACTCCCAATTTATCTTTTCCAGAATTCCATTGCATTTTTTCAATTTCCTTGAAATTTTCGCTTACGCGACCTTCGTAAGTATAAATTTTTACTTGAGCGTTTAGTATATCAATTTTTGTATCTACAAGGTTTGCCAATCCGACGCGTTCCAATACTATATTTCCATTAACATCTGATTTGGAATCATAAGCAATATCAAAATTCTTTGTGCCAGCGTCATCCTGTCCAAAATATTCATAGTTTACGGATAAAACGATTGTATGGTTTGAATTCGGCTTGAACCCTTCGATTTTTATATCGTTTGCAGCCCAAATTCCGGGATAACCTTCCGGATCATTTGATATATCGGTAGATGTGCCCTTGTTTATATCCTCTACAAAGTTTCTTCTCGGATCATACTTATCCGTTTTTGAAAATGTAACTTTATACTTTTTTTCCCATTTTCCCTCGCTATTTCTTGGCTGATCGGGATTGGGAAATTCTTTTCTGCCGATGTTTGATTTTAATGGAAGCGTTTTACCCGCATTGCCATGAGGATAGAGTTCGTCGAATGTTGCAATATCATTAAGCAAACATATAAATTTTCTATAATTTTCGGCGTTCAGAAAAATATCGCTGCCAGCTTCCTCGCGCAATCCAGTGAGGTGCGAAGCCTCGTGTATCAGCAGTGTTGAACGCGTAAATATTTTTTCAAAATACTCGTCATGCTCAAAAAATTTATCATAGATAGTCGAGACGCACTCCTCCGGATTCGTAGAGATATAAACATAGTCTAACAACCTCCCTTTATCCTCGAAAACCGCATTGCGCTTAAAAGACATTTTGCTAAGCAACACGTCATAAATTTCCGAGTATTTCTTTAAAATTATATTTCTCGCCTCGTCGTCATAACGCAAAAAAACGTCCGTCATCGCTTCGAGAGACTTTATTGTCGCCGACTTGAGTTCCATAATAGACTTTCTTGTTAATTCGCAAGCCTCCAAAAGCTGAGATTCAAGAAATTCAATTTCCTTTTGAGAAAATTCGTCCAATAGCCCGTATTTAATCACGACATCGGCGCTACTGATTATATGCTCTCCTTTGCTGGTTTTGATAACATTTTTGCCCGCCAAATTCCCCAAAAATTTTTTGGTAAAAACATTATTGTTCATATTGATTGAATATACTTTTGTGTTTTGATATTTCATAGCATCGAAAGTATACAAATTAATATATATATTCGCAAAATAACTTTTGAATCTCTTGAAAAAAAGATTCGGGCACAAAAAAAAGCCCCCGGCGCGGGGGCTTTTTGTTTGGATAAAGGTTGGTTATTTGACGTGGACGATTTTGAACTGCTCGTTGCCGTTTTTGTCGATCCACGAGAGGCGGTATCTGCCCTTGAAGCCGCGGAATTTGACGTTGCCGTCGGCGTCGGGCTTGGCGGAAAGGTTTGTCCGCCACTCGCCGTTGATAAGCTCGTTCATGGCGTAATACGCCGGCTTGGGGTTCATGCCGCGCGTGAAAAGCCCCGAGAACGACGGCTCGCCGTACGCGCCGCAGTCGTCGACGACGTTCCACCAAGTGATGCCCATCATCGGCTTTATCGAGAACCACAGGCGGTAGCAGTTGCGCAGGATTATCGCCTGCATCATTCTGCCTTTCTCGTCGCCGCCAGCCGCGGTGATTGTAATCTCGCTGAGGTGTATCGGCTTGCCCACGTCTATCGTTTTCATTATGCTCCAGACGCCCTCGGGACTGACTTTCTGGGGGATTTTCCCCTGCGAAATCTCGAGCGTGGTCTTGGGGTCGAACATGTGCATTTGCGAGCCTACAATGTCTATCTTGCAGCCGCGCGATGTGAGCTCGTTGATTTGATTGCGGTAAAAATCGCCCATGTGGTAGTCGTTTATGTTGAGCTTTACGCTGTCGGGGAAATTCGCCTGCGCGGTTTTGAAGGCGTCGTAGACGAAATCGGCGGGCATAAAGCCGAAGCCCGTTTTCATGAGCGCCGCGCCTTTCGCCTCGTCGAAGCGCCCCGATGAATACGCTTTCGCGCTCTCGTTGACGACGTCCCAGCTGTCGATTTTCCCGCCGTAGAATTTGGCGATTTCAACAATTCTCTTGGCGAACGCCTTTTTCAGGTTGGCTGCGAACACCGGAAATTCGGCGGAGAGCGTTTTGGGGTCGGCTTCCCAGAATTTTTTGGAATATTTTTCTTTTGTGCCTTTCGAGCCGTCGATCATCGGCTCCAAAATATATTCTTTCATTTTTTCTTTTTCGGCGGGATCGGTGAGGCACTCGTCGAAGAGCCACACAGGGTGCTGCCATGCGCGGCTGTCCCAGATGAGGGGGTGCCCATGCACGCGTATGCCCATGCTCTTGCACCACTCGACGACCTTTTCGGGCGCGGGCCTGCGCCAGTGCTTCTCGAGCTTGGGCGATTTGCTCGCGCCCCAGTATTCCTGCGAGTCCCAATATTCCGTCTTAAAGCGCGGGCGGTTGGGCTGCATCTCGAACTTCGACCAATAGAACGAGACCGTCGCGGAGTTGAACAGCGTGCCGTAAAGCGCCTTGTATTTGGCGTCGAGCGCCGGGTCGCCAAGCTGGTCGAAGTTGAAGAAGTGCGCGCCAAAGATAAAGTCGTGCGAGATTTGCTCAACGGCGACCTCGCCGCCCTCCTTGATTTCGCCGACTTTGACGCACGCGTCAGCCTTGCGGTTCGCCTCGATGTCGGCGTCGATTTTCTTCTGGACGGCGTCGTTCCAGACGTCCCAGTATTTTTGGGACATTATGTTTTCGGTGTCCTCCGCCGCGTTGCGGGGGATTTTCGGAACTGCCGCAAACGCCGCGGCGGCGGCGAAAGCCGACACGATTGTCGCTATGTATGATTTCATGTTTTTGCTTATCCTTTCAAGGTTTGGCGGCGTTGCCGCCGTTTTTTTGGAGACTATTTTGCGGCGGGGCGCGAAAATTTCAACGCATAAAACGCCGTTTTTTGGTTAACTGTTAACCTGTATTTTTTTCGCCCGGATAAAAATTATGTTTGCACTTCGCCCGCCCGCGGTTAATAGATAAAAGATATTGCACGAATAACAACAGCAAAGAAAGGCAACACATGAGAATTGGAAAAGCGATCGCCGCGGCGGCGTTTCTCGCGGCGCTGTCTTATGCGCACGCGGTGGACTACAAGCCGCTTTTTGATAAACCCTACACCAATCTCCCCGCCCTCTCCTACGGCGGCAAAAAGGCTGACCTAAAAACGTGGGGCTTCTCCGAAAAGCCGCTCTACGACAACGCGGACGCCACCGCGGTCCTCCAAACGCGCACTTCGCCCGACGGAAAATTCGCTATCGAGCAGACTTTAATCCGCTACAAAAAATATCCGTTTGTCGAGTGGAAAACGCGCGTCAAAAACCCGTCGGACGAAATCTCCGATCTTGTCGAGAACATCGAGGTGTTCGCGTTCAGAATGCCCAACAAGCACGAGCCTCTCAGAAGCAGAAACGGCGTGCGCGTCCGGTATCTCAAGGGCGCCGACACTTCGATATACGAATTTATAGAGGACACCTACTACCTCGAAAACTGGGAGTCCTACAAAAAATTCGAGCTTATAAACGAAAACGGGCTCGGCTCGGCAAACCATATGCCGTATTTCGCGATGGACTTCTCCGAGACATGGGGGCTGAACGTCGCGATTGGCTGGGCGGGCAACTGGAAGGCGAGCTTCGACTACGAAGAAACGCGCTTCATCTTCGGCGCGGGGCTTCCCAAGAGCAAGTTCAGGCTCGACCCGAAAGAGGAGACTTCGCTTCCCTCGATTCTTGTGATGTACCGCAAGGATATGAAAATCGAGCCCGCGATGAACGTCTGGCGCAAGTTCATTCTCGAAAACAAGACTCCGCGCGAAAACGGCAAGCCCCTCATCACCCCGATTCAGACAAGCATGGGCGGCAACGCGACGGCCGAGTATATGGCGGACGCCGTAAATCGGATAATCCGCGAAAAGCTTCCGATAGAAATGGTCGGCATCGACGCGGGCTGGTATGGCGGCTACCACAAGCCCAAAGCCCCCGGAATGTTCGGAGACTGGGGCATCAACACGGGCAACTGGGACGTCAACACCTACCGCCACCCGAACGGGCTAAAGCCGTTCTCCGATCTCGTCCGCTCGGGCGGAATGAAGTTTTCGCTCTGGATTGAAATCGAGCGGATCGAGCGCCTGACGCCGCAGTATGAAAAATACTCCAATCTCATTCTCAAGCAGCACCCGGCCAAGGGGCTTCTCTATCTCGGCACCGACGAGGGCTGGAAATACGCGTTCGACACCCTCTGCGATATAATCGAGAAAAACGGCGTGGACGTCTGGCGCCTTGACATGAATTTGGGCTTGAATCTGCGCAAAAACCTCGAATGGCTCGACAACTCGCGCCCCGACAGAATCGGGCTTTCCTGCGCGAAGCACACGACGGGGCTCTACAAGCTCTGGGACGAGCTGAAGAAAAAATACCCGAACATACAGTTCGACGTCTGCTCGGCGGGCGGCAAGAGGCTCGACTACGAAACGCTCTCGCGCGCGTTCGCGATTTGGCGCTCCGACGCCCAATGCCACCGCGACGACGAAGTCGGCGAATCGAGCCAAATCCAGACCTATTATTTGCAGTCGTGGCTGCCCTCGCACTCGGGCGGCAACGGCTCGCAAATCGACGACGAATACAAATATGTAAGCTCGATTTCCTCGGGCGTGATGACGGGGCTCGGAACGCTCTCGAGCGACAAGAACGTGCCTTACGTCAGAAAATATTTCACCCTCGCCAAGCGCGTCCGCGAGTACATCGTCCACAATTTTTACAGGCTCACCGAGCGCCCCGAAAAGTTGGACAACTGGTGCGCGTGGCAGGCTCACGACCCCGCCAAAGACGAGGGCTATTTCATCGCCTTCCGCCGCAAGCTCGCCGAAGACAAAGCCATACACGTGCGCCTGCGCGAAATCGACCCGAAAGCGAAGTATTCAATCGAGGACAAAAACGGCGCGGTGAAAACGGTGCTCGGCGAAGAGCTCGAAGAGTTCAGAATCGCCCTGCCCCCGCGCGACTACGCCGTTTATTTCTACAAAAAGGAAAAATAAATTTTCAACCGCAGAGAATATATGATGAAAAGAAAAATGACAATCGCGGCGCTCGCCGCAGTCTGCGCGGTCTCGGCGGCGTTCGCTGCCGGCGGCGGCGCGAGCATAGAAAACAACCTCGCCAAAGTATCCTTCGACGAAAGGGGCAATTTGGTGTCGCTTAAAAACCTCGCGACGAACCGCGAATACGCGGGCGGCGGCGGCATCTGGCGAATAATCTACCAAGACGGAATGCTCCTCGAGGAAGTCGTCGAGGCGGAAAACGTGCCCGTCAAGGTCGAGAAAGTCGCCGACGACGAAATCAGGCTCGACTACGGCGGCGAGTTCCCCGTCAAGGTCTCCTGCAAACTCGTGGGCGACGAAGTGCGGCTCGTCCCCGAAATCGCGAACAAGTCGAAGTCGAAAGTTCTGCGCGAATTCCAGTTCCCGATTGTAAAGGACATCAACCTAAAGCCCGAAAGCGCGCTCGTATGCTCGCACTACGCGGGAACGCGCTTCCCGAATATCAGGGAATGGATACGCCAAGCGCACACGCAATACATCGCGCAGGACAACAAGGCCATCGAGCGCTGCTTCCTCTACCCGGGCAGAACCTCGTGCGACTTCTATTCAATCGACGAGCCCGACAACGCCCTGTATGTCGGCAGCCACGACGCCTCGTTCACCCAGACAATGCACCTTTTCAGGCTCCGCCGCGAGGGCGCGGGCTACCGCCCCGTCGACATCGCGATGGCGAAGTATCCGTTCCTCAAGGCGGGCGAGTCTAAAAAATATCCCGAATACGTCCTCGCCCCGCACGCGGGCGACTGGCACGTCTCGGCGAAGAAATACCGCAAGTGGGCGGACTTGTGGTTCTCGCACAAGCCGATTCCGCAGTCGATACGCGACATGAAAGCCTGGCACAGGCTCATCATGCGCCACCAATACGGAACGGTAATCTTCCCCTACTCCGAGCTTCCGAACCTCGCCGACATCGGCAACTCGGCGGGCATCGACACTATTTTGATGTTCGGCTGGACGCTCGAGGGCCACGACTCCGGCTACCCCAACTACTCGCCCGACACCACGCAGGGCGGCGACGAAGCCCTCGGCAAATGGATAAAAGAGGCGCAGAAGCGCGGCGGGAAAGTCATCGTCTATTTCAACGGGCAGCTCATCGACATGTCGACCGACTTCTTTAAGCAGAAAGGACACAGGCTTTGCGTCAAAAACCAAAACGGCACGCCGTTTGTCGAGCGCTATCCGTTCGGCGGCGACGGCACTTCGATGCGCGCCTTCTGCAGCAAGACCTTCGCCATCGCCTGCCCCACGCAGCGCGAATGGATCGACGAAATGAAAAAGAAAATCGACAGGGTCGCCGCGATGGGCGCCGACGGCGTGTTCTTCGACCAGCTCGGCTTCGTCGAGATTTGCTGGGACGAAACGCACGGCCACAGCGTGCCGTCGATGGAGCTCATGGCGGACAAAGTCGCGATGATTAAAGAACTGCGCGACTACGCGAAATCGAAAAATCCGAATATGTCGTTCGGCATCGAGGTCACGTCCGACGCCACGTTCCAGCACGTCGACTTCGTCCACAGCGTCTGGGTTTACACCGAAAACGAATACACCGACTCCGACGGCGTTCCGCGCACGATGTTCTCGCCCGTGGTCAAATACGCGTTCCCCGAGTTGAGGAGCTCCGACCGCGAGATACGCGACGACCTCGACGCGCCCCGCCGCGTGAACCTCGCCGTTCTGCGCGGCTGGCAAAGCGACGTCGAGATATACCGCTGCCGCGCGACGATAGACGACGCCCCGAACTACAAGGCGCACCTTGCGAAAGTCAACAGGCTCCGCGAAAAATACAAAGACCTGCTCTTAAACGGCGTATTCCGCGACACCGACCTCGCGAAGGCGTCCACAAAGCACGTCCTTTACAGCGTGTTCACCTCCGGCGACAAGCTCGCGCTCGTCGCGGCGCAGGACCACGTCGAGGGCGGGCTCGACGCCGAGTTCACCGTCGAGGGCTACAAGTTTGTCGAGTCCGACTCGGTTTACGGAACGCGGCCTAAGGCAAAGGGATCGCGCGCGAAAATCAGGCTTCCGAAAAACGAGCTCGCGGTGATGATTTTCCAAAAGAAATAGCCGCGAACGAAAATCCGGCAAACGCGCCGCTTCCCGAACGGAGGCGGCGTTTTTTGTCGTTGCAATTTTTTTAAGAAAACGGAAAATGTTTCTATCTTAACGCAAATTCTAAAAGGGAAAATTATGGGAGCAAAAAAATTCATCGCTATCTTGGCGGCGCTCGCGCCGCTCGCGCTGTCGGCGCACTGGGTAAACACCGTCTCGGGCGAGGGCGAAAAAACCGACCCCGGCAAATACGCCTGCGCGCTCATTTCAAACGGCGGCATATCGACGCAAATCGACAACCTCGGCGTTCAGAAGCAAAAGAAGTACGTCTCGTTTGTGCCGTCCGTGGCGTGGCAGGGGCGGCACTACGCGATGCCGCACGCCGCGCTGATCTCGTTCGGGCACTTCGACACAAATCTTTATGTGGGCGGCAAGCTTCAGAAAAAAGCGCTAAAGTGGACGCAGTCGCTAAACAACAAAGAGGCGTTCACCGAGACTTTGGTCGAATACCCCGACGCCTCGGTAAAGACAATCGCGTTCGTCCCGATGACCCGAAACATGGTCGTTGTGAAAAAAATCGTAACTCCAAAAAGCGAGGCGCTTGTCGGGCTCGACTTCCTCTACACCTTCGCCCCGCAGACGCGCTTTAAGCCGCGCGACTACGTGCAGACGACCGCGCGCACAACCTCGGCAAACCGCGCCGCGTTTGAATACACCGCGCTCGGGCACGACGTTTACAAAGGGACAATCTCCATTCTTTCCGACGCGCCGTCGTCGCCGTCGTTCCAAAGCGCCGACACCGCGCGCCTTTCGTCCGAAGCGAAAGCCTCGGCGCACAGCCCGCTTGAGATAACGTATTTTCTAATTTATAACGACAACCACAAGCTCGACAAAAACCAGCCGGGCGACTCCTCCGCCCGCGAAACCGCTCTGAAAATGGGCTTCGACGGAATTTTCGCCGAGCACAAAGCGGGCTGGGCGAAGTATTGGCAGGGCTCGCACATCAACATTCCCGACAAGGAAATCGAAAAAACATACTACACCGGGCTCTACCACCAAAGGAGCAACTCCACAAAATGGTCGCTGCCCGTAGGAGTCTTCGCGGACTCGCACTGGAACGGAAAATACTTCGGCTGGGACGAGGCGTTCAACGCCATGTCGCTCGCCTCGAGCGGCAAATTCGAGCACTCGCGCAAGCCCTCCGACTTCCGCCAAAACACGCTTAAAGTCGCTCTATTTCGCGCAAACAAACCGAACAATATGAAGCGCGCGCACGGGGCGCGGTTCGTCTGGCAGTCCATCGAGGACGGCTGCGAGGGCGGAAGCGACGGCTTTTGGATCGACCACATTTTCCACATGTCGAACATGGCGATGGAAACGTGGGGGCACTACCTCTACACGAACGACAAAAAATTTCTCGAGCGCAACTACGAGCTCATGGTCGAGTGCGCCCTCTACTACATAAAAAATCACGTCTACGACCACGGCGGCAGCTACACTGTCGGCAAATGCACCGATCTCGAGCGCATGGGCCCGGCGAAAGAAAACCCGTTCATGACCTCCTGCGGCGTGATTTATACGCTCGAAAAAACGGCAGCCGCGGCTGACGTCTTGGGCAAAGACGAGGATCTCGCCAAGGAGTTTAGGCGCGTCGCGGCGGAGCTTCGCAAGACGCTTCCCAACGACGGCGAAAAATACGTCCCCTACCCCGGGAGCAAAGACTATTCAATCGGCAGCGTCGGCGGATACTATCCCTACGCCGCCATCTCCGAGACCGACCCGCTCGGCAAAAAAGCCGTTTATGAATTCCACAAGAACATCGACAAAGGCGGCAACATGTACAACATGGGAAAGGGCGTCAACGCGTGGTACGCGGGCTGGATGTCGTCGGCGCTCGTTGTCTTTAACGACAAGGAAAACCCCGCCGCTCTCCTCTCCGGCGCGGCGAAAGAAACCGGCGCGTTTTACGACACGTTTGAAATCAACGAGCCGCACAACAAAGTCCAGCGCTGCCCGTGGTTTTCGACGGGCTCGGGCAACTACGTCTATGCCGTCAATCAAATGCTCCTGCGCCCGAAAGAAAACGGCGAGATTATGATTTGCTCGTCCGTTCCCGACTCGTGGAACGACATCGACTTTTCCCTGCCATCGTTCGGCGGTCTGTGGGTCAATGCCGACATCAAAAACGGCAAGCTTGTCTCGATAAGCCTCGAAGCCCGCGGCGAGGGCGAGAACGGCGCCAAGCGCACAATCGTCATTCCCGCGCGGTTTGTGGAGAAAGAAAAAATCCTCAGCAAGTACACCGAAAGCGGCGGCTACTTCCGCATCGAAGCCGAGGCGGGCAAAAAGTTCTACAAGTAAGGCGCCGCGCAGAAAAACAAAACGCCGCCCGAAACGCGGCGTTTTTTGTCGTTGCAATTTTTTCAAGTAAACGGAAAATGTTTTTTATCTTAACGCAAATTCTAAAAGGGAAAAATATGGGAGCAAAAAAATTCATAGTAGCCATTGCGGCGCTCGCGCCGCTCGCGCTGTCGGCGCATTGGGTAAACACCGTCTCGGGCGATGGCGAAAAAACCGACCCCGGCAAATACGCCTGCGCGCTAATCTCAAACGGCAGCATCTCAACGCAAATCGACAACCTCGGCGTTCAGAAGCAAAAGAAGTACGTATCGTTCGTGCCCGCCGTCGCGTGGGAGGGGCGCAGATACGGCGTGCCCGGCGACGCGCTCATCAGGTTCGGATACTTCGACACCAAAATTTCCGTCGGCGGAAAGGAGCAGAAGAAAGCCGTCAAATGGACGCAGTCGCTCAACAACAAAGAGGCGTTCACCGAAACTTCGGTCGAATACCCCGACGCCACCGTAAAGACAATCGCGTTCGTGCCGATGGCGCACGATATGCTCGTCGTCAAAAAGACGGTGATCCCCAAAAGCGAGGCGCGGGTAGATTTAGACTTCATCTACACGTTCGACAACTTCTCAAAATCCAAGGGCACCGACAGAGTTTTCATAAAGAACAAATCGACCGAGCCGAACTGCGCCCTGTTTGAATACCGCGCTATCGGGCACCGCGACTACACCGGCATTGTCGCCGTCCGCTCCGACGCGCAGTCGTCGCCGTCGTTCGACGCGGAAAAAGTCGCGCGCCTCTCGTCGTCGGCGAAGGCGTCGCCCTCGAGCCCGCTCGAAATTTCATACATCATAACTTTCGCCGACAACTTCGACCGCAACCACAAAACCGCCCACGAAAAGCTGACAAAGGCGGCGCAAAAAGGCTTCGACGAGCTTTTCGCCGAACACAAAGCGGGCTGGGCGAAGTATTGGCAGGGCTCGCACATAAATATTCCCGACAAGGAAATCGAAAAAACCTACTACACCGGGCTCTACCACCAAAGGTGCAACTCCACAAATTGGTCGCTGCCCGTAGGGGTGTTCGCGGACTCGCACTGGAACGGCAGATTCTTCGGCTGGGACGAAGCGTTTAACGCCATGGCGCTCGCCACAAGCGGCAAATTCGAGCAGTCGCGCAAGCCCTCCGACTTCCGCCAAAACACGCTCGAGCGCGCTATCAAGCGGGCGAACAAATTCGACGCCAAAGGCTACAAGCGCAACTGCGGCTGCCGCTTCGTCTGGGAGTCTCTCGAGGACGGGCACGAGGGCGGCCCGCTCGGCTACTGGATCGAGCACATTTTCCACATGTCGAACATGGCGATGGAAACGTGGGGGCACTACCTCTACACGAACGACAAAAAATTCCTCGAGCGCAACTACGAGCTCTTGGTGGAGTCCTCGCTCTATTACATCAAGAACCACGTCTACGAGCATGGCGGCAGCTACACGATCGGCAAATGCACCGACCTCGAGCGCATGGGCCCGGCGAAAGAAAATCCGTTCATGACCTCCTGCGGCGTGATTTACACGCTCGAAAAAACGGCAGCCGCGGCGGACGTCTTGGGCAAAGACGAAGATCTTGCCAAGGAATTTAGGCGCATTGCCGCGGAGCTTCGCAAGACGCTTCCCAACGACGGCGAAAAATACGTCCCCTATCCCGGGAGCAAAGACTATTCAGTCGGCAGCGTCGGCGGATACTATCCCTACGCTGCCATCTCCGAAACCGACCCGCTCGGCAAAAAAGCCGTCTACGATTACTACAAGAACATCGACAAGGGCGGCAACATGTACACGGTTGGCAAGGGAGTCAACGCGTGGTATGCGGGCTGGATGTCGTCGGCGCTCGTGATATTTAACGACAAGGAAAACCCCGCAATGCTGCTCGCAAGCGCGGCGAAGGATACGGGCGCGTTCCACGACACGTTTGAGATCAACGAGCCGCACAACAAAGTTCAGTATCATCCGTGGTTTTCGACGGGCTCGGGCAACTACGTCTATGCCGTCAGCCAAATGCTCCTGCGCCCGAAAGAAAACGGCGAGATTATGATTTGCTCGTCCGTTCCCGACTCGTGGAACGACATCGACTTTTCCCTGCCATCGTTCGGCGGTCTGTGGGTCAACGCCGACATCAAAAACGGCAAGCTTGTCTCGATAAGCCTCGAAGCCCGCGGCGAGGGCGAGAACGGCGCAAAGCGCACAGTCGTCATTCCCGCGCGGTTTGTCGAGAAAGAAAAAATCCTCGGCAAGTACACCGAAAGCGACGGCTACTTCCGCATCGAAGCCGAGGCGGGCAAAAAGTTCTACAAGTAAGGCGCCGCGCGCAAAAACAAAACGCCGCCCCCGAAAGGAGCGGCGTTTTTCTTGCGTTTTTTACCACGCTATTTCACTTCCACAATCGCGAACTTTTCCGCGCCCGAAGCGTCCGTCCAAGAGAGCCTGTACTTGCCCCTAAAGCCGCGGAATTTTATCTCGCCTTTCTCGTCGGGCGCGAGCTCGAGGTTTGTGCGCCACTCGCGGTTTATCAAGCTTTCAACCGCGTAATACGCGGGCTTGGGGTTCATCGCGCGAGTGAAAAGCCCGGAGATAGACGGCTCGCCGAGCGCGCCGCAGTCGTCGACGACGTTCCACCAAGTGATGCCCATGACGGGCTTGAGGCTGAACCAGAGCCTGTACATATTGCGCGTCATGATCGCCTGCACCATTTTGCCGCGCTCGGTGTTGTCGGGCGCGCTGATTGTGATTTCGCTCATGTGAACCGGCGTGCCGGTGTCGATGATTTTGAAAAAGTCCCAGACGGGCTGGGGGTAGATTTTCTTCTCGTCGATTTTGAACTGGCGCTCGTCGATCGTCGCGCCGTCGGCTATCGCGCCGATGTAGCTCGGCTTGAAGATGTGCATTTGAACGCCCACGATGTCGACCCGCACGCCGCGCTTTTTCAGCCCGAGAATTTGCGGGGCGTAGTGCTCCTCCCAGCGGTAGGGGGAGTCGTTTATGTTGAGCTTGACGCTTTTCGGGAAGGCTTCGGTCGCGGTCTTGAACGCCTTGTAGGTGTAGTCGGCGGGCATTATTTTGTAGCGCTGGCTTTTCATGAGCTTGCCGCCCTCGTTCATGGTGTCGCCTATCGAGTCGGGAACGGACTCGTTGACGACGTCCCAGCTGTCGACGGTGTCGCCGTAGTGCGCGGCGAGCTCGCGTATGCGCTTGTCGTGGGCGGCGGCGAAATTTTCGCCGAAGCGCGGAAGCATCGCGTCGAGCTCCTTCGCGGTGAGTTTTGCGAAAGCCTTTGTGTATTTTTCGTCGGCGCACTTTATGCCGTCTCGCATTTTCTCTTTAATAATCGAGTCGAACGCGGCGCGCTCGGACGGCTCGAGGCATTGGTCGAAAAGCCACGGCGGAATCGAATACGCGCGCGAGCCCCAGACAATCGCGTGCCCGTGGACGCGCACCCCGCGGGACTTGAGATACGCTATGACTTCGTCGGTCGGCGGGCGGCGCCAGTGTATCTGCGATTTCGGATCTTTGCAGTTGTTCCAGAACTCGGGGGAATCCCAAAATTCCGATTTGAAGCGCGGGCGGTTTGGCTGCATTTCAAACTTGCACCAGTAGAACGCGACCGTCGCCGAGTTGAACAAAGTTCCGTAAAGCGATTTGTATTTCGCGTCGAGCGCGGGGTCGCCGAGCTGCCCGTAGTTGAAGATGTGCGCGCCGAATTTGAACTCGTGCGAAATCTGCTCGACCGACACTTTCGTGCCATCGGCGATTTTTCCGACGGCGAACGCGAAGTCCGCCTTGCGGTTCGCCTCGATGTCGGCGTCGATTTTTTTCTGGGCGGCGTCGTTCCACGCGTCCCAATATTTTTGCGACATTATTTTTTCGGTGTCCTCGGCGGCGCTTCGCGGAATTTTGCATTCGCCCCAGAGGGCGGAAGCGCCGAGCACGGCGCACAAAAGCGCGCATATTTTAGTTTTGTTCATGGTCTTTCCTTTTTGTTTTTCTGTTTAAAAGGCGGCGGGCTTTACCGCTCGGAGCGGCACTTTTCGTCGAAATCGCGCCTGTCCTTTATGTAATACTCGTAGTCGGGGCGGAGGGGCTTTTTTATGCGCGGAGCGATGGAGTCAAAATCGCAAAAGCGCGCGTCGAACCCGTTTTCGGGAATGTCGATTCCCGCGAGCCACGCGAGCATGTTAAGGACGGTCTTGCGGTAGTCTTTTTGCGCGAGCGTCCAAACGTAATGCCCGCCCATCATGCCGAAGCCGCGCGTGCCGTCGGGGTTTTCGCAAAGCCAGGCGATCGTCTCAAGCCTGCCCTTGCCGAGCTCTGCGCGGACGCTCTCGGGCGCGCTTCTTCGGCGGCGGATTTTGTCGGGAACTTTTGTCTGCAAAATCGAGGTAATCTTCTGCGCGGCGTCTTTTGAAAAGGCGATGTTGAAATGCCACTCGTCCTCGTAGCCGAAGCTTTTTACGCCGTTTAAAACGGGGTGTGAATTTTTCACCTCGAAGCGCGCCTCGTAAAACGGATTGTATGAAAAGCTCTTCTGGTAATGCCCGCCGATCATCTTGTCGAGGGCGGCGTTGTCGGAATCGCCCGAGAACATCAGCGAATAGTGGAACGCTCCGATGTTCGCGCCCCTCGCGCGCGCCTTTTCGAGAATTTCAGTCCTGCCCTTGAACGGGTGGTTTGCCTCGCCCTCGCTGACGAGGACGATCGCGTCGGCGCCGTCGAGCTCGGAGAAGTCGGAAGCTTTTTGCGCGTCGAGATGGACCGCGCGGATTTTCCCGCCGGTCGCCTCGCCTATCATTCGCGCGAGCTCGTCGCACATTATGGCGTGCTCGTGGTCGCCCCAAAGGTGTATCGAGTTGCCCGAGACGAACACCATTTTCTTCTGCGGTGCGCAGCCCGACAAAAGCGCGGCGGCGAGGGCGATTATTGAAAAAGCAAATTTGCACATAAGCCCGAATTTTTTTACCCGCCGCGCGGTTAGTCAAACAGAAAACGCTTGCGCGCGCGCGCGGGCGCGACTATATGCGGTGTATGAAAAGACAAATTGCCCTCCTTATTTTGGCGATATCCCTCGCGCTCGCGGGGTGCGGGAAAGACGAATTTATCATCGCCAAAGACGGAAAGGCGCGGGCGGCGATCGCCCTGCCCGACAATCCGACAAGCGCCGAAAAGCGCGCGGCTGCGGAGCTAAAAGAGCACCTCGATTTGATGAGCGGGGCGGATTTTAAAATAGTGCCGGCATCATCGCTTGAAAAGGACGCGCGCGCGATACACGTTGGAAACACCCCGCAGGCGAAAGCGGCTCTTGGCAGCTTCAATTCCAAAACCGCGCCGTACGACTCCATAAGAATAAAGTCGGACGCAAACGCGCTTTACATCAACGGGCACGAACGGCATGGCGCCTACTACGCTGCGTGCGAATTTCTCGAGGAGACGCTCGGCGTGCGCTGGTGGACGCCCGACGAAACCTATCTGCCGAAATCGCCCGACATAAAAATCGGGGCGATCGACCTCTCCTACGCGCCGAAATTCGAGATGAGAAGAAGCGGCTACATAAAGTCGCTGCGAACCGTCTGGCGCCCGCGCATGCGAAGCAGCGTGTTCGCGACCCCCAAAGACGCCGCCTCTGACGATTTGTCCGACACCTACGCGGTCGGCTGCCATTCATATTACAAAATTTTGCCGCCCGAAAAATATTTTGAAAGGCACCCCGAATGGTATTCGTGGAACGCCAAGAAAAAAGCCCGTTTCCACGACCGCGGGCAGCTGTGCCGCTCCAACCCCGAAATGGCGGAGGAGTTCGCCAAGAACGTCCTGCAAAAGCTGCGGAAGAATCCGAACAAAAAATATGTCCACGTCTCGCAGAACGACTGGGGCGGCGACTGCCAGTGCGAAAAGTGCGAGGCTCTCAAGAAAAAATTCGGAGGCGAGGAGTCCGGGATAAACATCTGGTTCGCGAACAAAATCGCGGCGAAAATTTACGAGGAATTTCCCGGCGCGCGCGTGGTGACGTTCGCCTACCACCAGACGCGCCGCCCGCCCGAAAACATCAAGCCCGACGACAACGTGTTTGTCGAGCTTTGCTCCATAGAGTGCGACTTCGCCCACCCGCTCGATTCCGACACCGAGTTCGGCTTCACCGACGACCTCAAAAAATGGAGCGCGATAACGAACAATCTTTTCATCTGGAATTATGTCACCTGTTTTTGGAACTACGCGATACCCCACCCGAACATGGGCGGCTTGGACGCCGACCTGCGGTTCTTCGCCGCGAACGGCGGGCGCGGGATTTACGAGCAAGGCGACAGCCAGTGCAACGTCGGCAACTTCTGCGACCTGAGAAATTGGCTTGTCCACAAACTGATGTGGAAGCCGCATCTCGACGCGAAAAAATTGACGCGCGAATTTCTCGACGGCTACTACGGCAAGGAAGTCGGCGCGCTGCTCGGGCGGTATCTTGAAATAATAAACGGCAGCGCCGCGCGGACGAACTACGCCCAGCACTGCTTCTTTATGGACACCCTTACTTGGCTCGACGTCCGCGGCTTCGACGAGTGTCTCGGCCTTATGAAGCGGGCTCTCTCAGAGGCGGAAAGGCTCGCGAAAGAAAACCCCGAAAAATACGCGTCTCTCCCCGAAAAGGTCGAGCGCGTGAAAATTTCAATCGACCTTGCCGCCGCGACGAACTGGCTCGAGCTGCGCGAGCTTTCCGCGCGCGAAAATTTTAAGCCGAAAAATCTGCCCGACCCCGTCGAGGCTATCGAGCGGTTCGACGCTATCACAAAAAAGCTCGGCACAAAAACGATGAGGGAAAACGCAACAAGAAAGATGTTCGCCGCGCACAAAAAGCGAATGCTCGAAATGGCGAAGCTCCAGAAGCTCTACGCCGCGAACCCGCCAAAGAAGGGCTCGCGCGCCGAAGAGTATAAAAAAGTTTTCGGCGAGAGGCCGTTTGTGGAATACAATGAAATTTTCTTCGACCAGCGCAACGACAGCCGCGAATTCCGCATTCCGCCCGTCCAGTGCGAGCTTGTGCCGGACGCGCTCGCCTCGAACGGATACGCCGCCTCCGCCGAGACTGGCTGCGAGGCGCATCGGGCGCTCGCCGTTCCGCTGCGCTTCGACCTCGCAAAGCTCTACGAGAAATCCGGCAAAAAAACGGCGGACGCCGAGTTCGTCGTCTACGCGTTTATCCGCCTGCGAAGCCCCGCAAGCAAAAGAGCGCACATAACTTTGTGGCTCGAAAACAAGTCGGCGAAAAACCTCTTCGCGGCCGGCAGAAACGCCTCGAAAGAGCTTTCGCAAAAGGATTACTCCCTGATAAAGCTCGGAACGGTCAAGATCGAGGACATCGGCAAAAATAAAAAATCGCTCTCGACCTACTCGTGCAACCTGCGGCTTCGCAACTTCGACAGGGGCGACGCCCTGCTTATCGACAGCCTCGCCGTCGGCATAAAATGAACGGTTTTTGAAAATTGACAAGCGCCGCCAAATAGGCAAAATCGGCTCAATAAATAAAGGACATAAATGAATTCAAGAAAAGAAGTGCTCGCAAAAATCGTCGAAGAAAAACGCGACTTCGACAAAATGGACGCCCCCTACGACGTGGAAACGCAGTACGGCATCGACACCTTCGGGCTGAAAACCATGGAGGCGTATCTGTCGAAGCCCATCTACAAGCGGCTCCGCAGCACGATTGAAAGGGGCGTCGCGCTCGACGAGGCCGTCGCCGACGACGTCGCGCACGCGATGAAAATCTGGGCGATGTCGCGCGGGGCGACGCACTTCACCCACTGGTTCCTGCCCTTGACGGGCTCGAGCGCGGAAAAGCACGACTCTTTCATAGAGCCCGCACCGTTCGGCGGCGCGATCACCCGCTTCTCGGGAAAAAATCTGATTTTGGGGGAACCCGACGCGTCGAGCTTCCCGTCTGGCGGGCTGCGCTCCACGTTCGAGGCGCGCGGCTACACCGCGTGGGACCCCGCAAGCCCCGCGTTCATCAAGAGGGTCGGCGGAGTCGCCACGCTCTGCATTCCGACGATGTTCTGCTCTTACACCGGCGAAGTGCTCGACAAGAAAACCCCGCTTCTGCGCTCGATGCAGGTCTTGGGCACGCAAATCAACAAGCTGATGAAGGCGTTCGGCGTATATGAGGAAAACAAGCGCGCGTCCGTCACGCTCGGGGCGGAGCAGGAATATTTCCTCGTCGACAAATCCCTTTACATACAGCGCCCCGACCTTATGCAGACCGGCCGCACGCTCTTTGGCGCGCCCCCGCAAAAGCACCAGCAGCTCGACGACCACTACTTCGGCGCGATCAAGCCGAGGATTCTGAATTTCATGCACGACGTCGACCTCGAGCTGTGGCGCATCGGCATACCCGCGAAAACGCGCCACAACGAAGTCGCGCCCGCGCAGTTCGAGATCGCCCCCGTTTTCGAGGAGATGAACCTGGCAAACGACCACAACGTAATGGTCATGGAAATTCTGCGGACTGTCGCGGAAAGGCACGGGCTTGTCTGCCTGCTCCACGAAAAGCCGTTCTCGCGCGTCAACGGCTCGGGCAAGCACAACAACTGGTCTCCCGCCTACGGCGACAGAAACCTCCTCAACCCGGGCACAAACCCGCACGAAAACGCGATATTCCTCACCACGCTCTGCGCGGTGATCATGGCGGTTGACAAGCACGCCGACCTTCTGCGCGCATCGACCGCGGGCGCGGGCAACGACCACCGCCTCGGCGCGAGCGAAGCTCCGCCGGCGATAATCTCGATTTACCTCGGCGAGCAGCTCGCCGACATCATCGAGCAGCTCGAGGCGGGGATGGCGAAAAGCTCGAAGAACGGCAAGGTTCTCAAAATCGGCGTCGACACCCTGCCGCCCCTGCCGACCGACGCGACCGACCGCAACCGCACAAGCCCCTTCGCGTTCACCGGAAACAAATTCGAGTTCCGCGCGCCGGGCTCGTCGCAGTCGTGCTCGAGCCCGAACATCGTGCTGAACACGATCGTCGCGGAGGCAATCGACGAGATCGCCGAAAAGCTCGCCGCGTTCCCGAAAAAGGATTTCCACGCCGAGCTGCAAAAGCTTCTGCAAAGCATCGTCAAAAAACACAAGCGCATAATCTTTAACGGCGACGGCTACAACGACTCTTGGAAAAAAGAGGCGCAAAAGCGCGGGCTGCCCAACCTGCCCGACACGCCCGCCGCGCTCAAGCCGTACATCGACCCGAAGAACATCGCCCTGTTTGAAAAATACGGCGTGTTCACCGCGAGCGAACTGCAGTCGCGCTACGAGGTGTTCATCGAAGAGTACTCCAAAAAAGTGCACATCGAGACGGCGGTGGCGCTCAACATGTCCAAGACGATCATCATGCCCGCGGCGGTGGAATATCTCACGCGCCTTGCGAACGCGTCGAAGTCGCTCTCGGACGCGAAGTGGGGCAAGAACGCGGAAATCGAAAAGCGCGGCAAGCTCGTGGGTGCGCTGGTAAACGATCTCGGCAAGACCAACGACGCGCTCGAAAAGCTCGTCGCGGCGAACGCCGAGCCGCGCGAAAAGCTTGCGATGCTCGGAGACCTGCGGACTATCGTCGACAAGCTCGAGCTCGAAATCGACGACGACCTCTGGCCGCTTCCGAAGTATTCGGAAATGCTCTTCGTCTATTAGGCGCGGCATAAAAAACAAAAACCGAAAAGCGGAATATGCTTTTCGGTTTTTTTGCGCCCGAAGCTGCGGAATTTTTACCCGCCCTGCTTCTCGCCCGCGGGGCTTCCGCTTTGCGGGGATTTTTTTTCGGAACGCTTTTTGCCGCCGCGGTTTTTTTTGCCCCCGCGCTTGCCGCGGTGTTTTTTCTTTGTAGAGGGCTTCGACGGCTTCTTCGGGAATATCGACGAAATCTTTCCGAGGATATTCGAGACGATCGCCCGCAGGCTGAACTTCGAGGCGGGAGGAGTCTCGGGCTCCAAAATAATGTCGGTGTTTTCGACCGCCTCTTTTATCCCGAGGTAAAGGCGCCTGCTTATCCACGCGTCGGTCGCGGCATACTCGAGCTGTTTCTTGGTAAGCGACGGGCTCGCCCAGTTTGTCAGCTGCGCCGCCTTTGAAACTCTCTCGCCCAAAATTATCGCGGCAAGATTTTTCATTCCGGTATTTATCACGCCGATGCCGCGCGTGTATTTGGCGATGTCCTCGAACGCCGCGGGCGAAAAATCCATTCTCTTGCGAAGCGAAATGATGTCGCCGTTTACCGCCACGCCCACTTTCTTTATCGCGGGGTTTTCCAGAATTTCGTAGATGTCGGCGAGCCTGTTTTTGAGCGGCTCAAGGCGGACAATCCACACTTTTTTCTCTCCCCCAAGCTGGAGAATCGAGACGGGAAAATGCTTGTCGGGCGAAAAATTCGGGCGCGTCTCGGTGTCGAAGCCGAGCAGCGTCTCTGACGCGATTTCGGGCAGAGCCGCTTCGAGAGCCGCCTCGGTGTCGACGAGAACGATCTCGCCCTTGAACGAGGTGATGGGCAGCATATTGACGATGTCGGCATTTGCCCTGCGCGGATATACGCACTTAAATTTGTGTCGCACCGCGCCGCCGCTCCGCGCCCCGGAAAAGGTCTGCTTTTCTTTCGAATTCATTTTTCGGACAGTTCAAGCACATATCGGCGAAAAAATCCACCTTTTTTGTCCCGCAAAAATTTCCGCTCCGCGCCCCGCGAGCCCGAACCCTTTTTTAAAATACTATAGAAAATGGTTGCAAAACGCGGCGATTTCGGCATTGTGGTCGCGAAAAATTTTGCAAACATAGAAAGAGACAATCATGGAAGAATTAACTGGAAACGTACTTGTAGCGCAATCCGGCGGCCCGACAGCCGTCATCAACGCGAGCTTGGCGGGCGTCATCACCGAGGCTCTCAACCACGACTGCATCGAGGAGATTTACGGCGGCCTCAACGGCATCGAGGGAATCCTCGGCGAGCAGATTATCGACCTTGCCGAAGAATCGCAGCAAACCGTGCGCGGGCTGAAATACACCCCCGGCTCCGCCCTCGGAACGTGCCGCTACAAGCTCAAGAACGAGCAAGATTTCGCGAAGCTGCTGGACGTATTCAAAAAATACAATATCCGCTTCTTTTTCTACATCGGCGGGAACGACTCGCAGGACACCACAAACAGGATCTCCAAATACGCCGCCGACAACGGATACGAGCTGCGCGCGATAGGTATCCCCAAAACGGTTGACAACGACCTGCCCGTCACCGACCACTGCCCGGGATACGGCAGCGTCGTAAAATACCTCTGCGCGACAATCCGCCAGCTCGCGCTCGACCACGAATCGATGGGCAACCACGACCTCGTCTCTATCGTCGAAGTCATGGGAAGGGACGCGGGCTGGATCGCCGCCGGCACGAGCATCGCAAAGCGCCGCGGCGAGCTGCAAGACCCCCCGCATATCATTCTTTTGCCCGAGGTCGCGTTCAACCCCGAGTACTTCATCGCGCAGGTTCAGGAATGCCTTAAGAAGAACAAATACTGCCTCGTCGTGGCGAGCGAAGGCATCTCCGACGCCAACGGCAACTATGTCGCCGCGGGCGAAGCCGCGCAGGACTCGTTCGGGCACTCGAAGCTCGGCGGCGTGGGCGAGTATCTTGAAAATCTCGTTTCGGCGAACCTCGCGGGAGTAAAGGCGCGCTCGTCGAAAATCGGGCACGTGCAAAGAGCCGGCGCGATTTGCGCGTCGCTGACGGACTCGAACGAGGCGTTTATGTGCGGGCAGGAAGCCGTAAAGGCGGCTGTCGCGGGCAACACGGGCAAGATGGTCGCGCTCGTCCGCGGCGACACCGAAAAATATTCCTGCGAAACCCTTTTGACCGACCTCGACGAGGTCGCGAACGGCGTAAAGCACTTCCCCGAAAGCTGGATTGGCGAGGATAAAATCTCGGTCAACTACCAATTCAACAAATACATTATGCCCCTCATTCAGGGCGAGGTTCAGGTGCCTTACGAAAACGGAATGCCCGCTTTTGCCCATCTGGCGAAAGTCAAGGCTCAGCCGCAGGCGTAATTTCAAAAAACACCTCAAAACGCGCCGATGTAAAAATCGGCGTTTTTTATTTTACAAGGACGCTCCTTCTGTTTGAATTGCAACGATAAAAAATGGAAAGACTGCACGCATATTGGAGAATGCCCTATATCGAAGAGCCGAAACCGCGCGACGATACGGGCAAAAAGGGCGGCAACCCGTTCGCGGAGATGGCGAAGTCGGACGACTTTGAAAAATACCATATCCTCTGGAAGGGAAAATACTCGTTCATCGTGATGAACAAATTCCCCTACAACTGCGGGCATTTGCTGGTGCTGCCGCTGCGCGAAGTCGGCGATATCGAAGCCCTCGAGCCCGAGGAAAAGTCCGAATTTTTCGACGCGATAATAAAGGCGAAGCGGATTCTGCGCCTCGCGATGTCGCCCGACGCGTTCAACGTGGGCTTCAACCTCGGGGCGAAAGCGGGGGCGGGAATCCCGCAGCATCTGCACTGCCATGTCGTCCCGCGCTGGGACGGCGACACCAACTTTATGCCCGTCATAGCCGACACCCGCGTGCTTCCGCAGGCGATGGACTCGCTCTGGAAGCGCCTTATGGAATTTGCCAAATAGCATGGAGCGCACTCTCGTATTCGACACGGCGGCGCAGCTCGCCGAGACCCACGCAAACCTCCACGCGAACATCTCGCTCGCGGAGGAAAAGCTTGGCGTAAAGCTCGTCGCGCGCGACGCGTGGCTGTCGATAAAAGGGCGCGCGGCGAAAGTTGCGCTGGCGGAAAAATTTTTCGAGACCCTGCGCAAGGCGCGCAAACAGGGGCTCCGGATAAGCAGCGCCGACTTCGCCAATATGCTCGGGCGCGCAAGCGCGGGGAAAATCGACGAAGTCGCGCGGGTGTTCGACTCGCCGATCGTCATCAATTTAAAAAAGAAAAGCGTCGTCCCGAAAAACATAAACCAGAAAGAATACTTAAAGTCTCTGGGGAAATACGACGTCGTCTTTGGCGTCGGGCCCGCGGGGACGGGAAAGACTTACCTCGCGGTCGCGGCGGCTCTGGCGAAGCTGCGCGACAAACAGGTGGAGCGGATAATCCTCACGCGCCCCGCGGTCGAAGCGGGCGAGGCTCTCGGCTTTCTGCCGGGCGACCTTCGCGAAAAGCTCCTGCCGTATCTGCGCCCGCTCTACGACGCGCTGAACGACATGCTCGGCGCCGAGGAAACCCTGAAGCTCACCGAGCGCGGGGTGATCGAAATCGCGCCGCTCGCGTACATGCGCGGGCGCACGCTCTCGAACGCGCTTATAATTCTCGACGAAGCGCAGAACACGACGCGCGAGCAGATGATGATGTTCCTGACGCGCCTCGGCGAAAACTCGCAAATGGTCGTCACCGGCGACATCACCCAGACCGACCTTCCCAAGCGCGGAAAGTCGGGTTTAAAAGACGCCGTCGAGACGCTCGCGGGGATAAGCGGGATAAAAATTTTCACCTTCGAGGCGGGCGATGTCGTCCGCCACAGGCTCGTCGCGGAAATCGTGGCGGCATACGGAAAAACCCAGAAAAAAGATGTTCAACAATCTTAAAAATTACAGAGCCGAGCGCGCGCGCCGCAAAATGCTCTCGCGCGAGCGCAAAAAATCGGCGTTCAGAAAATGGCGGTTTCTGGCGATATCGATCGTCGTGCTCGCGCTGTCGGCGGCGGTTTACGCGATTTGCTTCGCGTACAAATCGCCGGTTATGCCTCATATCCTCGCGAAAAACAAAATCGCGCAGGTGCAGATCGTCTCGCCTTTCGACTTCTCCTACGTCAGCGAAATCCAGACGCAGTCGAGCCGCGACAGAAGCGCGGAGAAAATCCCCCCGCTCTACCGCATAAACCCCGAGATCGCCGCAAACGGCGCGGCGGCGGTAAAAGATATCGCCGAAATTTTCGCCGCGGCGCAGGAAAAATACGACGACCTCAACTCCGCCGAGAAAAAATCCGGCAAATTTTTCGAGGAGATTTCCTCCGAAATCCGCAAGCGCACGCGCGTTGAAATCAGCCCCGACGACGTCCGCACGATTTACGAAAGGACAAGCGCCGACAACCGCGCGCGGGCGCTCAACCAGGCGTTCTTCCACGCGAAAAACATTCTGCGCGACGGCGTCTATTCCGACCAAGACAGCGTTTTCGCGGAAGCCGGCGCGGGCTCCGCGCCGAGAGCCGACATCTCGGGCGGCGTAAGCGCGCTGCAAATACGCGCAGTGGGCGAAGCCGCCGCAAGGCGCGAGCTTCTTGAAAAAATAAAAATGCTCGGCATGGGAGACCCCCTCGCCTACGCGATTTACAGGGCTGTAAACCAGACCCTCGCCCCGAACATCGAGTTCGACGAGGAGCGCACAAAGCAAAGGCGCGACGAGGCGCGCGCGGCGGTAAAGCCCGTGGTGGTGAAAATCCGCGCGGGCGAGACGCTCGTCGATTCCGACACCGCGCCGTCGCCGATCGTCGCGGAAAAAATCAGGGCATACAAGGCGGAGCTTGAAAAGGGCGCCCATACGCACCTTTTCGACCGCGGGGGCGTCGATTACATCTTCTGCCTTTTGCTCGTCATAAGCGCGACGCTATTTATCGTCATAAGCCGCTCGCAAAAGAACAAAAATCCGCGCACGATGGCGATCTTCTGCACGCTTCTTTTGATGAACCTCGTCATCGAAAGAATTTTGATAGAGACAAGCAGCGCGGAATACTACGACGAGAACACCCCGCTTTTGCAAATCCTCGCGTATGTCGCGCCGATTATGCTCGGCCCGATGATAATGGTGCTGCTGTTCGGCTCCTACACGGGCTTTATCATGGCGCTGATGGTGTCGGCGCTCACGACTCTCATGCTCGGAGAGGGCATCGTTTACTTTTTGATATTCCTCTCGTCGGCGCTCGTTGCGATTTACTTTTGCGCCAACGCCGAGACGCGCGCGCAGGCGGTCTTGGGCGGGGCGATATACGGGCTGTTCATTTCGGGCGTGTCGTTCGTGATGGGCTACTGCCTCGACCTGCCGATAAGCGTCGTCTGGCGGCAGGCTGTGCTGGCGATAAGCGGCGGCGCGATGACGGGGTTCGCGGCGATCGGGCTTCTGCCCGCGCTCGAAAAAATCTTCAACCGCTACTCGAACATCACCCTTCTCGACTACACCGACCTTAACAACCCGCTTCTTCGCCGCATGCAGATTGAAGCGCCCGGGACGTACCACCACAGCGTGATGGTGTCGTATCTGGCGGAGGCCGCCGCGGTCGCGGTCGGGGCGAACTCGATGGTGTGCAGGGTCGGCGCGCTCTACCACGACATTGGGAAAATCTCGAAGCCCGAATTCTTCTCCGAAAATCAGGGCGGCGGCAAAAACGCCCACGACGAGCAGAACCCGTCGATGTCCGCCCTCATAATCAAAAACCACATTCGCGAGGGCGCGGACATGGCGAAAATCGCGAAGCTGCCCAAGCAGATTATCGACGCGATCGAGCAGCACCACGGAACGTCGGTGATCTCGTATTTTTATAACAAGGCAATGAAGCTCGCCGAGGCAGGCGGGGCGGGAACAGACCCCGTGCAGGCGCTGCGGGCGGCGGGCATCGACGAGAGCACATACAGGCACGAGGGCACAAAGCCCCAGACCGTGGAGGCTGCGATAATAATGGTCGCCGACTCGTGCGAAGCGGCGTCGCGCTCGCTAAAGCGCATAACGCAGCACGGCGTCGAAGAGCTCGTCGACGCCATCGTGCGCGGCAAGACCAACGACGGCCAGCTCGACGAGTGCCCGATAACCATAAAGCAGATTTCAAAAATCAAAGAAAGCATTGTCTTTACGATGATGAATATGCTCCACTCGAGAGTGGCGTATAAACAAGAGGAAAACAACGAGAAAAAATGAATATAAAATATCCGCTGAAAGAAATTGTTAAACTGTTCGACAAGCCCGAAGTGTCGGGCGACGAGAACATAGAGCTGTCCGCGATCGCGAGCCTCGAAAAGGCGACGAGCACCGACCTGACATTTCTCGGCAACAAAAAATACGCCCACGAAGTCCCGCTGACGAATGCGGGCGCGGTGCTCCTGCCGCGCGACTACAGCGGCGAGCTTCCCAAGAACTCCGCGGTCGTGCGCGTCGACGACCCCTCGCGCGAGCTCGCCAAGCTTTGCGAAATAATCGAGAAAGCCCTCTGGCCGAAGCCGAAGCCGGCGATCCACCCGGCGGCCGTCGTCGACCCCAGCGCGAAAATCGGCGAAAACGTTTGCATCGGCGCGAACGTCGTCGTCTGCGAGGGCGCGGAAATCGGCTCCGGAACGGTGCTTCAGGGCAACAACTACGTCGGCAGATTCGCTAAAATCGGCGCCGACTGCTTCATTTTCCCGAACGCCGTCATAATGGACTACTGCGAGCTCGGCAACCGCGTCCGCCTGCAGCCCGGGGCGGTGATCGGCTCGGACGGCTACGGCTACGTTTTCTTCGAAGGCAAGCATGTAAAAGTTCCGCAGGTCGGGAAAGTCGTGCTCGAGGACGACGTCGAGATCGGCGCGAACACAACGATCGACAGGGCGCGCTTCGACACCACGCGCGTCGGCGCTGGCGCGAAGGTCGACAACCTCGTGCAGATCGCGCACAACGTGCAAATCGGAAAGGGCGCCCTGCTGGTCTCGCAGGTCGGAATTTCCGGAAGCACGAGCGTGGGCGACTTCGCCGTTCTCGGCGGGCAGGTCGGCGTGGCCGGGCACCTTAAAATCGGCGCGGGCGCGATGATCGGCGGGCAAAGCGGCATCAACGGCGACGTCCCGCCGAAATCGTATATGCGCGGAACGCCGCTTCGCCCGTATATGCGCGCGCACAAGATCGACATCATGGTCGGGCATATTCCCGAACTTTTCGACCGCGTAAAGGACATAGAGAAAAAGCTCGGCATCGAGAAAAAAACGTTCGGCGGAAAGTCGAAGTAGGCGAAGGTCCGCCTTTGCGAAAAATCCCGCGAACCGAAAACCGGCGCGGGATTTTTTTCGCCCAAAAAACGCGCCCGATTTCCCAAAAAATGCTTGCGTATTCGCCGCCCCGAAATTGACTTGTATCTCTATATTGCGGCGGCATGCCGCGCGCCGAAAGCGCAACAGAAAATCTCTCGATATGGAAAAGAAAATAGTAGAAATTTTGGCAAAAGCGAAAGCCACTTTGCCGAACGCAAAAACAAAGACCGAAGTCGCCGAAATAAGCGCGGCGATCACCGGGCCCAACGGCGAGCTCACCGCGCTGATGAAGGTTATCCCCACGCTCGACAAGGCGGAGCGCCCCGCCGCGGGCAAGCTCATAAACGCCGCCAAGCGCGAGATTGAGCCGCTCGTCGCCGAAGCTTACGCGAGGATCGAAAGCGCGGAAATGGCGTCGGCTCTGGGCGAAAAGCCCGACATCTCGATGCCCAACATCGACGCGCGGCGCGGGACAATCCACCCCCTCACCCTGACAATCCGCAGAATTTGCGACATCTTTAAGCGCGCGGGCTTCACCGTCGCCGAAGCGACAAACCTCGAAACCGAATGGTTCTGCTTCGACGCGCTCAACACGCCCTCCGACCACCCCGCCCGCGACGCGCAGGACACGCTCTTTATGCCGCGCGAGACGGTCTCGAGCAACGTCTCGAAACACGCCGACGAGCTTTATCTGCTGCGCAGCCACACGTCGTCGGTGCAGATCCGCGCGATGATAAAAGAGGGAGCGCCGATACGCATCCTCGCCCCCGGGCGCGCGTTCCGCCGCGACACCGTCGACGCCACGCACTCGGCGAACTTCCACCAGATCGAGGGGCTGTATGTCGATAAAAACGTCCGCCTGACGGATCTGAAAGCCGCGCTCGACTACCTTTTCAAAAACCTGTTCGGAGCGTCGGCTAAAACGCGCCTTCGCCCGAGTTTCTTCCCGTTCACCGAGCCGAGCTTCGAGGTCGATTTTATGAGCGACGACCTCGGCAAGCTCAGCGGCAAGTGGATTGAAATCCTCGGCTGCGGCATGGTCGACCCGAACGTAATTCGCAACGTGGGGCTCGACCCCGAGGTCTACACCGGCTACGCGTTCGGTCTCGGCGTCGAGAGAATCGCGATGCTCGTCCATTCGATAGACGACATCCGCCACTTCTACGCGAACGACACCCGCTTCCTAAAGCAGTTCGGCTCAAAATAAAAAGAAGGGATTTTTCCGATGAAAGTTAGCTTGAAATGGTTGAATAAATACGTCGATTTGTCGGACGTTTCGGCGGAGCAAATCGCCGAGGCTCTCCCGATGCTCGGGCTCGAAGTCGAGGGCGTGGAAACGACGGGAATGCCGAAGCTCGAGAATGTCGTCGTGGGCGAAATTCTCTCGCGCGAGCAGCACCCGAACGCCGACAAGCTCGGCGTGTGCATGGTGAAAGTAAACCCGTCCGCCGAGCCGATACAAATTGTCTGCGGCGCGAAAAACTACAAAGTGGGCGACCGCGTGCCCGTCGCGCTCGACGGCGCCAAGCTGCCCGCGCCCGACGGCGGCGTGTTCGAGATAAAAGTCTCGCAGCTGCGCGGAATCACGAGCAACGGAATGATGTGCTCGGCGCGCGAGCTCGGCTTGGGAAGCGACCACAGCGGCCTGCTTATCCTCGAGTCGCGCCCCGAAATCGGCACGCCCATAAACGACGTTTTCAGCGAGTCCGACACCGTCTTTGAAATCGAGCTGACCGCGAACAGGGGCGACTGCCTCAGCCACATCGGCGTCGCGCGCGAGCTCGCCGCGAAGTTCGGCAAAAAGCTCAAAAAGCCGGAGCTCAAATACAGCCCGGTCTATTCGCAGACGCCAACTGGCGGGCTGCTCAATTCGGTCGAGCTGCAAACGCCCAACTGCCCGCTCTACACCGCCGCTTCAATCGTCGGCGTAAAAATCGCCCCGAGCCCCGAGTGGCTCCGCCGCGACCTCGAGGCTGTAGGGCTTCGCCCGATAAACAACGTCGTTGACGTTACAAACTACGTCTTGATGGAATACGGCCAGCCCCTGCACTCGTTTGACGCGTCTAAAATCCGCGGCGGGAAAATCGTCGTGCGGCAGGCGGCGGACGGCGAGGAAATCCAAACTCTCGACGAAAAGAAATACACTCTCACCCCCGAAGCCACGCTTATTTGCGACGGCGAGGGCGCGGTCGCGATCGCCGGAATAATGGGCGGTCTCAATTCCGAAGTAGAGGATAGCACCACAAACGTCGTTATCGAGTCCGCGTGGTTCAACCCGGGCAACGTCCGCGCGACGAGCCGCAAATATTCAATCAATACGGACTCGTCCTACAGGTTTGCGCGCGATGTCGATCCCGCGGCGACGCTCGAGGCTTCGCGCCGCGCGGTTGATCTTATTCTCGAAACCGCGGGCGGCAAAGTCGTCGCGGAAACTTGCATGGTAGGCAAAGCCCCGCGCGGCGACAGAACCATAGACATCACCCTCGATTACATGCAAGACAGGCTCGGCTTCGGCATCACCGAGTCCGACGCGGCGAAAGCGTTCGAGTCGCTCGGCTTCGGCGTTTCGTCCGACGGCAAGGGCGCGATGAAAGTTCTCGTGCCGTCGTTCAGAAGCGAGGTCGACCGCCCGATAGATTTGGTCGAGGAGTTTGTGAGGATTTTCGGAACCGACAAAATTCCCGAGACCGAAGTCTGCGCCGCCGCGAAGCTGCGCGACGACGACCCGCAGTTTAAATACAACCGCGCCGCAGCCGATTTCCTCGCCGCGCGCGGCCTGCACGAGTGCCAAAACTACTCGCTGCGCGACGGCGCAAAGCTCGCGGAAATCAGGGAGAATATCGAGCCTCTCAAGCTCGCCAACCCCCTTACGTCCGACCAGAACTGCCTGAGAGCGTCGCTGCTCGACGGGCTTCTCGACAACGTCCTTTTGAACATTTCAAACGGCAACGATTTCCTCGGCTTCTTTGAAAACGGAAAGATTTTCCGCGCCGACGCAAAGGGCGAGATCTGCGAGCTTGCCTCTACCGCGTTCGTCCTCGCGCCCGACCCGTCGAAGCGCGAATGGCTAAAGCGCCCCGCGCCCGACTTCTTTACGGCAAAATCGCTCGCGTTCGACATTCTCTCGATCCTCGGCGTCGACGCCTCGCGCCTCGACTTCTCGCCGACCTCGGGAAAATTCTGGCAGGCGGATTTCGCCGCGGAATGCGGCTCGGAAAAGCGCGAGGGCTTCAGAATCGAATTCGGCGCCGTCAGCGTGGCGCACCTGCGCGCGCTCGGAATCGAGCGCCCCGTGTTCGCGGGCGAAATAATGTTCAAGCCCGAAGTCGCCGCGCGCAAAAAGGGCGCGGAAAAATTCGCGCGCTTTAGCCAGTTCCCGTCCGCCTCGCGCGACGTCGCGGTGGTTGCGGACGCCGGCGAAAAGGCTTCGGCTGTTGCGTCCGAAATCAAGAAAGCCGCCAAGAAAATCCTCAAGGGCGCGAGCTTCGACTTGGAAAGCGCGGAGCTTTTCGACTCGTACAGCGGCAAGGGCGTCGAGGACGGCTGCAAGAGCCTCGCTTTCGAGCTCAAATTCCGCTCGCCCGAGCGCACGCTCCAGACCGACGAAGTCAACGCCGTGTTCGAGCAAATCTGCGCCGAGCTCTCAAAGAAGCGCAAGCTCCGCGTCTCGTAAATGGCGAAGAAAAAAAACAGCGACGGCGAAATGACGTTCCTCGAACACCTCGAGGAAATGCGCGGGGTTATCCTGCGCTCGCTGCTGGTGTTCGCGATCGCGCTCATCGGCGTCGGAACGGGCTTCGGGTATTTCAACTCGATAATGCTCTACCCGCTCAACACCGCAAAAAAGCTGATCGAGACCTACCCGTTCTTCCAATACATCAGCGGCGCGGACAAAAAAATGGACGAAGCCGCGAAGAACAATCCGAAGAAAATCGGCCCCGTTTACATAGTCCCCGAGGACGGCGGCGGCAAGACCGGCCCGTTCTACATCGTGTCGAAAGACGAGAACACCGCTGTGCTGAAAACCTCGTCGCCGAAAGACTGGGTCGCGGACATAAAGCTGCGCTCGATGTCGTTCGCAACGCCCATTGTCGTGTGGTTTTACGTCAGCTTTCTGGGCGCGCTTTGCATATCGCTTCCGTTCATAGCGTATTTCGCCGCGCAGTTCGTGCTGCCCGGGCTCACGCAGGAAGAGAAAAAACTTCTCAAGCCCGGAATGGCGGCTGCGGCGATACTCTTCTGCATAGGCGCGGCGTTCGCGTTTATGTTTATGCTCCCGATGGGAATCGCGTTCATGTCGAGCATGTCGGAATCGATGCAGATGGAGATGTTCCCCGACGCGCAGTCCTATTACAGCATGGTGCTTTTCCTTACGCTCGCGGTCGGGGTGATTTTTGAAGTTCCGCTCGTGGAGGTCGTGCTGATTTACCTCGGCGTGCTGAAAACCGAATGGCTGCGCAAAAACCGCAGAATGGCGTTTTTGATTTTGCTGATTTTCGCGACGGTCATAACGCCGCCCGATTTCATAACGCAAATCTCGCTGACGGTTCCGCTGTATATGCTCTATGAAATCGCGCTGCGCGTGGGGGAGCGCCTGCGCGCGCGCAAGCTCCGCCGCGAAGCCGAGCTCGAAAAGCTCGAGGCGGAGGAGGACGAGCGCGACCGCCGCGAATACGCCAAAATGGTCGCGAAGGAGCGCCTCGCCGAAGAAAAGAAAGAAGAGGAAAGCGGAATTGAAATCGACAAAACCCGCTACGGCGAAAGCGAAATTCCCGACGACTACGACCCCAACAAAATCGACGAGGACGACAATTATTACGGCTACGGCGAGGAAGATTTCGACGAGGACGAATACGGCCTTGAGCCGTATATCGACTACGGCAGGCTCGCGAAAACCGCGCCCGACTTCAGCCCAAATTGGGATTTGAACAGGCCCGATACCGATTTTATGACGCCCGACTGGTCGCAGAACGAGCCGCCCGCTTCGGAAAATCCGCAAGCCGAAAACAATGATGCGCCCGCCGCCGAACCCGCGGAAAAATCGGACGATATTCAGAAGCAATGACCCTCCCTCACATTTCGCGCTTTCCGCTTGCCGCCCTGCTCGCGGCGGCGGCCGCGGCGGCTTTGTGCGCGTGCACACGCCCGCCGAAAATCGAGCGCGGAAAATTCCCGCTGCCCGCGGGCGCGGAAATCGCCAAATGCGAGGCCGGGGAATACGGCGGAATTTTCGTCCTCGCCGCCTCGCAGGAGCCAAAGACGTTCAACCCGCTGATGGCGACCGACGCGTATTCGTCTCTCGCGATCTCGCACATGCTCTCGCCCCTCGTGGCGATCGACCCGATGACCGAGGAAACCGCCCCCGCGCTCGCGGAGTCTTGGGAAATTTCCGACGGCGGGAAAACCTACGTTTTCAAGCTGCGCGAGGGCGCGAAATTTTCGGATGGCATGGACATCACCGCCGACGACGTCGTGTTCACGTTCGACACGATTTTCGCCCCGCTCATCGGCGCCGACGGCAAGCCCGTCATCGACAAATCCACGCGCCGCCCCAAGCTGCGCTATCCGTCGAGGTACGCGGGGCAGTACACGATCGGCGGCGAGCCTATCGCGTACCGAAAAATCGACAAATACCGCGTCGAGTTCAAAACGAAAAAAACTTACGCGCCGTTTTTAAACGACATCGGGTTCGTCGAAATTCTCCCGAAGCACAAGCTGCAAAAATACGTCGACGACGGCACGTTCCAGCAGGCGTGGTCGACGCAGACCGCGATAAACTCGCCCGAAGAAATGGTGTCGTCGGGCGCGTTCAAACTGTTCTCTTACAAGCCCGGCGAAAGGCTTGTGATGTCGCCCAACCCGCACTACTGGCGCGCCGACTCTAAGGGAAACCGCCTGCCGTATATCGACTTTCTCATCTACAAATTCGTCGCCGACGCCAATACCGCGACAATCCTTTTCGCGACGGGGCAATGCGACGCCTCGAACATCGGCGCGAACGACTACGCGTGGGTGTCGAGGTATGAAAAAACCTACGGCTTCTCGATACGCGAGCGCGGCCCCGACTCGGGAATATACTTCGTCTGGTTCAACCAAAACCCCAACCGCGACGAAAAGGGAAAGCCGTTTGTCAAGCCGCACAAATTAAAATGGTTTGCGAATAAAAATTTTCGCCGCGCGATCATGTGCTCCATCGACAGGGGTGGGCTTATCAAAAGCGTCTGGTTTTCGCGCGCGCAAAAACTCCATTCGATAATCGGGCCCGCGAACAAAAAGTGGCACAACCCCGACACCGTCAAATACGACTACTCGCCCGAAAAGGCGCGGCAGATTCTCCTCGCGGAAGGCTTCAAATACGGCGAGGACGGCCGCCTGCGCGACCCCGACGGCAACCTTGTCGAGTTCGATTTCATCGTCGCCGACGGCTCGCAAAACTCCACGTCTATCGCGACCACGTTCACCGAAAATATGCGCGCTGTGGGCATCGGGGTGAATTTGAAGTTTATGGATTTCGGCACGATGATTTCAAAAATCGACAACACTTTCGACTACGAAGCCGCCCTAATGGGCTTTACCGGCGGAGGCGACCCGTCGGGCGGAAAGGCGATCTACCGCTCCGACGGCTTTCTGCACGTCTGGAATCCGCGCCAGGCATCGCCCGCGACCCAGTGGGAAAAGCGCATCGACGAAATAATGGACAGGCAGGAAACCGAGATGAACCCGCAGGAGCGGCGAAAACTCATCTTTGAAATGCAGAAAATTTTTTCCGAGGAGCTGCCCCTGCTCTACCTCATCACGCCGACCGCGTACTCGGGAATCGCCGACAAATGGCGCAACGTAAAAGTCCCGCCGACGGGAACGATAATCTGGAACATCGACGAATTCTACCAATCGGGCGGGGAAAAATAATATGCTCTCTTTCATCTTCAGGCGCCTGCTTTCGCTGATTCCGCTTATGCTCGGGATCAGTCTGATGGTGTTTCTGCTGATGTATCTCGCCCCGGGCGATTTTCTCTCAGAGGCGCGAAACTCGAAAGACATCAGCCCGGAAATCGTCAAGCAGGAGGAGGCGCGGCTCGGCCTCGACAAGCCGTGGTACGTGCAGTATGGGCGCTGGCTAAACGGGGTCTCGCCGGTAAAAACGCCGCTTCTTCTGCCGGAAAACGAGCGCGCAGGAAAGGCTATTGTCTATCTCGGAAAGCCCAATTTCGGGCATTCGTGGAGCTACAAAATTCCCGTCTTGAGCCTGATTTGGCAAAGGCTTTTGCCGACGCTATGGCTCGCGCTGGCGAGCACCGCGCTGATTTACGCGGTGTCGATTCCGCTCGGCGTGCTCGCTGCGGTAAAGCGCGGGTCGATTTTCGACAAGGCGGCGTCGCTGCTCTCATACGCGGCGCTCAGCGTGCCGTATTTTTTCCTCGCGCTGCTCGCGGTGCTTTTCGCCGCGACAACCGGGCTTTTCCCGACCGGCGGGCAAGTGTCGATTATGCACGACTTCATGCCGGCGCCAGTCCAATTTTGCGACTACGTCAAGCACCTGATTCTCCCGACGCTCGTCTTGTCGGTCGGCGGAATTGCGTCGATGATGCGCGTCATGCGCGGAAATTTTCTCGACTACTCGCGCGCGGAATTCGCCACGACCGCCCGCGCAAAGGGGCTTTCCGAAAACGCCGTAATGTTCAGGCACGTTTTGCGAAACGCGATAAACCCGATCATAACCTCGTTCGGCTTCGCGTTCGCGGGGCTGCTTTCGGGCGCGCTTCTTGTCGAAAACGTGATGAACTATCCGGGGCTCGGGCAGCTCATCTATTCGGCGATTGTAAAGCAGGACCAATACGTAGTGATGGCGGGCGTGATGATGGGCTGCGCGATGCTTGTGGTCGGGCAGCTTTTCGCCGACGTTCTGCTCGCGGTCGCCGACCCGCGCATACGCCTCGAGAACGAGCGCGTGCCGTATAAAAAGCTGTCGATTTTCCTCGGCGGCGCCGCCGCGCTTACGGTGGCGCTCACATGCGCCTCGAGCGAATTTCCAAAATTTTTCTCGGCGTTAAAAGACATCGGGTTCTATACCCTCTGCATAGCGAGCGCTGCGCTTTGCGTTCTGCTCGCGGCGGGGCTCGTGTGGGCGGGAATTTTCTTTAAGAAAAATCTTTTGCCCCAGACGCTGAAAACGACCGCGGGAAAAGTCTCGCTCGGCGCGCTCGCGCTGATGTATCTGGCGGCGATACTCGCGCCGTTTCTCGCCCCCTACGACCCCGCGCTGCAATGCCTCGACAAATCGTTCCACCCGCCGTGCGCGCTCACATTCAGCGGAGGGAAGCTCTGCGCGAAAGTTTATCAAAACGTCGATCCCACCGCCGCGAAGTACGAGCCTGTTCCGGGCAAACTTCTGCCGATAAAATTTTTCGCCAAAGACCCGAACTGCGGCTACAAAATTTTCGGCCTCGTTCCGTTTAAATATAAACTCTTCGCCGCCGAATCGCAAAAAGCCGACGCGCGCGTATTCCTGCTCGGCTCCGACGCAACCGGGCGCGACGTGTTTTCGCGCCTGCTCTACGGGGCGCGGATTTCTCTGAGCATAGGGTTTATCGGAATCGCGATAACAATGGTCATCGGATTTCTCGTCGGCGGGCTTTCGGGATATTTCGGCGGGGCGTTCGACTTCGTTTGCATGAGGTTTGTAGAATTTCTAATGGCGGTGCCGGGGCTGTATCTTCTGCTCGCGATGCGCTCGGCGCTCGCCCCGCACTTCGACAGCGCGCAGGTACGCGATGATCGTCGCGATTCTCTCGTTCTTCGGCTGGGCGTCGACCGCGCGCGTGATAAGGGGAATGTCGCTTTCGCTTTCAAAGAGCCAATACGTGCAGGCGGCGAAGTCGCTCGGGGAGTCGCCCGTAAAAATAATAATAAAACATTTTCTGCCGAACGTGCTGAGCTACCTTATCGTCGGCGCGACGCTCTCCATTCCGGGATACATTCTCGGCGAGGCGGCGCTTTCGTTCCTCGGGCTCGGCATACAGGAGCCGTCGGCGTCGTGGGGGCTTATGCTCGCGCAGGCGCAGAACGACACAAAGGTGCTGATGCTCGGCTTCTGGTGGCTGCTCTCGCCGGGCGTCGCGATTTTCGCGACGGTGCTCGCGTTTAACATGCTCGGCGACGTCCTGCGCGACATCGCCGATCCAAAGGAGAAAAAATGAAGCGCGCGATCCAGATTTTAATTTGCCTTGCCTCAAGCGTCGCGGCGTTTGCCGAACCCGCCGCGCCCGCATCTGCCGCGCAACACGGCGCCCCCGACGCCGAGCTTCGCATTTGCGCCCCAAAGAGGCTTTTTGCGGAATTAACGCAAATCTTTAGAACCGCGACTTCCGACCCGCAGGCTGAAATGCGGCTTTCCCTCGCGCTGATGTTTTTCGGATACCCGAACTTTAACGGCATATCCCAAAACGCCGACGCCGCCGCGCTATTTTACGGCATTGACACCGATAGCCCCATAACCGCCGTCGCGCTAAAGACCGATGGAACTTCCAAGCAGCCGCTCGCGCTGCAGGCTCTGAAGTCGTCGCAATTCGAGGTATCGCAGCTGGATGACTACGCCGTCGCGGTTTCGGGCGCCGGAAAGGAATTTGCCGCGTATGCCGAGCTCGCGAAAGCCGCGGCGGAAAAAAATAAACTTTCGTCCCTTGCTGAAATTACGCTGCGAAAAAACGCGATCGGCGCCCTGCCCTTTGCCAAGCCGCAAATCTTTCGCGACGCCGAAAGCGCGCGCGTAAAAATCTCGCACGAGCCGCCGTATTTGGCGGTTTCCCTCGAGATAAAATTCAAAGAGGGAACGGAGTCTTTCGCACTTGCGCAGTCGGCGGGAAGGGAAAAATTTTTGGAAGAGGCGCTCGTCATTCCGCAGCGCTGCGACTTTGCGGTAATCTCGAAAACCCGCTCCCCCAACAACTCCGCCGCGTACGCGGAAATTCTATCGAGCTTCGCGCCGCCCGAGGACGCGAAAAAATTGTCGTCTCTTCTCGGCGGCGGCGCGGGAACGTTTGCAATAGCCGCAAACTTCGGCGAAAACCTTTCGTTCGCGTGCGCCGAAAAAACCGCGATGGCTCAAGCCGACCTTGAAAAGCTCGCGCGGGAAATCGCCCCGCTTCTGCGCGGAGCTTCGGGCGAAAGCGCGGCGGCGTGCGAGAATATAAAAATAGGCGAAATTCCTTGCGTAAAAACCGACTTCCCAGAGCCCCTGCGCGGAACGCTATTCTCGTCGGTTTGGCGCGGCTATCTCTTGTCGGCATGCGACGCCGAAACGCTCGGGGGAATGTTGAAATCTTGCGAAAGCCCCGCCGCCGATTTCCCGCTTTCAAAATACGCGCGCGCCGACTGCGACATCGCGGCGGTTCTCAACAACTCGTCGCTAATCGGCAAGCTTCTTCAAAAGCGCGGCGCCAAGCTAAAAGACGGCGCGCAGATCGACGACACCGCGCTCTACGCCAACGCCTCGAACGGGACGCTCAAAATTTTTACGCGCATCGACCTTCGCATTCTCGGCTGCTATCTCGAACTCTTTTCGCGGGAGAAAAAAAAATGACGGCGAGTGAAAGCGCAAAGGCGGTGGCGGTCGCGCTTTTTAGCGGCATCGACAGGGAGCTGACATACCTCGTCCCGCGCTCGCTGGGCGGCGTCGAGACGGGCTCGATGGTGCGCGTGCCGCTGCGCGGCGGCTCGGCGCAGGGCGTCGTGATAAGGGTCTTCGACGCGTCGGAACTTTCGGGCGAAAAATTTAAGTTCAAATTCGTCCACTCCAAAGTCCAGAACGAGCCCGTCATAACCCCCGACCTTGTCGAGCTCGCGTTCTGGATGCGCGACTACTACGGCTGCACGCTTCAGGGCGCGTTCGAGTCTATGATCCCCGCGGTCGTGCGCTCGGGGAAAGCGGCGCTCGAAGCGTACGAAGTGTCGCTTGCAAAAACGCTCTCCGAGGAGGAAACCGCGAAGCTCGCGCGCAAAGCCCCGCAGCAGGCGGCGGTGCTCGGGTATCTGACGGCGAACCCCGAGCCGATTTTAAAATCCGCGCTTCTTAAAATCACCGGCGCGGCGTCGCAGACGGTGGACGCTCTCGCGAAAAAAGGGATTGTAAGCGTGGGCAAGAAAATCGTCCAGCGCTCCGCCTACGACGACGAGCTCGCGGGCGCGGAGCTTGTGTCCTCGCCCGTAAAAGAGCTGAACGCCGAGCAGAAAAAAGCCCTTGAAGAAATTTTATCCGACGCGAAATCGGGCGCGTTCAAAACGCGGCTTCTCTACGGCGTGACGGGCTCGGGCAAAACCGAAGTTTATATGCGCGCCATGCGGGAAGTCCTCGAGGCGGGGCGCTCGTGCATATTCCTCGTGCCTGAAATCGCCCTGACGCCGCAGACGGTAGGCCGCCTCCGCGCGGGGCTCGGCGGGCGCGAGCTCGTCGTCTGGCACAGCAACCTCACCGACGGGCAAAGGCTCGACGCGTGGAGATGCCTCGCTTCGGGGCGCGCGAGGGTCGTCGTCGGGGCGCGAAGCTGCATTTTCGCCCCGCTGAAAGACATCGGGCTGATCGTCGTCGACGAAGAGCACGACGGCGCATACAAGCAGGACAAAACCCCGCGCTACAACGGCAGGGACGCCGCGGTCATGCGCGCGAAAATCTGCTCCGCAGCGTGCGTGCTCGGCTCCGCGACGCCGTCGCTCGAGACTCTCAACAACGCGCGGACGGGCAAATACGGGCTCTCGGAAATAAAAAGCAGAATCGACGGCAGAAAGCTTCCGCTCGTGCATATCGCCGACATGCGCAGGGAAAAGCCCGGCTCGATACTCTCGTCGATTCTGCGCGAAAAGCTTTCGCAAAGGCTCAACAACGGGGAACAGGCGATATTATTTCTTAATAGGCGAGGATATTCCAAAATATTCGAGTGCCCCGACTGCGGCGAGGTCGAGCAATGCCCGCACTGCTCGGTTAGCATGACTTGGCACAAGAGGGAAAACCTCGTCAAATGCCACGTCTGCGGATATTCGGAGCGCGCGCCGTCGGCGTGCAAAAAGTGCGGATCGCCCAAGGCGAAGTGGCGCGGGCACGGCACGCAGAGGCTCGAGGACGCCGTCGCGCAGCTCTTCCCGTCGGCGCGGATAGGAAGAATGGACCGCGACGCCATGAAGCGGCGCGACAACTACCGCAAGGTGCTCGCCGACTTCCGCACCGGCAAGCTCGACATTCTCATCGGCACGCAGATGATCGCCAAGGGTCTGGACTTTCCGCGCGTGACGCTCGTGGGGATAATCGACGCCGACATAAGCCTGCACATGCCCGATTTCCGCGCCGCCGAAAAAACATACCAGCTTATCGTGCAGGTCGCGGGGCGCGCGGGGCGCGGCGACGGCGGCGGCGAAGTCGTCATACAAACAATGCAGCCCGACGCGGCACCCATACAATACGCCAAGCGCGACGACATGCAGTCGTTTCTCGAGGAGGAGCTCCAGACGCGGCGCGAGTATTCCTACCCGCCGTCGATGCGCCTAATCCGCCACATCTTCCGCGCCCGAAACGAGGAGAAGCTCCAATTTTTCGCCGAGCAATGGGCGAAGCTCGCGACGGAAAAATTCGGCGACATCTGCCAGATAAGGGGCCCCGCCCCCGCCCCGCTCGAGCGCAGCGAGGACTTCTACCGCTGGCACATCTGGTATTTTTGCCGAAACGTAAAGGCTGTCGTGCGGGAAATTCTGGAGCTTAAAAAAAGCTTCGACTTCGGCGATATCGAGGACGTTCTCGACTCCGACCCGATGTCGCTGATGTAGCCTTACTGGTTGAGAATCGAGAGCACGCGCGAGTGCATCTGCGCGTTGCACGAGGCGACAAGCCCGTTCTTGCCGATGTCGTCCGAGCCGCTCCAGTCGCTGAACGCCGCGCCGCAGCCGCGCAGCGCGGGAAGAATGGCGGTCAAATCCCACACTTCCAAAACCGCGTCGCACATGACGTGCGCGAGCCCCCTGCAAAGGAGCATATAGCCGTAGCAGTCGCCCCACGTGCGCGAAATCGCCGCGCGCGACTCAAGATCGCGCCAGCCCTTTTCCGAGTGGAGATTCGCGCAGTAGCGCGAGTCGGACGTCAGGAGCGTGATGCCGTCGGGCTCGGTTTTTTTCGACGGCGAAACCTGCTTGCCGTTGAAAAGGCACGAGCGGCAGTCGCCGACGACGCGCTCTTTTAGAATCGGCTGGTTGATGACGCCGAGAATCGGCTCTCCCCTGAAGCGCAATCCGATCAGCGTGCCGAAGAGCGGCACGCCGCTTATGAAAGATTTTGTGCCGTCGATGGGGTCTATCACCCACTGAAATTCCGAGCCGGAATTTTCGTTGCCGAACTCCTCGCCGATTATGCCGTGGCTTGGAAATTTTTTCAAAATCGCCTCGCGCAGCATCGTCTCGGTGTTGCGGTCGATTTCCGTCACGGGCGAGGAGTCTTTTTTGAAATCGACGTCCACCTTGCGCCCGAACGACTTGGATATGTACTCGCCGCTCGCGTCGGCAAGTTCGTTGACAAAAATCTTGAAACTTTCGATATCCATACCACTAATGTTCGCAAAGACCGCGGATTTTCGCAAGATGAAAAAAATAAATATTCCCGTATTCGCAATAGACTTTGAGGGCTCGAGAAAAATCGGAGTCGTCGAATACGGCGTCGCGAGAATCGAGGGCGGCGCGGTTGTCGGGGTGGAGACTTCGCTGTGCGCGCCGAAGATTCCCATACCCCAGCGCGACAGCGAATTTTTCGGGATAAAAAATTCGGAGGCGGCGAAGTTTCCGCCGTTTGCCGAAAGCGTCTCGCGCCTGCGCAAGCTGCGCCAAGAGGGAATGTTTGCCGCCCACAACGCCGCCGTCGAGGACTCCCTTCTGCGCGACGCCATGCCCTCGCCCGGGTTCGTCCCCGACTTTTCCCGCGGCTCGCAGACCGCCCAGTGGGCGCCGTGGATCGACACCTGCGCGCTTCTAAAAAACATTTTCCCGAACGCGCAATCGGCGAAGCTCTCGCAGGCAATCGAAGAGTTCTCGCTCGCGCCCGAGCTCGGGAGCCTCGCGGAAAAATTTTGCCCGCCGCGCCGCAGAAAGTGGCACTGCGCGCCGTTCGACGCGCTCGCGTGCGCGCTTCTCTTAATAAAGATATGCTCGTTCGACGGCTTCGAGGGCGTGTCGCTCGCGTGGCTCGCGAGATATTCGTCGCCGCGCTATGAGGGTGAAAACACGCTTTTTTGAAATGAAAAAATCGGCGAAGTTCAGATTTCTAAACGCGATGCTCGCGGCGGGGTCGCCCTTTGCAAACGACATCTGCGCCGACGCCGCGGGCGGGATCAGCGCGGCGATCTCCGACGGCGAGGCAAACGCGCCGCTCGGCGAATTCGCGAAAAGAATGCTGCGCCTTTACGACTCCAACGCGCGCGTCGAGGTTCTCGATTTCGAGGGCTCGCACTTCGACCCGCTATTCGTGTTTTCGGCGGTATCGGACTGCGCGAAGAGAATGTCGGGCTACGGGCGCGGGATTTTAGTGGTGTCGTCGCTCGAGCGCGCGGGCATACCCGAGGGCGGAAGAATGTCGGCCAAGCGCCGGCGCGAGTATTCCGGCAACATGGAAACGCTCGAAGCGATGCTTCTTCGGTATCAAAAATCGTTTTCAAACGTCGAAATAATTTTCATCTGAACGAAGATTGCGGTTGCAAGACGGGCGGGATTTGCTATCGTGGATTTCCAATGAAAACTCTCTTCGAGAAAATTCTCGACGGCGAAATTCCGTCAAAAATCGTCTACCGCGACGATCTCTGCGCCGCGATCAACGACATCAACCCGCAGGCGCCCGTCCACGTTCTGCTGTTTCCCGTAAAGCCGATACCCAGAATCGCCGAGGCTGAGGAATCCGACGCCGCGATTCTCGCGCACCTTATGGCGGCGGCCCCGAAAGTCGCGAAGCTTTGCGGCATCGAAAACGGCTTTAGAATTGTCATAAACAACGGGCGCGACGCCGGCGAAACCGTGCCGCACTTGCACGTGCATATCCTCGGCGGCAGGCAGATGGCGTGGCCTCCGGGCTGAGCCGCCGGCAAGCATTTTTCCGCAAAACGCGTTCCGCGCCGGCGCCGAATGCTGTTGACTTTTGACCAACCCGCGCTAACTTCGAGAACTTGACAATCGCAATCGCGGTCGAGAAAAAACAATGAAAATAGACAACCTTAAAATCTTTACTGGCAGGACGCACCCCGCCCTCGCCGAAGCAATCTGCAAACAGCTCTCGCTGCCCCTCGGAAACGCCCTCGTGCAGTCGTTCCCCGACAGCGAAACATTCGCCAAAATCGTCGACCACATCCGCGGCGACGACGTTTTCATAATCCAGCCCACGAGCCGCCCGACAAACGAAAGCGTCATGGAGCTGCTCATTATGATCGACGCCGCGCGCAGGGCGTCCGCCAAGCGCATAACGGCGGTTCTGCCGTTCTTCGGATACGCGAGGCAGGACAGAAAGGACCAGCCCCGCGTGCCTATCACCGCGAAGCTCGTGGCGAACTTGCTCGCGGCGGCGGGCGCGAACCGCGTGCTGACGCTCGACCTGCACGCCACGCAAATCCAGGGCTTCTTCGACATTCCCTGCGACCATCTCTACGGCTCGCCCGTCATCTACGACTACCTCAAAAATCAGGTGACGGAAAACTTCACTATCTTCTCGCCCGACGTCGGCGGCCTCAAGCGCGCGCAGGCTTACGCGACGCTTTTCAACTGCCAGCTCGGGTTCATAGCCAAGCGCAGAATTAGCGCGGAAGTCGTGGAGGCCACGAGCCTCGTCGGTGAAGTCGAGGGTCGCGACATTCTCATCGTGGACGATATGACCGAAACCTCGGGCACGCTCACGGCGGCTGCGAAAATCCTCAAGGATCGCGGCGCAAAGTCGGTAAAGGCGGCGGTAACGCACGCGATTCTCACCGACACCGCCTACGAGCGCCTCAGCGAGAAATGGCTCGACGAGCTCATCGTGACCGACTCCACCCCGCCCGACCCGCGCTACAAAGATTATCCGATAACCGTTTTGAGCGTGGCAAATCTGTTGGCGGAGGCGATTTTAAGAATCCACAACAACATGTCGGTCACCTCGCTCTTCAAGGTGAAAGGCTTCTAAAAAATTTAAAATCGGGGAAACGTAAAAACGTTTCCCTTTTTTTTGGCTAAAAAAAATAAAAATGGATTTTAAAAAAGAGATAAAAAAAATCGCAACTCTCGCGCGCAAATCGAGCATTGAGCGCAGCGACGGCGGCCCGTTTGGGGCGTTCGTGTTCGACGAGCGCAAAGGGGTTGTCGTCGCGCGGGCGTGCAACCGCGTCGTCGCCGGGCACGACCCCACCGCGCACGCGGAAATCCGCGCTATCCGCGCCGCGTGCCGAAAGCTCAAAACGCACGACCTCTCGGGGCTGTCGCTCTACGCGACTGGCTATCCCTGCCCGATGTGCATGTCGGCGATAATCTGGGCGAACATCAAAACGGTGTATTACTCGCAGACCTACGGCGCCGCCGCAAAAATCGGCTTCCGCGACGATTTCATCTCGAAGTTCATCAAAGGCGGCTGCACCGACGCGTCGATTTTAAAGCTCGAGCGCGTGAAGGAAAAATCTTTAGACGCCATCTACGCCGAATACGGAGCGGCGAAGGCCGCGGGCGAAAAGGCGAAGTATTAAAGCGGGCAAAGCTCGTCGTAAAATTCCGCGAGGCTTTTGCCGTTTTCTCCGCGCATAAATTCCATCGCCTTCGACGGGTGCGCGCCGAAAATGCCCGTTAGCATATACGCTCCCGCGAAGCCCCATCGGAGCTTTTCGCGCATGGGCTCTATCTCGTTTTGCGCGCACCATAAAATCGGGCGAATGTCGGTGCGCGGCGAAAAATACCCCGCGAGCATTTCCGTCCGGCAGTTGCCCGCCCCGCGCCCGAGACCGGCTATCGCCCCGTCAACGATGTCCGCGCCCCCGCGTATCGCCGAGATCGTGTTGGCGAACGCGAGCTGAAGATTGTCGTGAATGTGCACGCCCACGCGCTTGCCGCGCCCGCGCGCCGCGGCGAGGCAGCGGCTAAAAACATTATCAAACGCCCGCGGCGTCAGCGCGCCGAAAGAGTCCATCATATAAACGATGCCCGCGTCGCTCTCGACGCAGAGCCCGAAAGCGTCGTCGAGCTCGGCGTCCGAAAGCGACGACGTCGCCATAAGGTTTACGCTCGTCTCGTAGCCCATGTCGGCGGCGTGCTTTACAATGTCGAGAGCCTCTCCAAGCCCGCGCGCGTATGTCGCAACGCGGACAAGGCTGACAATGCTTTCGCTCTTTCGCGGGATAGCCGCGCGGTAGTCCGACTTTCCCGCGTCGGCCATTACCGCGATTTTTATCGGGCGCGGATTTTCGCCGAACACCCTGCGCAGCGCGGATTCGTCGCAAAAGCGCCAGTCGCCGTAAACGGACGGGTCGAAAAACCTGCGCGAATTTTTGTAGCCGACTTCGACATAATCCACGCCCGCATCGGCGCAGGCGTCGTAAACGGCGCGCGCGGTCTTGTCGGAAAAGCGGCTCGAGTTCATCGCCCCGCCGTCGCGCAGAGTGCAGTCGAGAATCGCAGTCTTTGGCGATTGGCGCGGCGCTTTTTTATGCGATATTTTTTCTTCCATGAGGGGCGCCCCCAAAAAGCGAACCCGAACATTGCGTCCGGGTTCGCGGCAAGGCGGAAAGCCTCGGGCTATTTCATTATCTCGTCGTAGAAGTTGACGATTTGCCCGCGCTTGTCGCTCTCGTTGTATTCCATCGCGCTCTTGGGGTGGCAGTTGAGGAAACCGGTCACCATGTAGGGGTAGTCGAAGCCCCAGCCGAGCTTGGCGCGCATGGGCTCGATTTCCTTTTCGACGCACTCGAGAAGCGGGCGCATTCTGTATTTCGGGTTGTGCAGGAAACCGACGAGCATCTCAAGCGGGCAGTTTCCGGCGCCGCGCCCGAGCCCCGCGAGCGTGCCGTCCACAAGGTTCGCGCCGCAGACGATCGCCTCTATCGTGTTGGCGAAGGCAAGCTGCAGATTGTTGTGCGCGTGTATGCCGACCTCTTTGCCGAACTCGCGCGCCACGCGCATGTATTTCGCCATCATGTAGCGTATCTGCTCGCTGTAGAGCGAGCCGAAGCTGTCGACAAGGTAGATCGTGCCCGCGCTGCTCTCGCCGAGAAGCTCTAGAGCCTCGTCGAGCTCGCTCTCGCGGACGGTCGAGACCGCCATGATGTTGACGGTCGTCTCGTAGCCCATGTCGGCGGCGTGCTTGAGCATGTCGATCGCGAGCGGTATCTGGTGGATGTATGTCGCCACGCGCACGATGTCGATAAGGCTGTCGGACTTCTTTACGATGTCGGTTTTGTAGTCGCTCTTTTCGGCGTCCGCCATGACGGAGATTTTTATGTCGCGCTTGTTGTCGCCGACGACGCGCTTAATGGCGTCCTCGCTGCAGAAGCGCCACGCGCCGAATTTCGTGGGGTCGTAAATTTTCGCGCTGTTCTTGTAGCCGAATTCCATGCAGTCGATGCCCGCGTCGGCGCAGGCGTCGTAAACGGCGCGCACGGTTTTGTCCTCGAATTTGCTGGAGTTCATCAAGCCGCCGTCGCGGATCGTGCAGTCCAGCACTTTCAGTTCTTTTCTGAAGCCGACCCATCTTCCCGACGAGTTCGAGCTGTTCATTGTTTTTTGGTTCATTGTGTCTTCCTTTTTCGATTTATGTTTTTTGAAAGGCGATTTTTAAAAAAAATTAAAAAACCCGACCGCCTTTCGCGTTCGGGTTTTCCGTTTAAACAAGCAAAGGGATTGCCGCTTACCGAACGCTAAGGTTTGGGAAGTAGTAATAAAAATAATAAAAGCCCTTGTTTTGCATGTTTTAAATTTTCGCGTAATAAAAAGCCGCTTTTTTTCAAACGCAAGCTTTTTTTGTCATTTTTTCAAAACCGACGCGACAAGCTCGTGGAATTTGCCGAAGAGCGCGTCGGCGTCGTTCGGCCCGGGAGCCGCCTCGGGGTGGTATTGCACCGAGAACACCGGATAGTCTTTCAGGCGCAGCCCCTCGACGGTGCCGTCGTTCAAATTTATCTCCGTTACGACCGCCCCCGCTTTCTCGAGCGACTCCGCGTCGGCGGCGAAGCCGTGGTTCTGCGCGGTGATCGAAACTATGCCCGTCTCGAGATTTTTGACGGGCTGGTTCCCTCCCCTGTGCCCGAACTTGAGCTTGTACGTATGCGCGCCGATCGCGTGCGTTATGATTTGGTGCCCGAGGCAAATTCCGAAAACCGGATATTTTTTGATAAGCGCCGACACGCACTTGTGCGCGTAATGAACCGCGGACGGATCGCCCGGGCCGTTGGAAAGGAACACCGCGTCGGGGGCGAAATCGGCGATAGCCTCCGCCGGGGTGTCGGCGGGGAAAACGCGCACGTCGAAGCCGTGGAACGAAAGCTTTTTGAAAATCGACGCCTTCGCGCCGTAGTCGAGCGCCGCGCATTTGAAAACCGGAGCCGTGCGCTCCCTGCCGCAAAGCGAAGTTCCCTCGACCGTAAACGGCGCCATAGTCTCCGCCGAATATTCGAGCGAATACGGCGCTTTGCACGAGACCTCTTTTACGAAATCGACGCCCGAAAGCCCCTCCCATTCGCGCGCGCGCCTGACGGCTTCCTCGGGGGAGATGCCCTCGGTCGAAAGGCACGCTTTCATCGCGCCCGCGCTTCGCAAACGGCGCGTGAGGGCGCGGGTGTCGACCCCGCACACCGCGGGAACGCCCGCCTTTTCAAGATAATGCCCGAGCGAGTCCTCGCTGCGCCAGCTGCTGGGCAGGCACAAATCGCGCACGGCAAACCCGCGCACCTTAACCGAGCCGGATTCCTCGTCGGCTTTGTTGACGCCGTAGTTGCCGATTTCGGGGGCGGTCATCGCCACGATCTGCCCGAAATATGAGGGGTCTGTCAACACCTCCTGATAGCCCGTCATCGAAGTATTGAACACCGCCTCGCCGACGACCGTTTTTTTTGAACCGAATGCGCGCCCGACATAAACCGCTCCGTCTTCGAGCGCGAGAACCGCTGTTTGGAAATCGCCCATAAAAAAACCGCGTCAATTACGAATTATTTTCGCGCCCTTGCAAGCAATAAAAGCGGCGCGCGAAAATTTTTCTCACCGCGCGTAAACATACGGAACGGCGACCTCGGCGACCCAAAAGCCCCCGCGCTCCGTCCAGCCTTTCGGCGGGTTGTCCACAAACCGCTTCGGGATCGCGACCGACGCGCGCGCGCCGCCCGCGCCGAACTCGCCGCGCCGAAGCTCGAGCTTTTCAAGCTTGCCGCCCGAAAATTTCGCCGAGACAAAATTGCCGCCGTAAACGGGCAGGCCGAACGAGAAGTCTTGCCACTTCTCCGGAACCGCCGAGGCGATTTTTATCTCGCCGCCCTCGCGGCAGGAGACGAGCATCGCGCAGACCGAGTGGATAAAGTTGCCCGCCGCCGTCGAGAACCACGGGCGCATTTTTACGGCGTCCTCGCGGATCTCCCACATCTCGCCGAAATAGCCCGAATTTTTCGCCGCCTTTGAGATGTAGTCGAAAGGAATTTTCGGGTCGCCGAGCTTTACAAGCGCCGACGCCGCCCAAGTGTAATACCACGTGCAAACGTCTTTTCCCGTCGGGTACATATTCCCGACGCTCGTGATGTTTTCGGCGAAGTCGTACGCGGCGCGCGATTGCATTTCATCGGAGCCGTCGAAAATCATAAACGGGAAAAGCCCGCCGATGCACGCGATAGACTTGTCGTTTTTGTCGGGGCGCGGGACGTATTTCTCGCCGTCGTTGGGAAGGTTCTTGCGAAGCTCCGCGGCGGCTTTGCGAAAGCGCGCGGCGCAAGCGGAGTCAACGCCGAGAATGTCGGCGCACTTTGCGGCGATCTCGAAATTATATATTATCCCGCACGCCGTCATAAACGGATTCGGGCAGGACGGCCCGAGCCTCTCGAGGTCGAGCGTTTTCCCCACGACAAGCCGCCCGCGCTCGTCGTAGGAAAGCGACGCCATATAGTAATACTGCGCGCAGCCTTTTATCACGGGATAGACGCTCTCGAGATATTTTTTGTCGTGCGTAAAGAGCCAGTGCCAGTAGCAGTAAGATGCGACCGCCGCGTTCTGGAAGATGTGGTTCGCCCAAAATCCGAACGGCTGCGGCGACGCCGTAGAGCCGTCCTCGCGCGTGGAAAGCTCGTAGAAAATGCCGAAGTCGCCCGATTTGTGGGAGACGCGCTTGCGGGCGGTCTGGAATGTCGCGCGCCTAAAATCGGGCGCGAGGCGCGAATGCCGGAAGTCGCCGAACGCGCAAAGCCCCGCGGTGATGAACGCCTCGTCCCAAGTGAAGTACGCGCCGTTCCAGTGCTGCCCGTGCGTGAAAAGCGAAATCGGATACGACCAGTTTGTGCGAAGCGCCCGCAGGAAATAAAGCGATGTCTCGAACACTTCCGTTATCTTCGCGTCGGGAATTTTGAGGAAAGATTTTGTGCGCTTGGAAAGCCACGCGCGGGAGTTTTCCTCGAACAGCTCGGCAAACCCGCGCGCCGCCGTTTTCTTTAACTTACGCGTCGTTTCGGAAACCCCGCGCCCGCCGAAGTCGTCGGAATAGCAGACGAAAAACGCCGCGCGCGAGGCGCCATTTTTGACGGGCAACGACGCCGAAAGCTCCACGGAATTTTTCTTCGCCGACGCTTCCGCGGAAACGCCGCTTACAACGGAAATCTCGCCGGTGTAAACGGCGTATCCGTAGGCAGTGTAGGAAATCTTCGCAGAGCCGTTTTCGGCGGACGCGTTAGCGAGCATTCGCGGGCGGGTATCGTTGGAATTTTTTTCCGCGAGAGAATATGAAAATTTTATATCGACCTTTTCCGCGCGCGAGGCGCCCTTGAGCTCGACGAGCTTTTCGACCGCGAGAATGTCGGAGCCATGCAGGACAAACGCGGTCGTGATGACGTTCGCGTTTTTGTATTCGACGCGCGTTCGCACGAAGCCGCGCGAGGTGTCGAGTGTCTGCGTCCATTTAAGCGGCTCGCCGAGGCTCTCGCCGCCGACCGAAATTTCGCAGCCGTAATGCCCGAAAGAAAAAAGGTCGCGCTCGGGCAGGCTGTATCGGCGCGCCGCCCACGCTACGTCGGAAATTATGCCGCAGAACTTCCCCGCGCCCTGCCCGCCGAGGTTGTCGATTGTCGTGGCTATGCTGCCGTTCGAGATAAACGGCGGCGCGTAGTCCGCCGGCGCTTCCGCGCCGACGCCCGAGCAAGACACCGCGCCCGCGCCGTTAGTTTCGGCGTTCGCGATGTGCGCGGCGAAAAAAATCAAAGCCGCGAATTTGGCAAGTTTTCCTCTCATAATTTTTTCCTCGTTAAAAAATTTTTTCAGAACAGCTCAGGCTGCTTGGCAATGCCTCCGGACTCGTCGCGCAGCTGCTTTAGAAAGCTCGGGCGGTGCTCTCTGCACGCCCCAAAGAGCATAAGGTTTTGCAGGTGCGCCGCGGTGCCGTAGCCCTTGTGGACGTCGAAGCCGTAGCGCGGATACTCGCGCGACAATTCCGACATCTTCGCGTCGCGGGTAAACTTCGCGACGATAGACGCCGCCGCGACCGCGAGGCTCGAGGCGTCGCCCTTGACGATCGCCGCGTGCGAATACGGAAATTTTTTCATGGGCTTGCCGTCGATGAGCACAAAGCCCGTAGAGGTGTCGACCGCCGACTCCCCAAAGAGCGTCGCGGGCGCGGAGTTCTTGCGAAGGTTCATATTGTGCCTCGCCTCGAGCGCGCGCGCCGCCTTTCCCATCGCGAGCTGCGTCGCCCCGAGAATGTTCAGCTCCTCGATTTCGTCGACCGACGCGAACGCCGCCTCGAAATCTATCTCGCCCGATTTTTTTATTTCGGAAAGCGCGGCGAAGAGCTCCCCGCGTTTTTTTTCGGAAAGTTTTTTCGAGTCGTCGAGAGCCGAGAGCGCGGCGAGAAACGCGGGGTTTGAATACGCCCTCGCGCGGACAGCCACAGCCGCCGCGCAAACGGGGCCCGCGAGGCAGCCCCTGCCCGCCTCGTCGATTCCCACAAGCCACGTCCTGCCCGAGGCGTATTCGGCGTCGAACGCGGCGAGCTCGGATATGCGCGATTTTTTCGGCATATCACTTCGCCTCGGCGATCGCCTCCGCCGCAGTCTTAAAGTGCATTTTCGCGAAACGCTTGAGCGCGTCCGCGCCGAACTTTCTGACAATCTCCGCCGCCTGCGAGCGCGTCTGCGCGCCCGCGCCCTTTTTAAGCTCGATGCCGCATTCCTCGGAGAGTTTTTTCATCGCGTAAATGTAAGTCGCGCGGGCGATGATCGACGCCGCCGCGACGACGGGGTCTTCCTCGGCCTTCGTCCTCATGCGAAGCTCGAAATTCGGGACGTCGAGCTGCCGCTGCACGAGCGGCTGCTTTGTGAACTGGTCGAGCATTCCCCAAGGCGCGCTGCGCTCGGCGAGGGCGCTTTTTATCGCCGTGGCGTGGAACCACGCGAGCAGCCTGTTTAGATTGCGCCCAAATTTTATATATAGGGCGTTGTATTTTTCCATTCCCGCGTAGGAAACTTTTACGGCGACGCCCTTGGTGTTTTTTATCTTGCGCGCCATCGCGAGCGCGGCGTTGTCGCTCGAAACTTTTTTCGACTCCTTCAATCCGTCCGCGACCCACGAGCGCACGGCGTCGCCGTCGGCGACGACGCACGCGGAGACGAGCGGCCCGAAAAGATCGCCCTTGCCGCTTTCGTCGACGCCCGCGTGGAGCTCGTACCATTCGGGGTGGAGAACGTCGTCGTAGCCGAGCTGCGCGAAGCCCGTTATCTCGGGCTCGAGGACAAACTGCACGAACTCCTCTGTGCCCTTGCCCTGCACGACGAGCTTGCCGGAGTTGTAAACTACGACGTTCACGTCGCGCCCCTTGTAGGCGAACTTAGCGTAGTCGACCTTGTAGGGCGCCCAGAGGTGGCGGTCGAGCCACGCGTCGAGCTTGTCGGCCTGCTCGGGCGTAATTTTTAGGGTATGGATTGTCTGTTTTTTCGGCTCGTCGCCTGCGGATTTTTTCGCTCCGTATTTCATATTAAAAAATTCTTCGCTTTTATTTTGTCCCCATCGCCGCGTTTCTTCAAGACATTATTGGGTAAAATAGCTTGCACCGAAACAAATATGCCGCAAAATTCCGTGCAGAATTCTTTGGGAGGAATTTTTATATGAGCAAATCAATAATGATAGTCATTTGCGACTTCCTGCTTCTGAGCCTGCTTAGCCTCGCGAACTTCGACAACCCGCCGCAGGAGCAGAAACAGCAGGAGACCGACGCCGCCGAAAACCGCGCCTTCGCCGACTCGCAAATGCTCGACCTTCTGAAGATGTCGCTCGACTCCGAGCGCGACCGGAGAATGTCGATGGACGCCGACGTCGAAAAGCTTTCGCGCGCGGCGGAGGAAAACAAAAAGCTCGCCGAGCGGCAGAAGAAAATTCTCGCGGCGCGCGACAGGGAATTGAAAATGCTCGCCAAGACAAAGTCCGATCTCGAGGCGGAGCGCGCGCAAATTCTCGAAAAAAGCGGCGAGCTGCAAAACCGCGTGAACCTCGCCGAGAAGCGCAACCAGCGGCTTCAGGAAGAAATAATTTCCGCGAGCGCCAAGCTTGAAAAATCCGCCGACGAGCGCATCGCCCTCGAGAAGCGCATCGGCGACATGCGCGAGATAGACTCCGCCTCGCGCGCAAAGCTCGAGGCCGTTCAGGAGGAGCTTCGCCGGAACAAGGACAGGCTCGAAAGCCTCCGCGCCGAAAGCGATTCCCTCAAAAACGAAAACAAGGCGATAGAAGCCGAAAAGCGCGCCCTCGCCACGCGCCTTGAAGTGGCGTCCACAAAGACGCAAATCTACGAGGAAAACATCAAACGCTACCAGGCGCTCGTCGACATCGAAAAAACCGAAAAGGAAAAAATGCGCGAGCACGCCGAGAACCTCGCCGCGGGCGTCGGCGAGCTCGCCTCGCAGCAGCGCGACATCGGCAAAAAAATCGGCAGCATGCGCGCGCAGACATCGTCGGAAGTGTTCGAGGGCGTGAAGTCGAAATTTCTCAAAGTGGTGTTCGCGTACTCCAAGCGCAGAATTTTGATGAAGTCGGAATCGTTCATCGAGCTGCGCGCCCTGCCCGTTGAAATCGCGGGAAAAACGTGGATTGTCATAAATTCCGCCGACACCGTGATCGCCCCGACAACGCGCCAATACTACCCGCCCGACACGCTGTCGGTGTCGGTTCAGGGAAAGGCGTTCAGGTTTCAGGCGGCGGCGCTGCACGCTCTCGCGGAAGACCCGAGGCTTCTGGCTATCGAAATTCCCGCTGACTTCGCCGAGAGGGAAAAAATCTCGCCGCTTTCCATTCCCGAAAAATTTTTCGCATACTCCGACTGCGTCGTGATAAACCCGACAAAATTCTACTACGGGCAGATTCCGTTCCGCGCCGACTTTAAAAACCCCGCCTACGCGAAGCTCGACGTGGGGCTAATCCAGTCGGTGTTCGGCGAGTTCTCGCCGTCGGAGGGGGACTTCGTGATGACGCGCGGCGGGGAGTTCGCCGGCTGCATGGTAGGAGACTCGCTCGCCGCGCTCGCAAAAACCGCGACAATATCGGAAGCTCTCAAGCTCGGCGATGCGTACAAGCCGGAGGACGCCGCGGAGTTCGTAAGAAAAATTTCCGAAAGGCTAAAGGCTCTTCCCTTGAGCCTAAAATAGCGCGCCAATTTGCTTGAAAAAATTTTCGCCGAATTTTACATTCGGGAAAGTAGAAAGGAACATCGAAAGAAACACTATGAAAAAATATCTATATCTGTCGCTGATACCCGAAGCCCTCATAGCCTCCAACCTGCCCCCGCGCGAGTTCGGAAGCTACTTCGCGACGGGCGTGTTCCGCAGAAACTGCGACCAAGCCCTGTTCTTCGAGATCGACCAAAACTTTAAGTCCGACTATCTGCCCGTCTCGCGCATCGACGAGCTCTGCAAGCCGCACGCCGACGGAAGCCCGCACAAGTCGGTGTATCTTTCCGTCTACCGCGCGCTCGAGCACGTACCGATGTCCGCGTTCAAAAATTTGTACGTCGCCACTTCCGACGGAAAAGTTCTCGAGCTCTCCGCGTCCGAATTCAAGCCCGACGCGAAGCCGCGCCTTTACATGTATCAAGACTTGGCGCCGTGCAAGCCGAGGGTCGTGAGCATTCTCAACCCGCGCGAATACGCCGCTCGCCTGACGTCGCCCGAAAGGCTCGTGCACGTTGCGAAGATCGCGTTCTGCGACCTCAGGCTCGGCGCGCTCGAGACCGACCCCGAAAACGGCGACTTGGGAGACCTTCCCTACAAGAACCAGTTCCACCTGCGCGACTGCATAAAGCAGGTCAGAAACAAGGGAGGCAAAAACAACAAGGTGTATCTGCGCTCCGGCGGGGAATTCCTCTACCGCACGATCGGCAAAGGCTTCTACGTCGGCGCGGGCGACGAATTCTTGTTCTACCCGATGCCCTCGAAAGAGGATCTTGAAAACAAATACTACGAATGGTGGCGCTCGGCGCAGTCGGCGTTCGGCAAGTAAAATATTTTTTCAAAAACAAAAGCGCGGAAAAATTTTCCGCGCTTTTTTGTTTTAAAATTTATGCGGAAGCGAACGCGCAAAAAAAAGGCGCGGAATTTTCCGCGCCTTAAAAAACGCCCTGCGGAAAAACCGCAGAGCGTTCGTTTAAAATACTATTTCTTGCAAGCGCACTTTTTCGCGCACGCCTTCTTGGCTACCGCTTTCTTGGCGGGGGCCTTCTTGGCTACCGCTTTCTTCGCGGGGGCTTTCTTAGCGACCGCTTTCTTGGCGGGGGCCTTCTTGGCTACCGCTTTCTTGGCGGGGGCTTTCTTGGCGACCGCTTTCTTGGCGGGGGCTTTTTTAGCTACTTTCTTGGCGGGGGCTTTCTTGGCGACCGCCTTCTTTACTGCTTTTTTTACTGCCATGATTTTTTTTATTTTTGGGTTTTGTTTTTGTTAACATTGCTTCCCGCCGCGCTCGGCATAAGCTTTGCGGCGACTGGAAACCTCGCAATGAATTCTGCAAAATTTTCAAAAATAGCGGCGCGTTTTGCGGCGCAAAAAATTTCCGCGAAAAAATCTGCGGCAGTATTGGGAGAGAGATGTAGAGCCAAAGTATTTTTTTCAAATACCTTTTGGTCGATTGAATATAATGCGAATGTCATCTCTCTTTTTTTTACGGAATAAAATCTCGAATGCGTTTCCGTCCTGTTGCTTTTTACTTTTGAACTTTTTTTTTCGCGATTGCAACAACTTTTTTTTCGCGCGCGAAAAAAATTTTTTTACGCGCGCCGCAAAATTTCAGTAAACGGAATCGACTTCAAAATTTCTCCGATGCGAATTTCGTATCCGGCAAAAAAATCTCCCGCGCTCATCGCCTTTGCGCAGGGCCTCTGGAGCGACGCGAAGCGCACCGCGCCGTCCGCGCACGCAACGCGCAATCCATTGCGCGAGGCTTCGAGAACCTCGCCGCACTTGCCGAGTTTGAGCTCCGAAAATTCATGCGATACTCCGCGCGCTTTCAAAATTTCTCCGCCGTGCTCGAACGATACGTATCCGAACGCGCGCGCCCTGTCGCTTATAGTTTTTGCGCTAACAGAAAAATCCGCGCACGCGTCGCGCTTGTCGAGCTTGCGCGTATATGTCGCTTTAGACTCGTCCTGCTCGATGAACTTCGCGGTTTTATTTTTTATAGCATCAAGATTTCTTTCGAGAAGAATCGGCGACGCCTCGCGGAATTTCGCGCGCAAAGTTTCGGCGGTGTCGGTTGGAGCGATTAAAATTTTTTCAATATCGCAAACGGGGCCCGCGTCCATTCGCTTTACGATTTTCATAAGGCTTACTCCCGTCTCGGTCTCGCCGAGCGCGATCGCGCTTTCAATCGGAGACGCGCCGCGGTATTTCGGAAGAATCGAGCCGTGCAAATTAAGGCATGGGTATTCGCCGTATTCCAAAATGTCTTCGCCGAGAATGTGCCCGTACGCCATCACGACGATGAGCTCGACGCCAAGCTCGCGCAGGCGCGAAACCGTCGAGGCGTCGGGGCGCTCGGGGCGGAGAAGCTCGACATTGTTGTCGATCGCCCACTGCGAGACTTCGTTCGGGGAAAGTTTTTTTCCCCTGCCCTTCGGCCTGTCGGGGTTGCTCACGACGCACGCGAGGGGAAATTCTCGCGAGGCGCGGAGCGTTTCAATCGCGCCCAGCGCGATCGCGTCGGAGGCGAAAAACGCCGTCCTCATTTTTTGCGCGCGCCCCCGCCGCGCCGCTCCGGCGGCTGCTTGCCGACCGCCTCGATTTTTACGGGAACGCCGCCGAGACCGAACTCTTCGGAAATTCCGCCCGCGAGATAGCGGCGGTAGTTCTCGACAAGAATCTCCGCCCTGTTACAATAAATTCTAATCGTGAACGGGCGCGATGCGAGCTTTACGCAGTAATACGCCTTGAATTGCTTTCCCGAAACATACTTCGGCGGATTGTCCTCGAGCAGGCGATGCACGCACGCGTTGAGTTTCGACGTCGGCACCGGCGCGTTCGCCCTGCGGAAAATTCTCCACGCCGCCTCGAGCAGTTTCTCGACGCCCACGTTGTCGCGCGCCGAGACGAAATATATCGGCGCTTTGCCGATAGACGGCAGCGCGCCTCGAACGGCGGCTTCAAAACTTTTTCCGAACTCGCGGATATTTTTGTATCCGCGCAAAGGCTCGCGCGAGAAAGTTTCAGTCGCGTAGTCCCACTTGTTGACGACCACAACGACCGCCGCGCCAGTTTCGAGAATTTCGCCGGCGAGCCGCTTGTCGAGCTCGGAGACGCCCTCCATCGCGTCTATGACAAGAAGCGCGACGTCGGAGGCGGCAATCGCCTTTCGCGTGCGAAGCGACGAAAGATAGTCGAGCGAAGTGTTTGTCTTGCGCTTTACGCGGAGCCCCGCGGTGTCGAACAATCGGAACTTCATTTCCTCGCCGTTTTTGAGGACGGCGTCGATGTCGCACTTTACGCTGTCGCGCGTCGTGCCCGCAACGTCGCTTACGATAAGCCGCTTCTCGCCGAGAATTCTGTTTAGTATGGAGCTCTTGCCGACGTTCGGGCGGCCCGCGACGCATATCTTGACGCGCTCGCCGCCGTCGTCGCGCGCGGGAGACATGTCGCCGCACTCCGATTCGAGAAGCTCGCGAAGCGCGTCAACTCCGTTGCCGTGCTCGGCGGAAACCTCGAACACTTCGGGGAAGCCGAGCCTGTGAAACTCCGCCGCGCGCGCGCTGTGCGAGGGAACATCGACCTTGTTCACGGCGAGCACGACGCGCTTTCCGGACGCGCGCAAAAGCTGCGCGATGTCGGTGTCGAGCGGAACAATGCCCGTCTGCGAATCGACGACAAACACGATGATGTCGGCGGCGACAATCGCGAAATTCGCCTGCTCGTTTGTGGCTTCGGCGATTTGTTTTTGAGTCATCTCGGGCGTCGCGCCCATGCCGCCGGTGTCCATGAGAACGGCGCCGCCGGCGAGCGGCTCGGCGACGATGTCGCGCGTGACGCCGGGCTGGTCGTGCACGATCGATACGCGCCGCCCGAGCAGGCGGTTAAAAAGCCTGCTCTTGCCGACGTTCGGGCGCCCGACGAGCGCCACGCTTTTACTTTCGCGCGCCGATGCCATTTACCATTTTGAAATCGCCTTTTCGATTCTGTCGGCCGCCTCGACGAGATTCTCGTAGCTCGTGGAAAAGCTCGCCCTGACGTACCCCTCTCCCGACGGCCCGAACGCCGTTCCCGGCACCATCGCGACTTTCGCGTCGGATAGAATTTTTTTCGCAAATTCCATCGAGGTCATTCCGAATTTTTTTATGCACGGGAACGCGTAGAACGTTCCCTTCGGCGGAACGCAGTCCATGCCGAGGGCGTTAAACCTGCCGACGATGTAGTCGCGCCTGCGCCTGTATTGGTCGCGCATTTTTTCCATTGACTCCGCGCCGTTCGCCAGAGCCTCGATGCCCGCGATCTGCGAGATTATCGGCGCGCACATCATCGCGTATTGGTGCGTTTTCATCATCGCCTCGATTATGCCTTTCGGGGCGCACGCGTAGCCGATTCTAAAGCCGGTCATGGCGAACGCCTTTGATAGCCCGTGCATAAAAATGCAGCGGTCGCGCATGCCGTCGAGCGACGCGATTGAAACGTGCTTCCCCTCGTAGGTGAGTTCGGAATAAACCTCGTCGGAGATTACGAGCATGTCCTTTTCCTTGACGAATTCCGCGAGCGCGCGCAGCTGCTCTTCGCCCGCGACCGCGCCCGTCGGGTTTGTCGGGAAGCTTATGACAATCGCCTTGCAGCCCGGCGTCCAAGCCTTGCGGACTTCGTCGATGTTGAACGAAAAGTTGTCCTCGGGGCGCGTCTTGACGGCGACGGGTATGCCGTGGCAAAGCTTTACGCTCGGCGAGTACGAGACGAAGCAGGGCTCGTGGTACATAATTTTGTCGCCCGGGTTTATTATCGAGCGCAGCGCGCAGTCCATCACTTCCGAGACGCCCACGCCCACCATAATCTCGCACGACGGGTCGTAAACCATTCCGAAATTTTTTTCGACGTACTTGGCGATCTCGTTTCTGAAGCGGCGCAGCCCGAGGTTTTCGGTGTAGGACGTCCTTCCCTTCTCGAGCGCGAAAATCGCGGCCTCGCGTATGTGCCAAGGCGTGACGAAATCGGGCTCGCCGATTCCGAGGGAAATCGCGTCCTCCATCGTCGCGGCGATCGCGAAAAATTCGCGTATGCCCGAGCGCGGGATATCGCGCACGTGTTCGGCGACAAAATCTTTGGGTTCTTTCATTCTTTAATCCCTATGCGTTGTGTCTTGTAAAAAATTCGCGCGCGAAAGAAAAAACTACGGCGAATAGAAGAGCCTGTCGCCGCCGTCGTCGTCGCGGCGGATAAGGAAGCCCTGCAGCTTGTAAGTTTTGAGGAAGAAGTGCGTCGCCGTCGACGTCACGCCGCCGATCGTCGCGAGCTTCTCGTAAACGAAGCTCGCCACGCCGCGCAGCGACGGCGCTTTCACGAACAGAAGAAGGTCGTACGCGCCGCTCATCAGATAGCACGAGTCAACCTGCTCGAATTTGCTTATCCTCTGCGCGAGCCTGTCGAAGCCGCCGTCGCGCTCCGGGTTTATGCGAAGCTCGATCGCCGCGTGCACGAGCGAATCGGCGACGTCCGTATTTATCACGGGGCGCCAGCCGAGCAGAATTCCGGCGTCGGCGAGCTTTTTGAGCTCAGCCTCAGTCTCCTCTTTCGTGTAGCCGAGAATCCGCCCCATTTGTTCGGTTGAGAGCGGCTCGCCGTCGAGCATAAGTTTCAGCAATTTTTCCATAATGGCGTTTACTCTACCTTTCCCTTTTATTTTTTAAACATTTTTTTGCAAATTATTTTCGGAAAATCCCGCCGCGAGCAAAACGGGCGAGACCGGATTTTCCGACGCGTCAAAGCGCGAAAAATTTTCGCCGAAATTCTTTTTGAAAAATTCGAGGACGGCCTCGTATTCCGACGCCCCGCCCGCGTGCCCGCGGTAGCACGCGGCCGACAAATACCCGCGCGCCGGGTCGATCACCCGAAGCGACGCCCCGAGCGCGGCGAGCGTCGTTTCCGGTTTTGTCGAAACCGATTTGTCCGAATTTGGAAGCCAGCCGAGATTAAAAAATACGCAGCCGATTTTTCCTATCGCATGCGCGGGCAAAAATTTTTCCATGTCCTCGTGCCCCGCGAGAAACGGGCGAAAGTCGGCGCGCGGGACGAAGCGCGCGAGAAGTCCGCGCGAGTTTTCCACCGCCGCGCTTTGTACGTCGAAACCGAACACCGTTCCGCCGTCGCACACGAGCCGCGCAAGAAAGAGTGCGTCGCGGCCGTTGCCGAGCGTGGCGTCGACAGCATAGCGCGGGCGAGCTTCGCCGAAGAAATCCGATGCCAATTTGTGCGCGAGCTCTGTCAATTTTACCGCCATAAAAATTAAAAAAAACGCCGCTCCCCTTGGGGCGCGGCGCGGAAAATTTACGTCTAAAAATTTACGCCAAGCCCCTTTCGGATTCGCCGCGCGCGAACGCGAGTATCGCCGCGAGCACGCGCGAGGGGTTCGCCGCCGCGCGCTCCTCGAGAGCCTCTATCGCGTGCGTGCGCGAGAGCCTGCGCTTGTAGATAAGCTTGAACGCGCTGTAGGCGATGTCGATTTCCTCGACGGTGAAATTGTTTCTTTGCATGTTGATTTTGTTTATCGCGCAGACTTCCGCGGGGGAGCCGTCAGCCATAAAAAACGGCGGCAGATCCTTCACGAGCTTCGAGCTCGCCGAAAGCATCGCGTAAGCCCCGACGCGGCAGAACTGGTGCGCGCCGCTCCCCCAGCCTATCACCGCGTTGTCCTCCACGACGACATGCCCGCCGAGCGCGGCGTGGCTGCTCATGACGATTTTGTTCCCGACTTTGCAGTCGTGGGCGATATGGCTGTAGGCGAGAATATTGTTGTCGTCGCCGACAACCGTGTTCGAACCGTCTGCTGTGGCGAGGTGCGCGGTGGTGTATTCGCGGAAAACGTTGCGGTCGCCGATGACGAGCCCGGGGTTTCCGCCCTTGTATTTTAGGTCGTGCGTTTTTCCGCCGATGAACGCGTAGGGGAAAATCTGGTTGTCGCGCCCGAGGGTCGTGTTGCCGTCGATTGTCGCGTGGTGCGCGACGATCGTTCCCGAGCCGATTTTAACCTCCGCTCCGATATAAGCGTATGCGCCGACCTCGACATTTTCGCCGAGCAAAGCGCCGTTTTCAATTATTGCAGTCGGGTGTATTTTAGCCATATTTTCCGCCCTGAAATTTTAAGCCAGATCCGCCGCCGGAAGAACCGCGAACATAAGCTCCGCCGACGAAACCGTCTTGCCCGCGACTTTGCATTCCGCCTGCGCGCAGACGATTTTCTTTCCGCGCGCCTTGAGGATTTTCACGTCGATCTGAAGCTGGTCGCCCGGCTTTACGGCGCTTCTGAATTTCACCTTGTCGGCGCTCATAAACAGCGCGAGCTTGTCCTCGCCGTCGACCTGCCGAAGCATCAAGATGCCCGCCGCCTGCGCCATGGCCTCGAGCTGGAGAACGCCCGGCATGACGGGATTGCCCGGGAAGTGCCCCTGAAAATACGGCTCGTTCAGCGTTACATTTTTTATCGCGGTGAGCTCCTCGTTGCCGCGCGTCTCCACCACCCTGTCAATAAGCACGAACGGATAGCGGTGCGGAAGAAGCTCGAGAATTCTGCGGGCGTCGAGGGTCGCCTCGGTGAACATTTTTACGTGGCCGCCATCTTTCGCAGCCTGCTTGGCGGGGGATTTTTTCCGCGCGAGCATCTGCTGGTAAATTTTCGCTGTGAGCTTAGCGTTGAGCGCGTGCCCGGGGCGAACCGCCACAATGTGCGCCTTGAGCTTTACGCCGAGAAGCGCGATGTCGCCCACGATGTCGAGAATCTTGTGGCGCACAAATTCGTCCTGATAGCGGAGCGGCTCTTTGGAAATGATTTTGTCGCCCTTGATGACGATCGCGGAGTCGAGGCTGCCGCCCTGAATTTTTCCCATTTTAAGGAGCGGCTCTATGTCCTCGTAAATCGTGAAAGTGCGCGCGGGGGCGATCGCCGCCTGATAGGTTTCGGGGTCGATGTCTATCGAAAGGTGCTGCGTGTGGATTCCCCTGTCGTCGGCGGACGTGCAGGTAATCTTCAAGCCGTCGTAGGGAAGCGCGATGAGCGACCTGTTCCCCTCCGACACCGATACCGGCTCGACGAGCGCGAACTCCTCGCGCTCCGCCTCCTGCTCGACGGGCTCCGCCTGCTGGATAAGGTTCACCAAAAGCTTCGACGAGCCGTCGAGAATCGGGGGCTCGTCGGCGTCCATTTCGACATAGCAGTTGTCGACGTTCATTCCGTTGAGCGCGCTTACGACATGCTCAATCGTGTGCAGCTTTACGTGCCCTTCCGACACGCCGGTGTTCCTGACCAAATCCTGCGAGATGTGCGAAATGTGCGGGCGAAGCTCGGGCTTGGCGTAGATGTCCTTGCGCCTAAAAACTATGCCCGTATTTTCGGGGGCGGGTTTCAGCGTGAGCGTAACCTCCGCCGCGCTGTGGAGCGAAGTTCCCGAGATTGACGCCTCTCTCAATATCGTTCTTTGTTTCATTATATATAATATTCTAAAGCGCGGCGAAAATTCGCCCGACAATAAAAGGCGGAGTATTTTTTATGGCGGCGCGATTGTCAAGTTATTAAAAGCGGCGGCGGGCGGCGCAAAAAAATAAAAAGGTGCTTGGAAAATTCCGCAAAAAATGCAAGCTTGCGAATTGTCGATACGCCGACGATATTTTTTCGCGATATGATTGAGTTTTTAAAGATTTCCAACCTCGCGCTGCTCGACGAGGCGCGCCTCGAATTTTCGGGCGGCTTCACCGCGGTCACGGGCGAGACGGGCGCGGGCAAGAGCGTCATGCTCGGCGCGCTCTCGATGCTCGCGGGGCAAAAGTGCGGCAGGGAAATCATACGCCAAGGCGCGGACACATGCAGGGTCGAGGCTCTCGTGTCGCTGCCCGACACCTCCGCGGTCGACGCGCTTCTCGAGGCGAACGGCGCGAAAAAATGCGAGGACAACTCCCTTGTTCTGGCAAGGTCGGTCTCGCGCGAAAAGGCGTCGAGGGCGTTTGTCAACGGGTGCCTCGCCCCGCTCTCGCTGCTCGCGGAATTGGGCCCGCACTGGATAGATTTCCACGGCCCGCGCGAGCCGCAAAAACTTTTCTCGGCAAAGCACCAGCTCGAAATGCTCGACAACTTTTGCGTGCCGAAAAAACTCTCCGCCGAATACCTCGCCCTATACGCCGAAAGGTCGCGCGCCCTCGCGGAGATCGGCGCGCTCTCGAGCGCGAAAAGCCTCTCGCCCGACGAGGCGGAATTTCTCAAAACGCAAATCGCCGAAATCGACGAGCTCAACCCGACCGACGAGTCGATCGCCGAGCTTGAAAGCGCGTCGAAAATCGCCGAAATGGCGAGCGAGATCGCCGAAAAATCGGGCGCCGTCCACGAGGCGATAGAGGGCGAAGGCGGCGCCGCCGAAATTCTCGCTCAGGCGAACAGGCTCGCGGCGGACTTGTCCGAAGCGGGCGAGGGCGCTGCGTCTCTCGCGCGCAGGCTCGCCGATGTGTCGGTCGAAATTTCCGACATCGCCGACGAATACGCGAGGCTCGCGCGCTCTTGCGACCTATCCGAGGACGAGATTGAAAAAACGCGCCAAAAAATGTCGCGCTGGCTTTCGCTCTCGCGCAAATACGGCGCGCTGCCCTCGCGCGTCCGCGCCGCGCGCGACGAGATGGAGAAAAAAATCGAATCGCAGTCCGACGTGAAATCGTCGATAGCGGGGCTCGAAAAACGCGCCGCGGAACTTCTCGATGCCTTGCGCGATCCCGCGGAGAAAATTTTTGAAGCCCGCAGGCGCGGCGCGAAAGCGCTCGCTTCGTCCGCGGGCGCCGTGCTATCGCGGCTCGGGTTTAAAAACGCGCAGTTTCTCATCGAGGTCGAGAAAGACAAAGAGCCTTCGCCAAACTGCGGGAGCTCGTGCGAATTTAAATTCTCGGCGAACCCGGGCCAGCCAGCGCTCGCGCTCGCGAAAATCGCCTCGAGCGGCGAGCTCGCGCGCGTCATGCTCGCGCTAAAAACCACCCTCGCCGAAGCCGACGGCACGCCCGTTCTCGTGTTCGACGAGGTCGACGCGAACGTCGGCGGCGAAATCGGCGCGGAGGTCGGCAAGGAGCTCGCCAAGCTTTCAAAAAAGCGGCAGGTTTTCTGCGTGACCCACCTGCCGCAAGTGGCGGCATGCGCGCAAAACCACATGCTCGTCGAAAAAACGCAGACGAAAAATTCCACAAGCGTGAAGATATCGCAAATCGGCGGCGACCGCGGCAGGCGCGTCGAGGAGCTCGCGCGAATGATCGGCGACAGAAACTCGCAGTCGGCGCGCGCGCACGCGGAAAAACTGCTATCCCAAAACAAATAATTTTTTAAAATGGCAAAGATAAAAAGAGGCGAAAAACTCGGCGAGATTGTCGGAAAGAGGCACATCATAACGGGCGCCGCGCTCGTGTTCATCGGCGCGGTACTCGCGCTCGCGATGCTCGACTACGCTCCCGGGCAAAACATTTTTTTCAAGGAGTATTTCGAGCCGTTCGTAAACTCGACCGACACCGCGGGCAACAACATCTTCTTCGGAAAAATCGGCGCGACATTCTGCATAGCGTCCTACCTCGCGCTCGGCTGGGCGACGGTCATGATTCCCGTCTATCTTCTCTGGACGGGCTTCGCCTCGTTTAAGCGCAGCGCGCGGGCGGTCTCGAAAGGCGCACTCGCCGCGTCGATCGGCGGGCTTTTGCTCTTTTCGATTTTGCTCGCCGCCTTGCAGGACGCCGCGGGGGCGAGCCGCCAGACCGAAATGCTCCCGCTCGGCTGGGGCGGAAAATTCGGAGACGCCGTTTTCGGCGCGCTGATAAAACCGTTTATGAATACCGGCGGCGGAATTTTGCTCGTCGCCCCGCTCTACTTTTTCTGCCTGATCGTCGTGTTTGTCGACAGCCCGCTCGAGGCAGCCAAAGAGCTTGGAGGGGCGTCGAAAAAACTCCCCCGCGTTTTCGCGTCGGCGGCGAAGGCGGTTTTCTCGCTGCTGGCGCTGCCGTTTAAAATGCTCCGGAATTTGCGCGGCAAAAAAGACCCCGACGCCGAGCTCGAAAGCGCGCTCGCGGCGTCGCCGAGGCGCTCGAAAGGCGCGCCGCTTCCCCGCTCCGCGCGCGTAAAGGAAGCCCGCCATATCGAACAGGAACCGCCCGAATCTCCGGAAGAACCCGAAGAAGAAAAATCAGACGAAGAAGAATCGGGCGACGAAGCGCGCGCGCCAATCGACCTTTCGCAGACCGAAATCTCGCAAGAGCCGATTGAGGACTTCTCCGGCCGCTTCGACGACGACGAACCCAAGGGAGTCGATCTCTCGCAGACCGAAATCTCCGAAAACTTTTCCGACGAAAGCGGAGAAAAACTCGAGACTATCGAAATCTCGAAAATCGAGGAAGACGACGATATGGACGAGCCGCCCGCGCCCCCTGCAAAGACGCGCGGCGACTACGTTTTCCCGCCGCTCTCGCTCCTCGCCGAGCCCGAGAAAGACGAGGATCTCCCCGAGGAGGACTACAACTCGCGCATTACGGAAATCGTAAACGTGATCGGATCGTTCGGCGTGAAAGTTCTGCCCGACAAAGCGTATCCCGGCCCCGTAATCACACGCTACGAAGTCAAGCCCGCGACCGGCGTAAAAATTAGCCGCATCGCGAACCTCGAGGACGACATCACCGCGGGCATCAAGGCTGAGAAGGTGCGCATAATCGCGCCCGTCCCCGGGCGCGGAACGGTCGGCATAGAGGTGCCGAATATCCACAGGCGCAACGTCGGAATGCGCGAGGTTTTGCAGTCGAAGCAGTGGCGCGAAAACACCTACGAGCTTCCCGTCGCGCTCGGCAAAGACGCCACAGGCGTGCCGATTGTCGCCAACCTAAAAAAGATGACGCACGCGCTTATCGCGGGATCGACGAACTCGGGCAAAAGCGTCTGCATACACACGATTATCGCGTCGATGCTCTACAAAATGACGCCCGACGACCTGCGCCTTATAATGATCGACCCAAAAATGGTCGAGCTTCAGGTTTACAATTCCGTCCCGCACATGCTGATTCCCGTCGTAAGCGACGTCAAAAAGGCGGCCGCCGCCCTGAAATGGCTGACCGCCGAAATGATGCGCCGCTACAAAATTTTCAAGCTCTCGGGCGTGCGAAATATCGACGGCTTCAACGCGAAAATCCTAAAAGACAAAGAGGCGATGGCGCAGGCTGAACGAGCCTTCGCCGAAATGACGCCCGAGGAGCGCCAAGCCGCGAACTCCGCCAACGACGACACCCAATCCGCAACCGGCGACGAATCCGACGAGGAAATCCCCGACACGAAGCTGCCCTACATCGTCTGCATAATCGACGAGCTCGCCGACCTGATGAGCACCGTCGGGAAAGACGTCGAGCAATACATCGCGCGAATAACGCAGCTGGCGCGCGCCGCGGGCATACACATGATAATCGCCACCCAGCGCCCCGACGTAAAAGTTATCACAGGGCTTATCAAAAACAACCTGCCCACGCGAATCGCTTTCAGGGTGACATCGCAGATAGACTCGCGCACGATTCTCGACCGAAAGGGCGCAGAGTCGCTCATAGGCACCGGCGATATGCTTTTCTTAAACAACGGCACGTCCGACCCTGTCCGCGCTCAGGGAGCATTCCTTTCCGACGGCGAAATCGCGGGGATTGTCGAGTTCCTCAAGCAAAACGGCGAGCCGCAATACGCCGAGGACGTGCAGTCGCAAATCGACGCGGACGGCGACGAAGAAGACAGCGACTTCGACGACGGCGGACGCTACAAAGACCCGATGACCGCAAAAGCCATCGGCATCATAAGAGCGAGCGGAAAAGCGAGCGCATCGTTTATCCAGCGCAAGCTCGGAATCGGCTTCCCCCGCGCGGGCAAAATCATCGACGAGCTCGAAGAGCTCGGCATCATCGGCCCCGACAAAGGTCAAGGGCAAAGGGATATACACTTGGATAAAGCCTTGTAAGCGGGGGGCGCGTGAAAATACCCCTATTACTCCGCTTTGGGCGGCTTAGGCTCGGTCACATACGTGGGTATGCTCCCGTCGCCACGCCGCCCAAATACTCGTACTAGGGGCATTTTGACGCGCCTAAGCAGCGCGGGCGGGCGTTCCACCCGCCCGCGCATGAAGCTTTTTAAACTTGCTTACGGGTTAAAGCGGAAAAATACAGCGCGCTTTGCGCGCAAGAAAAAAATAGAACGCGCCGCTTCGCATGGGCGCAGTTCTATTTTTTTGATGTAAATTTGTGCGGACAGCTGAAGAACGCTCTGATAACTGACAGGGGAAGAACCGAAAATTTTGCGGGAGCAAAATCGGTTCTTGGGGGCGAGAGCCCCCACAATGCCCTGCATGCTGTTAGCATGCCGCGCTCCTTATGCGGCGCAGGATTTCTCCTGCGCCGTAGACTATTACCCGCGTCGGCGCGAAGCGGGAAAGAAGCGCAAGAAGAGAATTGGAAAATCCGACAACCTTTAAAATATCGTCCCGCGCCAGCGCGCGCAGCGCAGCGAGAACCACATCGCGCGGCTGGTGTCCAAAGCCGGAGGGAAGCGGCGGGGAATCGAAGCCCGCCGCCTTGAAGAAATTGCTCGACGTCGGGCCCGGGCAGACGCAAAGGCATTTGCACCCCGCCCTGCGGAACTCGTAGGAAATCCCCAGCGTAAAACTTTTCACAAAAGATTTTGTCGCCGCGTAAACCGCGAGGTTCGGGCAAGGCTGGAACGCCGCGGTGCTCGCGATATTCACAATCGACCCTTTTCCCTTTTTTATAATTTCGGAAAATTCGCCGCAAAGGCGCACCACCGCCCGCGCGTTCAAATCGACCATGTCGCAAAGGCGCGAAACCGACGGCGCGGGGAACTCGCCATACGCGCCAAAGCCGGAATTGTTTATTAGAAGAACGCGCGGCGGCTTCTCGGTGCCGGCGCCAATAAATTCAAAAACTTTGGAGAGCGCCTCGGAAATATTTTCGTCCTTTTGCAAATCGCAGGGAACATGCAGGAAGTTTTCGCGGTCTTTTAGTTCCGAGGGAAACGACCTCGAAAGATTGCAAAGCTTCAGGGACAGCCCGCAATCCAAAATCGCCCGCGCGAAGCCGAGCCCGATCCCGGACGACGCCCCGGTTATCACGACGGCGTCGTATCGGGCGAGTTCGCGGGCGATTTTCCCGCCCAAAAATTCCGCGTTCTTTTTCATTTTTTTATTGATTATTTCCGCCGATTTTTCTACATTCCCCAACGTCGGGGCGTTCTTTAAAATTCTTTCCTAAAGCGAAGCAGATCGCGGCGGGAATTTAAAGAAAAATCGGCAATGTTCTTTGAACCCGAACAGACAATTTCAACAGGCACAAGCGCGCCCGATAAACTTCGGCGCCGCGCCGCCAAAACAACCCGAAAGGAAAAAATGAACGATAACGACATCATCATCTCCGGACAAAACTTGGAACTTACGGACGCCCTCAAGGAAAGCGTCGTCAACAAAATGTCCAAGCTTTTCACCCACGATGACAGGATTATTAGACTGCGTATCGAGCTCGCGTACAAGCCGAACAAAAGCAAGCACAACGAATTTTCCGCCAAGGGGCACATCGAAATTCAGGGCCCCGACATGGTCGTAAGCGTGGAGAGCGACGACATGTACAAGTCGATCGACGAGCTGATCGTAAAGCTCGCCAGAAAAATCCGCCGCCGCCACCGCCTCGAGAGGATCAAGCGCAAATCCGAAAAGACGGTTGATTAGCCCGCGCGGATCACCACGCAAGCCCCAAAATTTTTTGGGGCTTTTTTATTTTATTTTTTGGCGCGGCGGCTCGGTTTGCGCGCCTTAAAAAATGTTTGCCTTGCCGCCCTCTTGTTTTTTAATGCGGTGCTTTATGTTTAAAAAATTGACGAACCCGAACGCGAAGAAATCGAACATCGCCCTTGCGGTATTCTATGTGCTCGCGCTCGCCGCGCTTATGGCGTCGGCGGTCTGTTTCGCGCAAACGCAAGATACGGACGCGCCGCGGGTCTGCGAAAAAACAAATTCCTGATATGGCAAAATTCGATAAAATCGCTGTCGTTGGCGCGGGGGCGTGGGGCTCGGCGCTTTCAATAATTCTCTCGAAGAACGCGGGGAACGTCGCGGTCTGGGCGCGCGAGCGCGAAGTCGCCGACGCCGTCGCCAAGAAGCGCGAGAACTCGGTTTTTCTGCCCGACATAAAAATTCCCGAAAACGTCTCGTTTTTCAACGACCCCGAGCCCGTCCTCTCCGGCGCGGAAATGGTCGTGTGGGTGATGCCCATTCAATACCTTTCAGGCACCGCGAAAAATTTCTCGGCGCACATCAAAGACGGCGCGCTGATGATAAACGCGGGCAAAGGCATCGAGATCGGCACGTGGCGGCGCCCCTCGCAGATTCTCGCGCAGTCCGTCCCGCAGGCGAAGGCGTGCGGCTCTATCATGGGCCCGAACATCGCCTTTGAAGTTGCGCTCGGCAAATACGCCGAGGCGGTCGTCGCCCTCGACGACCACGCCGACGCCGTCAAAGCCGCCGCGGCGTTCACAACCGACACTTTCAAAGTCCGCCCCTCCGACGACGTTGTCGGAGTCGAAATCGGCGCGGCTTTAAAAAATATCGTAGCTCTCGCCGCGGGCTTTTGCGACGGCATGAAGCTCGGCGCGAACACGAAGTCTATCGTCATGGCGCGCGGCTTTCAGGAGATCTACCGAGCGGCGGCGTCGCTCGGGGCGTGGAGCGATTCTTTTGTAAAAGAGTCGGCGATACTCGGCGACGTCCTGACAACCTGCATGAGCCCCGACTCGCGCAACAGGCGCACCGGCGAGGAGCTCGGCAAGGGGCTCGACGCGCAGACCGCGCAGGGCAAGCTCAATGGGCGCGTCTGCGCGGGGCTTGAGACAATCCAGATCTGCCGAATGTTCGAGAGCCTGCACCACGTGAAGCTCCCGATTATGACCGCGCTCTGCGACCTCTCCGAGGGCAAAATCAGCCGCGAAGAGTGCCTCTCGAAAATGCTGGCGTAGGCGCCGGAAAGCCGCCGCCTTTCGCGCCCGAAAAGCGCGGGCATATTTTTTTGAAAAAAAAAGCTTTTCAAACGGGAAATATGTGTATTTTCTTGCAACTTTTCTAAAGGGGAAATGGGCGAATTTTTCGAGTTTAAAAATATTGAAAAATTTTACGGGGACGCGCACGTGGTAAAGAACGTGAGCTTCGGCGTTCGGTGCGGCGAAGTTTTCTCGCTCCTCGGCCCGAGCGGCTGCGGAAAAACCACGATGCTGCGCATCGCGGGCGGCTTTGAAGATCCCCAAAGCGGTGAGGTTTTCCTCGACGGCGAAAATATCACGAACCTCGCCCCCAACCGCCGCAAGATAAACACCGTTTTTCAAAACTACGCGCTCTTCCCGCACATGACGATCGGCGACAACATCGCCTTCGGCCCGAGAACCGCCGGGCTGCCCGAGAGCGAAGTGTCAAAGCGCGTGGAAAAAATGCTCGAGATTATCCGCCTCGAGGGCCATGGCGACCGCCACCCCGACACCATCAGCGGCGGGCAAAAGCAGAGGGTCGCGATCGCGCGCGCGCTGATAAACAGCCCCAAGCTTCTTCTTCTCGACGAGCCGCTCGCGGCGCTCGACCTTAAGCTGCGCCAATACATGCTGCTCGAGCTCGACAGAATCCACGACGAAGTCGGCACAACTTTTATATACGTCACCCACGACCAGGGCGAGGCGATGAGCCTGAGCGACCGCATCGCGGTCATGAACGGCGGAGTGATCGAGCAAATCGGCACGCCCGCCGAAATCTACGAAACCCCGCAGACGAAATTCGTCGCATCGTTCATCGGCGACACAAACTTTTTCGACGGGAAAATCGTCTCGTCGATCGACGCCGAAACGTGCGTTGTGGATATGAAAGGCATCGGAGAATTCCCCGCTTTCAACGACCACAAGCTCCCCGTCGGGGCGAACGCGACGGTCAGCATACGCCCGGAAAAGTTCAGAATTTTCTCGAAAAAAAGCGAGGCGGAAAACCTCAACGCGATAGAGGCGGAAGTTATCGACATCGTCTATCAGGGCGCGCAGACGCGCTACTGGGTCCGCGCGGGCGAGCACCGCATAAATGTTTTGTCGCAGCACAACCGCTGCTATCTCGACTACAAACAGCCCACCTGGGGCGACAAAGTTTGGATCGCGTGGCACCATGACGACGTCACGACGATCCCCGACGAATCGCCGCATTAGTGTCCCCGAGATGGAAAACGGAAACACATCGCAGATTGCCGCAAGGCGCGCGCGCGCGGGCTTCAAGCCCGCGGAATATCTGCTGAGCGCGCCCTCGTTCCTCTGGCTGGTTCTGTTTTTCCTGATACCGTCGCTTCTGGTTTTCGCGATCGCGTTCCGCACCGCCGACCCGTCGGGCGGAATTTCCGACGAATGGACTTTGCAGACTGTGGCGAACGTCCTGCAAAGCGGGTATCTGGGCGTGCTTTGGCGGACGGTGTGGGTCAGCTGCGCCGTGACGGCGATATGCCTGCTTTTGGGGATCCCCGTCGGATACTGGATCGCCCAGCAAAAGCCCAAGTACCGCTACTGGCTTTTGCTCGTGGTGATAATCCCGCTCTGGACGAATTTTCTCATAAGAATTTTCGCTTGGCGCGTGCTGCTGCACCCCGAAGGATTTTTGCGCAAGGCGCTCCTCTGGCTCGGAATTATACCTGACGATTTCTATCTTTTAAACAACGTCGGCGCGGTGATAATCGTGACGGTTTACACGTGCCTGCCGTTCGCGATTTTGCCGATTTACGCCGCGGCGGAAAAATTCAATTTCGCGCTTATCGAGGCCGCGCGCGACCTCGGGGCGACGCGCTTTTATGCGTTCAGAAAAATTTTCCTGCCCGGGATCAAGCGCGGAATTTTTACCGCTATCCTCGTGGTGCTGATTCCGGCGCTCGGCTCCTACGCGATACCCGACCTCGTCGGCGGGGTCGACGGCGAGATGCTCGGCAACAAGATCGCAATAAAGGCGTCGGCGTACCGCAACCTGCCCGAATCGGCTGCTTTGGCGGCGTTCCTTTCTATAATAATTACGATACCCGTAATAATATTTTTGATTAAGCAAAAGCGTTTGATAAAGGCGGTCATTTCCACGACGCGCCGCTTGGAGGGCAAGAAATGAAGAACCGCTACACTTCGCTGCTCGCCACGCTGACTGTCATGGCGTTTATGTACCTGCCGATTGTCACGCTTTTCGCGCAGTCGTTCAACGCGTCGAAGTACGGCGGCAAGTGGATGGGCTTTTCGCTCAAGTGGTACGAGGCTCTTTTCCGCGACTCGGCGGTTATCGACGCGACGATAAACACGCTTATCATCGCGGCGGTGGCGACGTTCTTTTCCACGGTGCTCGGCACGTTCGCGGCGTGGGCGCTCAACAAGTACAAGAATTCGAAGCTTCAGAACGCGCACTACGGGCTCGTGTATGCGCCGCTCATCGTCCCCGACGTTTTGATGGGCATCAGCCTGCTTCTGATGTTCGTAAGCATGAGAATCCAGCTGGGGCTCTGCACGGTGATCCTCGCGCACATCACGTTTTGCGTAAGCTATGTGGCGTTCACGGTGCTGGCGCGGCTTCAGGATTTCGACTTCAACATAATTCAGGCGGCGCAGGATTTGGGCGCGGGGTCTTTCAGAATATTTTTAAAGATAATCCTTCCGCTGCTCGGCCCGGGAATCGCGGCGGGCGCGATGATGGCGTTCACGCTGTCGATGGACGACTTTGTCGTTACTTTCTTTGTCGGGGGCCCGGGCAGCACGACGCTTCCCGTCAAGGTTTACAGCATGATGAAGCACGGCGCGCCCTCGATAATCAACGCGCTGTCGGTCGTGTTTATGTCGCTTACGTTCACCGTTGCTATCCTCGGGCAGTGCATAACAAAGAAGAAATTTTAACCCTAAAAAAAACTATAAAGAAATGAAGAAATACATAAATACGTTTGCGCTCGCGCTGGCGGCTCTCGCTTGCGCAATGCTAACCGCGTGCGGCCCGTCAAAGCCCACCCTAAACGTCTATATGTGGTCCGACTATATAGACCTTGATCTCGTCAAAGAGTTCGAGAAACAGAACAACTGCAAAGTTGTCATCGACATCTTCGACTCGAACGAGTTTATGTACTCCAAGCTCAAGGCAGGCGGCTCGGGCTACGACCTGATCCTCCCCACAAGCTATATGGCGAAGGTTATGTACGACCAGAACATGATCGAAGAGCTCGACCACTCAAAGCTGCCGAACATAAAAAATATCGACCCGCTTTACCTAAGCGAGATCGCTCTCGACAAGAAAATGGAATACTCCGTTCCGTATATGCTCGGCTACACCTGCATCGCGTACAACAAGGACAAGCTCGGCAAGCTCGACGCGTCGTGGGCGGTGTTTGGCAACGAAAAGCTCGCGGGCAAAATGACAATGCTCAACGACCACCGCGAGACGATCGGCGCGGCGCTGTTCTTCCTCGGCAAAAGCATGAACGACACCAACGACGACGACCTCGTCAAAGCGAAGGAAATTCTGCTCAAGTGGAAAAAGAACCTCGCCAAGTTCGACAACGAGCTTTACAAGACCGGCCTGCAGTCGGGCGAATTCCTCGTCGTGCAGGGCTACAGCGGCGACCTCTTCCAAGTTATGGCGGAGTCGAAGAACCTCGACTACATCTGCCCGAAAGAGGGAATTTCCATGAGCTGCGACGACTGGGCGATTCCGATGACCGCGAACAACAAGGAGCTCGCATACAAGTTTATCAACTTCCTGTGCGATCCGAAGAACGCGGCAAAGAATATGGAATTCACCTGCTACTGCTCGCCGATTCCCGCCGCCCGCCAGTTCGTGTCGGACGAGAACAAGAACCACCCCGGAATGTTCATTCCCGCCGACCTCTACAAGCGCGGCGAGCTTATCCGCGACCTCGGCGTGGACAACAACAAGTTCAACAAGATTTGGGACGCGGTCAAGGGCAACAACTAATCCCGCAGCTTCCGCAAAAACAAAAACGCGCGCGCAAAAACGCGCGTTTTTTTGCGCCCGAATTCGGCAAGATTGCCGCCCGGCGCCGCAATTATATCCCCCGCGGCACTTCAAAAAAACGCCCCCGCGGCGGCATAAAAGGAGGCGACGCCGGGGTGAAAGCCTCGGCGCCGCTTTGGGGGTAGGAAAAAGGGGGTTGTTATTGTCTTTGTTTCAAATAGCGGAAAAATACTTTGCAGTATTTCTGGCTATTGACAGTCGCGAAGACGTAGTCGTACGGGATAAATCCCATTTCGCTCGCGTCTTTGATCGAGCTGTTTGATGCCTTCCAGTCGGCGGATGAGTGTATGCTTTTCACGCGCGCCTGCGCCTTGCTTATCGCGTTGGAAAAGGCGCGCAGATACGTATTGCCGAAGCCCGCGACCATCTCCGTCTCGAGATACCAAGTCTCGGGTATCTGGTCGGAGTAGTTGAAGCGAAGCAGGCAGTAGAACCTCGCTCCGTCGGCGGCGATTACGCAGTCTTTTATCTGGAAGTCGCTCTTTTTTCCGACGAATTTGCGGACAGCCTCGGCGGCTCCCAACTCGGCGTCTTCGGCGGTGCGCCCCCATGCGCAGACTTTTCCGTCGATCACCTGCTTGCGCATCTTGACGGCTTTTTTCTTCTTCGGCTCTTTCTGTTTGAGCTGCGGGGCGAATTTGTCGACGACCGATTCAACCTTGGGCGCAGCCGCTGCGGCGGGCTTTTGAGCGTTCGCGGCGGGCTGCGCGGCTTTCGCCGCGGCCTTGGCGGGGGCTTTCGCCGCGGCGCTTGCGGGAGCCGCCGTTTTGGCGGCGGCCTTGGCCGCTTCCGCCGGCTTTGCGGCGGGTTTGGCGGCGGGTGCGGCTTTCGCCGCGACCGTTTTTGTAGCCAGCTTTGCCGGAGCGGACTGCAGGGCAAGCGGGCATAATACAAGGAACAGCGAACACAGCGCGCTCCTCATAAATACAGCATTGCTATTTGTTATGAACATATTTTCCTCCCTTGATTTAAGTCCTTAATATAAATATTAGAGTTTTGTCAACACATTTTTTCGCATTTTTTTGAAGAAAATTCGGGTCGCGCGCGCCGACTAATTGCCTTGACGCAAACGGAAAAATCGTAAGAATTGCCGCGATTATTAGCATTCAAAATCCATGTCCATAAAAAACGCAGATTACGACTTTGCCGAAATAGAAAAATTCTGGCAAAACAAATGGGATAACGACAAAACTTTCCACGCGCCGACAGGCTCGAATTTGCCGAAGTACTATATTTTGGATATGTTCCCCTACCCGTCGGGCGCGGGCCTGCACATCGGGCACCCCGAGGGCTACACGGCGTCGGACATTCTCGCGCGGTACAAGTGGGCGAACGGCTTCAACGTCCTGCACCCGATGGGCTGGGACGCGTTCGGGCTCCCCGCCGAGCAATACGCCGTCAAAACCGGCACGCACCCCGCGATAACTACGGCGGCGAATATCGACAATTTCAGAAAGCAGATAAAATCGATCGGCTTCGCGATCGACTGGCAGAGGGAAATCAACACGACCGACCCCCAATACTTCAAGTGGACGCAGTGGATTTTCCTCAAGCTGTTCAAGGCGGGGCTTGCGTATGTCGATGAAAAGCCCGTCTGGTGGTGCCCGCAGCTGGGCACCGTCTTGGCGAACGAGGAAGTTATCGACGGCAAGAGTGAGGTCGGAAAATTCCCCGTCGAAAGGCGCAAGCTTCGGCAGTGGGTGCTGAAGATCACCGCCTACGCCGACAAGCTCATTCAGGGGCTCGACTCGCTCGACTGGCCCGACTCCACAAAGCGCCTCCAGAAAAACTGGATCGGCCGCTCCGAGGGCGCGGAGGTCGATTTTGAAATCGCCGACTCCGCCGCGAAGGGCGAAAAGCTCCGCGTTTTCACCACCCGCCCCGACACCCTTTACGGCGCGACGTATATGGTCATCGCGCCCGAGCACCCGCTTGTCGACAGGCTCGTCTCGCCCGAGATGAAGCCGCAGGTTGACGCCTACCGCAAAATGGTCGCATCAAAGAGCGACCTCGACAGAACCGACCTCGCCAAAGACAAGACCGGCGTATTCACCGGCGCGCACGCGGTCAACCCCGTCAACGGAAACCTTATCCCGATCTGGGTCGCCGACTACGTTTTGATGAGCTACGGCACGGGCGCGATTATGGCTGTCCCCGCGCACGACGACCGCGACTTTGAATTCGCGCAAAAATTCTCGCTGCCGATTATCCGCGTCATCGAGAAAAAGGACGAAAACGGCAACGACGTTCCCCTGCCCTTCACCGACGTCGGCAAAATGGTCAACTCGGCGGAATACACGGGCATGAGCTCCGCGGAAGTCAAGCGCGCGATAATCTCGAAGCTCGAAAAGAACGGAGTCGGGAAGAAATCGGTCAACTACAAATTGCGCGACTGGCTGTTCTCGCGCCAGCGCTATTGGGGCGAGCCGTTCCCGATTTTATGGGTAAGCAAAGAAGCCTACGCCGCCGCCGCGCGCGGCGCGTGGAAAGGCGAGCTTCCCGCCGAGCCCGTCCGCTACCGCGGCGACGACGGCGCGGAGCTTTTTGCGCTGCCGCTTCTGGAAAAGCATCTGCCGCTCACGCTCCCCGAAATCGGCGACTACAAGCCCTCGGGCACGGGCGAAAGCCCGCTTGCCAACGCCCCCGAATGGCTGTCGGTAAAGTTCGACGCCGCTTCCGGCGAAATTTTACCGTCAGACTCCCCCGCTTCCGGCGAAGTTTTTGCCGCGAAGCGCGAGACCAACACCATGCCGCAGTGGGCTGGCTCGTGCTGGTATTATCTGCGCTATTGCGACCCCTCGTGCCAGACCGCGCCGATAAGCCCCGAAGCCGAGAGCTACTGGGGAACGCCCGACTTTTATATAGGCGGGGCGGAGCACGCCGTCTTGCACCTTCTCTACGCGAGATTCTGGCACAAGGTGCTGTTCGACTGCGGCGTGGTAAAGACTCCCGAGCCGTTCAAAAAACTTTTCCACCAAGGGATAATTCTCGGCCAGCTCGAATACACCGGATACAAAAAAGACGGCGCGTGGGTGTCGGCTGAAAAGGCCGAAGAGCTCGGCGCGGAGGCCGTCAAGCTCTCGGAGAACGACGTCGAAAAATCGGGCGCGTCGTTCCGCCTGAAAGAAAACCCGGACATCGCTGTCGAGGCGCGCAGCTTCAAGATGAGCAAGAGCCGCGGGAACGTCGTCAACCCCGACGACATCATAAGGCAATACGGCGCGGACTCGCTCAGGCTTTACGAGATGTTCCTCGGCCCGCTCGAGGATCAAAAGCCGTGGAACACAAACGGCATCGAGGGCGTCTCGCGCTTCCTCAAAAAAGTCTGGCGCGAATACGTCGGCAAAGACGGCGGGGTCTCGGAAAAAATTTCCGCTCCAGCGTCCGATTCCGCGCAGCTTCTCAAAGCCCTCAACGCGACGATCAAAAAAGTCTCCGCCGACATCGAGGCTCTCCGCTTCAACACGGCGATCTCGCAGATGATGATTTTTCTCTCGGCGGTGCAAAAGGAACAGTCGCTCTCGAAAGACAGCGCGGAAAAGTTCCTCAAGCTGCTCGCGCCGTTCGCCCCGCACATCGCGCAGGAGCTGTGGGACAGGCTCGGCAACGCCACTTGCATAGCGAAGGAAAAATGGCCGGAGCCCGACGAATCCAAGATTGTCGAGGACGCCGTCAAAATGGGCGTGCAGGTGAACGGCAAGCTGCGCGGCGAGCTCTCCGCCGCAAAGGACGCCTCGAAGGAAGAAATCATAAGCGCGGCGAAAGCCCTGCCGAACGTCGCGGCGTTCATCGAGGGCAAGACGCTCGTCAAAGAAATCTGCGTGCCCGGAAAGATTGTAAACATTGTCGTAAAATGACGCGAATTCTAAAGATCGCCGCCGCGCTTGCGCTGGCGTGCATTGCCCAAGTGGCGAGGGCGGATTTGCCCCCGATAGGGTTCGCGTATGTGCACACCGCCAGAAACGCGCCGTCGATTTCCTCTACGCAGGCGCAAAACATCGGCACGGGCGACATTGTCCCGGCTGAAAATCTCGAAATTAAATGCGGCGAAAACCAGAGGGCGTTCATAATATTTTCAAACCGCACCGTGCTTGAAATCGGGACGAACTCGAGCCTGAAAATCGTCGCGTTCAGGCAGTCTCCGCCGTTCTCGTTCTCGTTTTACGACGACGCCGAAAAGACGCGCTCGCTCCTCGAGATGAAAATCGAAAAAGGCAACGTCTATCTCTACGGGCTGCGCCCGAGAATGACGAGCTCGGCGAAGATCTCAACGCCCTTCGGCAACTTCGAGATAAAAAGCGCGAAGTTTGTAATGGGCGTGCGCGAAGAGGGGCTTAAAATCGCGGTGCTCGACGGGCAGTCCACGTTCAAGGGGCTAAACGGCAAGACCGACTTTATCCAAAACAAGCAGCGCGGGAGTCTGACGAAAGAAAAATCCAACGCGAAATATCCGCTCAAGATAGAATATCTGGCGTCGATTGAGGAAGACGCAATCGACGGCGAATTCGCCGACTGCAAGACGGTTTTCAACTCGGTGGAATTTTCCGCCAAGAACGGCAAGATGCGCGCCGAGCGCGTGACGCCGAAAGAATTTTTAAAACGCCCCGAAAGGCACGAAACCCCGTAGCCCCACCCCGCCCGCGCGATGCACGATCTCTCGAAATTTCTTCCCGACGGATACGACCCGAGCGCGAAGGTCGCGCTGCTCGCGGGGAAAGGCGCGTATCCGTCGATCGTAAAAGACAGGCTCGACGCCCTTGGAATCCCGAACGCGCTCATGGCGTTCGAGGGCGAGACCGAGCCCGATCTCTGGAGCCGCTTCCCCGAGCATGAGCGCGCCTGCGCGAACGTCGGGCAGCTCGGGCATCTTCTAAAAAATCTGCAAAAGGTCGGCGCGCGATACGCGATAATGGCGGGGCAAATCACGCCGAAAAAACTTTTCAAGGGAATGAAGCCCGACCTCAAGGCGATCCTCATTCTCGCCACGCTCAAGCGCAAAAACGCGGAGACGATCTTCGGGGCGATCGCGGAGCAAATGGATAAAATCGGCGTGGAAATGCTCGACGCGCGCTCGTTCCTCGACGGCAGCCTCGCGCCGCTCGGGTCGTTCTCGGGCGGAAAGCTCGGCGCGCTTCGGGAGCATGTCGAGCACGCGATGCACATCGCCCGCGAGTGCGCGCGCCTCGACATCGGGCAAAGCTGCGTGGTCTCGCGCGGGACGGTCTTGGCTGTCGAAGGCTTCGAGGGCACCGACGCGATGATAGAGCGCGCGGGCGCGTTCGGCGCGAAGGACTGCGTTTTCGCGAAAACCGTAAAGCCCGCGCAGGACTACCGCTTCGACGTTCCGGTCGTCGGCGAGCGCACGGTAAGAAAGCTCGCGGCGGCGAACATAAAGAACGCCGTCGTCGAGGCGGGGAAAGTCATAATTTTGCAAAAGGATTTGGTAAAAAAACTCGCCGAGGAAAACGGCGTTAAAATTTTCGGAATATAAAATGGGCGAAATAGACGACAGAAAAGAAAGCATACGCGGCGAATACGGATTTTTCTCAAGCCCGCAGGAACTGTTCGAGTATATAATTTTAAAAAACAAGGCTGCCGAGCCTCTGGCGAAAGAGCTCAAGACGGAGCAAAACCTCGTCAAGGGCTGCGTCTCGAGCTTGTGGCTCGCCGAAAGCTTCGAGGGCGGCAAGTGCCGCTTTAGCTCCGACGCCGACTCCGTCATAACGCGCGGCATCGCGGCTCTCGTTTGCGGCATGTACGACGGCCTGCCGCCCGAGCAAGTCCTCGAGTTCGACCCCGCGTTTCTCGAGGAGCTCGGCATAACATCGCACCTTACCCCGAACCGCAGAAACGGTCTGAGCCAGCTTTGCAAAAGAATAGCCGATTTCGCCAAGGCGCACCTCGGCGGCGGCGTGGAATAAAAAAGCGGAAAAAATGCTTGAAAAAGGCATAAGCAAACGGCAATATGCTTGTCAGAAAAGGCGCGATGTTCGCACCGCGTCGCATCAATTTTACACAAAAAAACAACACCCTAAAATTATATAAATAGATGAAAAGAAAAGCACTCTCCGTAATGTCAATAGCAGCATTCCTGCTCGCAAGCGCAGGTCTTTCGTTCGCCCAGACGGACGCCCCCGCGGCGGACGCCCCCGCAAAAGCCGACCAGCCGCAGGTCGTTGAAAAGTCCATCATGGACATGTGGAGAGCCGGCGGCTGGACGATGTATCCGCTCGGCCTTTTCGCGATCTTCGGCACGACGCTCATCATTTACAATTTTATCGCGATCCGCAAAAAGAAGTTCCTCAACCCCGAGGGCGTCAAGCAGGTCGAGGGCATGGTAAACCAGCTCCAGATCGCCGAAGCGATCGACTATTGCGAAAAGCACCCCTCGCCGATCACGAACATCATCGGCTGCGGCCTCGCCCGCGCGGACTCGCGCGAGATCGACGTCGCCGCTGTCGAATCCGCCATGGAGGAAGCGTCGGTCGAAGAATACGCCACGCCCTACGTTTTCATCAACTACCTTTCGGTTATCGCGTCGCTCGCTCCTATGCTTGGCCTGTTCGGAACGGTTAGCGGTATGGTAAAGGCGTTCAACACTATCGCGGCTGAAGGCGCGGGCTCGGCTTCCAAGCTCGCTGACAACATCGCTGAAGCTCTTATCACGACGGCGACGGGCATGATTGTCGGTATCCCCGCGATGTTCTTCTTCTTCTTCTTCAAAAACAATTACGGCGCGATTATTTCCGGCTCGTCCCGCATCATCGGCGACCTCATCTACACGATGAAAATCTCGATGAAATACGGCCCGCAGGAAATCTCCGACAACGCGGTTGAAGCCGCTCCCGAAGCCCCCGCCGAAGAAGCTCCCGCCCAGCAGTAATTCCGTAATTTTTTCGACGGAAACATGAAAATTTGGAAACCAGCCGAAGATGACGGGAACTTCGAGATGACGCCGATGATCGACGTCGTCTTCCTTCTCATCACCTTCTTTATGACCGTAACGAGCTACGCTTCGGCGGAGCTTGTGCAGGTCAAGATGCCGATCGCGCCCGAGGCGAAAGTCCCCGAAGACGTCGGCGACAGGCAGTTCCTGTCTATCGCCGAAAACGGGACGTATTTTCTCGGGGCGTTCAAGTCGGATTTGCCGCATATAAAAACCGCCCTCGAGGCGCGCAACCAGCGCGAAGGCTTCAAGGGCGCGTATATCCGCGCGGACGCCCACACGCCCCACAAATACGTCAACGACCTCCTCAAGACATGCGCCGAAGCGGGTGTTTACAATATCCTCTTCGGAACATTGAAAGACTAACACAATGGCAAAAGACAATTCAGTACTGCTTTCGGAAGACAAGTTCGACATGACCTCGATGATCGACGTCGTGTTCCTTCTTCTGATTTACTTTATGTACCTGCCGATCCAGCAGGAGGCGGATCTTTTGTTCTCGCTCCCGACATTCTCGACGCCGCAGGCGTCGGCGGTCTTGCCGAACGAGCTTAATGTGGACATCGCCCCCGACGGAAGCGTGTTCCTCAACGGCTCGCCCATCGACCGCGCCGGAGAGCTTGAGCTCAAGGAGCTGACGTCCACCCTCACGCGCCTGCGCCAAAGCGCCGACAGAAGCGGCATCGCGACAATCGTCACGATCTACCCCGACGCCGACTCCCCGCACCAAGCGTCGATCTCCGTTCTCGACGCCTGCGCCGCGGCGGGCATAAAACAGGTCTCGTTCGCCGAGGCGGATTAGCGGTCTTTCTTAAAAATTTCCCAAGACGCGTTTTTTTTCGCCGCGTCTTTTTTTGTTTTATGCGCGGGGAAAAACGCGGGCAAGTTTTGCCCGCAAGAGGCGGCAAATAAGAAAAAAAATTGTTGTTATTTGGGCGCGCTTAATCCAATATGGAGCAATCAATATCATGAAAGCAAGCGACCTATTTGACCTTCCCGTATCGCTCGAAAAATTTTCGGAATTTTTCACGCCCGACATGGCTCCGTGGGAGTGGGTGGGAAACATAAAAAACGCCCTCGCCTCGGTTGACTTCTCGAAGCTCGAGTCGAAAAAAGACATACCCGAAGGCGTGACAATCGAGGGCGACGTGTATATCCACCCGTCGGTCTCCCTGCCCCCCTACGCGCACATCAAGGGCCCCGCGTGGATCGGCGCGAAAACCGAAATCAGAATCGGCTGCTTTGTGCGCGGCAACGTTATCGTCGGCGAGGGGTGCGTCATGGGCAACTCGTGCGAGTATAAAAACAGCATGCTCATGGACAAGGTCGAGACCCCCCACTACAATTATGTCGGCGACTCCGTTCTCGGCACAAAGGCGCACCTCGGCGCGGGGGTTATCTGCGCGAACCTGCGCCTCGACAGAAAGAACGTTATCCTCACCCTGCCCGAGGGCAGAATAGACTCGAATATGCGCAAGCTCGGCGCGATGGTCGCCGAATACGCCGAGGCGGGCTGCAACTCCGTTCTCCAGCCCGGCGCGATTTTGATGAAGCGCTCGATCGTGCTTTCGTGCGTGGCGTTCAAGGGCTGCCTCGAGGAAAACACCATAACGGGCCCGAGAGTCCAGATGCGCAACCTGCCGCGCTTCGGCTTCTAAATTTCCCAATCCGGCAAAATCAAAAAAATTCTGAATATGGACGTATCGGTAATCATACCAGTTTACAACGAGGAACAAAATCTGCGCCCGCTATTCGAGAGGCTCTGCAAGACAATGGACGCTCTCGGCAAGTCGTGGGAGGTGATCTTCACCAACGACGGCAGCAAAGACGCGTCGGGGAAAATCCTGCGCGAGTTCTGCGCCGCGCGCCCGGGCGTTGTAAAGCTCATCGACTTTAACGGCAACTTCGGGCAGCATACGGCGATCGTCGCGGCGTTTGAAAGATCGTCGGGCGAGGTAATCGTGACCCTCGACGCCGACCTGCAAAACCCGCCGGAGGAAATCGGCAAGCTGCTCGCGAAAATCGACGAGGGCTACGACAGCGTCGGAGGCTACCGCAAGCAGCGCGAGGACACCGCCACGCGCCGCTACTGCTCGAAGATCGTCAACTTCGCGCGCGAGAAGATGACGAACATCACAATGAAAGACCAGGGCTGCATGCTCCGCGCCTACAAGCGCAACATCGTCGAGGCGATCCTCAAGACGAACGAGCGCTCGCTTTTCATTCCCGCCCTCGCCTACACGTTCTCGAAAAACCCGACCGACGTCGAGGTCGAGCACGCCGCGCGCGCCGCGGGGGAGTCGAAATACAGCATGTACAAGCTGATCCGCCTGAACTTCGACCTGATAACGGGGTTCACGCTAATGCCCCTGCAAATCTTTACGATCTTCGGGTTCCTCTCGAGCATAGGAACGTTCCTGCTCGTGCTTCTGCTTTTGTTCCGCAGGTTCTTCCTCGGCGCGGAGGCGGAGGGCGTGTTCACGCTCTTCGCGATGCTGTTTTTCCTCATCAGCATTGTGATCGCGGGCATCGGGCTCATCGGCGAATACATCGGCAGAATTTACCAAGTGGTGCAGTCGCGCCCGAAGTATGTCGTCAGCGAAACCGTCGGGTTTGGCGATGGAAAACAAGGATAAAAAAATTCTGTTCTTCGGCTTCAGCGACGTCGGCTACCGCTGCCTGAAGCACATGATCGACGGGGGCTACAACGTTGTCGGCGTTTTCACGCACGATACCGACCCCCACGAAAAGCAGTGGTTCCAGACGCCCGAATCGCTCGCCAAGGAAAACTTTATCCCCGTATTCAAGCCCTCGACGCTAAAGACGGAAAAATGGTTTCGCAAAGTTCGGTATATGCAGCCCGACTTGATTTTGTCGCTCTACTACCGCAACATTATTCCGGAAGAAATTTTCTCGCAGGCGAAGCTTGGCGCGTACAATATGCACGGCTCGTATCTGCCAGCCTACCGCGGGCGCGCGCCGCTCAACTGGGCGATAATCAACGGCGAAAGCTACGGCGGGGTCTCGCTGCACGTTCTCGAAAAAAAGTTCGACACCGGCGCGATTGTCGACCAGCAGAAGGTCGAATTTTCCGACGACGAATACGTGGGCGAAATCCAGCCGCGCATTTCCGACGCCGCGCTCGCGGTGTTCAAAAGGTCGCTCGACTCTCTTCTCGAGGGCAACCCGAAAACCGTCGAGCAGGACTTGTCGAAGGCGTCGTATTTTGGCAAGCGCACGCCCGAGGACGGCAGGATTGACTTTTCCAAAACCGCCCGCGATGTGTTCAACCTTATCCGCGGCGTAAGCAAGCCTTTCCCGGGCGCGTTCGCCGAAATAGACGGCAGGGAAACAATATTTTGGCGCGCGAAAATCGGCGGCGAGACAAACGGCGAGAAACCCGGAACTGTGGTTTGCAAAGACCCGCTCACAGTCGCGTGCGCCGACAAATATATCGTAGCCGAGGAAACAGAACCGAGGCTTTAGCAAGCCCGGCGCAAACTCCGCGCGCAACTCGCAAGCCGCGCACACTATTCGCAAGTACGCCGCGCACTCCGCCAAGATTTTGCGTTTGCGTTTTTAATTTTTCGCTCCAAGATAGCTTGCGAAAGGCGACAATATGTTTTGCAGACACTGCGGCAACGAAATCCCCGACAACTCATGCTTTTGCCAATTTTGCGGCGGAAGAATAACCGAAGCGGCGAACGCGCAGACGCGCGAGGTGAGGGAAATAATCGTCAAGGGGAGCGAGGACAACTCCCTGCTCTTTCCGATTTTGACAATGCTCGGCTACATCTTTTTGTATCCCGCGGGGCTTGTCGCGAACATCGTGGGCCTTTTTGTCGGGCAGCGCAAAGGCTGCTTTCTGTCGCTGTTTCTGGTGTTCTTCGTCCTGCCGATAGTGGCGGCGGCGCTGATATACCTGCTGCTCGGCGCAGCGGCTGTCGCGGCGGCGGCGCAATAAAAATTTGCGCGCGCAAATGCGCGCAAACGCCGCTTCATAAAAAACGCCACAATCTAAAAAAACTAAAAAAATTAGATTTCGTTAATTTCCGGGGGCTGGATTTGCGCGATGCGCTCCATTATGCGGTCGACGATGATTTGCGCGCGGTCGGGAGCGTCTTTGCCCGGGTCGATTTCTTTCGGGTCGATTGGCTTTCCCGCGCACATAATTATGCGCGTTCCTCCGCCGAGCTTGTTCGTCCGCGGAAGGACGTCGAAAAAATTGAACGTGCGCACGGGCAGAATCGGCGCGCCCGACTTTATCGCCAAAAGCCCCGCGCCAGCCTTGCCGCGAAGCAGGCTGCCGTCGGGAGTGCGCGTGCCCTCGGGGAAAATCACGACTCCGATGCCCGCCTTTATCCTCGCGAGAACGTCTCTAAACGCGCCGAGGTTGCCCGACTGCCCGCGCTTGACGGGAATCGCGTTCAGCCTGCGGAAAAACGCTCCCGAAATTTTGCCGTCCATGAGGGTGTCGCGCGCGACTGCGCAAAGCTCGGTCTCGTGGAAGAACGCCATCGCCATGGGGTCGAGATAGCTCACATGGTTCGCCGCGATTATGCACGCGCGCTTGGGGACGTTCTCGTATCCGTAAAGCTCGATCCTGCCGAAAACGTCGCAGATCGTTGCGGAGAGAAGCCACCAGCCCTTGTAAACGTATTTGCCCGCGCCGATTTTAAAAAATCTGCTTTTCATTTTTTACGACTGCAAAATAATCGAGAGCGTCTTTTCGACAACCTCGTCTTTCGACATTTTCGAGGTGTCGATTTGGTCGGCCCCCTCGGGGCATTTGAGGGGCGCGGTCTTTCGGTTTTTGTCGAGCTCGTCGCGCTTTTTTATGGAGTCGGCGATACCCTCTTTTGCGCGGCGCGCGGCGCGGGTTTGCTCGTCGGCGTCGAGGAAAATCCGCGCGTCGGCGTCTGGGAAAATAACCGAGCCGATGTCCCTGCCCTCCATAATCATTCCGTCGAAGCCGCTATCGCGGGCGAAGTCCGCCATGGAGCGCTGGTAGTTTTTGAGAAATTCGCGAACCTGCGAGACCGCCGCGTATTCGGCGACAGCCGAGTTTATGCGCTCGTTGCGGATTTCTGAGTCGGGAACGGGCGAGCCTCCGAGGGTTATCTTCGCGGAGTTGCCCTCGAGGGCGCTTCCGATTTCAAGCCCGTCGAGAGCCGCGGCGATCGCGCTTAGGTCGCCGGGCTTTGCGCCGCGCTCCATTAACCCGTAGGCGACGGTGCGGTAGTGCGCGCCGGTGTCGACGTGCATGTAGCCGAGAATCCGCGAGCACTCGCGCGATACGCTCGACTTGCCGACCGCCGCGCCGCCGTCGATCGCGACGGTCCTGAATTTTTTTGAATCCTCGCGCGCGGTGTAGAGAACCTCGAAAAAGTTTTCCCACGTCTTTGAGACGCACTGCGGGTTTTCGATTTTTATCCACGGCGAGCCGTCGCCGCGAATGTCGGCGCAGCCGAGTACCGCGAAGCTCATAGCGACGCGGTGGTCGTCGTAGGTGTTGACGAGAGTCTCGCCGCGACCGAGCCTCTCGGCGAGCTCGCCGCGCGTGTACGGAACGATCGACAGCCCGCTCTCGGTTTCCGAAACCTCGGCGCAGAATTTGCGAAGCTCGCGCGCAGCGGCGGAAACGCGGTCGGTCTCCTGCCTGCGCGTGTGCGCGACGCCTCGTATGCGGAGCTTGAACGGCAGAAGCGGCGAGATCGCCGCGAGCGTAAGAAAGGTGTCGGAAATGTCGTTAAAGTCGAACTCCATGGACTCGGGATACACCGCGTTTTCCGCGGCGCCCACCAGCAGATTCGAGCCGCATCTTTTCGTCTTGACCAATCCCGCCGACTCGAGCAATCCCACGAACGCGGCGTCGCCCTGAAGCTTGCACTCCGCGAAATTCACAATCTCGGAAACGCCGCCCGCGACGATCGGCAGCGCGGCGAAGTAGCTCGCTGCGGTGGCGTCGGGCTCAATCCTGTAAACCCTCGGCGAATCGCCCCTGCGCGCGGGCTTGAGGGCGACTTCGTACTTGCCGCCGTCCTGCGAGCACTCGAACCCGAACTGGCGCATCATCTCGATTGTCATGTTGACAAACGGCTTCGAGACCGTGCCGCCCGAAAGGCGCACCGTCATCGGGTTTTGCGCCGCCACCGACGCCATCAAAAGCCCCGAAAGCATTTGGCTCGACTCGCCCGCGTCGATGGAAATCTCGCCGCCGCCGAGCCCGTTTGTGCGGATCACGAAAGGCAGGTGGTCGGGCTCGCCCAAAAATTCAAACTCCGCGCCCTGCGATTTGAGCGCGTCGATAAGCCCTTTTATCGGGCGCGCGTGCATTGCCTTGTCGGATAGAAGCCGGAATTTGCCGCGCTTGCGAAGCGCGACAAGCGCCGTCACAAAACGCGCCGCCGTCCCCGCGTTGCCGACGTGTATCTCCGCCTCGGAGTTCGGAATCGACCCGTATGCGGAATTTATTTCGACCGCGCCCTCGTTCGGCTCGAGCTTTACCATGTAGCCGAGCTTGCCGAGGCATTCCGCCATTATGCGGGTGTCGCGCGAGAACAGCGCGCCTTTCAGGAGAGTCTCGCCGCCCGCGAGAGCCGCGAGCATCATCGCCCTGTTCGTTATGCTCTTCGAGCCCGGGGGCGTTATCGACGCCCTGCACATCGGGAACGGTTTTATCGAAAGTTCGGAATTCATTTTATGAAAATCAAAGTTTGTCCCTGTAGGCTTTCGCGGCGCGGAGCTTCCCGCCGATTTTCGCGAAGTCGCGCCTTTCGAGGGCGGAGACGAGCTCGGAAAGCTCGCCGGAAAAATTCCGCAAAGCCGCGAGGATGGCGTCGCGGTTGTCGGCGACGATGCTGTCCCAAATTTCGGGATTGCCCGACGAGACGCGCGTGCAGTCGCGGAAGCCGGGCCCCGCGTATTTGCGAAGATCGCCCGACGGAAAGCCCGCCGCCGTATTGCACAGAGTCCCCGCGACAAGGTGCGGCAGATGGCTTACGCCCGCGACGATCGCGTCGTGCTCTTCGGGCGAAACTTCGTAAACTCTCATTCCGACGCTTTCCCACATCGCGCGCAAAAGTTCGATTTGCCCCGAGCCGCACGCGGCGGTCGGCACGACGAAGCACGGGCGCGTTTTGAAAAGATCGGCGTCGGAAAAATCTATTCCGATTTTTTCCGAACCCGCCATCGGGTGCGAGCCCGCGAAAAATATTTTTCCGCCCCGCCCCGACTCTTCCCGCGAGCGGTTTTCGGCGGCTGCGATTTCCGCGCATTTTGCGCATATCGCGCCCTTGACGCTCCCGACGTCGGTCATCGCCGCGCCGCCTTTCATCGCGGGGGCGATCTTTGCTGCGATCTCCGGAATATTCGCGGTGGGGGAGCATATCACGACGACGTCCGCGGAGGCGGCGGCTTCCTCGGGCGAGTCGAAAACTTCGTCGAACACTTCGGGGAGCGCCCTGCACTTCGCGCGCGTGGACGCGCCGCGCGACCACGCCGCCACGCGGGGGGCGTCGGGGAGTTTCTTTAGCGCCCTTGCGAGGGACGCGCCCAAAAGCCCCGTCCCGAGAACCGCGACTGTCCCGATAAATTTCATGCCCGCGACTCTAAAAAACGCGCCCCAATACGCAAATAAAAAAACAAAAATAAATTTCCGCCCCGCCCCAACCGCCGCCGAAAGCCGCCCACGCCGGCGCGCCCCGCGGAAAATTTTTGTTTGCCATCCCGCGCGGAAATTTTATGGTCGAAAACTTATGGCAAAGATGAAAAACGCAAAAAATATCGTCTTAGCGGCGGCAGCCGCGCTTCTTCTTTTCGCATGCGAGAAATCGCCGAGCAAAGCGCCCGCGAAATCCGAGGGATTTTCCGTCGCGCTCTTTAACGGCGCGCCTTTCATAACCGAAAACGGAAAGCCCGTTCGCGGCAGAATTTCATGGGTCGCGGCGGGCGGAGTGCCGTCGGCGTCGCGGCACGAGTTCCTTTCCAAAGCGGATCAGTGGCGCGAATGGAGCATGACGTTTGCGCCCGAAGAAAACGGAAGGCACGTGGCGCAAATTCGCTTCGGCGAGGGCGAGGGAAGTTTGCTAATCTCGAATTTTGAAATATCCGAAAAGGCGTCGGGGAAAATTTTGCGCGCGCTGAACCCCGCCCTCGAAAAGCCCGACCCTTTCCTGAACTTTTGGTGCGCGGGAATCCGCAAAAATCCGCCGATAGAATATAAAAACGTCTCCGACGGCGGCGCGCGGGCGCTGAAAATTTCCATAAAGAAAAAGGACCCGCTCCTTGACGGGCTCCACCTTTACACGCGCGAAATCGCGCTTTCGCCAAAGACCGAATATGTCCTGCGGATCCGCGCGAAAGCCGACGCCCCGCGCCCGTTCTCGGCGGCCGTCTTTAAGCTCGACGGCGGGAACTACAAGCCCGTCGCGACGGAAGGCGGAACGGACACTTCTACCATAAAGCACGCCGCGAAAGCGGGCGTGAACATCGTCTCGTTTGAAATCGACAGCGTCTGGACGCCCCCGAACGCCGAGCCCGACTACGGGAAAATCGACGCGGTTTTCAAAAGGCTTCTGCGCGCGAACCCCGACGCGAAGCTCCTGCCGCGCGTGCGCCTCGACCCGCAAATCCACAAGTGGTGGCGCGACTCGCACCAGTCCGACATGATGCGCAACTCCGACGGAAGCATAACCGAAAGATACGGCCCCGGCGGCGTTTTCATGGAGCGGTATGTCTCGATTTCCTCGCCGACCTACCGCCGCGAGGCTAACGAGTCTCTTGCGAAATTTATCGCGTACTGCCAGGCGCATTACAAAAATAATATGGCGGGATACCACCCCGCGGGCGGAAACTCGCGCGAGTGGTTCTACGGCGGAACGTGGCTTAAGGAAATGGGCGGCTACGATATCCACACGCTCGCCGCGTGGAGAAAATGGCTCGAGAAAAAATACAAAAACATCGAGGCTCTCCGCGCGGTTTGGGGCGAAAACCCGCCGAGCTTCTCGGAAATCGCCGTCCCGACCGCCGAGGAGCGCAAGGCGACAAAATCGCTGATCGACCCAAAGACGCAGTGGAAAATCGCCGACTTCAATTTCTTTCTTCAGGACGAAATGGCGGACATGATTTTGAGCCTCGCAAAGACCGTCCGCAAATTCGCGCCCGACAAGCTGTCGGTGTTCTTCTACGGCTACGGCTTCGAGTTCTCCAACGCCCAAAAAGGCCCCGCCTACTCGGGGCACTACGCGCTCGAAAGAATTTTGCGCTCGCCCGACATCGACGCGCTCGCGGGCCCGACATCATACCACGACAGGGCGTTCGGCGGCTGCAAATCGACAATGGGCGCGTCGGAATCGGTCGCGCTGGCGGGCAAGCTTTGGATCGACGAGGACGACACCCGCACTTACGTCGCGGCGAACACGCGCGGGAATTTCCCCGGAAAAGTCTCAGGCGCAGACACCCTCGAGGCGACGATACAAGTTCTGCGCCGCAACCTCGCGCAGGAGACGATCCGCAACAACGGCTCGTGGTGGATGGATCTTTTCGGGCATGGCTGGTTCGACGACCCCAGCCTCTGGCGCGAAATGGCGGACTTTGAAAAGCCCGAGCTCGACATCATCAAACACCCGCTGCCCTACAAGCCGCAGACGCGCCTTGTCATGGACGAAAAGTCGATATGCTTTGTCGGCGGGAACGGAACCGCGCCGATTACCACGCACAAGCTGATGGGCTTCGGGCGCGCGTGCGCCAACCGCGCGGGCTCGCCGATCGGGCAGTATCTTTTGGGCGACGTTTTGAAAGACCCGTCGGGCGCGAAGCTGAACGTGCTTTTGAGCGTGTTCGCGCTCGACGCCAAGGGGCGCGCCGCGCTAAAAGTTGTGCGCGAAAATTCCGCGAACATCTGGGCGTGGCTTCCCGCCTACATCGACCTCGACAAGCGCGAATTTTCCACCGAAGCCGTGCGCGAGGCTACGGGCTTTTGCGTCAAAAAAGCGGACGGCGCCTCGAGCCTGCTGACGGCGACCGACGCGGGGGTCAAAATGGGGCTTCCGAAATCTTGGGGCATGGCGGGCAATCTCGGCACCGCGCTTTCGCCGATCCCCGAAAGCGGCGACGTTGTCCTCGCGCTCTACTCCGACGGCTCGCCCGCGGCGGTGCTGAGGACATCGGGCAAACACCCTCAGCTTTTCATGGGCGGCGTGCATATCCCGCCCGAAATGTACAGGCTCATGCAAAAGCTCGCCGGCGCGCACGTCTATTGCGAGCAAAACGCGGCGGTTTACGCGAACGGCGCGTACCTTTCTATCACCGCGACCGAGGACGGGGCGCACAAAATTTCGCTGCCAAAAAAATCGGACGTATTCAACGCGCTTACGGGCGGGAAAATCGCCGAAAACGCGGATACGTTTTCGCTCGAAATGAAAAAGGGCGAAAACCTGTTCTTGCGCCTCGGGCGCGGCAACGCGGACTTCGCGAAATAGAAAAATCAGCCCGCAAAAAAAAGCCCCGCCGAAAAGCGGGGCTTTTTCTTTTTCTACGGCTTGAGGTATCCCTTCGCCCGCGCCTTCCAATAGGCGGAAAGAAGCGTGTAGGAGCCGCCGCAGTCGCGCGCGCCGTTAAGATAGGCGATGCGGCTCCGCAAAATCTTCTCGTCCGTTTGCGAGAGTTTGTAGGACGGAGCCATGAGCTTGCCGTTGATAATCTCGGCGCAGTCGCGCGAGCTCTTCCGCTTTTCGATGTCAAACACCGGGCACTTGTCGAAAAATTCCGCGACTAAATCCATAACGCCGGCGATGCGCTTTTTCAGAGAAGCGTCCTTTTCGACCTCGTGTAAAAGCTCGAGCGACGCCTCCATCTGCAAGACCGCGTACGCGGGGACAAGCCAGCGCAGCTTGCGCTCCGGAACGGAGGAAATCTCGGCGGAATGCTCTATGGCGTATTCGATGTGCTTGCGGTAAAGGTCGAAATATTTGCGCTTTTTTGTCGCGGAATACGCGGCGGCGTAGAACATCGAAAGCCGCGCAGCCTCGTGCGGATAGACCTCGAGCATTTTGCCCACGCCCCTGTCGTCGGGCATTCCCTTGTAGAACTTGAAGCTGTACGGCGGGTTTGTGTCGGGCTTGACCTCGCGCTCCATTTTGTCGGCGATGTCGGAGAAAATCCGCGCTATTTGCGCCTTTTCATCGGCGGTTGCGATGCCGGAATTGTAGTAGCGCCACATTCCGTGAATGTAGTGCGTGTATTGGTCGCGCGAAGTGCCCGGGTAAACCGTTTTGCAGTCGTCGGGCGAAACTCCCCTTGCGACAAACCCGCGCTCGCCGTGGGCGGTAGCTGTCAGCAGCAGAGCCTTGTAAAGCCCCCTCGCGCGGGCCGCGGTTTCAGCCCCGCCGACAACCGCGTATTTGTCGCAAAGCCCCGCGAGCATTATACCGCAGAGCATCGAGCAGTCCTCCGTCCCCGAGTGGCCGCCGTGCCAGTTGGGAACGCCCGTCTTTTTCAGCGGGAGAAGTTTTTTCATGTCCTCGGGCGGCGGCACCCTGCCGATTTCCACCGTGTAGAAAAGCCCCGATTTCGGCGAGCGGTAAACCTTGGACGAATCCTGCCAAATTTTCTCGATTTTCGACTCGAGGGCGGCGTTGTCGTCCGCGGGTTTCGGCGCGGCGAAGCACGCGGCGGAAAAAGCTAAAAACGCGCAAAGAAAAGTTTTCATAAAAACGAAAGTAAAGATCGCCCTTCGCGCGCGCAAGAAATTTTTTGTTTGAAAGCCCCGCACGCGAAATTATCAATAGCCCCATGACAAAAAACCATTCGCAAAGGAAGGGCGCGAACATTCAGGGCGCGCGCAAGCGCAAAAAGCTTCTGGCGGCGGCGGGCGAGGCGTTCGCGAAGCTCGGCTACGAGGCGGCGACCATACGCGACATCGCGAAAATCGCGCGCGTGCAGCCGAGCGCGCTGATATACCATTTCGACAACAAAAAAAATCTCTTCCACGAAACCCTGCGCCACCACTTGCGGGACAACCCCGCTCTCGCCGCGCTGTTCGCGCCGCTCGACGCCGTAAAAAAGCCCACCCCCGCCGCGCTCTCCGAGGCGATATACGCGACGACAAAAAACGTTATCGCCGCGATTTTCGGCCCCGAGGGGAAAGTTCCGCATCTGCGCGGGCTTGTTATAACGATGCTAATCGACGGCGACAAGTCGGGCAACTACATCATAAAAGAGTTCGGCGTGCACTCGATGACAAAGGCGGACGAAATCCTCTCGAAGATAAAGCCCGGGCTCGACAGGGACGACCTCTTTTGGGCGCGCCACTTTTACTGGTCGATGATTTTGTATCTGGTGCTTTGCGAAAAGCTCCTCTTGGCGCACACCGACGACAAGCAGTACTCCGCGGAATTTCTCGAAAGCTACGCCTACCGAATGACGGCGGCGTACTGCGACAGATTCGGGCTTCCCTCGCCGAAAACGCCCTCGGGCGCGGGCGCGGCGCGCGATTAAAAAAAGCTTGATACTCCCCCGCAAAAGGGAAATATTGCGTGCCCTAAAAAATCAAAGATATGGCAAAGACCTCCCCTAAACTCACGCGCTGCAAAATCCGCCTCGGCAAAGACCTGAACTGGTGGGTTGTCGAAACGAACGACAAAATAAACTGGGACATCGACGGGCTCAGCGTCATCGACCCAAAGCAGGCGTCCCACCTGCTCGACACGCTCGACGGCCTGCGCGAATACGGCTTCGACGAGTCTATCCTCGAAAAGGCGTTCATTCCGTTTTCCATCGACTCGAAAGACTCGAAGAACGACGTGAAAATCGTCCGCACCGACGACTCCGTTTTCGACGCCGACGACCAGCAGCTTTTCCTCCTGCCCGACCTGCTCGACGACGAGCGCTCCGGCTACGCGGAATTTCTCGACCACATCACAAAGCTTCAGGTCAAAATGCTAAACGACACTTTCCAGTTCGAGAAAGACGTCGCCATCGAGGACCTTGAGGAGGAAATCCGCGACAACTATTCCAACGACTATATGGAAGGCCGCGCGATCCACGTTTTCCGCGAAGTGATGGACATTCTCGAATACGTGCCCGCGGGTTACTCGCTCGACGACGAAGACGACGAAAGCTCCCGCGCCGACGACAGCGAGGAAAATTACGACATCGACGACCTCCCCGAGGAAGAGGAAAACATCGAGGAAGACGACACCATGCACTGGGACGAGGAAGAGTCCGAAGACGAATACGAGGACACCCCCTACGAGGACAACATCGACTTCGACGAAGAATAATTTTCTCTCCAACCCTCGAAAAAAAAATTCCGCAAATTTTCTTGCGGAATTTTTTTGTTTTATAGTGATAACCTTTTAGTTTTTCTGCCAAACCCTGATGTAGTCTATCTTGTATTCCGCGGGCAAATCGGACGCGGGCGGCTCTCCGAGCCATGGTTTCATAACCTCGCAGTTCGCGTTCAGATAGAGCGGGCGGTGGAAATCTTTGTTCGGGCGCTCCTCGACAATTTTGCCGTCGAGAATCCACACGAGCTTTGTGGGCGTCCACAAAAGCGCGCCGGTATGGTAGCGCTTCGAGAACGACTCGTTCACGACATGCCGCCCCGACTCGATTTTCCTGCCGAGCCACACTTTCGACTCCACATACGGCGTGTCGGCGACGTGCGTTGTTGTGAAATAAATTCTGTCGTTCTGAATGGCGTTCGCGCCTTTCTTGAGCTTGCCCGCCTTGCCGCAAAGCTCGAAGATGTCGATCTCCTCGATTTTATTTCCCGGGCGGTATTTCGCGGGCGGGTCGATCGGGTCGTTAAGCCAAAACGAATTGCAAACGCACGTGTTCATCGAGATAAAGCGCGCCTCGAAATAGCCGTATAAGACGCGCTCCTTGCTGCGTATCGCGCCGGTCGAAAACCTCTCCTTGCCCTCCGCCTTGATTTCGGGCGAGACGTCCTCGGGCTTCGGGGCGCGCGCGGTGAGAACAAGGTTGCCGTCCCTTACCGACACGTTCTTGCGGTCGAAGTGGAACACGCCCATTCTGCCATTCCACGTCGGATAGAAGTCGTTCCAGCGCGAGGAGTCGAAGCCGTTGTCGAACTCGTCGCTGAATTTTTCGTTCAGCGTGTAGCCCGACAGGTCGAGCGACGCGGGCGCGTTGGGCTTGGGCTGCGGCTTTGGCGCGGGCGGTTGCGAAGTCGCGCAGCCGCAAAGCGCGGCGAGCGCGGCGAAAGAAAGAAGTGTCATTGCGTTTTTCATAACGGCGGAAATCTTGGCGCGTTTCGCGCGGCGGGTCAAAACAAAAAGCGCGCGCAAAAAAAAAGCGGGGCTTAAAACAAGCCCCGCTTTTGGAAAAAAATTTAATCCGGATTTTACAGGAGCGAATAGCTCACCGTAAAGCCCGCCATAACGATCGCCACCATGCTCATCAGCTTGATGAGAATGTTGAGCGACGGGCCCGACGTGTCCTTGAACGGGTCGCCGACGGTGTCGCCGATTACCGCCGCTTTGTGGGCGTCGGAACCCTTGCCGCCGAAATTGCCCTGCTCTATGTATTTTTTGGCGTTGTCCCAAGCGCCGCCGCTGTTCGCCATAAAGACCGCGAGCACAAAGCCCGACGCCAGCGCGCCGCCGAGAAGCCCCAAGACGCCCGTCACGCCGAAAAGCAGCCCTATCACGACGGGAGCCGCGACCGCCAAGAGCGACGGGAACAGCATTTCTTTCTGCGCCGCCTTTGTGGAGATCGCCACGCAGCGGGCGTAGTCGGGATCGGCCTTGCCCTCCATTATGCCGGAGTTTTCGCGGAACTGCCTGCGCACCTCGTTGACCATTTTGTTCGCCGCCCTGCCGACCGCGTTCATCGTCAGCCCGCAGAAGAGGAACGACATCATCGAGCCGACAAACATTCCAAGCAGAACTTTCGGGTTCATCAAATTCACCTGATAGACGTTCATGAAGTCCGCCAACGACGCGTTCTCGACGCCGCCCGCGAGCTTCGTGAGAGAGTCTATCGCGCCCGAGGCGTAGTCTGTCAAATTCTCGTGCCCCTTGATTCGCAGAAGCCCGATGCGCAGCTCCTCGACATACGACGCCAGCAGCGCGAGAGCCGTCAGCGCGGCGGAGCCGATGGCAAAACCCTTGCCCGTCGCCGCCGTCGTGTTGCCGAGCGAGTCGAGCATATCGGTGCGCCTGCGAACTTCCTTGCCCAAACCCGACATTTCCGCGTTGCCGCCCGCGTTGTCGGCGATGGGCCCGTACGCGTCGGTCGCGAGGGTTATCCCGAGGGTCGAGAGCATTCCGACCGCCGCGATGCCGATTCCGTAAAGTCCGTGCCCGAGGTTCGCGAAATCTCCGCCCGCCGAGAAAATATACGCCAGCGCCGTCCCGACGACGATCGCCGCGACGGGAAAGAACGTGGAAATCATTCCCGTTCCCATGCCCGCGATGATGACGGTCGCCGGGCCCGTCTTTGCCTGCTCGGCGATGCCTTTTGTGGGCGAGTATGCCTCGGAGGTGTAGTATTCGGTTATCTTGCCGATAAAAATGCCGGTGCAAAGCCCGACGATAATCGAGCCCCAGTTGCCGAGCCAGTTCTCAAGACCGAGGAAATAAAGAATCGCCGCCGACACCGCCGCGATGAGAACAGAGCTGACATTTACGCCTTTCGAGAGCGCGCCCAAAAGCTCCTTGCTCGACGCCCCCTGCTTTACGCGGACGAAATAAATCCCGATAATCGAAAGCACGACGCCTATCGCGCCGATCGCCATCGGGGCGAGGATCGCTTTCATTTGAGTCGCGGGGTTTGTCATATACGCCGCGGCGCCAAGAGCGGCGGTGGCGAGAATCGAACCGCAGTAGGACTCGTAAAGGTCGGCGCCCATTCCCGCGACGTCTCCCACGTTGTCGCCCACGTTGTCGGCGATTGTCGCGGGGTTGCGGGGATCGTCCTCGGGGATTCCAGCCTCGACCTTGCCGACGAGGTCGGCGCCGACGTCCGCCGCCTTGGTGAATATGCCGCCGCCAACTCTCGCGAAGAGAGCCTGCAAGCTCGCGCCCATGCCGAATGTGAGCATCGTGGTTGTGATGATAACCATTTTGTGCGCGGCGTTGGCGTCGTCGATAAATGTGTTTAGAATTACGAACCAGACCGAGATGTCGAGAAGCGCGAGCCCCACGACCACAAGGCCCATCACCGCTCCCGAGCGGAACGCGACGCGCAGCCCGTGGTCGAGCGAGTTCTTCGCCGCGTTCGCCGCGCGGTTCGAGGCGTATGTGGCGGTTTTCATTCCGAAGAAGCCCGCCAGCCCCGAGAAGAATCCGCCCGTTATGAACGCGAACGGAACCCACTCGTTCTGCACGCCGAGCCCGTAGGCGAGAAACGCGAAGAACACGAACAGCAGCGCGAAAACCATTCCGACGATTTTATACTGCTGCTTCAGATACGCCAATGCCCCGTGCCTGACGTGCATGGCGATTTTCTTCATTATCTCTGTGCCCTCGTCCTCGCGCTTCATTCCGATATAGAACTTCAGCGCGAACAAAAGCGCGATTATCGAGGCCGTCGGCACGAGCCAGAAGACCGGATTTATGGAAGACGGAAGCGACGCTTCCGCCAAGACGTTAATATAGTCTGTATTCATACTGCTGCGATATAAAATTCCATGCGCGGACGCCCGCCCCGCAAAATCGAAAATCGCGGAAACAAAAATCCACACAAGATACCATGTTGCACCCGCTTCATTAAATCTCCAACCTTTTTTTTGGAAAAATTCGCGCCGCCGGATTTTAAAAATCGGGAATTTCGGCAAAATTTGTTTGACAGCCCCCCGCCCCGAGTCTATCCGACGTAAGGGAAAAACATCAGACTATGGGCAATAATATAGACGACAAATTCTTTCTGGACGCCGACGCGTTCTTCAACCAAAACGCCGCCTTCGGCCTCACCTACGACGACGTTTCCCTCGCGACGCAGTATTCCGACGTGCTCCCGCGCGACACCCGCCCCGACACCACTCTCTCGGATTCAATCTCGCTCTCGCTGCCGATAATCTCGTCCGACATGGACACCGTCACGGAGTCGCAGATGGCGATAGGCATGGCGCGCAACGGCGGGCTCGGGCTTATCCACTGCAACATGACGCAAAAGGAGCAGCTGGTCGAGGTCGCCCGCGTGAAAAACTACATTCACGGGCTGATCCAAGACCCGATCAAAGTCTCCCCCGAAATGCTCATCGGCGACGTTCTCAAGCTTGTCGCCGACCGCAATTTCAGGTTCCGCACATTCCCCGTCGTTGACGGCGAAGGCAAGCTTGTCGGGCTTCTGCCCGGGGCGATTGCAAAGGAAAGTTACGCCTCGCTCAACGTCGCGACCGCCATGACCCCGCGAAAAGACGTTTTCACCGTCTCGCAAGACAAGCTCGGCTCCGACCCGATCGCCGTCGCCGACGCTTTCTTCGACGAGCATTTCGGCGTCCACAAGCTGCTCGTGGTGGACTCCAAAGACAGGCTGCGCGGGCTTTTCACCTTAAGCGACATCGAAAGAATTTCCGAAGAGCGCACCTCGCCGCGCACAAACGCGCGCGACTCTAAATTCCGCCTGCTCTGCGGCGCGTCCATCGCGATGATGCGCAAGCCCGACGGCTCGCTCGATTTCGACAACATCATCTCGCACGTCGGCGCGCTCGTCGACGAGGGTCTCGACGTCGCGGCGGTCTCGACGGCGCACGGCTTCACCGAGGGCGTCGGCTCGACGGTCAAAGCGCTGCGCAAGGCTTTCCCGGATCTGACGCTCATAGGCGGCAACGTCACCAACGGAGCGGGCGTGGAATACCTCGCCGAGTGCGGGGCGAACGCCATAAAAATCGGACAGGGCCCCGGCTCGATTTGCTCGACGCGCATCGTCGCGGGCGTCGGAATCCCGCAGCTTACCGCGCTCTATGTCTGCTCGAAAACCGCCCGCAAGCTCGGCGTGCGCACGATCGCCGACGGCGGCATAACAAAGAGCGGCGACATGGTCAAAGCCCTCACCCTCGCCGACGCGATGATTTGCGGCGGGCTTCTCGCCGGCTGCCCCGAAGCGCCCGGACAGGTGATGGAAATCAACGGCAAGATGTATAAGCAGTACCGCGGAATGGGCAGCCTCGCCGCGATGAAAGCCGGCAGCGCCGCGCGCTACGGGCACGACTTTAAGTCCAAAACCGACAAAATCACCGCCGAGGGCGTCGAGGCTCTCAAGGAAGTTTCCTCGAATCTCGACGACGTCTTGCGCACGTTTGTCGGCGGCATACAAAGCGGAATGGGCTATCTCGGGGCGCGCAACCTCGAACAGCTCAGGCAGAACGCGCGCTTTACGCGCCTTACGGGCGCGGGCCAAAGAGAGTCCGCCCCGCACGACATCATCGAAATCAAAAACCCGTCGAAATAGCCCGCCAAGCGGCTCGTTTTTGGGGAGAACCGGAGAGGCTCTCCCCTTTTTTTGCGGCTTCGCGCGGGCACCGCTAAAGAAAATCGGCGAAAATTTTATTATATTATTGAACCGCGCCAAAAATCCGAATATTCTGCCCCGAAAAATTCATTATGAAAATTGTTTTTGCTCTCGACTCGTTCAAGGGTTGCCTGTCCTCTATTGAAGCCGCAAACGAAGCGGCGAAAGGCGCGAAGAAAGTCTTTCCGAAAGCAAAAATAGAAAAGATAGCCGTCGCCGACGGCGGAGAGGGAACGCTCGAAGCGTTCGCGAGTTTGGGCGGGGCGCGGACAATTTTCGTAAAAGTGTCGAACCCCGTCGGGGCAAAAGTATCGGCGAAATACGCGCTTTTTAAAGACGGCGGCGCTCTGTGCGCGGCGGTCGAGTCGGCGCAGGCGGCGGGGATTACGCTTCTAAAAAAGCCCGACCCGCTCGGCGCGTCCACATTCGGCTTGGGCGAAATTATTTTGTCGGCATACGCGCGCGGGGCGCGGAAGTTTATCGTCGGTCTCGGCGGAAGCGCGACGACCGACGGCGGCATGGGAATGCTCGCATCTCTCGGGGCGGAATTTTTCGACAAAAGCGGAAAGCCCCTGCTCTCGTTCGGCGGCGGAAACCTCGGGAAAGTCGCGCGGGCGGATTTCTCAAAACTTTCAAAATTTGCGCGGTGCGAATTTACGATTTTATGCGACGTCAAAAACCCGCTGTGCGGCAAGCTCGGCGCGGCGGCGGTGTTCTCGCCGCAAAAGGGCGCCGACAAAAAGCAGGCCGCGGAGCTTGAGCGCGGAATGAAAATCTACGCTCGCGCCGTCGCGAAAGCGCGCGGCGCCGACTTCTCAAAGCGCGAGGGCGCGGGCGCCGCTGGCGGCCTCGGCTTCGCGTTTATGGCGGCGCTCGGGGCGGAGAAAAAAAGCGGCATCGACGGCGTGCTCGACGCCGTCGGCTTCGACAGGCGCATAGAGGGCGCGGACATCGTCATAACGGGCGAAGGCAGGCTCGACGGACAAAGCGCGATGGGCAAGACCCCGTGCGGCGTGGCGCGCCGCGCAAAAGCGCGCGCGATACCCGTAATCGCGCTCGGCGGGGGCGTCGCCGACGGCGCGGAAAGCCTCCACAAATGCGGGGTCTCGGCGATGTTCCCGATTGTCCGCGCGCCGGTTTCGCTCGCGGAGGCTCTCGAGAAAAACAACGCGCGCAAAAACCTGAGGCTCTGCGCGGAGTCGGTATTCAGGCTCGCGAAAACATTTTCAAAACAACTCTAAAATGGATTCCGTTCTCATTCCCACTTGGGGCGCGCTTTTGGCGCTCGCGATATCGATCGCGATGATTGTAAAAAAATTCCCTCCCGTCTACGCGCTGATTTTCGGCGCGTTTTTCGGAGGAGCGATCTCGTGCTTCGACCTGCCGAAAGTTACCGCCGACATGGCGGAGGGCGCAAAGGAAATCACCCCCGCGATTTTGCGAATTTTGATGGCGGGTATCCTCGCGGGGACGCTTGTCGGAACGAAATCCGCGGAGAAAATCGCATTGAGCATAACGCGGGCGTTCGGCAGCGACCGCGCGGTTTACGCGATAATCTTGGCGTCGTTCGCGCTGACGTTTTCGGGCGTGTTTATCGACGTCGCGGTTCTGACGGCAGCGCCGATAGCGCTGGCGGTCGCGGGGAAATCGGGGGCGTCGAAAACCGCGATTCTCGTTGCGCTCGTCGGAGGGGGCAAGAGCGGCAACGCGATATCCCCCAATCCGAACACGATCTCAAGCGCGGGCAATTTCCACGCGCCGCTATCGTCGGTGATGTATGTCAACACCGGCGCGGCAATCGTCGGGCTGATCGCGACGGCGTTCGTGGTATATTGCATTGTCAGGCGCACGAAGGGCGAAATCGCGTCGTCGCAGGAATTCAAGGAGACCGAATCCGTAAACCTGCCTCCTCTGTGGGCGGCGCTCTCGGGCCCGATTGTGGCGATCGGGCTTCTCGTCCTGCGCCCGATCACGCAGATAAACATCGACCCTCTCATCGCCCTGCCCGCGGGCGGGCTCGCGTGCGCGATTTTTACCGGCAAGCTGAAAAACTTTCTCTCCGACTCCGTTTCGGGGCTCGCGAAGATGTCGCCCGTAGCGGTGCTTCTGCTCGGGACGGGCTGCCTCGGCGGGATAATCAAGGCGTCGGCGCTGAAGCACTCGATTCTGGATTTTATGTCGTATCTCGGGCTGTCCGACATTTTCATCGCGCCCGTTTCGGGAATGCTGATGTCGGCGGCTGCCGCGTCCACGACGGCGGGGGCCGCAATAGCCTCTGCGACATTTGCCGACGCCGTTTTGGCGGGCGGAATTTCCGCAGTCTGGGGCGCCGCCATGACAAACGCCGGCGCGATAGTTTTCGACCAAATGCCGCATGGCTCGTTCTTCCACATTTCCGGCGGCGCGGTCAACATGAAGTTCGGCGAGCGCCTGAAGATTATCCACTACGAAAGCCTTATCGGCATTGCAATCGTCGCCGCCTCCACGCTCTGCTGCGCGATTTTCGGATAGCCGCGCGGGGCGTTCTTTGTTGACAGGAGGGGGCGGAACCCGCAGAATTTTTTGCAAACACGAATGGATATGAAAAAGAATATAATTGTCGCGGCGGCCGCGGCGGCTCTCTTGGGGGGCTGCTGCAACGCCGTCAAAGAAAACGCGGTCTCCGACAAGATGTCGGCGGCCTCGCAAAGCGCAGTGAAAATCAAGGGCGCGATCGGAAATAAAATCGACACCTTTATAAATGAAAGGGTCATGTCCGACTTCGCCAAGAGCGAAATTTTCGCCGAATCGGAACGCGCTTTCAGCGAGCGCATCGACGACGCGGAAGGCACCGTGGGGCTCTGGCGCGGAGAGTTCTGGGGCAAGCTCGCCATCAGCGCGGCCCGAGTGCAGGAGTATAACCAAGACCCCGCCCTCAAGGAATTTTTGCGCCAAAGCGCGCGCAGGGTCGTCGCCACAGCCGACCCCGACGGCTACATCGGCAGCTACAAAAACAAGCTGTTCGTGAAAGTCGACGACCCCGAAAAAAACCGCCCCATAATGGGCTGGTCGTGCAACTGGTGCTGGAATTTGTGGTGCAGAAAATACACCCTCTGGGGCTTGCTCGCCATTTACGAAAACTGCCGCGACCCCCTTATTCTCGAGGGCGCCCGCCGTTCCGCCGACCAGTACATCGACATGCTCAAGGCGAACAATATTAAAATCTGCGACACCGGTACGTTTGTCGGCATGCCGAGCATGTCGATATTAAAGCCGATGCTTATCCTCTACCGCCACACCGGCGAAAAAAAGTATCTCGATTTCTCGTCGGAAATCGTCTCCTACTGGGACAGGCGCGACGGCTCCGCGCCGAACTTCATCGCGAACGCCCGCACCGGCAAGCCGATCCACGAGTGGTATCCAAACCCCGAGCGCTGGGCGAAAGCCTACGAGATGATGTCGTGCCTGCAGGGAATGCTCGAATACTACCGCGTAACGGGCGACAAACGCTGCCTTGAAACCGTAGAAAAAATGTACGCTCTCCTCTGGAAGCACGAGCGCAACCGCATCGACGGCGTCGGCTACAACGACCAGTTCGCGAACGCCGCGAACGAGATCAACGGCGTCACCGAAACGTGCGACTCTATACACTGGATGCGCCTTTCGCACGAGCTTTTCCTCATTACGGGCGAGGCGAAATATATGGATATTTTTGAAACGACCGCCCTCAACGCGTTCCTCGCGGGGATTTACCGGGACGGCAAATGGGCGGCGCGCGGCGTGCGAAGCCACACCCGCCACATGACCGCCGCGGGGCAAAAAGCGATGTTCAACCACTGCTGCGTCGACAACGTCCCGCGCGGATTTATGGACATCGCGCAGTCGATCGCGGCGAGCTCGGGCGGCGCGGTGCATGTGAATTTATATATTCCCGCGTCGGTTGAAATCGGCGGCGCGAAAATTGAAATCGGCGAAGGCTACCTGCAAAACGGCGAGACAAACGTCAAGGTGTCGTCGAAAACCGCGAAGAAAATCAAATTCAGAATCCCGTCGTGGAGCCCGGAGCTCGTCGTAAACGGCAAGCCGTTCAAGGGCGAATGGGCCGAAGTCGAGGCGAAGGGCGATGTTCTTTTCAACCTCAAGTTCGACCACACCCCGCGCGTCGTCCACAGCGCCCTTAAGCCCGCCGACTACCCGCAAAGCGGCAACAGCTCGAGGCGCTGGGTAAAAGGGTTCAACCTTAAGCCCGACTATTCCGACCTTCGCAAGACCCCCGCCGCGACGGTGCGCGTGGGCCCGCTGTTGCTCGCCCGAAGCGCGAAAATCGGCAACACGCGCGAAGAGATGTTCGGCGGCGAATCAGTCAACGGAAAGAAAGTTTACGCGAAGCTGCTGCCGAACATTTCCGACAAAGTTATGTGCGCGTGGCTTCTCGAGCTAAAAACAAGCTCCGGAAGATATACGACGCCCGTCTGCGACCTCTCCACCGCCGCCGACGAAATCTCCGAAGAAAACCCATATCTGCACTCGATATTCTTCTAAAAAATTTTTGAAAGCGCCCCGCGGGAGGGGCGCTTTTTTTGTCTCAATATTTCGCGATTTTTCCGATTTTATTCGCGGGGCGTTTTTCCGAAAATGCTCGACAGCGAAAAGCGGGGCGGTAGCCTTTGTGCGATAAAAATGAAAGAAGAAAAGAAACGCAACAAGGTCGTGTTTGTCTGCTCGGGCAACATCTGCCGGTCGCCGATGGGCGAAGCCATGCTAAAGCACGCCGTCGGCGCGACTGCCGCAAACGACCCCGTCCGCGGGCTCGAAATCTGCCCGGCGGGGGTACCGACCGTCGACGGGCTGCCGCCGAGCGCCCATTCCGAGGCCGCCCTCGCGCGCGTTGGCATCGACATCTCGGGCTACCGCTCGACGGCGCTTACGCAGGAAATCGTCGACGGCGCGTTCGCGATTTTCGCTATGGACGACTCGCACATCGGCGCGATAAAAAGCAGGTTCAAAAACCTGCCCGAGCGCGTCTTCAGGGTGCTCGACATGTCGAAGATGGAGCGCAAGACCGTGTTCGACCCCTACGGCGGAAACCTCGACGAATATCTGCAATGCCGCGACGACATCGCAACGGCGATCGACGGAATTTTAAAATATCTGCAAAATGAAACAAAAGTTTAGCATTGGCTGCGACCACGGAGCGGTGGAGCTAAAAAACGCCCTCGTGGAGGCGTTCAAAGACAAATTCGAAATTTCCGACAAGGGAACTTTCGACAAAACAAGCGTCGACTACCCCGACTTCGCGAAAGCCGTCTGCGCCGACGTCGCGCAGGGAAAGGCGGACTTCGGGGTGCTGCTTTGCACGACGGGCATCGGAATGTCGATGGCGGCGAACAAGGCGCGCGGAATCCGCGCGGGGCTTTGCCACAACGCCGACTGCGCGAAGTTCACGCGGCTTCACAACAACGCGAACGTGCTTTGCATGGGCGCGAAATACGTTCCGCTCGGGCTCGCGAAGGAAATCCTCGAAACGTTCGCCTCGACGCAGTTCGAGGGCGGCCGCCACGAGCGCCGCGTCGGAAAAATCGCCGAGATTGAAAATTCGAGAGAATTTGATTGCAAAAAAACAGACTAAAACAAGACTCTGAAAAATCGCCGCGCCGCCCAAGCGCGCGGAAAAAACAACAAGGGAATTTATGAACAACGCCATCAACGCAACATCGTTAAAAGAACTCGACCGCGCCGTTTACGACGCAATCCAAGCGGAAACAAACCGCCAGCAGACGCATATCGAACTGATAGCCTCGGAAAACTTCGTCATGCCCGCGGTTATGGAGGCGACAGGCTCGACCCTCACAAACAAATACGCCGAAGGGTATCCCGCGAAGCGCTACTACGGCGGCTGCGAGTTTGTGGACGTCGTCGAGCAGCTCGCGATCGACAGGGCGAAAAAGCTCTTCGGAATGGAGCATGTAAACGTGCAGCCCCACTCCGGCACGCAGGCGAACGTCGCGGTGTATCTTGCGATGCTTAAGCCCGGCGACACAATCCTTTCGATGTCGCTCGAACAAGGCGGGCACCTTTCGCACGGCCACCCGAAAAACGTCTCGGGCGAAATCTACCACATCGTAAACTACGGCGTCGACGAAAAGACCGGCAGGATCGACTACGACGCCGTCGAGAAAATCGCCCTCGAGTGCAAGCCGCAGCTTATTCTTTTCGGTGCGTCGGCGTATCCGCGCCAGATAGACTTTAAGCGCGCGCGTGAAATCGCCGACAAGGTCGGCGCGCTTCTCATGGCGGACATCGCGCACATCGCGGGTCTCGTCGCGGCGGGAGTGCACCCCTCGCCCGCCCCGTATTGCGACTTTGTCACGACCACCACGCACAAGACCCTTCGCGGCCCGCGCGGCGGCATAATAATGTGCAAGGAAAAATACGCCAAGGCCATAGACTCGGCGATATTCCCCGGCACGCAGGGCGGCCCGCTCATGCACGTCATCGCGGCGAAAGCCGTCTGCTTCGGCGAGGCGCTGAAAGACTCGTTCAAAGAGTACCAGAAGCAGGTCGCCAAGAACGCGGCGGCTCTGGCGGCGGCGCTTTCAAAGCGCGGGTTCTCGGTCGTCTCGGGCGGAACCGACAACCACCTTATCCTTATCGACCTTCGCCCGAGCCACCCGGATCTGACCGGCAAGGACGCGCAGAACGCCCTCGACAAGGCGAACATCACGACGAACAAAAACACCGTCCCGGGCGAGACGCGCTCCCCGTTCAAGGCGAGCGGAATCCGCCTCGGCACTCCCGCGATCACAAGCAGGGGCTTCACCGAAGCCGACATGGAGAAGATCGCCGACATCATCAAGACGGTGCTCGACGCGCCCGAGGACGAAGCCGCGATCGCCAAGGCGAAGGCTGTGGCGGAGGAGCTTTGCAAAAAGTATCCCCTGCCCTATTAAGCGCGAAATCATTTTCGATCGCGACTGGGGCGGGGTTTCTTCCGCCCCGTTTTTACAACCGCCGCCCGCGCGCGGGCAAATTTGGAGAAAATTAAAATGGAAAACAAGACCGAAAAACTCAAAACTCTATGCGCCGAAGCCGCGAAATCGGGAAAGATTCTCGAATCGTCGGCGGAAAATATCGGCGCGTGGCTCTCGAAAAATTTTCTGCCCGAATGGGCTCTGGACGCGCTTCTCGAGCTGTTTGAAAGCGGCGAATACGAGGAGCTAAACGACAGGTTTTTCAAGCCCCTCACGTTCGGAACGGGCGGAATGCGCGGGCGCACTATCGGCAAAAAATCGCCGAAGTCGGAGCTCGGGAAAATCTCCGAGACGGGCACGCCCGAGCACGCCGCCGTCGGGGCGAACAATATGAACGACTTTAACGTCGCGCGCGCGACGGCGGGGCTTTTCAACTACTGCGAAAAATTCTGCCAAGGCGCGGGGCTCGGAGTGCCGCGGCTGGCGATCGCCTACGACGTGCGCCACTTCTCGAGGCATTTTTGCGAGCTCGCCGCGTCGGTCTGGAACAAGCTCGGCGGCGAGGTCTTTATCTTCGACTCGCCCCGCTCCACGCCGCAGCTTTCGTTCACCGTAAGGCACCTCGGCGCGACCGCGGGAATCGTCATCACCGCGAGCCACAACCCCTCGTGCGACAACGGCTACAAGGTCTATTTCGGCGACGGCGCGCAGGTGATATCGCCCCACGCCGAAGGCATCGTCGCCGAGGTTGGCAAGGTCGAGTGGGACGCCGTAGCGCCGCTTTTGGAAATCTCGCTTGACGGCGTAAAATATGTCGGCAAGCAGGCTGAGGACGCCTATGTAAAGTCTATCGAAGACTGCGTAATCGACAAAGACGCAATGCAGGCGAACAAGCCGAAGCTCGTCTATACGGCGGTTCACGGCACGGGCGCGGCGCTCTGCCCGTCGGTCATGCGGCACTTCGGGCTCGAGCCGATTCTCGTTGAAGAGCAGATGAAAATGGACCCGCGCTTCCCGACGGTGAAGCAGCCCAACCCCGAATACGCCGAGACGCTCTCGATGGGCATCGCCAAGATGAACGAGACCGGAGCCGACTGCCTCATGGCGACCGACCCCGACGCCGACAGAATGGGCGTGGCGATCCGCGCGCGCTCGGGCGAGATCCGCATTTTAACGGGCAACATGATAGGCTCGCTTCTCGCCGAATACCGCGCGGCGAGAATGAAAGAAACGGGCATAATCCAAAACCCCGCAAACTGCGCGTTCATCAAGACGTTTGTCACGACCCCCCTTCAGGATAAAATCGCGCGCTCGCACGGCATAAAGTGCGTCAACACGCTGACGGGCTTCAAATGGATCGGCGGCAGGCTCACGCGCTACGAGAAAATTCTTGCCGAAAAATTCGGCGGCGACGTCTCGAAGCTCTCCTACCGCGAGAAAGCCGCGCTCATGCAACAATACAGCACGTTCTTCGTCTTCGGCGGCGAGGAAAGCTACGGCTTCCTCGGAACAGACTCCGTCCGCGACAAGGACGCGAACGCGGCGGTGATAATGTTCTCGGAAATGCTCGCGTATTTGAAGTCGAAGTCGATGACGGTCGACGAATATCTCGATTCGATTTACCTCAAGTGCGGCTATTATCTCGAGGATTTGCGCAGCATCTACCGCGAGGGCGCGGCGGGCGCGGCGCAAATTCAGGCGTTCCTCGAATCGCTCGACAAGTCCCCGTTCGCGGAGATCGGCGGGGTGAAAACCGCAAAGAGCGTAAACTTCAACCGCGACGAAGTCTTCGACGCCGACGGCGTGCGTATCCCGCGCGAAAAGTTCTTCTTCTACACCCTCGAAAACGGATACAGCTTCGCGGTGCGCGGCAGCGGAACGGAGCCGAAGATCAAGTTCTATGCCTTCGCCGCCGAAAACGCGCCCTCGCCCGAAGCCCTGCCCGAGGCGAAAGCGCGCGCGCGGAAAAATCTCGACGCAATGCTCGACGCGCTCGAGGAAAAATTCGTCGCCTCGGCAAAATAAAATTGAAATAAGAGCCGTTTTGTAAAGAATGCGCCCCAATGAAGGGTGCATTTTTTTTGAATACGTTTGCCGCGTGCATCGCGATCGCGGCGCAAAGCCTTAACGCGGCGGCTGAGCCCGCCTTTCAAACCCCCGCCGAACCGCCCGACGTAAAGCTCAAAGAGCCCGCGCGCCTCGAAAACCCCGACTCGTTTTCGATGATCCTTTTCGGAGACCCTCAGACCTACATGAAGTTCACCTTCAGCCAGCCGATTTTCGAGCTGATGACCGCGTGGGTGGCGGCGCACAAAGAGGTGCTTAACATCAAGGCGGCGCTCTGCACCGGCGACCTCGTCGAGCGGAACGACCTTTTGACAAAATTCGACCACGGCAAAAAATACGTCAACGGCAACACGCCGAGCATGGACATGTGGCGCAAGGTCGCGCGCGCCTTTGGCAGGCTCGACGGCGTGATGCCCTACATTCTCGCGACGGGAAACCACGACTACGGCTACGTTTCGTCGGAAAACCGCAACACAAAATTCCCCGAGTATTTCCCTATTCTGAAAAATTCGTGCTGGCAAAACTGCCTTGTTTCGACAGCTCCGAACGCCGCGGGGATCATGAGCCTTGAAAACGCCGCGTATGAATTCAACGAAAAAAATTGGGGAAAAATCCTCGTCATCTCGCTCGAGTTCGCCCCGCGCGACTGCGTCCTCGAGTGGGCGGACAAGCTCGCCAAGCACGAAAAATTCAAAGACCACAAAGTGATAATCCTCACCCACTCGATTCTGAACACGAAAGAAAAATCCGTTCAGATAATCGAGAAAGAAGGCTACAAACTCCCCGACCCGAACTGGGGCGCGGCGGTTATGCAAAAATTGGCGTTCAATTCCGACAACGTAAAGCTCGTTCTCTGCGGGCACTCCGGGTGCGTGAAGCGGTTTATGTCGAACATAACTTACAAAAACGCGAAGGAGCGCGAGATCCCGATTGTGATGTTCAACCCGCAGTGCTGCGGCGGCTGGCAAGGCAACGGCGGCGACGGCTGGCTGCGCATCATGGAGTTTATGCCCGACGGAAAAACAATCTCGATGCGCACCTATTCGCCGCTTTTCGGCGCGTCGGAAACCACGCAGGGCTTCGCGTGGAAGAAGGACGCCGAAGCGCAATTTAAATTGGAAATACAATGAAAAAGAAAGCCGTATTTATAACGATGCTTTCCGCGTTCTGCGTTTGCGGCGCGCAGGAAGCGGGAACGCAGTTTAACACGGAGTCGGCGGAAGCATTTTTCGCGGCCTCGCCAAACCTCGCGCAGGAGGAGAAAAAATATCTCGATTCCGCCGAATCGGAATATCTGAAAGACTCGCCCGAGACCGCCGCCTACGCGATGTGCGTGTCGAAATATCTCTCCGCTCTCGGCGCCGCGAAAGACAAAGCCTCGCCGGCGGTAAAGGTGAAAATTTTGTCTTCGCCCGTATTTTTAAAAGAGTTCGTCTCGACGCTTTCGCCCAAGGACAATATACCCGTTATGTTCGACATTCTCTCGAAGATAGAAAAAAGTTCGCCTGAAAAATTCGACAAATACATAAATCTCGCCGCGGCGATCGCCATCGTGTTCGACGCCCCGCCGCCCGAATCGTGGCCGCATGGGCAGGTCGATACCAAGCTTCTGCCGCGCGTTTTCCCCGACCCCGTAAAGGCGTTTTCCGACATCGTCTCCGCCCGCGAGCGCGGAAAATTTTTAATGCCCACGGAAAAGCTATCTATCGAGGAAGCGAAGTATGTGGTCGCGTCGGTAGCGACCGACGAGGACAAGCAGTGGGCGCAAAAAAGCGTCTCGGTTAACATTCCGAACATCGTCAAGCTCTACTCCTCGATACAATACGACCACGCGAGGCTCAACGCCAAGCAGTACGACTGGAACGGCCCCGACTACCGCCTCAAAACCATAAAGGCGCGCGGCGGAATTTGCGTCGACCAAGCGTATTTCACCGCCGAGTGCGCGAAGGCGCGCGGAGTGCCGGCGTTCGTATTTTCGGGCGCGGGCAGCGACGGGTTCCACGCGTGGACTGCGTATATGCTGCGACCGGGAATGTGGAATTTCAACGTAGGCAGATACGAGGGCGCGCGCTTTGTCACGGGCGACACGCTCGACCCGCAGACTTGGGAAAAAGCCACCGACCACAATCTCAACGCCATGCGAGAGGGCTTCCGAAACGGCGCAAAATACGCTCTCTCCGAAATCCACGCGGGATTTGCGAAATATTTTCTCTCGAAAGGCGACGCCGCGAAAGCCGAGGCAGCCGCGAGAAAGTCGGTGGCGGCGGATCCGCGCAACGCCGACGCGTGGCAAACGATGGTCGCCGCGATGAAGAAGTCGGAAAAGCCCGCGAAGGAGCTCGCGAAAGTTTACGAGGCCGCGATAAAATCGTTCTCGAAATACCCCGACATCGACGCGGAGTTTAGGCGCGAATATATGGCGATGCTCGTCGAGTCCGGGAACGCCGCCGCCGCGCGCAAGCTCTCGACTTCGATTATCCTCAAAACAAAATCGCAGCGCCCCGACATCGCAATGGAGTTCGCGCGGCGCGAGCTTGAAAGCGACATCGCCGACGGCAGCGCCGACAAAATCATCTCCTCGTATAAGCGCCTGCTCGCGCCCTTTAAAAACGACTCCGCGATCGCGACACAAGGGCTGACGGTACCGATTTTAAACTCGCTGCTCAAAAGCGGAAACGTCGACTGCTGCCGCGAGATAATGAAAGCCACGCGCCAGATGTTCAAGGGCGCGAAAGACGCCTCGCTAAAAACCTCTCTCGATTCCCTGGATCAGCAAATACAGAACATCGCCGACAAAAAATCAAATTAGCGCGGCGCGCGAGGCGCGGATTTTGGCGCAATTAAAAAAGCGGAAAAATTCTTTTTTTTCCGCTTTTTTTATTTGAAACTCTATGCCTGCGCACCGATACTAAAACCGAATGCAAAACGAAGAATATAAGGACTACATCAGGCTGTGCGAAATTCCCGACATCGGGAACGTCTCGGCGATGCGCCTTATCTCGCATTTCGGATCGCCACGCGCAGCGCTCGAGGCGTCGCGCGCGGAGCTTATGGGCGTCGAGAAAATCGGCGCGAAAACCGCGGAGTCGATCCTGCGCAACAGGGACAAAATCGACGTCGAAAAAATCTGCGCGCGCATGGACGCGCTCGGGGCGCGGTATATCCACTACGGCAGCCCCGCCTACCCCAAACTGCTCGCGCAAATCCCGTCGCCGCCCGTCGGATTTTACGCCATCGGCTCGTTCGATTTTTCAATGCCCTGCATTTCGATAATCGGCTCGCGCGGCTGTTCGATCTACGGGCAGACGGTCGCGAGGCGCTTCGCATCGGCGTTCGCGCGCGCGGGCTTCGGCGTCGTAAGCGGAATGGCGCGAGGCATCGACTCGTGCGCGCACATCGGCGCAATCGAAGCAAAAGGCCAGACCGCCGCGGTGCTCGGCTGCGGCGCGGACGTCATCTACCCGCCCGAAAACGGCGAGCTTTACAACCGCATAATTTCAAGCGGCGCGATAATCTCCGAGTTCCCGCTCGGCTCGCGCGCGGACAAGCAAAATTTCCCGATACGAAACAGGATTGTCTCGGGCTTAAGCCTCGCGACGCTCGTCGTGGAGTCCGACACGCGCGGCGGCAGCATGATCACCGCGCGCCTCGCCGCAGAACAGGGGCGCGACGTTTTCGCGATCCCGGGGAGAATCGACCTCCCCACGAGCAGAGGCTGCAACGCGCTAATCCGCGACGGCGCGACTCTCGCCACATGCCCCGAGGATATTATAGACGCCCTCGCGTTTTCCGGGCAGCTCGAGCTTCCCCTCGCGCCGAAAGAGCCGCGGCAAAGCGCGCCCGCGCAAAATAAAAGCGCGGCGAAGATAAAACTTTCGGACGATGAAGCCAAACTGCTCTCGTGCCTCGAGCGGCTCGGAAGCGCGGACATAGACTCCCTCGCGGAGCTCGCGCAAACGCCGCCGCACAAGTGCCTGCCGATTCTCACAATGCTCGAGATAAAAAAGCTCGCCTCGAAAAACGCGGGCGGAATTTGGTCACCGCGCATAAATTAAGAGCCGCCGCCGCTCTCCGCGCCGAGCCAGCTCAGGAGAATTTTTTCTTTCTCCGATTGCGAAAGCTTCCACGAATCGCCGAGCGCGCGCATTTTCGACGAGAGCCGCCAAAGGCACAGCGCGGAAAAAACAGAAAGATTAAAGCTCTGCGCGAAGCCGAGCATCGGCATTGAAAACACGAAGTCCGCGCGCGAGTGCGCGGCCTCGCTCAGCCCCGTAAGCTCCGTTCCAATCATGAGCGCGATCGGGCGGTCGGCGGGGATATCGTCAATGCTCCCCGCCCCCTCCTTAAGCGACGCCGCGGCGAGGAAATATCCGCGCGATTTAATCTCGCCAAGCGCGCGCAAAGTATTCGCCGACGCCGCGGGCGAGACCAAGTGCTTTTCGGAAATTCCGTTTTTCGGAACGACCGCCTCGGGCGAAGTGTAGCGGCGCAGCGTAAGCCATTTCGACGCGCCCATATCTACGCTCCCGCTTATCCTGCAAATGTATTTGTTCTCGATGATCGACACCTCCTGCACGCCGAACGCGTCGCAGTTGCGCAGGACGGCGGCGGCGTTGTGCGGCTGGTAGACGTCCTCGAGCACTACCGAAAGACGCAGGGTGCGGCTCTCCAAAACGCGGAGCATTTTCGCGAAGCGCGCGGGCGAAATTTTTTTCGCAAGAGACTCTATTTCGGGATTCATATTTCGCAGTTCGGGCGCGAGCAAAGCCCCTCGTACGGCTCGTCGGGATACGGCTTCGAGGCGTTCGCGCCCGCCAAAAGAAAGCCGTCGCACACTTTAAGCAGCGCGTCCATTCCGCGCGCGCGGCGCATTGTCCGCAAAAATTCGCCGCGCGGATCGACGGCAGTCCCGATAAAGTTCAGAAATTTTTTAAGGCGCGAGTCCGCAAATTTCAAGTCTTGCCGCCTTATGTTTTCGGCGAGATCCCCGACGTATTCCCTGACGTCGGCGAGCGTCGGGGCGAACGGCTCGCGGTTCGCGAGAACGTCGCCGATCTGGCGGAAAATCCACGGATTGCGGACGGCGTGCCTGCCGCACATCACGCCCGCGCAGCCCGTCCGGGCGATGACGGCGGCGGCTTTCGCGGCGGAGGAAATCTCGCCGTTCGCCACGACGGGGATTTCTCCCGCAAGGCGCGAAGCGAGCGCGATTTTCGAGTAGTCGGCCTCGCCCTTGTAGAGGGCCTTCACCGTCCGCGCGTGGACGGTTATGAAATCGACGCCGCTTTCCAAAACCGCCGAGAGCAGCTCCCGAAAGTTCGCGTCGGAATCGAAGCCCGTGCGCATTTTCGCGCTGAAAATTCCGCCCCAGACCGACCGCACCGCGCGCAAGAGCGACGCAACTTTTTCGGGGCTTCGCAAAAGCCCGCCGCCGACGTTTTTCCTGTAAACTTTCGGCGCGGGGCAGCCGAGATTTACGTCGAGCATTTTTATCGCGGGATATTTCAAAAGCTTTTCAACCGCCCGCTTGGCGAAGCTCTCGTCGCCAGCCAGCAGCTGCGCGCACACGCGGTTTGGCGCGCGCAAAATGGCATCGAGAATATGCGGGTCGGGCTCGAAAAATTCATGGACTCGGAAATATTCGGCGATGGCGAAATCGGGAGAGCCGCGCTTTTCGAGGATCTCCATAAAGCCCGCGTCGGTGATGTCCTGCATCGGGGCAAGGAACGTCGCGGGCTTTCCGGTTTTTGAGAAAGGTGCGCGGGTCATTGTCGTGCGGGCTGCGCGCGAAATCCCGCGCTAATCGCCCTTGATTTTTTTATAGGCTTCGCCCATGTCGGGGAGCCTTTCGAGAAGCCCGGCTTCGACAAAAATCGGCGCGCCGGCGGAAAGAGCCGCCGCAAGGACGTCGCTCGGGCGGCCGTCAACCTCGGCGATTTTGCAGCCGAGCTCGTTTTTCATCACCACGCCCAGCGACGTAAAAAACGTGCCGTCTTTCTCGCGGTAAATCACCGCGTTTTTCACGGAGCAGTCGAGCGCGTCGAGCATTCCCAGCGCGAACTCGTGCGAAAGCGGGCGCGAGGCTTTCTCGCCCTTGAACGCATACTGCAACGCCGCCCCGCGCGCCCTGTCAACATATATGACGAACACCTTTTCCGCCGAACGCACGAACACCGCGTGCCCGTACGGGGACGGGCAGATATCGAGAACTTTCGCGGGAATTAGGTTTGGCATTTTCAGGGGGTTCGCGGGGTCGCAAGACAAAAACTTTCGGCTCCGTTCAGAAGCCGAAAGCGTGTGGAGCGTGCAAAAACCCGCTTATTTCGCGAGCTTCGCGGCGGCCTTAGCCATGCGGCTCTTGGCGCGCGCGACCTTGTTGGGGTGCACGATGCCGCTCTTGGCAGCCTTGTCCATCGCCGAAGCGAGAGCCGCCGCGTTCTTCTTGAGCGATTCCGCATCGGGGCTCGCCGCCGCCGTTTTGGACAGTGTCTTTATGCGGCTGACGATTGCGCGGTTGCGCACAGTGCGTGTAGCCGTTCTGCGTATGTCTTTTTTAGATGATTTATTGTTTGCCATGATTTATTTTTGTGAAATTCCTATTTTTATAAACTGGAAAGAAAATTATCTTTCGGGGCAAAACGCAAGTAAAATTATCGGAACGCGGATTTTTTTCTATCCGCGAAACGGCTCTTTGAAAAGGCGCGCGCCGGCGGCATTCGCGTCGAGTATCACGAGCCTGCCCTTTTCGGTCTCGCTGACAACGAGCCTGCCATCGGGCAAGAAAGCGCAGTTGCTCGCGTTCTTTCCGCCGACCGGCAGAACTTTCAAAATCTCGCCGCTCTCCGAGACCGCCTTTACCGCGCCGCCGCCGTATATCGCCGCGTAGAGCGTGCCGTCTCGGGCGAAAGCCATTCCGTCGGGCCCGATGTCGCCGCCGACCTCGGCGAGCACGCGCGGATTTTCCCACTCGAGCGACTCGCCGTTCCAATCGCCTATCCAAATTCTATGCTTGTATGTTTCGGCAATCGCAAGGCGCCTGCCGTCGTGCGTAAAGGCGAGGCCGTTTGGGAAAAATTTTTCGTCGATTACTTTTTTTACGCCGCCCGCGTTCGCCGCGCAGACGTAGCCCGTCGGCTCGCGGCGGGACTCGCCCGGGCAGGTGAAAAGCAGGTTGCCGCGAATGTCGAACGCCAAATCGTTCGGGTGCGCGAGAGGCTCTCCGCCGACATGCGTGAACGCGGGGCGGACATCGCCGCTGTCGGGGTCGAGAACCGACACGCGGTCGTTGCCGGCGTCGCAGAACCAGATTTTGTCGCGGCTGTCTATCGCGATGCCGTTCGGCTTTCCGCCGGCGATGGCGTATCTGCGCACAGAGCCGGATTTGTCGGCGCGGCAGACGTTGCCGCCGTGGAGCTCGACAAACCAGAGGTTGCCGCGCGAGTCGAGCGCGGGCCCCTCGGGGAAGTCGAGGTTTTCGAGAAAAATCTCCGGCTCTTTCATAATCGAAAAAAATTCGCCGCCGCCCTATTGGAGCGGGATTCCGAGCGAGTCGCAGCAGCCCTTGATGTACCCGTAGGAAAAAAGATGCCCGAGCATCTGGTAGCCGACCGAAATTCCGCCGCCGAAAGTTTTTTGCGTCTCGCCGTACATCGCGGGCGCGTGGTCGGAGCGAATGACGCCGTCGAAGCCGCAGTCGCGGTAGTGCGCGAGCATGTCCGCGACGTATCCTGCGTTCTCGTCGATGAAAGTTTCGGTGAATTTGCGCGCGTCGCCCGAGACGTCGCGTATGTGGATAAAGAAAATCTTTTTCCGCGCGATCCAGTCGGCGGAGATTTTTTTCACGTCCTCGCCCATGAGCTTGAATGTCGCCTGGCAAAACGTCACGCCGAGATTTTCCGACGGGAAGCGCGCGAGCACTTTCTCGTAGTCGGCGGCGGATTTCAAAATGCGCCCCACCCCGCAAAGCGGCGACAGCGGAGGATCGTCGGGGTGCAGCCCCATCTTGACGCCCGCCTCCTCCGCGACGGGAAGAACGGCGTCGAGAAAATAATAAAGGTTTTCGCGCACCTTTTCCTCGGAGATCATGAGCGCGGGGTCGTCGAGCTTTTCCGCCGCCTGCGAGACGTCGAACGAGGTCGTCATCGCGCCGCCGCGCGTGGGGGTCTCGACGCTCGAGCGGAACCACCCGACCGACACCATCCAGTTTAGGCAAAGCAGGCGAATGTCGAGCCGCCCCATGTTGCGGAGCATTTCGCGATAGCGGTCGATCCACTCGTCGCGGTTCGGCAGCCCGAGCTTTATCGGCGACATGTCGAACTGGTCGCCCTCGAGCCCCGTCAGCTTGAAGCCGGCTTTCGCGAAGGTTTCCGACGCCGCCTTGAGCGACTCGAAATCGTAAGGGGGCGTCCTGCCCGAAAGCTCCGGAGCCGCCTTTGTTATGGCGTGCTTAATTCCCATTTGCGACGCGAGGGCAAGCTTTGCCTCGGCGTTCGCGGGCGGTATCAACATTGAAAGTATCATGGGAAGAACGCTACCCTCTTTCGCGCCCGCGCGCAAGCCGCAAATTCGCGAAGTCAGGTAAACCGTTTACCTATTCGGATATTGACATCGGCTCCGCGCGCGCATAGCTTTCCGCCATGAAAAGGATTCTTTTTATATTCGCCGCTTTCGCGCTGCCCGCCGCGCTTTTCGCGGGAGGCTCCGCCTTCAAAGAAGATAAGAACATTCCCTACACGCAAAAGGACGACGCCTACGCGAAATCGCGCTGCATGCTCGACATTCGCGCCCCCATAAATGCGAAAAATTTCGCGACCCTCGTCTGGTTCCACGGCGGCGGGCTCAGCAACGGCAACAAGCACTACCCAAAAGGATTCGACGCGCACGACATCGCGGTTGTCGCGGTAAATTACAGGCTATCGCCGAAGATCAAGGCCCACGAGGCTCTCGACGACGCCGCCGAAGCCGTCGCGTGGGTGTTTAAAAACATCGAAAAATACGGCGGCGACAAGACGAAGATTTTTATCGCCGGGCACTCCGCGGGCGGATACATCAGCGGAATGCTCGCCTTCGCGCCGGAATACCTCGGCAAATACGGAATAAAAAACACCGATCTTGCCGGCTCGATTCCCTTGAGCGGCCAGATGACAAAACACTTCAGGGTGCGCAAGGATCTCGGCGACGCCGACCCGCAATACCTGCCGAAAATCGACTCCCTCGCGGTGCTTGGCAACTGCTCCAACGCCGCATCGCCCGTCTGCCTGATTGTCGGCGACAGGCGCATCGAGTGGCCGGCGAGAGTCGAGGAAAACGAGCTTTTGTACGCTTCCGTCAAAAAGCTCGGCAGCGCGCAAATAGAGTTCTACGAGCTTCAGGGCTTGAACCACGGCTCGGTGAGATTCGGCTTCCCGCCGATAGCTTCCGGCTTCATGAAGCGCGTTCTCGCAGAGCGCGAAAATTCAAAGGCCGAAAAAAAATAATCCGCGCCGCGATATGATAAATAAAGGGCGGAACGCGAAAGCGTCCCGCCCCGTTTTTTTGCGGCATGCCAACGCTATAGGCGCGGGCGCTTCGCGCAGGCGCAGCCGCCCGAACAATGCGGGCAGCCGCCCGAGCCGCAGCGATTCCTGCCCGCGCGGCGCGAGGCGTAGATTATCGCCGCCGCAACCGCCAGCGCGCAAACTATGAATACCGTTTCCATTTCCTTTAACCTATAAAATTTGTGCCTATGCGCAAAAACGAGCCGATCTGGTAGACGATGAACGTCGCCGAATACGCGAGCGCGAAAAGCAGCCCCGCCTCGGCGAACATCGCGCGCCAAGAATTCATCTCGCGCCTGATTATCGCGAGGGTCGCGAAGCATGGAATCGAGAGCAGCGAGAACAGCATAATGCAAAATCCCTGAAGCGGCGTGTAGTGCTTGGCGAGCTTCTCGCGGAGAGTGTCGGACTCCTCGTCCGCCTCGCCCTCGGAGTACAGAATTCCCATTTGCGAGACGAAAACCTCTTTCGCCGCGAGCGCGCCAATCGACGCTGTCGCGATCTTCCAGTCGAAGCCGAGCGGCGCGAACACCGGCTCGAGAGCCTTGCCTATGCGCCCCGAAACGGTGAACTCCATGCTCTCGGCGAGCCTCTCGTTTTCGAGCTCGGCAAGCGCATTCGCTTTCGCATCGGCGGAGTCTTTCGACTTTTCAACCTGCGCGGCGAGCGCGTCGTAGTCTTTGGAAAATTCCGTCTTTTCGGGATAGGTGTTGAAGATGTAAAGAATGATGGACGTTGCGAGAATTATCGTCCCCGCCTTGTGGAGATAGACTTTAGCCTTGTCCCACATGTGCAGCAAAAGCGAGCGCAGCGTCGGCATTCTGTATGGCGGCAGCTCCATAAGATACACCTCGCCGTCGCCCTTAAAGAGCGTGTTTTTAAGAAGCCGCGCCGCAACGAGCGCCGCAGCCACGCCGATGAGATAAATTATCCACATCATCGTCGCCTGATACTTTGCCGCGAAAAACGCGGGGATAACGAGCGCGTAAATCGGGAGCCTCGCGCTGCAGCTCATCAGCGGCAGAACCATTATCGTCGTTTTTCTGTCGCGCTCCGACTCTATCGAGCGCGTCGCCATAATCGCTGGAACCGAGCAGCCGAAGCCCAATACGAGCGGCACAAACGACTTCCCCTGAAGCCCGAACTTGCGCATCACCCCGTCCATGACAAACGCCGCGCGCGCCATGTAGCCGCTCTCCTCGAGAATCGCGATCGCGAAAAACATAAAGAGAATGTTCGGCAGAAACACGATCACCCCGCCCACGCCCGCGATGATTCCGTCGGTTATGAGCGAGCGCAGATAAGGCAAAGTTTCCTCGCCCCACGCCGACTCCACCGCGCCCGAGAGCATCGCGAAGAACTCCTCGATCCAGCCCATAAACGGGGCGGCGCAGGTGAACGTGAACCAGAATGTGGCGTACATCACCGCGAAGAAAATCGGCAGCCCGAAAAACTTGTTCGTCATCACCGCGTCGATTTTGTCGGAGATCTCGCGGCGGCGGCCGTCGGAAATTTTCACCGCGTCGCGGCACGCGCCCGAGAGCATCGCGTAGCGGCAGTCCGCCATGAACGTCGAGGCGTCGTCGATCGCGTGTATCTCGGAAAGGTGCTTTATCTGCGCGGCGACCTCGCCCCAGACCGATTTCAGCTCCGGAATTTTCATCGTGCAGGAGTCGCTCTCGAGAAGCTTTATCGCGAAGAAGCGGGACGGAATGTGCGCGAACCTTTCGATTTTCAGCGCGTCGATTTTTTCCGCGACCGCCGCGATGGAGTCGTCGATGTCCGCGCCGTAGGAGAGCATCGGCACGCCGTGGTCGTCGAGCGCGCCGAGATATTTTTCAAGCTTTTCAAGAAGCGGCCTTACGCCCTCGGGAGAGCGCCCGACGGTCTGGGCGATCGGCGAGCCGAAATATTTTTCGAGCTTTTCGATGTCGAACTTTATCCCCTTTTTGAGGGCGTCGTCGCTCATGTTAAAGACGAGCATCATCGGAATGTGAAGCTCGGCGAGCTGCGTCGTAAGATACAAGCTGCGCCGCGCGATCGACGAGTCCACGACGTTCAAAATGACGTCGATTCCGCTTTTTGTGAGCTCGTCGAACGCCACGCCCTCCTCGGGGGAACTCGACGAGAGCGAATAGACGCCGGGCAAGTCCACGAGCTCGATCTCGGCGTCGCCTATGTGGAAGACGCCCGTTTTGCTCTCTACCGTTACGCCCGGATAGTTGCCGACGTGCTGGCGCGCGCCGGTGAGCGCGTTGAAGATTGAAGTTTTCCCGCAGTTGGGGTTGCCGATGAGCGCGATTTTAAAGTGCCTTTTCATTTTTTTCCAAAACTATGTTTTTTGCGTCGTCGCTGTGAAGCGCCATGCTCGTTTCCATAATCTTTACGCGGAGGAGCCCGCCGAACGGCGCGTGCGCCTGCATGACAAGCTCCGCCCCCGGAACGATTCCCACGTCGGCGAATTTTTTTCCGCCCCTCGCGTTCGGAATAATTTTTACGATTGTCGCCGAAGCCCCGATCGGGAGCTCCGCGAGCGTTATCTGTTTTCCGCCCTTTGCGGACTGCGATTTCTTTTCCTTTTTGTTTTCCATTTTCAGTTGCGTTGTTTTGAAAGTTTTTCGCGCTAAATTGAATTTTTATGCTCCCATAAAAGTTAGCTTAATCTAACTTGTCAAGAAAAAAAGTTAGGTTTGCCTAATTTTTTTTCAAGACATAAAAAAACCGCGCAATCCGCGCGGTTTTAAAGAGGGGGGGCTTGCTTAATTATTTTATAAGAGAAAGCAGATCGCTCGGAATTGAAGCGCCCGACGCCTTGATTTTCTTCACAATTTCCGAGACGGCTTCCTTGCTCTTGGAAATGTCCTGCGGGATTGTCTGCGCCAAGTCGAGAGACGGCTTAAGAGCCGCGGCGATTTTTATGCGCTGGGTTGTGTCAGCCTTTGCCATCGCCTCTTTCGCCTCCTTCGCGACGCCCGCGACCGACTGCGCGGCTTCAACCTCGCCGCTTATGCCGCTTTTAAAGTAGCCCATTGCGGAGTCATACTTTTGCTTGGCGTCGGCCGCCGTCGCGGCTGTCGAGCTGCTGCCTGCGACCGCCTTGACAGCCTCGGACTTCGCCGCGGCGAGGACATCGTCGGCGGCTTTCGTGACGGCTTCAACGTCGAGCGTTTTCGCCTTCTGCGATTCGACCGTAGCGAGCGCGGAGTCGGCGCGTTTTTTAAGGTCGTCGGCGCCCAACGCGCCCGCGGCTATGGAAAAGCCCCTGAGGAAGTCCTCCTTGCTCGACTTGTATTTCGCCAGCGCCGTCTCCTGCTTTGCCGTCAGCGATTTCACCGAGTCGTCCTCGGTTATCGCGGAAGCGACGTCGGAGACTTTTTTCGTAAGGTCGCCGAAGCTGAACGCGTGCGCCGACGCGAGAATGAACATTGAAGATATAATTATGGATAATTTTTTCATCGCGCAAAAAAATACGATTGCGAAAAATTTTATGCAAGCACTATCTCGCGAAATAGCATTTGTGCAGCTGCCAGCCAGCGCGGAACCTGCCGCCCTCGGACTCCACAAAGCCGCAAATCGCCCCGAGCAGATTTTTGTCGGCGCTTTTGCCCCACTCCGGATTTAGCCAGACGGCTTTCGCGCGGGGCGCGGCGTCGGCGAGCGGCGCGTAGAGGGGGATTTCTGCGGGGTCGGAGATTATGAATTTAAGCTCGTCGGCGCGCGCGAGCGAATCCGCAAGCGGCGGCGAAAAAAGCTTCGGGCTCAGCGCGACCCACTCAAAACGCGCCGAATCCGTTTCCGAAATCGGCAAAACTCCCGATGTTTCCAAATGCGCCGCGACGTTCCTTTTCGCGAGAGCCTCAAGGAGCGGGGCGAGGTTTTGCGCGCACGGCTCGCCGCCTGTAATCACCGCGATTTCCGCGCCCGACGCCGCAGCGTCGGAAGCGAGCTTTTCCGCGCCGAGCGTTTCCGCGGGCGAGCCCTCCCACGCGTATTTGGTGTCGCACCACTGGCAGCGGACGGGGCAGCCGAAAAGCCTGATAAAGTACGCGCGGCGCCCCGCGTGCAGACCCTCGCCCTGCACCGACAAAAATCTTTCCGAAATTTTCAAGGCGTCCATTTTAATCTTCGGGCGAGGAATATTTGGCGGTGTTTTTTTTGTCCTCGCTGACCTCGACCTCGACAACGCGCACCCTGCCGCCCGTCGCGCCGCTTACGAGGCCGCCGAACACGCCGAAGAGGTGGCGAGCCAAGCCCTCGCACGAGCATTCGTCGACCGCGTAAACTTTCCACGCCTCGGGAGCGGCGGCTACGAGCCTTTCCGCGAGCGGGTCGCTTTTCGAAAACACGCAGGAATGGTCGAGGTTTTCGTCGATCCAATTTTTCAAAAATTTCAGCTTTCCGAAATCGACGACAAACCCGTTGCCGTCGGTTTTGTCGCACGCGAACGTGACGGAGATGTCCCAGTTGTGCCCGTGCACAAAGGCGCAGTGGCCGTCGTGCAGGTGCTGACGGTGGGCGAAAGGAATGTCGAAGTATGTCTTTTTGCAGGTCAGCATGGCGGCGTTTCCGTTCTAATCCAAAATATTTGCGAAAAATAATTCGTAATATTTTTGGGCGGTTTGCATTGTCTTGATTGAAAAGCCCTCGTTGGGCGCGTGGAGGTTGTCGGCGGCGGTGAAAAGCCCGAACATAAACGAGTCGAGCCCCGTCTCGCGCTTGATGAGCGAGATCAGCGGAATGCTCGCGCCCTCGCGAAGAAGAATGGGCTCGTTCCCGAACGACCCGCGCGAGGCCTTCGCCGACGCCGCAAACGCGCGGGAGATCGCCGCTCCCTTGCGGGTCGAGAGGTCGAGGGCGCGGGGGTTGATAAAGTAGGCGTCGCCGTAGGAGTCGTAGTCGATGAACGACACTTCTATTCCCGCGGGCGCGCGCCCGGCGATTGTCTTTTTGACAAGCTCGATCACCTCGGCGGTTTTCTGCGGCGCGACTGTGCGGCAGCAGAATTTGCAAAAGCACTCCGACGCTATGACCGACTTCGAGCCCTCGCCCTGATAGCCTCCGCCAGCGCCGGTGATTTCGACAGTCGGCAGAACGCGCACCGCCTCCGAGGGCGAGTAGCCCTTTTGCCTGTAAAGCGCCTTGACGCCCAGAAGCTCCATCGCCTCGCGCTCGCCGAACGGGTTTTTGGCGATCTCCGCTCGCTCCCAGTCGGCGAGCTTTTCCAAGCCGTCGTAAAAATGCGGAATGTTGACAAACCCGTCGGCGTCGTGCAGCGACGCGCAGACCTCGAACATCGCCTGAATCGGGTTGCGGACAATTCCGCCGAACATGCCGGAGTGCACGTCGGTTTTGGGGCCCTTGAAAACCGCGTCGAAGCTGCCTGTGCCGCGCAGCCCGATCGTGATAATGGGGGTGTCGGGCGACGCCGCGGAAGTGTCGCTCAAAAGGAGCATGTCGTAGCCCGAAATTTTTTCGGCGTATTCGGATACGAACTTCGCCATGCTTGGGCTGCCGATTTCCTCCTCGCCCTCGAGCATTATTCCGAAATCGATCGGCGCGTCGGGATTTTTTTCGAGAAAGCCGAGAAGCCCGCCGAGCAGGCACGAGAACGGGCCCTTGTTGTCGGCGGTGCCGCGCCCCATGAGCCTGCCGCCGACGAGCGTCGCCTCGAACGGGGGCGTTTTCCATTTTTCAATCGGATCGACAGGCTGGACGTCGTAGTGGCCGTAGCACAAGACGCGCAGCTTTGGCGGCTGGACGCAGCTTGGGCGCTCGGCGAAGATTATCGGGTTGAGCGCGGTCTCGCGGAGCCTCGCCGAAAATCCGAAGTTTTCGAGCGCGCCCGCGAGGAACTCGGCGCATTTGCGCACCTCGCCCGAATAAGACGAATCCGCCGAGACGCTTTTAAACGCGACGAGCTTCGAGACAAAATCTACTATGTCGAATTTCATTATATGACCTTGTAATAAACGCAGAAGAAAATCGCGGTTTGCGAAAGCGCGAAAAAGCCCCAGAGAAGAAGAATGTTTTTTCCCGAGCCGCCACGCAGATATTTTATCGCGGGCATGCACGCGAGAGCAAGCGCCGCCATTGTCCAAACGCGATACTCGTCGGGAATCGGCAGCGACGGTAAGAACGGCACAATCCACAAGATTCCCGCCGCCGCGGCTGAGAACGCGAGCGCGAAACTCGCCCCCACCTTGTCGCCGCCCGCCACGCGCGAAAGCATCATAGCCGCCGCCCCTGCGAGCGTCGCCACATACGCGAGCCCAAAATGCCCGATAAGCTTTATCTCCTGATAATATGGCAAGAACTTTTGCATTCCGAAAATCCAAAAGAATCCTCCCGCAAATGCAACAAAATTTCGGTGCCGCGTCAAAGCGCGGCAGGCAGGCTAGCAGCCTGCACGGCATTGCGGGGGCTTGCGCCCCCGAGAACCGATTGCGCTCCCGCGCAATATCTCGGTTCTTCCCCCATCATTTGTTTGGGAGTTTGTTCAGCTATTCGCAAACGTTATTAAAAAATTTACAGCGCGGGCGGGCAACGCCCGCGCTGTAAAATTCAAGGGCGCCTCAAAGTGCGGCTATTGATTTCTGCGGCGAACCGCAAACGCAAGGGCAACCAAACCCAACACCGCCGCCCAGAACGCGGGCTCGGGTATCTGCGCAAAGACAATCTGAAATTGATTGTCCGCAACCTTGTAATTCCAACCGCTCGCATAGGCTTCGCCGTTTACGGTA